>Ga0268283_1000099_pt1 | contig 85508 bp, 68 predicted proteins | sample saktaG_13_FD_190140 | JGI IMG/M metagenome (GOLD analysis project Ga0268283, IMG submission 190140) | Saline water microbial communities from Sakinaw Lake, British Columbia, Canada - sak_2013_06_06_36m | ecosystem: Environmental > Aquatic > Non-marine Saline and Alkaline > Saline ...
TACTGCTGTATCACTTTGTTTGTCCGGCCAAATATCGCAAAGTTGTATTCAGCAAAGCAGTTGACCAAACGTTGAAAGAGGTTTGTTTTGAAATTGAAAAAAGATACGAGATTCATTTTCTTGAGATTGGCACTGACAAAGACCACGTTCATTTTTTGATTCAGTCTGTCCCAAAGATGAGTGCGACCCAGATCATAACGATGGTAAAGAGTATAACGGCCCGAGAGATATTTCTGAAGCACCCAGAGGTGAAAAAGAAACTTTGGGGAGGAGAATTTTGGACAGACGGCTATTTTGTGAACACGGTCAGCAAATTCGGAGATGAATCGAGCATAACGGAATACGTTCGTGATCAGGGCCGTGAAAAGGAATATACCATTTTGCATAGTTGTAAACAGTTAGCCTTGTTCTAAGATACCCCGCTGCTTGCGGCGGGGAGTTTCATTTTCTGTAAATGTAACCCCATCTGGTGTCCAATTTTCGGAAACCACATGTCAGTCAAAACTTGGAGGTAATGGATTACCTGAAGAGGAAGTAATTCGCTTAACAGGAGCTGAAAATAAGTCGGACAGTATTGGAAATGTTTTGAATACCCTGATTGACGGTGGTTTCACTGATTTGCTTAACTTTGAGGTGATTACAAGCACCCCTCCTGAGGCGCTTCAAACAAGGAACGAATTGATTGCCGAATCCCCCTATTTATCCGATACGGTCATGAAAACATCCATTACCAAGGAAGAGGTGCTCGATAACACCATGATCCGGGATGTTCTGGTGGCTAATCCGCAATCGGCCAAGTCGGATGACATTATAAATATGCTTGAAAACCGTACGGTTCCCATGCCTGATTACATGATGGCACAAATTCTGGCCGGGGCGGATACTGTGGGGGCAAAAGAAATTTTGGAAGCACAAGAAACCTGGTGGAATAGTGAAGCTACTCAATCTTATATCCGGCTGCTGAATTATTTTAAAGGGGATTCTGTTACTCCCGCAAATGAGGATAGCCTGAACTGGCTTTTCTCTTACCATAATACTCTGGCATCTCATTATGATAAAGCGACCTGGCTGAATGCAAAAGGAGATCATAATCAAGCCATGAATACGCTTGCTTCGATACCCGGATTATTCACGCTAACTCCATCTCAAATAGAAGCCCATAATGCATTTACCAACTTTACTGAATTGTATAAGCAAATTCATTCAGATACCACCGGTTTATTCAGCATTGATAGCACAGCAGCTTCCACTTTGCAAACAATTGTATTAACGAATACAGGTGTTCCATCGGCTTTCTCCAGGAATGTCCTGATCGCAAATGGATTGATCAATTATCAGGAGCCTATCATTTTGCCTGATACCAATTTAAAATCGGGTTATAAGCAAAAATTTAAAGGAGTCCAGGAATTGGTCGAGGCCTCTTTTATAACAGTATTCCCTAATCCTGCCAACGACTATTTTGTAGTTAAATTCAAACTTGAACAGCTTTTTGAGCCTGGTTTGCTAAATTTGTATGATGAAAACGGGAAAATAGTAAAATCGCTTACCTTTACTGGTAAACAGGATCAGCTTATTTTCCCTGCTTCAAACATAACCCCCGGAGTTTACATACTGGCCATTGAATCTGGGAACAAACGTTTAGATACTGTGAAGATAACAATAGTTAAATAGGTGTTTAAATGGTCGGTTGATGAACTCAATCGACCATTTAAATCTTGATCCCATGAAAAAACTTACAACGCTTTTATTGATTTTTACACTCCTATCCCTTATTCAACCAATCCATGCCCAAATTTGGCCAAAGGGTTATTTTTCAAATACTGGGATCACATGCCATTCTGTTATTCAATGTTATGATAAAGGCTATCTGATTGGGGGTAATTACATTACCAATAATGGGGCACCAATTAACGGATCTTTAATTAAAACGAACCGTAATGGAGAAATGCTTTGGTATAAAAGGTTAGGAAATTACAACGATGGAACACTCGTGGGTGACGTAAATCAAACAAATGATGGTGGTTTTATCATTTCAGGTTCCACAAACATTACTGATATAGCAGGCGATCCCTTTATCATGAAATTAAATTCATGCGGGGATACAGAGTGGTGCAGGATTTATGCCCTTGGAAATGAAAGTTTTGAAATTGCCCCTGCAATAGTCCAGACGCCTTCAGGATATGTTGCAATAGTATATTTCGGCTATGATATGTTTTCAAAGAACAACACCCATCTCTTTAAGTTGGATCTGAATGGCGACATTGTTTGGCAGCAGGTGTATGGTCAAAATGATTCGTTAATGAAAGGGACAGATGGGAGAGACTTAAAGGTTACCCCCGATAATCATTATCTCATAAGTGGCTATTGTTATTACCCTGATCCCGACACAACGGAACCAAAGTATCTTAGACCCTTGATCATAAAGGTCGATAGCATAGGCGATGCCGAATGGGAACTTCCCTGGTCAAGGGTTAATGGAGCATCTTTTTATGGTCAATCCTATCGTTCTATCGTAGATAACAATAACAATATATATTCCTGCGGAAGGCATATTGATGACACGGGAACACCTCCGGGTGACAGGCCCTCCATGATGAAAACGGACGGAGAGGGCAACGAGATTTCATACCACGATCTGGTGCCAGATTCATGGCAGGCGGTATTCTTTAATATTAACTGGTTTCAGGATTCTACCATTGCCCTTGATGGAGGTTGGAGCATGAATTATGGCGGGGAGGGGCAAAACGGAGTGTTTAAGGTGGACAGGAACGGGAATATCCTTGATTCAATCAATATTAAGAAAACGACGTATTGTTTTGTTGATGCAATTGTCGACAGGGATAATAAACTGTTTCTGATTTTCACAGACCATGCAGGAGGCTATTGGCATTCCTATGCCTGGAAACTCAACTCCGACCTGGAGTATGACACGCTTTATACGCAACCAATTACTTACGACAGTCTTTGTCCCCACCCCATTGTTTCGGATACCATACCGCTCGACTGCGTGATCGTTGGCATTAACGAGCCATTGAAGAATCCTGAGACAGGCAAGCTCAAGGTTTACCCCAACCCCGCGGTAGACAGGATCCACATTGTGATTCCCGATCAATTAAAAACACAGAGTCAAAGCCCGGTCTTCGACCTTACCACTGTTTACCATAAGTGGCATTCGGTCCTTGTTGAAATCTATGATACGTTTGGGCGAAAGATGTTTTCAAAAGAGGTCAAAAGGGCAGAGAAAGAGATTGAAGTAAACCTTACCGGCTGGCCAGGGGGAATGTACATCGTGCGCTTGGTTTATAACAACCAGACGGTGGGGAGTGCGAAGGTGGTGGTGGAGTGAAGAAAATGTCAATGGATTTCACAAATATGAGTTGCATTATGAAAATTGTATACCCCGTTCCGAAGAATAAGGTTATAAAAAAACTGACAACTCAATTATTGATTTTTACACTCCTATCCCTTATTCAACCACTCCATGCCCAAATCTGGCCAAAGGGTTATTTTTCAAATATCGGGATCACATGCAATTCTGTTATTGAATGTTATGATAAAGGCTATCTGATTGGAGGTTGTTACATTACAAACGATGGCAACCCAATCAATGGTTCGTTAATTAAGACTAATCGTAACGGAGATTTACTTTGGTTTAAAAGGCTTGGTAATTATAATGACGGAACAAGGGTGAGAGATGTGAACCAAACGAATGATGGTGGTTTTATCATTTCAGGCTCTACTAACATTAGTGACTTAACAGGCGATCCCTTTATCATGAAATTAAACTCATGCGGAGATACAGAGTGGTGCAGGATCTATAATATCGGGCAGGAAAGATTTGACGCGGCTCTTTCAATTGTACAGATACCTTCAGGATATATTGCCTTGATTTTTTATGGGTATAGCCTATGGTCAACAGAGAAAACGCATCTCTTTCAGTTGGATCAGAATGGTGATTTGGTTTGGCAACAGTTATATGGCCAGAATGACTCTTTGATGATTGGGGCTGAAGGAATAGATATGAAAGTAACCACAGATAATCACTACCTAATTAATGGGGATTGTTATTATCCAGATCCTGAATCCACTGAGTTAAAGTATCTTCGGCCATTGATAATAAAGGTTGATAGCACGGGTAAAGCCGAATGGGAACTTCCCTGGTCAAGGGTTAATGGAGCGTCTTTTCACGGTGAATCGTATCGTTCTATCATAGATAATAAGAATACTATTTATTCTTGTGGCAGGCATATTGAATCCTCAGAAACACCTCCGGGTGACAGGCCCTCCATGATGAAAACGGACGGAGAGGGTAACGAGATTTCATACCACGATCTGGTGCCAGATTCATGGCAGGCAGTATTTTTTAACATTAACTGGTTTCAGGATTCTACCATTGCCCTTGATGGGGGTTGGATCATGAATTATGGCGGGGAGGGGCAAAACGGAGTGTTTAAGGTGGACAGGAACGGGAATATCCTTGATTCAATAAATATTAAGAAAACAAATTATTGTTTTGTTGATGCAATTGTCGACAGGGATAATAAACTGTTTCTGATTCATACTGACCATGCAGGAGGCTATTGGCATTCCTATGCATGGAAACTCAACTCCGACCTGGAGTATGATACGCTTTACACGCAACCAATTACTTACGACAGTCTTTGTCCTCACCCCATTGTTTCGGATACCATACCGCTCGACTGCGTGATCGTTGGCATTAACGAGCCATTGAAGAATCCTGAGACAGGTAAACTCAAGGTTTATCCCAACCCGGCCGCCGACAGGATCCACATTGTTATTCCCGATCAATTAAAAACACAGAGCCAAAGCCCCGTTTTCGACCTTACCACTGTTTACCATAAGTGGCATTCGGTCCTTGTTGAAATCTATGATACCTTTGGGCGAAAGATGTTTTCAAAAGAGGTGAAAAGAGCAGAGAAAGAGATTGAAGTAAACCTTGCCGGCTGGCCAGGGGGAATGTACATCGTGCGCTTGGTTTATAACAACCAGGCAGTGGGGAGCGCTAAGGTGCTGGTGAATTAACCAATCCATCATAACAACGTGATCAGTATGAAAAAGCTATTCCTATTTTTGATCACATTGTCCTTATTCGGTAAGGTAACCGCGCAAAGCTGGCAATGGATGAATCCTAAACCAGCAATCAGTTCACTTTGGGCCGGATATTTTGTCAACGATACCTGCGGGTATGTTTTTGGAGACAAAGGTGTAATTTTTAAAACCCGGGATGGAGGTTTGACCTGGGAGAGGAAGAATTCCGGAACAAATGGCGTATTGGCCTCGGTAGTTTTTACCTCTCCGTTATTGGGCTATTGTGTTGGTTTTGATTGGAACAAAAATGAATCAATCGTTCTCAGGACTTTTGATGGTGGGGAGTCATGGAACAGGTTGCAATTACAGATCAACAGGCAGCTCACCTCTGTTTACTTCTTCAATTTAGATACCGGGTTTATTACAGGTAGCCATGGTTTGATTTTTAAATCAACCAATAGCGGAGCCGGTTGGATTACTGTTTATTCAAACGACTCGTTTTGTCTGAATTCCATCTGGTTTTCAGACTTGGACAATGGTTATGCAGCCGGAGAAGAAATTTCGACAGGAAAGGGTGTCATTCTCAAAACCACGAATGGTGGCACAAATTGGACAATTCAAAATGCCGGAGTCCATCCCGCTTTAAAATCAATATGTTTTACGGAGCCCGGAATTGGGTATGCCGCCGGTGTTCATGTTATACTCAAAACCACGGATGGGGGTACTACATGGAATGTGCAACTTTCGGGAGGCGAAGCAGCTTCGTTTAATTCAATGATTTGCCTTGATTCTGACACCGTATTTGCCGTCGGTTCGGATGGAAAGATTGCCATGACAACAGATGGCGGAGGTCATTGGAACTACAAACCCTCGGGGACTGCGTCAAATCTGCTTTCAATCCTATTTGTAAATAAAAACAAGGGATATATCGTCGGTGAACGTGGTACTGTTATTTCAACCGATGATGGAGGCAACAGCTGGACTGTTTTAACCATTGATGCCACAGGAGAAAACCTGGAATCTGCCCATTTTACAGATGACCATACCGGGTTTGTTGTTGGACGAAATGGGATCATCCTTAAAACCGCTGACTGCGGATCAACATGGACGGTTATAAATTCAGGTTTCCCCCGAAATCAGTATTACTCTGTTTTTTTTACACGCCCCTCGACTGGTTATATTGCCGGATATGATTACATATCGGGGACCGGCGTTATTTTAAAAACAACGAGTGCAGGACTAACCTGGCATGTAAAATACACAGGGTTTCATGATATCCTCACTGACATCTTTTTTATTGATTTAAATAACGGATTTGCCTGTTTGAATAATCAGAACCAGGGTTTTCTCCTGAAGACATCAGATGGCGGGAACACCTGGACAAGATCCTTTATTGGTGACTATTGTAATTTACTGTCAATCAGTTTCACCGACACGCTGACCGGATATGCAGCAGGGAACAACGATATTTATAAAACAACCGATGGAGGGGTAACATGGAACCATTATTCAGGAGATGACATTCTGCACAAAATATTTTTTACCGATATGAATACCGGATTTGCAGCAGGGAGGACCATGAACGGCAAGGGAATCATTTTAAAAACGTATGATGGCGGGCTGACCTGGTTTAGAAATCCACTGGAAAAGTTGCCCGGACTTTTATCCGTTAGATTTATCGATACCAACACGGGATATGCAGTTGGTTGGGATGGAATATTGATAAAAACCACCGATGGTGGCGTTTCATGGGATATTCTGAATTCAAACACCGACTCTAACTTGAATTCGGTGGTTTTCATTAATTCAGATACTGGTTTTATAATCGGTGATGAGGGAACCATTCTTAAAACAACTGATGGAGGCGGTTTCCCTGTCGATGTTCAAACCATGACACCAGCAGCCAACAATTTGAAAATCTACCCCAATCCTTCATCCGGCAAAATCACCGTTGAATCTTCAGAATTACCATCGCAGGGTCAATTGACCGTACTGAACATACAGGGCCGGCAACTGCTTCTGCAGGAAATCACCGAACCAACAACCACCCTTGATGTCAGCCAATTTTTACCGGGCATATACATCGTGCGGTTGGTTTATAACAAACAGACAGTTGGAAGTGCAAAGGTGGTGGTGAAATAAAGAACCTGTTATACTATCCGGGATGATAAAGCATATTTTTCTTTTCATTTTTTCAGTTTTCTTCAGCGCTACGGCCTCATCCCAAGCCTATTTTAATCATCGTTTTGAATACGGGCAGCCCGGTTGGTGGGATGGCGCAACAAATATTTATCAGGCCCCAGACGGATATGTATTTGGCGGAGGGATGATGTATTATGAAGATTACATGAGATTAAGTTTTTATAAAGTTGATTTTGAAGAAAATTGTATTTTTTCAAAAAATTATTACGATACTGCTGACTTTTATATAGGTAATCCAGGTTCGATTATAAATTTATCTTCGGATACTCTAATAGTGGTTGGCACAAAACATGTCCATACTTCAAACTGGGTTCATGATCAGGGATTGCTGTATTTTCTGAACAATAGTTTTGATACTCTGTTTACAAAATATTTTGGAGAAAAAACTGAACCATTTGACTCCTCGTTCAGTTTTCGTCAGGTGAAACTGGATTCAGATACTAATATTATCATTGTAGGAACAATATGGCCTCAACCTGTTTGGCGCCATCTATTATTAATAAAGACTGATCGTCATGGGAATAAAAAGTGGGGAAAAATTTATGATAATTACAAACACAATGAGGGTCACAGTGTTATTTGCACCAACGACGGGGGTTACGCAATTGGTGGATTTATGTGGGAAACGTTACCAGCTCCAAATCTTTCAGGTGATCCGGTTGTTTTAAAAACTGATAGCATAGGCAACCAGCAGTGGTATCATATGTTTGGATCCCCTTTTATAGATTCAAAGGGGATGCTTTGTAACACCATGGATGGAAATATGGTTCTGGGATTCGCATATTGTGATTCAATGTTTGGTGGCGGTCCACATACTGAAGGTAGTCCATATAGAAGGATTAATTTAATAAAACTTGACAATTCTGGTAACATTGTTTGGGATAAAAAATATGGAGAGAGTGAATATGAAAAACATTTACTTAATATTAGAGAGAACCCGGATGGGACTTTGGTATCTACTGGAATCACTACCCAATTTTTCCCATATGCATACAAGTATGTTGGTTGGATTTTAAAAACCGATGCAGATGGAGAAACAATTTGGTACCGTCAATATGATATCTGTCATGGTGAGAGTAGTTGGAATTATCTTTATGATGTTATCCAAACAAATGATAAAGGATATATAGCCTGTGGAGTAGTTTATCCGAGACCCCCCGATACAGGCTCACAAGATGGCTGGGTAATTAAAGTTGACAGCCTGGGGTGTGAAGATCCTTCCTATTGCTGGGTGGGGATGAGACCGGAAACGGAAATGCCAGCCGGCCCCGGGATAAAGTTATTTCCGAATCCTGCCGATAAACACACAACCCTCACAGGAATGAACGCCCCCCCCGGGGAACCGTTAACAATCAGGTTCATTGATGTGTTTGGCTGGGAGGTTAAAACAGTAGATGTTCCCCAAGTCCTTCATGATTTTGAATTGAATGTTTCGCAAATGGCAGAGGGCATGTATGTGGTGCTGATAGAATCACAAAGCCGTATCATTGGCAAGACAAAGCTCATCATCAGAAGAGGTAATTTTTAAAAAGTATGAATTTGTGAAATCTTTGGATGTGTCGACTAAATTGACTACCCCCTGCCGATCGGAAGAGACGGGTCTAAATGTATTTAAAACAGACAGATACGGTGGCCGGTTTAAATCGGCGCAAGGTGGTCAGATGCACCGGCTTGTCCACCATGACGCCATGGGATGCTTCATCGAAACTTACCCAGCATGCAAATATGGGCGATTGCATTCTGCCAATAAGTTGTTACACATCTGTTGAACATTCTCCTATGATATATCCGGAGAATGTTCCAACAGACGAAAATCCGTTTGGGTATTCGAACTCTCTACTTTTTCAATTAGGAGGGCTTGATCCTGCGGTTAACCAGTGCTTATCACCAGATGCAATGAATTATTATCTTGACGGACTGAAAACGATTGCCAACATGTATAAACCTGCTGGCAAACAAACCATTAAATATTATTGCCACTATGACTTTACTGGGTCAATAGGATACTGGATACATATGCATTGGGCAAAAATCACCTATGGAGTACCGATTGGGGTATTAGATCCACCGGCAGAGCTTTAAGAAACCAACAGTGAGGGTGTCTATTACCTTTATGACACCCTCAACTTTTTAGCAGGAAATTAAAACTAAAAATAATTTTACAGGTCATTTTATGAAAACACGCCCGTTTCACCTGATTATAGCTATAACATTCATTCTTTTAAATCATACTTCATTATCCCAAAACACCTTTGAATACAGGTTAAATGATAGTACTGACAATGTTACAATGAGTACGCTTGAAACCGCCTCCGGTCAATTTATCCTTAACAGTTTAAAAATCGATAACCAGGGAAGAAGTAACGTTCAACTTTTAAAATTGGATCCCTCCGGAAGGTTGATTGATACAAAAATATTTAACTATCAAGGGAAATGGTGTGGTTTTGACCAGATGCTTCAGCTTGATCCAAATTTGTTTTTACTAACCGGATACATTGTTGATGGAGACACCGTCAAATTATGGTTTTGGGAGATGGATTCTCTTTTCAATGAAATTCAAAGCCGTGTGATTCAATTGGGTAAATACAATTATTTCAATGCTCGAATAAAACGTGATTACGAAGGGAATATCCTATGCTTTGGGTTAGTTACCGATTCAGTTGATCATCCTAATGCTTTCGTATATAAACTATCTGAAAATGGCGACAGCCTGCGCTTCAAAGTTTTTACCAGTCATCATGCTTTTGGACAATTCGATTTATTGGAAAAATCGGGGAATCAGGGTTATATTTATGTTATCTGCGGCTTTGGCGCAGGGGGAGATATCCTGGATCTGGATACCTTGTTTGAAATTCAAAACCAACATCCTGTGCCCAATGATATCCTAAATTTTACTGATTTAGGGTGGATTAGCCCAAATACATTTTTCCAGACCGGGGAAAAAGTCAACCTGTCGACCGGGAAAAGAAAAATTGGAGTTCAGGTATTGGATACAAACTATGCTGTGATTCACGTGAAATTTTTAGGTGAGAACGATACTACTGATTATTGGCCGGGATTACGAAGAAATCTTGATTTCGTTGACCTTAATACGACCTATATCGGGGGTACCGCTAATTTTGTTCAATGGCCGTTTGCAATTGTTGATTGCTGGTATTATCTCACCCGCGTTGATACAACCCTAAACATCCGGTGGGAAAAGTTCTATGGAGGAGATGCCAATTATACCCTGTATGGCATACTGGCCACCCACGATGAAGGGTGCCTGATGTTCGGAACCTTTTATGATAACAACCCTCAGATACTGAAACATGATATCTATGTTGTAAAGGTAAATAAAGATGGCGTTTTGGTTTCAACAGACGGAAACCCTTCACAAATAGTTAAAGAGGCGATCCTTTTCCCGAATCCGGGCGGCGAATATTGCATCGCCCTGCTTGGCGACCAACATCCATCGGCTACACTTCGGATGTATGACATGCGTGGAGCCGTTGTTTTAAACCGGGAAATCCGGCAGAAACAAACAAAAATCGACCTGCCCGGCCTGGCGAAAGGGACCTATCCCTATACGTTCGAATGCGGGGGAAGGATTATCGGGAGTGGGAAGTGGATCAGGGAATGATGCACCGCAACCCCCTGACCCCTTCTCCTCAAGGAGAAGGGGAGATAGAGTTTACCAGATTTTATAACCACCCAGGACGGAGGTATATTTATTACAGGTTTCAGATATGATGATCATTTTACCGGGAAATCAGGCAGAGGTTAAATCGGAATAAAAACTAATTTTGTCTGATACATATCAAATCAAATGAAACAATATCTTTTCCTCCTCCTTCTCGCTGCTGGATGTGCCGACTAAATTGACTACCCCCTGCCGATCGGAAGAGACGGGTCTAAATGTATTTAAAACAGACAGATACGGTGGCCGGTTTAAATCGGCGCAAGGTGGTCAGATGCACCGGCTTGTCCACCCAGTCGGCAGAGGAAGTCAGTTTCTCCGGTTTTTTTACAAGCTAAGATTGACCTGATGAATGTTTCAACCAATGTTTCAACCGGGCTTAAAAAAAGAAAGGCCTACATGTTCTGTAAGCCTTATCTTTTCTTATGTCGGGGTGAGAAGACTCGAACTTCCGACCCCTTGCACCCCATGCAAGTACGCTAGCCAACTGCGCCACACCCCGATTGATTCCGGATTGGGTTCCGGATTTAAGGCTGCAAATGTAGCAATTTTTTGTTTCATCCAAACACACCGAACCCTTTAATTGCTAATTTTAGCCCATAATTTAACCCCAAAACAACCGATGAAAACATTACTGAAATTTTTTATCTCCTTTCTTGCCCTGATGAGCCTGGTAGCCGGGGGATATGCCATCCATGTTCCGCAACAGGAAGCACGCATAATTGCCTCACAATTTTATAAGAATCATCATCCGGGTGGTGTAATTTCATCGGAGATCAGCGAGGTTTTTACCGCAGAATACCAGATGGTCCCTACCTTCTATACCTTTAATTTTACCACGGGAGGATTTGTGATCGTGGCTGCCGATGATGCCTCACTGCCAGTGCTGGGATACTCCTTCGACAATCCGATGCCCCGCGAGGTGGTGAACCCGGCCGCAAAAGAATGGCTCGACGGATATTCAAAGGAGATCTACGAAATTATCGGACACGCGCTGCCAAACACCGGAACCCGGCCTGAATGGGATGCCATTCAGAACGGGACCCCCGACCGGTCGCTGATGAATGTTGACCCGCTGCTCACCACGACCTGGGATCAGGGATGCTATTACAATGCGCTTTGTCCCGCCGATCCGGCCGCAGGCTGGTCGTGCGGACATGTATATACCGGCTGTGTGGCAACCGCCATGGCCCAGATCATGAAGTATCACAATTTTCCTCCCCAGGGAGTAGGCTCCCATTCATACACTCATCCGCTCTATGGAATTCAAACGGCCGATTTTGGCTCGACGACTTACAACTGGACCTCCATGCCGAACAATGTAGGTGGCGCCAACAGTGCGGTAGCCACGCTCATGTATCATGCCGGCGTTTCGGTCGACATGCAGTATGGGGTGGACGGTTCGGGTGCATACAGCGATGATGTTCCGGATGCGCTGAAGAATTATTTCAACTACAAACCAGGGGTGAGGATTGAATATAAGAACAACTTCCCGAATGTGGAGGATTTTAAAAACCTGATCCGGGGCGATCTGGATGAACAACTCCCGGTGTATTACAGTGGGTCGGGAACCGCCGGGCATGCTTTTGTGTGTGACGGTTACCGGTTGAGCGACGGAAAATTTCATTTCAACTGGGGATGGTCAGGCTCATCCAACGGATGGTTTGTAATCGGTTCGCTGAATCCGGGCGGAAACACATTTAACAATGACAATGCAGTTGTTTTGCAAATCAAGCCCTATAATCCCGACCTGATCGTTCGCATTTCCCACCCGGTAAACAATGCCGTAATTGGCGTTGGCTACGCAGTCAACATCGAGGGAATGACGGTGAGGGGAACACCCGTCATGATGAAACTGTTTATAGACGATGTTGAGAAATATTCCATCACCACCGGCACGCTTGAATACACTTGGAATACTGCACCCTCTGACCTGGGAAGTCACCATGTACGGATTTATTCCTTCACGGTTACCGATACGGTGTACGATGAAATTAACCTGAATGTGGCGGAATGGATTTCACAGGCCAGCGGTTTTACGGCTCCTTCGCGCGGAATCAGCTATATGTCGGCAGTCGACAGCAACAATGTATGGGCCACTGGATATGATGACACAAATCCCCAGGGAGCCTGTTCTGATTACACCCGGACCCAGGATGGCGGTTTTACATGGATTCCGGGAACCATCCCCAATACCACAGGGCTTGCCTCTGCGATGATCTTTGCCATGAATGACAGCACAGCCTATGTTCCCATGTATAAGGTATCCGGCACCAAACCCATGGGGATCTACATGACCTCCGACGGCGGGACGACCTGGAGCCGCCAGGCTACTGCCACATTCGGCAGTTCGGTCTCCTTCCCGAATTGTGTTCATTTTTTTAACGCCTCCGACGGATGGTGCATGGGTGATCCCATCAATGGAGATTTTGAAATTTATATCACCACCAATGGCGGAACCAACTGGACCCAGGTTGCAGGATCCGCCATTCCAAACCCCGTTTCAGGAGAATTCGGCGTAGTTGGATATTATAGTGCCGTTGGGGATACCCTTTGGTTCGGAACAAACATGGGCCGGGTATTCCGCTCAACAGACAAGGGGTACACCTACACGGTAAGTTCTGTGACGGCACTCACCGGAAAATATGTGAAACCCTATTTCAGGAACGGATCGCATGGCCTGGTCCAGGATAAAAGTCCGGGCGGAAACGCGATCTGTGAATCGTTTGACGGAGGGCTTACCTGGACCCCGGTTACATCGGCCGGACCTGTGTATGGCACCGACCTGCAATATATCCCGGGAACAGAAAACACCTGGGTGAGTTCAGGAGGAGCGACCAACATCGGGGCCTCCTATAGTTTCGACGGCGGCCACACCTGGAGTGACTTCCTGGGAACCCAGGGTGCGAGGTACCTGCAAATGGCCTGGATCAACAATCATTGCGGTTGGGCCGGCGGGGTGAATGTCAGCGCCACGGAAAACGGAGCTTACCGATTCATTGGACTGCTGAGTCCGCCATTGCCTGCCCCAACCGGGCTCGAAGCTCAGGTGACCGGGCATGACGTGCATCTGACCTGGATCGCCCCTGCAGGCAATCCCAACGGTTATAACATGTACCGTGACGGCCTGAAACTGAATGCCACAGTGATCGCTGTGATTTCATATGATGATTTCAGCGTAGTGAGCGGACAGCATACCTATTGTGTGAAAGCAGTTTATACCTCCGGGGAGTCGGAAGGAAATTGCGTTATCGCTGATGTGGCTGTCGGAATCAGGGAGCATGCAGCACCGGAAATCCGGCTGGCACCCAACCCGGCAAAAACGTTCATCACGGCCTATGTAAATGAACCATCCCTCTTCACCATTTCCGATATTGCAGGCCGGGAGGTTATCAGGGGCACCCTGAAAAGTCCTCAATCCACCTTTTATATCGGGAATTTACCCAAGGGACTTTATTTCTTCAGGATCTCAGGATCAGGTCAGACCTCCAAATTTATCAAGGCTGATTAACACCGGTCATGCTTCCCGGGTAAGTTTTGTACCCTCTTTTTTACTACTTTTGTAGTCTAAATCAATTTTATTATGAGTGAAATCATGGAAAATGTCCGCTGCCTGATCATTGGCTCAGGTCCGGCCGGGTATACTGCCGCCATTTATGCTGCCAGAGCGGATCTGAAACCCGTCATATACCAGGGAATGCAACCTGGCGGACAGCTTACGATTACGACCGAAGTTGAAAATTTTCCGGGATACCCGAAAGGCATAACAGGCCCTGAAATGATGGAAGAATTCAAACAGCAGGCCGAACGCTTTGGAACCCGGGTGCGGTTTGGCGTGGTGACCTCAGTTGATTTTTCAAAACAACCCTTCATTGTCATGGCGGACGACGGAAAGACCCTGGCCGCTGAAACAGTGATCATCGCAACCGGCGCCTCGGCCAGGTGGCTGGGTATGGAATCGGAAAAGAAATTTATGGGAATGGGCGTTTCAGGGTGTGCCACCTGTGATGGATTTTTCTATCGCAACCAGGATGTCGCCATCGTCGGAGGGGGTGATACGGCCGCCGAAGAGGCAACCTACCTTTCAAAACTCTGCAGGAAAGTATATATGATCCATCGCCGGGATGAATTGCGGGCTTCCAAGGCCATGCAGCATAAGGTCCTCAATACACCCAACATTGAAATGTTATGGAACTCAGCGCCTGAAGAGGTTTTGGGAGATGAGAGCGGGGTGACGGGCTTGCGGGTGCGCAACGTAAAAACGGGTGAAATGAGGGATCTGGCCGTGATGGGATTCTTCGTGGCCATCGGGCATAAGCCCAATACCGAATTATTCGCCGGTCAGCTGGAGCTGGATGAGGTGAACTATATCAAAACAAAGCCCGGCACCACCCAGACGAGCGTGGAGGGAGTTTTTGCTGCCGGAGACGTGCAGGATCATCACTACAGGCAGGCGGTTACTGCTGCAGGCACAGGATGCATGGCCGCTATTGAGGCGGAACGGTACCTCGCCAGTTGATCTGGACTATTGAATAATAGAACAAGAGAACAATAGAACAATCGAACCATGATCACATTTTTTAAAAATCCAGCCAGTTTCTATGCCGTTGAAAGTCGTGAAAAACTTGCCGGCCTTGATCTGGAAAAGTTAAAATGGTTGTTTTGCGGTGCGAAATGCATCGCCGAATCTGTTTTAAAGGGACCCTTTATCGGGCCGCGCCGTGAAATGATCACCCCCTGGAGCACCAATGCGGTGGAGATCACCCAGAATATGGGGATCGGGGGGATTAACCGCATAGAAGAATTTACGAATGACGAATTACGAATGACGAATGACGAATTTCCCGTCACGCGTCATGCGTCACGTGTCACGTCCTTTGACCCCATGCTCCAGCATATCTACGAAGGGCTTGACCAGGAGATCTTTCACATCGTGCATGATCCCGATCCGGTTATTTTTGTCGAAGATATTGCCGCGTATAACAACAAGGTCGGACTGGCGCTGAGCAGCGAGGAGATCCAGTACCTGATCGGCCTGTCCCAAAAACTCAACAGGAAACTTACCGACAGTGAAGTCTTTGGCTTTTCGCAGGTCAATTCGGAACATTGCCGCCATAAAATTTTCAACGGGACCTTCATCATCGACGGGAAGGAGATGCCTGAAACACTTTTCTCCCTGATCAAAAAAACCGCAAAGGAACATCCCGGTTTCCTTGTTTCAGCCTATAAGGACAATGTGGCCTTTATCCTGGGCCCTGACATCGAGCAGTTTGCCCCGCTTCATCAGAATGTAGCGGACTTCTTTACCATCAGGGATATCGAATCAGTCATTTCGTTAAAGGCTGAAACACATAACTTCCCCACCACCGTTGAGCCGTTTAACGGAGCAGCCACCGGATCGGGCGGCGAGATCCGCGACCGCATGGCAGGAGGGAAGGGAAGCATTCCCATGGCTGGCACCGCAGTTTACATGACCAGCTATCCCCGCCTTGAAGGCGGACGTTCCTGGGAAAAGGCTGTTGAACCAAGACCTTGGCTGTACAAAACCCCGGAGGAGATCCTGATCAAGGCATCGAACGGTGCAAGCGATTTCGGGAATAAATTCGGACAGCCCCTCATCTGCGGATCACTGCTGACATTCGAACATGAAGAGAACGGTAAAATATTCGGCTATGACAAGGTGATCATGCAGGCCGGTGGTATTGGGTATGCGAGGAAATCAGACAGTCTGAAAGAGGAGCCGGAGGGCGGCCAGCGGATCGTCGTACTGGGCGGTGATAATTACCGGATCGGTATGGGAGGTGGTGCCGTATCATCGGTTGCGACCGGCGAATACGGGAATGCCATCGAGCTGAACGCCGTACAACGATCGAACCCGGAAATGCAGAAGCGGGTTTTCAATGCCATCCGGGCGATGACGGAGATGGAAGAGAACCCCATCATATCCATCCACGATCATGGCGCCGGCGGACATCTGAATTCGCTTTCGGAACTGGTTGAAAATACCGGGGGCACCATCCACATCGACGCCCTGCCCATCGGCGATCCCACGCTTTCGTCGAGGGAGATCGTGAGCAACGAATCGCAGGAGCGGATGGGGCTGGTTATCCGTGAAACCGACCTGGCCCTGCTGAATGAGATTGCCAGCCGCGAGCGGGCCCCGTTATATGATGCCGGCCACACCACAGGCGATCATCAACTCGTTTTTGAGGACCGGCGCGACGGCAGTCAGCCGATCAACCTCCGGATCGAAGACTTCTTTGGAAAACCACCTAAAACACTCATCACCGACAAATCGTATCCGACTTTATATTCACAACCTGCATATAAAACATCAAGGCTTGCAGAATACCTGGAGGCCGTGTTACAGCTCGAAGCGGTAGCCTGCAAGGACTGGCTGACCAACAAAGTGGACCGGGCAGTTTCGGGGAAAATTGCCATGCAGCAAACCTGCGGCGAGATCCAGCTTCCCCTCAACAACCTGGGTGTTGTTGCACTGGATTACAATGGAGAAAAAGGTGTTGCCACTTCACTGGGGCATGCGCCCATTGCAGCCATGGTAGACCCGGTGGCCGGTTCGAGGTTATCGATATCCGAGGCCCTTCTGAATCTGGTCTGGGCGCCTTTGACCCATGGGCTGAAAGGAGTCTCGCTGTCGGCAAACTGGATGTGGCCCTGTAAAAATCCGGGCGAAGATTCACGGTTGTATGCAGCAGTGAAAGCCGTCAGTGATTTTGCTATAGAACTTGGAATCAATATCCCGACCGGGAAGGATTCCTTGTCCATGACCCAGAAATACCCCGATGGCGAAACGGTATTGTCCCCGGGCACCGTTATTATTTCGGCGGTAGCGGAGGTTTCTGATGTGAAAATGGTTATCAGCCCGCTGCTGGTCAACGACCCCGGCTCAAAGTTGCTCTACCTTGATTTTTCAAGGGAGACTATGAAGCCTGGTGGCAGTAGTTTTTCGCAGGTTGTCAACGCGGTTGGAAACGAGGTTCCCACAGTGAAAGATACAGCCTATTTTATCCGGGCTTTTAACGTAGTGCAGAAGCTGATCCGCGACCGATTGATCCTGTCCGGCCATGATATCTCTGCCGGAGGCCTGGTCACCACCCTCCTTGAAATGACCTTCGCAAACGGTGCTATAGGAATTGATGCGGATGTTTCGGGACTGAAGGAGCGGGATATTGTCAGGCTGCTTTTCAGTGAAAACCCGGGGATCATCATCCAGGTAAAGGATTTTAAAACCGTGAGCAGGTACCTGAAAGATTCCAGGGTTGATTGCATTCCCATTGGTTCGGTTTGCAATGAAAGAACCCTTTCGGTTAAAAACGGCACTGAAAATCATTCTTTTGATATTGATGCACTCCGCGATATCTGGTTTAAAACATCCTACCTCCTCGACCGGAAGCAGTCGGGCGAAAAGCTTGCCCTGGAGCGCTTCAGGAACTATAAAAATCAACCGCTGCAGTTTTCTTTTTCCACAGGCTTTACCGGAAAATTCCGGGAATTCGGAATCGATCCGAAAAGAAGGAAATCCTCGGGAATCCGAGCTGCCATCATCCGTGAGAAAGGGGTAAACCGTGACCGTGACATGGCCTGGGCATTGTACCTGGCAGGTTTTGATGTGAAGGATGTGCATATGACCGATCTGATCTCGGGTCGCGAGAACCTGGAAGATGTGAACCTGATCGCCTTTGTGGGCGGGTTTTCCAACTCCGATGTGCTGGGTTCAGCCAAGGGATGGGCCGGCGCATTTTTATTCAACGAAAAAGCAAAGCTGACGCTGAACAATTTCTTTGCCCGCAGGGATACGCTCTCGTTGGGCGTTTGCAACGGTTGTCAGCTGCTGGTTGAACTTGGGCTCATCTATCCTGAATTATACAGTCAGGATGCGGCCTTGAACCGCCACCCAAAGATGTCGTGGAATGACTCCCACAAGTATGAATGTACCTTTGTGGGGCTGGAGATCCTTGAAAACCACTCGGTGATGCTGAAATCACTGGCCGGCTCAAAGTTGGGGATCTGGGTAGCGCATGGTGAAGGAAAATTCAACTTCCCCGAAGGAGCTCAGAATTATCATATCCCTGCCAAATTCAACTATTCAAACTACCCTGGAAATCCGAATGGATCACAGTTTGATGCGGCCTGCATTGCTTCGGCCGACGGGCGTCATCTCGCCATCATGCCTCACCTGGAGGACTCGATCCTGCCGTGGCAGTGGGCCTGGTACCCCGAAGAGAGCAAACGGAATGAGGTCACACCCTGGATGGAGGCATTTGTCAATGCCAGGGAATGGGTAAAAAAAAATAAAAAAAACATATCTGAGGAATGAAAAAAATCATATTGATCACGGGCACCACTTCAGGTTTTGGAAATGCGATTGCCCGGAAATTTGCCGCGGCCGGTTATGACCTCATCATCACCGGAAGGCGGAAAGTGCGGCTGGATGAACTCGCAAAGGAGCTGATCCTTAATTATCAGGTAGATGTATTGCCGCTTTGTTATGATGTCAGGCTGCTCAGTGAGGTTGAAAACGCTATTTCTTCCCTGACGGAGCGGTGGAGGGCCATCGATGTTTTAGTCAATAATGCCGGCCTGGCCGTCGGGATGAATCCGATAAATGAGGGGATGATTGACGACTGGGAACGGATGATCGATACCAATGTAAAGGGGTTGCTTTACATGATCCGGATGGTTTCGCCATTGATGGTTGCCCGCAATCGTGGCCACATCATCAACATCGGTTCCTTAGCGGGAAAAGAGGTTTACCCCATGGGCAACGTTTACTGCGGATCAAAATTCGCCGTGGATGCCATCACCAAGGGAGCCCGCATCGACCTGGTCTCGCACAACATCAAGGTTACCCAGATAGCTCCGGGAGCGGCCAACACGGAATTTTCGACCGTGCGTTTCAAAGGGGATAAAACCAGGGCCGACAACGTTTACAACGGGTACAAGCCCCTTTCAGCCGAAGATGTGGCTGATGCGGTCTATTATGTAACCACCCTTCCCGATCATGTAAATGTCAACGACCTGGTGCTGATGCCCACCGCGCAGGCCAGTACGGTGGTTGTGCACAAGGTATTGTGACTTTTTTACTATCATTGCAATCTGTTTCGGATTTGTACAATCACTAAACCTAAAAAATCATGGAAGTTACCCGCTTATTTGACCTCTTACCTTACAACGAAGCCACTTTCAAACCCAAAGATGATGTTCTTGCTTCGAAGGACAACGGGGAATGGTCAAAATACAGCATTAAACAGTACAGGGAGATCGTTGACAATATCAGCTATGGATTCCTGGCCATGGGAGTTAAACCAGGTGATAAGATTGCTCAGATCAGCTCTAACCGCGCCGAATGGAATTTTGTGGACATGGCCATTCTCCAGGTCGGTGCGATCCATGTGCCTATCTATGCAACCATAAGTGAATCAGATTATAAATACATCCTTAATCATGCGGAGGTAACCTATGTATTCATCTCAGGGCAGGAACTTCTCCGAAAAATTGATCATATTTTACCTGAGATATCCCACATCAAGGGAGTCTTTACTTACAAAGATCATCACGAACACAAGCATGTGAATGAACTCATCGACCTGGGTAAGCAACACACCGATCCCAAAGGGCTCGAACTCAGAAAATCATCCGTCAAACCGGAAGATGTGGCCACCATCATCTATACATCAGGAACCACGGGTAATCCCAAGGGCGTGATGCTGTCACATCATAACATCATTTCCGATTTCATGGTATGCGCCTATATTCCCAACTTTGGTGAAGAGGCCAAGGCAGTGAGCTACCTGCCTTTGTGCCATGTGTATGAGCGGATGCTGAATTATCTGTATCACTACCTCGGATTTTCAATCTATTATGCCGAAAACCTGGGAACCATCACCGATAATATGAAGGAAGTGAAGCCGGATATTTTGTCAACGGTGCCGCGGTTACTCGAGAAAATCTATGATAAATTGTTCGCCACCGGCCACAAACTAACCGGCGCAAAGCGGTGGATTTTCTTCTGGGCGCTGCACCTGGCTCTGAGGTATGAATTGAATGGAGCCAATGGCTGGTTTTATGAATTGAAACGGAAACTTTACGACAAGCTGGTTTATACAAAATGGCGGGATGCATTGGGTGGAAAGCACCTCCTGGTAGTATCAGGCGGCGCCGCCCTGCAGCCACGGCTGGCCCGCATGTTTACCTGTGCAGGCATCAATGTGCTGGAGGGATACGGACTGACGGAGACCTCTCCGGTGATTTCAGTGAATGACCTCACGGCAGGCGGAACGAAGTTCGGAACGGTCGGAAAGGTGGTGAAGGGAGTTGAGGTCAAGATCGCGGAGGATGGGGAAATTTTATGCAAAGGACCCAATGTGATGCTGGGGTATTATAAAGAACCGGAAATGACAAAATCTGCCATTGAACCCGATGGATGGTTTCATACCGGCGACCTGGGCCGCATTGAACCCGAGGGGCATCTGAAAATCACCGGGAGAAAAAAAGAGCTTTTTAAAACCTCCTTTGGAAAGTACATCAGCCCGCAACCCATTGAAGATACCTTCAAGGAATCACTTTTCATCGACCAGCTGGTCGTGGTGGGAGAACATCAGAAATATGCAGGGGCGCTGATCGTACCGGATTTTAATTTTCTGAAATCCTATTGCACCGTAAAGGAAATACCATATACAACCAACACTGAAATGGTCAATTTGCCCCGGATCCGCAAAAGGTTTAAAACGGAGGTTGACAAGTATAATAAGTGTTTTGGCGATACTGAAAAAATAAAGAGCTGGGACCTGCTCGACACAGAATGGACCTTTGAAACCGGTGAAATCACACCGACCATGAAACTGAAACGAAATATTATTATGAAAAAATATGAAGAAAAAATCGCGAAGCTGTTTTAATAAACTGACCTTTTTTACGTTTGAGTAAAATGAAGCAAATAACCCGGATCTTCGATCTTCTTGAATTATATACGGATGAATATAATTCTATTGACGACCTTTTCAATATCAAAAGAGACGGGGTTTGGGTACGTTTTTCCGCCAGCGACTACGTCAGCCACAGCAACCTGATCAGCCTTGGCTTTTTGTCATTGGGCGTTACCAAAGGGACCCGGATCGCCACGGTCATGAATAATTGCCCGGAATGGAATTTCTTTGATATGGGGATCCTGCAAACCGGGGCCATTCAGGTGCCGGTTTACCCGACCATCAGTGAGGATAATTACCGTTACATTTTCAAGGATGCCGACATTGAATACCTTATTTTTTCTGATGATGAAATTTACAACCGGATCAAAAAGGTCCTTCCCGAAATTCCCGGACTGAAGGCTGTATTTTCAATTGAACCTGTGGAGGGTATCCGGAGCTGGACTGAGATCCTCGAACAGGGGAGAAATCACCCTCATCCGGAGGAACTTGAAGCCATCAAACAAACCATTGATCCCGCCGATATGGCTACTGTGATCTATACTTCAGGAACCACAGGCCGCCCAAAGGGAGTGATGTCGTCGCACAATAATTTCGTGACCAATTACAAAGGGCTGGCTGAAATTCCACCGCTGAAAATGCATGACAGGGCGGTGAGCTTTTTGCCCCTTTGCCATGTCTATGAACGAACAGCCGGCTATGTGTACCAATCTTTTGGCGTTTCAGTCTATTATGTTCAGGTGATTGATGAACTTGGAGATTACATCAGGGAGGTAAAACCCCATGGATTTGCCTCTGTTCCCAGGGTCTTCGAAAAGATATACAATAAAATTGTCATCAAGGGACGCAGTTTACCTCTTCCCATGAAAATCCTGTTTTTCTGGTCGCTGCGCCAGGGTCATAAATTTGAACTGAACCATGCCAGGGGATGGGTTTACGATGTAAAGCTCTTCATAGCGAATCTGCTTGTTTTCCGCAAATGGCGGGAGGCGCTTGGCGGAGAGTTGAAGTTTATCGTTTCGGGAAGCGCTGCCTTGCATCCGCGGCTGGCCCGTATTTTCTGGGCTGCAAAAATCCCGATCCTCGAAGCCTATGGTCTTACGGAGACATCTCCCGGTGTTACCTGTTACCGGTTTGGGCCCGGCGGTATGAAATTCGGTACGGTCGGTCCCCTGCTCACCGGGAACCAGATGAAAATTGCCGAAGATGGAGAGATCCTCTGTAAAGGACCCAATGTCATGATGGGTTACCTGAACCGACCCGAAAAGACCGCCGAGGTGATCGATGCCGACGGCTGGTTCCATACCGGGGATATCGGTGTGATCGAGGATGGTAGATTTCTGAAGATCACCGACCGGAAAAAGGAGATTTTTAAAACCTCCGGCGGAAAATATATTGCCCCGCAGCCCATCGAACAACGCATCAAGGAATCGCCCTTTATCGAGCACATCATGGTTGTGGGGGATAACCGGAATTATGCAGCAGCGCTGATCATTCCCAATTTCGAACACCTCAAAAGCTGGTGCGAAGTCAAACACATCGAATTTATTTCAAAGCAGAAGGCTGTGAACAACCCGAAAGTTATTCGCAGGATCAGGCATGAAGTAGAGCGGTTCAACCTGGACCTGGGGCAGACTGAAAAAATCAAAAAGTTCAGGCTTCTGGATGCAGAATGGACAACCGAATCAGGTGAAATTTCACCGACACTTAAATACCGCCGGAAGTTCATCACTGAGAAATACAGCCAGATCATTGAAGAGACATACCGCTCATCGGAATACAACTACCGGGTAGAGTGATTGCTGACAGCCGCCCGGTTCAGTTAATTCAATGAAGAATCTTGAAAATCAACTCTTTCATCAGCTCCCCGTCTCCCGCCGATGCATTTTCAACCCCCTTGGCTTTTAAATCATACTCTCTGAGCAAAGAGATGACCGATGCCGTTTTGGCTACCGGGTAACTTCGGGCAGCCTGCTGGTAGTCTGAAACAAAAAATGGTTTTATCGAAAGGGCTATGGCCACTGCATTGGTCGATTTGTCGGGAAGAAAATGGTACTGCAAAATCTTTGAAAAATGGGCATATAACAGGGGAATCACCTTCACCAAAGGATTTTCACGAAGGTTGGCCGCGAAATAGAGGATGATCTGGTTGGCCTTCAAAACATCCCTCCTGGTGAGGGCCTTCTGCAATTCGAAAACATTGTAATCCTTGCTGATCCCGATATTTTTTTCGACATACTCTTCATTGATCTCTGAAGCTGCCGGGATATTGATCAGCAGCTTCTGGATCTCATTGGCGATTTTTCCGAGGTCGGCGCCAAGGAATTCCGTCAGCATGGCGGCGGCTTTCGGCGTGATCGAATACTTACGCTGGCGGAGGTATTCAATGATCCAGTCGGGAATTTTATTATCATAAAGCCGGGCAGATTCGAAGGTCACCCCGATTTTTTCAATGGCCTTATAGAAAGTCCTGCGCTTGTCTAACTTTCCGTATTTATAACAAAAAACCAGGATCGTCGAGGTTTGCGGATTTTCCATATAGGGAAGGAAATCTTCGATCTTATCCAGGTCCTGCGCCTCCTTGATAATGAGCACCTGGTAATTGGCCATCATCGGGAAACGTTTTGCATAGCCCATCAGGGTGGGCACATTGGAATCCTTACCATAGACGATCGTCTGGTTGAACTCCTTCTCCTGGTCACTTAAAACATGATGCTCGATATAATCGGAAACAACGTCAATAAAATAGGACTCTTCACCATGCAGGAGGTAAACAGGGTAATAGATCTGATTTTTCAGGTCGGTGAGAAGCTGATCAATGTTGATGCTATTTTTTTCAGCCATGGTTAATCGAACCTGAGGTGTTTGACCAGTAACTTCTTTTCAATGCAGTCATTCATCGTGGCTACCCCGATCCGCAGATGCTCTTCAGCAAATTTTTCAGTTACCTTCTTGTCGCTGATCTGGGTCTTGATACCGCGGCCAACCATGGGCTGGTCAGATACCAGCAGCACGGCCCCGGTGGGAATTTCATTGGCAAAACCAACCATAAACAGGGTCGACGATTCCATATCGATGGCAATGGCCCGGGTAATGCGCAGATGCTCCTTGAACTGTTCATCAAATTCCCATACCCTCCGGTTGGTTGTATATACGGTGCCGGTCCAGTAATTTTTTCGGTGATTGTGGATCTCCGATGATACCACCTTCTGAAGATTGAAGGCAGGCAGGGCAGGGACCCTTTCGGGGAAATAATCGTCCGATGTTCCATCGCCACGGATAGCCGCTATGGGGAGAATCATATCGCCCACCTTGCATTTCTTTTTAAGCCCCCCGCATTTGCCCAGGAAAAGAGCGGCTTTCGGATTGATGGCACCAAGCAGATCCATGATGGTGGCTGCATTCGGGCTCCCCATCCCGAAATTGATCAGGGTGATGCGTTCGTGAGTCACACTCGGCATGGCTTTATCTACCCCTTTGATGGGCACATTGTACCATGACGAAAAAAGTTCGAGGTAGCGCGTAAAATTGGTCAGCAGGATAAAATCGCCGAATTCATCCAGATTTGTTCCTGTATAACGTGGCAGCCAATCATCAACAATCTCTTTTTTTGTTTTCATCAGATATGCATTAATAGTTTCACCTTCTCAGGTGGAGGGTAATCAATCGCTTGTTGTCGCAAAGATAAGGGTTTTGTCAGATTTTCAGGCTTCCGTACAAAATTGAAAAATGTCATGTACATTTGTAATGGACCTATGATGCAACAACTCAACCTGCCGGCGCTGATACCGCGGCTTCGAAAGGGGAAAAGCGGGAAAGATGAGATCTTTGACGAGATCCGGAAAAAGTATGTCCGTCTCACTCCCGAAGAATGGGTGAGGCAGCATTTCCTTCAGTTCATGATCCGACAGCTTGGCTTCCCGGCAACCCTGATTTCGGTAGAGGCAGCACTGAAATACAACAACATGCTGAAACGCTTTGATATCCTGGCCTACAGGGCCGATGGCACACCCTGCGTGGTAATCGAATGCAAATCTCCCCCGGTCGAGATCACTCAGGCTGTATTTGACCAGGTGGCCATGTACAACATGACCCTGGCCGTTGATTACCTTGTCGTTACAAATGGATTGGCCCATTACGCCTGCAAGATCGATCATCCAAGCAAAACGTATGTTTTTTTGAAAGAGATACCAACCTATGAAAACGTGACGCATGACGCGTGACGAAAAAAATCGTAAATCGTAAATCGTAAATCAAATGGAGCTCATCGGAACCATCCCCGCAACACTGATCAATTTCGTGCTGGTCACCCTGTTTTCGCTGTTGATCGGATTATCGCAACGCCGGCTTCACAGCCTGGCGCATGAAAATGACCATACCTTTGGCACCGACAGGACCTTTACCTTCATCGGGATCCTGGGATTTATCCTGGGACTGTTTGATGGTCCTTCAGGGTATCTTTTTGCAGGTGGCGGATTGGTTCTGGCCATCTATCTGGCCATCTCCTATTTTTTTCATATCCGCGATCTTAAGGATTATGGCATCACGACCATTTTGGTGGCTTTGTTAACTTATTGTCTTGGCCCCCTTATCATCACCCAGCCATTGTGGCTGGTTCTGCTTATCGTGGTAACGGTTTTGATACTTACCGAAATGAAGGAGACCTTTGCCTCCATTTCGCAGAAATTCGATCGTTATGAATTCATCACCCTGGCAAAGTTTCTCATCATTGCCGGTATTATCCTGCCCATCCTGCCCGACGGCCCGATTGTTAAGGGATTGAGCCTGACTCCCTATAAAATCTGGTTGGCGGTTGTGGTCATTTCATCGATCTCCTACCTCAGTTACCTGCTGAAGAAATTTGTTTTTCCAAAATCGAGCATCATCCTGTCGGGAATACTTGGAGGCCTCTATTCCAGTACAGCCACCACCATCATCCTGGCAAAAAAAAGCAAAAAGGAGCCGCAGCACCTGAATCAGTACATGTCGGGAATTATCTTTGCCACAGCCCTGATGTACCTTCGCGTTCTGATTTTGATCCTGATCTTCAGTCCTCAGCTTTTCGCTCATGTGTGGCCCTATTTCATAGGCCTGTTCGTTTTAACCGTGCTCATCGGGCTGTTCGTGTTGCTCTACAAGAACCGCCTGGTCAGCACCTATGACGATGAACTCCAGGTTGATAAAAACCCGCTGGAGTTCAAAGTGGCGCTGATCTTTACAGCACTTTATGTCGCATTCACCTTTATTACCTCCCAGGTCCTTTTGCAATTTGGTACACCGGGGTTAAATGTACTTTCTTACATTGTCGGACTTACCGATATCGATCCGTTTTTAATCAATTTATTCCAGGGGAAATATGCGGTAACCATGGATATGGTGGCGATGGCTACTTTCCAGGCCATCATCAGCAACAACGCCCTGAAAATGGTGTACGGATGCTTTTTTGCGGGGAAAGGTGCGCGGATCTATCTGATTTCGGGTTTTCTTCTTATCATTGTATTCACGATTGGGGTTCTGTTCCTGGTGTAGAAATCAACTATGGCTGATCAATTTACGGTTGTCAATAATAAGTTGGATGAGTCATTCAATCTCCAGGAAACCCGCAATTACGGATTATCCATTCTCTTCAACGAGTCGAACTTTGCATACAGCATACTCGATTTCAAGCGGAATAAGTATCTCGGGATCCTTCATCTGTTGCGAAATGAGGTGAAGCCGCAACATGCTTTGCCCAGTGTGAAGCCGCCTTTCGATGAATTTTTGAAGGGTGTGATCCATGCCATGCCCTGGCTCAAGAACCCATACAAATCGATCAAGGTGGCTTACGAGGGAAGGAAGTGCACCCTGATCCCCGCCCAGCTTTTTGATTCAGCTGAAAAGGAAAACTATTTGAAACTCAGTTTCCAGAAACAGGAGGAGGAGCAAACCTTTTCTGATCATTTAATGCCCCTGGATTCACACCAGGTATTCTCCATACCGGTTTCCATGCTGAATGCCGTCAGGGGCCAGTATCCGAATATCAAGATTGTCCATTTTTCGAGTGTCCTCATCGAAAGCATCTGGATCAACTATAAAAACAGGATCAACTCGAACAGGGTATTCATCCATATCCGGGAAAAGCTGTTCGACCTGATGATCTTCGATGGCCGACAGATGAGTTATTTCAATACTTTCCCATTTCAGAATTCCGAAGATGTGGTCTATTACCTCATCTTTGTACTTGAACAGCTCAACCTGAACCCGGAGCATATTCCGCTTGTTCTGCTGGGAAATGTAGAGAAGGGTTCCGGGTTATTTGAACTATTGGCCAAGTATGTCCGCCATATTGAATTCGGCCGGAGGAATGAATCCTTTAAATACAGTTATATCCTGAACCAGTTATCACCGCAAGCCTATTATCCCCTGCTGAATTTTTTCTCATGCGGATTGTAAGCGGCATATACAGGGGCCGGCGATTGCAGCCCCCGGCAAATCTGCCGGTGAGGCCCACCACCGATTTTGCCAAGGAGGGATTGTTCAATGTATTGAGTAACCTGGTTGATTTTGAATCACTGAAGGTACTCGATCTTTTTACCGGGACAGGCAGCATTGCTTTTGAGTTCCTTTCACGCGGAGCCATTGAAGTGACCGCGGTGGATGCAAATCACCAGTGCATCAGTTTTATAAAGAAAACAGCAGAAAGCTTCGGGGCCAGGAATATTCAGCCGGTGAAATCAAACAGTTTTGTATTCATCAAAAGGATGTGGACGGAGTATGACCTGATTTTTGCCGATCCCCCTTACGACCTCGAAGGGATAGAGTCGATACCTGATCTGATCTTTGATTCAAAATTGCTGGCTGCGAAAGGCCTGTTCATCATGGAACATTCTGTGCGATACCGCTTTGAACAGCATCCGTGTTTTTTCCAACATCGGAACTACGGAAGTGTGAATTTTACCTTATTTACGAGAAACAACGGGTAACATTTAATTCGTCATTCGTCACTCGTCAATATTCATCTTCATGGAAGAAGAAATCGTCTTTGGTAGGATAATCGGGCCAGATATCTTCAATACGTTCGTAAGACTCCCCTTCGTCTTCGATCTCTTTCAGATTTTCAATTACTTCCTGCGGCGCGCCTGATCGGATTGCCCAATCGACCAGCTCCTCCTTGGTGGCAGGCCAGGGGGCATCTTCCAGTTTTGAGGCCAATTCGAGTGTCCAATACATTGAGTTGTTCTTTTTGAATTTTTTGCAAAAGTATAAAAAAAAAAATCAGAAAGTCAAGACTTATTTTTTTGGTATCCAGGGTGATTCAATCGCACCGAAATCTTTTCCTGTTTTTCTTGCCAGAACGAACAGGTAATCCGATAAACGATTAAGAAAGCGAATTATTATATCATCGACGGGGTTGGTTGAATTTAACCGGATCAACGATCGTTCAGCACGCCGACACACAGTACGGGCAATATGGCAGTATGAAACCACAGGGTGGCCTCCCGGAAGAATGAAATTGTTTAACGGGGGAAGTTCTTCATTCATGGCATCTATTTCCTGCTCCAGGATGGTGATATCCTCCTCTGTAAGGGAGGGCAATTCCTTCGTTTCGACCGCCGGATCCCGGGCAACCAGGGCCTCTGCAACAAAAAGCCTTTCCTGGATGCGGATCAGTATCTTGTGATAAGGGGTACTGATCTCCTGGTCGCGGATCAAACCAATGAATGAATTCAGTTCATCCAGATTCCCGTATGCCTCAACCCTTTCATGGCTTTTGAGAACACGGGTACCTCCCAAAAGTGATGTTTCACCCTTGTCACCGCCTTTGGTGTATATTTTGAAATTTTCTGGCATATGAAAATGGTGAAAAGGTAACAAGGTGACAGGGTGAAAAGTAAAAAGTAAAAAGTAAAAAGATTCCTATTACCCTGTTACCCTGTTACCTTGTTACCCTGTTACCTTGTTACCCTGTTACCCTGTTACTTCTCTAATCGTGCTTTCAGTTTCTCGTACTGTTCCGCCATCTCTTTCGGCAGCCTGTCGCCAAACTGCTTTTGGTGCTCGGCAATGAGTTCGCATTCATCCAGCCATTCTTTCTTGTCTACCTTGAGGATCTCCCCCATTTTATCGGCAACGCCGGTGAGCCCGCTGATGTCGATGGCTCCCTTCTCCGGAACAAGGCCGATCGGTGTTTCCACCGCGCTTCCTGTTCCTTCAACGCGTTCAAAGATCCATTTCAGCACACGGATGTTGTCGCCATAACCCGGCCAGAGGAATTTTCCCTCAGGACTTTTCCTGAACCAGTTGACATTAAATATTTTAGGCAGTTTGTTTTTATCAGGTGCATTTTGGCCGATCTTCACCCAATGTCCGAAGTAATCACCCATATGGTAACCACAAAAAGGAAGCATCGCAAACGGATCGCGGCGCACGCCGGCTTTCAGGCCAATGGCCGCGGCTGTAACCTCTGAACCAACAATCGATCCGATAAAGACACCATGGTTCCAGTCAAACGACTGGTAGACCAAAGGCACTGTCCCGGGACGGCGGCCGCCAAATAAAAATGCGGAGATGGGCACCCCCTTGGGATTTTCCCAGTCCTTGTCAATCACCGGACACTGATAGGCTGGTGCTGTGAACCGTGCATTCGGATGCGCTGCAGGCTTGCCATTTTCTTTGTTGTAAACTTCATTGGTCCAGGTGATGGTCCCTTCGGGGATATCCGATCCGATCCCTTCCCACCAGATGTCACCGTCGGGGGTGAGGCCGGTATTGGTAAAGATCGAATTCGCCTTGCAGGATAACATGGCATTGGGATTGGTTTCCATGGAGGTAAAAGGAGCAACGCCAAAGAAACCGGCTTCCGGGTTGATGGCATAAAGCCGGCCATCTTCGCCGAATTTCATCCATGCAATGTCGTCGCCGACCGTTTCTACTTTCCATCCCGGAATGTTCGGGATAAGCATGGCCAGGTTTGTCTTGCCGCAGGCACTTGGAAATGCGGCTGCCACATAGCGTTTTACTCCTTGGGGATTGGTGATGCCCATGATCAGCATGTGCTCGGCAAGCCATCCTTCGCGGTGTGCCATGTTGGAGGCGATACGCAAAGCAAAGCATTTCTTCCCGAGCAGGGCGTTTCCGCCGTATCCGCTTCCGAATGACCAGGTTTCATTGGTGTCGGGGAAGTGAGAGATGTATTTCTGTTCGATGGGAGCACAGGGCCATTTTACATCCTTCTGACCGGGCGACAAAGGAGCGCCAACAGAATGAATACAGGGAACAAAATCGTCCTCCCCGAGAAGGTCCATCACAGCACTGCCCATGCGGGTCATGATGCGCATATTGACCACCACGTAAGGGGAGTCGGTCAACTGAATTCCAATGTGGGCTATTTTCGATCCAAGCGGACCCATGCTGAAGGGAATCACGTACATCGTGCGGCCTTTCATACTTCCGCGATAGGCTTCGGTGAGAATCTTTTTCATCTCGGCCGGGGCCATCCAGTTATTTGTCGGACCTGCATCTTCCTGTTTTGCAGAACAGATATATGTGCGATTTTCTACACGGGCCACATCACTTGGATCACTTTGGAAATAATAACTCCCAGGCTGTTTATCTTCGTTCAGTTTAATGGTTGCACCTGAATTCACCATCATGTCTAGCAATTTCTGATTTTCTTCTGCTGATCCATCGCAATAATGAATTGCATCGGGCTGGCAGAGTTCTGCCCATTCATTGACCCATTTTTCAACTTTACTGCTGATTTTCATATTGTTTGATTTAATTGTTTTTAGATCTCTTTAAAAGTTAAAAGTAAAATTTCACGAAAGATTACATCCCAGGCAAACGTACGTTGATTATTTAAGCTCTCCCAGCGCAACTTTTATCCTTCTTGCTGCCTCGGTAAGCTTATCCGTACTGGTAGCATAGGAAAAACGAAGGCAGTTCGGATCGCCGAAGGCATCGCCGGGAACAAGGGCAACAAACACTTTATTAAGCAGGTACATGCAAAGGTCATTGGCATTTTTAATGGTGATGTTCCCATCCGATTTGCCAAAATACCAGGAGATATCGGGAAAGATATAAAACGCACCATCGGGGTGGTTGAGTTTTATCCCCGGGATCTCGGCCAGCAGTTTTAACATGAGGTCACGCCGCTCACGGAAGGCTTTTTGCATGATAGCCATGTCGTTCGTGCTGGAGGGCTCGGTAATGAATGCCGTCAGGGCTGCACGCTGTGCAATGGAGGAGGCCCCCGAAGTGAACTGACCCTGGAGTTTGTCACAGGCTTTCGCGATGGCAAGCGGGGCGGCTATGAACCCGATTCTCCAGCCGGTCATGGCATATCCTTTTGAAACTCCGTTGACCAGGACCACCCTGTCCTTGATAAAATCAAACTGGCAGATGCTTTCGTGCTTCCCGACGAAATTTATGTGTTCGTATATCTCATCGGCAATGATGGTGATTTCAGGATATTTGAAGATCACTTCCGCTATCCCTTTGAGCTCCTCACGGGAATAGACCGAACCGGTGGGATTGCACGGAGAGCTGTAGATGAGCAACCTGGTTTTGGATGTTATGGCCGCCTCCAGTTGCTGCGGGGTCACTTTAAAATTATTTTCAATGGATGCAGGAATGAAAACCGCTTTGCCTTCGGCCACCTTGATGATCTCTTTATAGGAGACCCAGTAGGGCGCCGGTACAAGCACTTCATCGCCGGGGTTAATGAGGCTGAGCATTACATTGGCAATCGATTGTTTTGCCCCGGTGGAAACCACGATCTGGTTGCAGTCATAATCGAGATGGTTGTCACGCTTTAATTTAACACAAATAGCCTTGCGGAGGTCCTCATACCCGGCCACCGGTGAATAAAAGGTAAAATTCTGGTCTATGCCTGCCTTTGCTGCATCTTTGATGTAGTCGGGGGTGAAGAAATCGGGCTCCCCGAGACTGAGATTGATTACATCATGACCTTCAGCTTTGAGTTCGCGGCTCTTGCGCGACATGGCCAGGGTTTCACTTTCGGCCAGATACTGGATTCTGTTAGCTAGTATTGTCATAAGATAGTGAGAATGAAGTTTTTGACAAAAAAGAACAAATTTAGAAAAAATTATGGAGAACGCAGTCTGAATTTGAAAAAAAGTAATGGTACTTTTGTCTCAAAATTTCTCCAATGCATCCACCCTTCGGTTATCCCCCTCTTTTCCACATCCTGGGTGAAATCATCCGGTTCCTGCTGCTTTTCAGCGGTGCTTTTTTCCTGCTCTGGTATTATCTCAGGGAAACCAGGAAGCCCGTTCCTTCCGGAGTGAGCAATGATGATAAAAAGGTCATCCTTCCCTTGCGCCTGCAGGCCTATGAGCGGTTTGTCCTGTTCCTCGAACGGATACAACCATCCAACCTCGTGATGCGGATTAACAGCGGGGAACTTACCTCTTTGCAATTGCAGTCATTGCTTGTCAGGACTATCCGTGAAGAATTTGAATACAACCTGTCGCAGCAGTTGTATGTTTCCCAGCATTCCTGGGAGCTGATCAGGAATGCCAAAGAGGAGACCATTGCGATGATCAATCAGGCTTCGGCCAATGTCGGGGAGCAGGCTCATTCTTCAGATCTTGTGAAGGGGATATTCGATATCGCCGTTTCCAAAGGAAAACTTCCCCTCGACCTGGCCCTGGAAGAGATTAAAAAAGAATTGCAGAAATTGTTCTGATAGCCGGTTATTTCCCGAAACGGTAGGCCAGGGTCAATGCAGCTGAAGTATTGTTAAAACTGAATCCAAAATTTGAATTTGTCCGTTCAGAGGTAACCGAATATATCGTGGTTTTCGTTTTTCCGTATGCATAATAGATACCCGGGGTGATTTCAGCACCTATGACCAGGTGGTCTGAAAAGGTATAGTTGAAACCAAGAACCACATCAACACTCGGTGACAGACGCCAGTCGCTTGTCTCATAATTACTACCAATCGATTCCTGCTTTTGTTTTTGATAAACATAACTCAGCCCTGCCTCTAATCCCCAGATAAAATCAAGCTTTGCAATGACCGGGATCCGTTTTTCAAAGCCAATCATGAACCCGGCCCCATAGTTAGAAGACTTGACATCCAGGGAATCCTCCGGTTTGCCCCAGAGTGCGTTTTGCCCCACGTTCAAAGACAGCACGGAAAGCCGGAGCAACGTTTTTTCACTTCCCGTTTTATACTGGAGACCAAAGGAGTTCAGATTGCTGAATCTGATGCCAACCTGGTGGATGCGGAGCGATTTTTCCTGCTGGGCATAGGCCCCAACAGAAACAAGAACAAAGAACAATGCAAAGCAAATAGCAATTTTTTTCATAGGGATTAGGTTTTGGTTATTGTAGAAACGAAGTAATCTTCATATTATTTAATGAGTGTGAATAGTTTAACAAATCTTAACGTTCTGATGGTCACCTCTTCATCCTGTACCAGTATCTGTATCGTTCCCTGAACCCCATTTTTTCATAGAGTTTGTTTGCGGGGACATTGTTGACAAGGACCTGGAGATAGGCGGTTTCCGATCCCTGTTTTCTTCCCCATCGCAATATATTTTCAACAAGGAGGAAGCCCACGCCGGTATTCCGGTAGGCTTTGTCAACCACAATATCAAAGAGGCCGAGATAGGATCCCTCAGCCACACCAAGACCAACCCCGATCGTCTTATTTTCGCGGGTGAGGGAAATGAGGCATTTCTTCAGCTTCAGCTGTTCCAATATTCCGACATAGGTCGGCTTTCGTTCACGTTCGAAATCATTCATGCGGATGAAATCATCCATCCAGTGCGAATTCAATTCTGAGTCGATCCTGATTTCCCTGATGGGGGCTGCTGAAATTGCGGATATGTCGAGCGACTGGAATGAAATGGTTGAATGAATCAGGTATCCGCGGCTTCCAAGACGATGGTCGATATCTGATGGTTCAGCAATGGAGGTGATCTTAAAGCATGACGGGATGTTCTGCGATTGATAAAAGGATTCGCAGAAGTCGATTTTTTTTTCCGGATCCAGGGTAGAGGGGTAAAGGAGATTCACTGAATTTGAACGTTTGGTCACCCCATTGGCGAAACGCAGAATCCAGCCATCGTACTGCATGGTTTGCAAGGCCGGCCAGGCGTTGTTGCTGATCTCTTCGAAACGGCGGATCATATTGAATGACGAATTACGAGTGACGAATTATTTATGCTGTAACATATCCCCGGGCCTTCTCAAGCGCAGCCGGAATTCCCGCCGGATTTTTCCCACCGGCCGTAGCGATGTGGGGCTGGCCGCCGCCGCCGCCCTGGATCTCTTTGGCCAGTTCACGTACGATGTTGCCGGCATTGAGTTTGCGCACTTTCACGAGGTTTTCCGAAAGCATGACGGTCAGCGTTGCCTTGCCCTCACTCTCCGTTGCCAGCACCTGGAAAAGATCAGGGATGGAGGCATTCAGTTCCCAGGCCAGGCTCTTTACGGTTTCTGCATCCAGTTCTACCTTTGCCGTGAGAAAATTGACCCCGTTGTAATGCTCAACCATGGATATAAATTCCTCTTTTAGTTGCTGGAGCTTCAGTTTGCCCAGTTCCGCAACCTGCCGTTTCAGGTCAGCATTCTCTTCCAGGAGGTTCCTCAACCCCTTCAAGAGGTCTTTCGGATTTTTAAGCATTTCACCTGCTTCGGTGAGGAGAATTTCACGGGAATTCCAGTATTCTTCAGCCTGTTCAGCCGTAATGGCCTCGATGCGCCGGATACCGGCTGCGATGGCACCTTCGGATACAATCTTGAACAATCCGATCTGGCCTGTGGCCATAACATGCGTGCCGCCGCAAAGTTCAACGGAAAACACCGGATCAAATGTGATCACCCGGACAAAATCGCCATATTTCTCTCCGAAAAGAGCCATGGCACCCATCGCCCTGGCCTCAGCAATGGGCACGGTCCGCGCCTCGTTCAACACGATATTCTCCCTGATCTTTGCATTGACAATCGCCTCAACGCGGGCAATTTCTTCCCTGCTTAATTTGGAAAAGTGGGTAAAGTCGAAACGAAGATGGTGGTCGTCAACCAGCGACCCCTTTTGTTCCACATGGGTGCCCAGCACCTGGCGAAGCGCCGCATGCATCAGGTGAGTGGCAGAATGATTGTTGGCAGTGCTTCTCCTTTTTTCCGCATTTACCCTGGCGTTCAGCGCTGCTGAAGGATCAGCGGGCATTGATTTTGCAAGCTGAATGATCAGTTCATTCTCCCTGATCGTGTTTACGACCTCGATCTTTTCCTCGCCTGAAATAAGCCATCCCATGTCGCCGGCCTGTCCGCCCGATTCGGCATAAAACGGGGTCTGAGCCAGCACAAGGTGGTAAAGTTCTTCCCCTTTGGTCACCACCTTGCGGTATTTGGTAATAGCCGTATCAACCTGCAACAAATCATAGCCGACAAATTCGGGCAGCCCGGCATCCTCAACCAGGACAACCCAATCGGAGGTGTCGGTGGCGGCATCCTGGCGTGAACGGGCTTTTTGTGCCTCCAGCCCTTTTGCAAACCCTTCCATGTCAACAGTCCAGCCAATTTCCCTGGCCATGAGCTGGGTGAGGTCGATGGGAAAACCAAAGGTGTCGTAGAGCTCAAAGGCGAAAGAACCGTCGATTACACGTGACGCGTCACGCGTGACGCGTGACAGGTCATGAATAGCTGTTGATTGTTCAACATTTCCTTTGACAGCGGATTCAATATAATTGTTAAACCTTTGGATCCCGGTTGCCAGGGTCCTTAAGAAAGCAGCTTCTTCCTCGCGGATCACATTGGTGATGAGATCCTTTTGGGAAACCAGTTCAGGAAATACTGCGCCCATCTGATCAATCAGCACCGGGATGAGTTTATGGATAAAGGGTTCTTTAAATCCCAGGAAGGTATACCCGTACCGTACGGCCCTGCGGAGGATCCGGCGGATCACATATCCTGCCTTGACATTCGACGGCAGTTGACCGTCGGCAATGGCAAATGAAATGGCCCTGAGGTGGTCGGCCACCACGCGCATGGCAATGTCTGACTTTGGGTCATGGCCATATGGAATACCCGATTTTACGGAAATCGTCTGGATGATGGGTTGAAACACATCGGTATCATAATTTGATTTGGTGCCCTGGATAACCATGCACAACCGCTCAAATCCCATTCCGGTATCCACATGACGGGCGGGAAGTTCCACGAGCTGGCCACCTGCCAGGCGGTTGTACTGGATAAATACGAGGTTCCAGATTTCGATGACGTGCGGGTTTCCCTTGTTGACCAGGTCTTTTCCGGGAATCCGGGCTCTTTCGCTCTCTTCACGGATGTCGGCATGGATCTCGGAACAGGGTCCGCATGGCCCGGTATCGCCCATTTCCCAGAAATTATCTTTTTTAGAACCAGGCAGGATGCGGTCTTCAGGAATGAACTGTTTCCAGAGTTCGAATGCTTCCTCATCGCGGGACAAGCCTTCACTGTTATCTCCCTCAAATACAGTAACGTAGAGGCGGTCCTTGTCGATTTTCAGAACTTCTGTGAGCAGTTCCCATCCCCAGGCAATGGCCTCCTTTTTAAAATAATCGCCGAATGACCAGTTCCCAAGCATCTCGAACATGGTGTGATGGTATGTGTCGTGACCCACCTCTTCCAGGTCGTTGTGTTTCCCCGACACGCGGAGGCATTTCTGGGTATCGGCCACCCTTTTGAATTTTCCCTCCTTGTTCCCCAGAAAGATATCTTTGAACTGGTTCATCCCTGCATTGGTAAACATCAGGGTGGGATCATTCTTTACCACCATCGGGGCAGAGGGGACAATCGCATGTTGTTTGGAGAGAAAGAAATCGAGAAAAGCCTGGCGAATATTGGTTGAATTCATCTAATTATAAGATTAACAAATCATTAACAATCTTTAACATTTTTTAAAAGCCCAAAACGGCTGCAAAGTTAATTATTTACTTAATTTTGTTGCTGTTAGCTTCCCTGTTTTGAATAAATCTTTATTTACCTGTTGATGAACAAGGTAAAGTATAAATTTAACAAAAAATCGTTGACCTTCGATCGGGTGCACACAACCATGCGAAAGCGGTTGTTGTACTTTTTTTCGCATCTGTCGACCGGGGTGGTCTTTGCAGCCGTGATGCTGGTGCTGGCCTACAACTTTCTTGATTCCCCTAAACAAAAGGCACAGAAGAGAGAACTGGACCATATGAAACTTCAGTACCAGATTCTGGATGACCAACTGGATAAAGTTACAAAGATACTGGCAGATCTTCAGGATCGCGATGACAACATCTACCGTGTGATCTTTGAGGCCGAACCCATACCGAATTCTATCCGCTCGGCCGGAATTGGAGGGATCGACCGTTACGAAGCCATGAAGGGGTACAGCAACTCCGATCTGATCATCGCAACGGAGAAAAACATGGATAAGATCATGGGACAGCTGTATGTGCAGTCCAAATCCTTTGATGAGGTCTTTAGCATGGCTAAAAATAAGGAAAAGATGCTTGTTTCGATCCCGGCCATCCAGCCCGTTAACATCAAGGATCTGCGCAGGATTGGCTCCTATTTCGGCACCCGCATGGACCCATTTTATAAAGTGAGGAAATTTCATGAGGGGATGGATTTTTCAGCTCCGATCGGAACGGAAATTTATGCTACCGGAAACGGGACGATCACAGATGCCGGACGTGATATTCAGGGTGGTTACGGGAATGAGATCAGGATTGATCACGGATACAATTATCAGACTGTGTATGCCCATCTTTCAAGAATATTTGTAAAGCCGGGACAAAAAATATTGCGTGGCCAGATCATCGGATATGTCGGGAATACCGGTAAATCCACCTCCCCGCATTTGCATTACGAGGTTCGGAAAAATGGCATTCCATTAAATCCGATCTATTTCTTTTTCAACGATTTAACTCCTGATCAGTTCCAGATGATGCTCGAGTTGTCGGCACAGCCATCACAAACCATGGATTAATCATTCACCATGCTGAGGAGAGAAAAGAAAATTGAAAAATTGTATTATTCCATCGGGGAGGTTGCCGAGCTCTTCGAGGTAAACGCTTCGCTGATCAGGTTTTGGGAGAAGGAGTTTGATATCCTGAAACCGCAGAAAAACAAAAAAGGAAACAGGTTGTTTACTCCACAGGATCTTGATAACCTGCGTCTCATATATCACCTGGTGAAGGAGCGTGGATATACGCTCCAGGGTGCCAAAGATAAACTGAAACAAAATAAGGATGATGTGGTGAATAAGGTGGGAGTCATCGATTCACTCAACCGTATCAAAGGATTTCTGCTTGATTTGAAGGAGCAGGTGTAATGGCAGGAAGGGATAGGAAACAATCCGGTTCTTTTTTTGAAAATGTATATGAGGTCGTGCGCCTTATTCCGCATGGCCGGGTAACTTCGTATGGGTCTGTTGCTGAATACCTCGGATCGCGGGGATCGGCAAGGATGGTGGGGTGGGCCATGAACGCCTCCCATACTGAAGTAACGGAGGTGCCGGCGCACCGGGTCGTAAACAGAAATGGATTGCTGACCGGAAAACATCACTTTGGCAGTCCGAAAATAATGCAGCAACTGCTGGAAAGTGAAGGGATTGAAGTGGTGAATGATAAAATTGTCCGGTTCAATGAACTGTTTTGGAACCCGATGAAAGAACTGAAAATATAAAGAAATGAAAATAGATAATTCTCAAATAATTGAAGCGCTCAGGCATGTGAATGACCCGGATTTTAATAAGGATCTGGTCACCCTGAATATGATTGAGAACGTCAAAGTTGACGGCCATAAAGTCAGCTTTGATGTGGTGCTTACAACACCGGCATGCCCGTTGAAAAACCAGATCCGGCAAATGTGCATTGATGCGGTACATCAGTATGTCAGTCCCTCAGTTGAGGTGATCATCGAAATGACCTCACGGGTTACCTCCCGCCGCAAAGAAACCGATGCCATCCTGAAGGATGTGAAGAACATCATCGCTGTTGGATCAGGCAAAGGAGGTGTTGGGAAATCAACAGTTGCTGTGAACCTGGCTGTGGCCCTGGCGAAAACAGGGGCAAAGGTCGGCCTGATCGATGCAGATATATACGGTCCCTCCATCCCGATGATGTGCGGGATGTTGAACGAACGCCCGACAGGATACGATAAAGAAGGAAAAACCTATGTGTATCCCTTCGAAAAATTCGGGATCAAGGTATTGTCCATCGGTTTTTTCGTTGACCAGTCCAAAGCTCTGATCTGGCGTGGACCGATGGCTTCCATGGCCCTGCGTCAGCTTTTTAATGATGCCGAATGGGGCGTACTCGATTACATGGTGATCGATCTTCCTCCCGGAACCGGCGATATTCCGCTCACACTGATCCAGGATTTTCCACTCACCGGAGCCATCATCGTCAGCACACCCCAGCAGGTGGCCATTGCCGATGTGAGGAAAGCGGCCGACATGTTCCGAAATGACAAGATAAACATCCCCATCCTTGGACTGGTGGAAAACATGTCCTACTTCTCCCCGCCGGATGATCCGGGAAAGAAATATTACATCTTTGGAGAGGGCGGATGTCAGAAATTTGCCAAGGAGTTGAACATTCCCATACTCGGACAAATTCCGATCGTCGCTTCCATTGCTGATTCCGGTGATTCAGGAATCCCTGTCGCTGCAGATGACCAGTCTCCGGTAACAGATGCATTTATTAAATTGGCCGAAAGTGTGGCCCAGCAGGTTGCCATCACCAATTCGATCAGGGAGATTTTTGGAGGAGGTGACAAAGTAACAGGGTAACAGATTAATTATTAATAGTGTCAAATTCTATTTTTATGGTTGCAAATGAAGAACTGGTAACAAAGGTAAAAAATGTAATTGAGCAGATACGTCCCTATTTGCAGGCTGATGGGGGTGATGTGGAATTTGTGAACATTACGGAAGATAATACGGTAAATATCCGCCTTTTGGGCATGTGTGGAAATTGCCCACACAGCAGGATGACCCTGAAAAACGGGATTGAAGCAGCCGTAATACGTGCACTTCCCGAAATTAAATCGGTGGAATCGGTTGCTGTTGAATAATCAGGCTGTCAGTTAATGGACGCGGAATGGCGATGACCTGTTCCGGTAGGTTTTCTAGGACAAATATTTTGCAACGATAGGCATCCTGCGGCCCATGCCAAAGGCTTTTGGTGAAATACGCAGGATAGGAGGGGTTTGAAAGCGCTTATATTCACTGGTGTTGACCAGTTTCAGCACCCTTTTTACCGTGGATTCCTCAAACCCCTGGGCAATGAGTTCCCCGGGACCGGTTCTTAATTCGACATACTGAAAAAGAATCTGATCAAGAATATCATAACCAGGCAGAGAATCCGAATCTTTCTGGCCGGGCCGCAATTCTGCGGAGGGGGGCTTAATAATTGAATTTTCAGGGATAATCTCCGACTCTGCATTGATAAAACGGGCCAGCGCATAAACCTGGGTTTTGTACACGTCTCCCAGAACCGATAATCCACCGCACATATCGCCATACAGGGTGCCGTAGCCAACTGCTGCCTCGCTTTTATTGGAGGTATTCAGGAGAATATATCCGAACTTATTGGACAGGGCCATGAGAATGACTGCGCGGATGCGGGCCTGGATGTTCTCCTCGGTGAGATTGAAAGGCAGACCGGCAAACTGGGGCTGAAGCGTTTTTTCGAAGGTCTGAAAAGCCTCTTCAATGGGAATGATGTCATAGGAGATATGCAGGTTCTCGGCTAGTTGCCGGGCATCGGTGATGCTGTGTTCCGATGAGAACTGCGACGGCAGAAGGATGGCCCGCACATTTTCGGGTCCAAGTGCCCTGGTGGCAAGTACCAGGGTCACCGCTGAATCAATACCCCCGGATAATCCCAGGATCGCTTTCGAAAAACCCATTTTTCCAAAATAGTCCCGGACCCCTAAAATCAATGCAGCATAGACCTGGCGAGTTGCTTCGACGGAAACGGAAAAGCCAAAGAGCTGGGGATCTGAAGATCCGGAACTTTTTAAAGCTGGAGTTTCGCTTTTCGTACTTTGCAATTCCAATGGACTATTCCGTTCCTCTTTTTCACTGCTATCATAGATAAAAAAATCTTCCTCGAATTCTTTCAGGGTGGCCACGATTTTTCCATGGTGGTCGACCACCATGGAGGCTCCGTCGAAAATAAGTTCAGTCTGGCCTCCGATCTGGTTAACATAGATCACGGGAGTGGCATATGTCCTGGCATTCCGCAACATCACTTCGCGACGGTTTGCTGTCTGGGTGTAATTGAAGGGGGAGGCAGCAATGTTAATGATGAGGTCGGGATTCAATTTTACCAGCTCATCCATTGGGTTGCAAACATAGAGGGGGTCGTCGGTGATGTTCCAGAGATCCTCGCAGATGGTCAATGCAAGTCGGAGACCTTTATGGGTGACTACGGAAAAAGGAAGCCGGTTTGGTTCAAAATACCGGTATTCATCGAAAACATCGTAATTGGGAAGGAGGGTCTTATGGGTTTTTGCCAGCACCTTGCCATCAGCAAGAAACCAGGCTGTATTATACAAGGGTTTGCCTTTAAGTTCAGGGTTGACCGAAGGGGCACCGACAATGGCAGCAATGCCCTGGCATGCCCTGGCAATCGTTTCCACTGCATCGGCACTGCGCCGGATAAAATCGTCGAATTCAAGAAAATCGCGGGGAGGATATCCGCATACCGATAGTTCGGCAAAAACAACCAGATCGGCCTGTTGCGATCTCGCCTTCTCAATGGTTCCGATCATCCGTGAAACATTGTTCCCGAAATCACCCACATGATAATTCAACTGTGCCAGCGCAATCTTCATGATGATGGATTAAAAAAGTACGCCAATATTGAGCTCGGCATAATTCAACATGCTTTTCTCATTAAGTTTCGACTTGTAGTTCACCCCGGTGAGTACATTATTCAGTGAATTGGAATAGTTCAGCCCGATAACGATACTGGTCGATTGATCAAGATGGTAGTTGAGGCCGATTCCCACCAGGATGGATTCGCGGATCAGGGTGGTTCCGCCATTGAAATCGTAGGTCTGATCAACAGGGTCTCCGGTAGCTGGCACAAAATGCTCCTTCACCGTGGTTTTAACACGAAAACCGGTACCCAGGCCGATTTGTCCATAGTACGAGATTTTGTCGAATCTTTTAGTCTGCATCTTGATCATGATGGGGATTTCAAGATAGAGGAAATTATATTTCCGGTTAACATCACCATCAACCGGTTTTTTGCTCCCTCCAATTACCAGGGAATCAGTATAGTTCAGCTTTCCGTTTAAAAATTGAAAATTAAAGCCGGTTGACAGGGCATAATTCTCTGTAAAGTAAAAATTACTCACGAATCCGATGGTTCCCCCTAACCTGGCCCCATCGTTCGAATATCCTTTAGTCCCCGGACTCATCCACCCGACGTTGGGGGCAATTTTAAGTCCCAGTTTCATGGGGATTTTTCCCTGACCGAACATGAAAACGGGAATCGAAATCAGGAAGATAATGGAGAAAAAAGTATGTAATTTTTTCATTTTCAATAATTTTACATGGATCAGCCAGATACTTCTGAAACAAAAATAGGGATTTATCCACCAGTCAATGAATGATTTTTCATATTTTTATCCAAAAATAATCAACCGGGGATTGCGTTAATTTCCCTGACACATTTGAATGAAGCGCTTACTCCTTTTTAATATACAGCTCATGTTTCGTTTTTTGCGACTTACCCTGTTTTTTTCAGGATGTTTAATGATGATGCTCAGCGGGTGCAGGCCGGCAAACCAAAGATTGAATGTGGATGTTTCGAAGATCAGTGTTCCGGAGGTGAAAATTCACCGGTATGACCTGGACCTATTCAAAGTCAGCCGTACCAGGCTCAGGTCGGAACTGGAAACTTTGAAACCTGCTTACCGTTTTTTTCTTGAAACCGATCTGGGAGATACGGCAAAACTTAAGGATTTGAAGGACTACCTGGAGAATCCAAGGAATATTGCCTTCAAGGAAGCGGTAGCCAGGCAATATAAAGAGGTTGATCAGTTGCAGAAGGATCTGACCCTGGCATTCAGGCACTACCTGTACTATTATCCCGGAGAGCCGATACCCAGGGTATATGCTTACATTTCGGGCGGGGATTATGATTTCCCGGTTCAACTGGCCGACAGTGTTTTGCTGATCGGGTTGGACAATTACCTGGGCAGAGAATTTAAGCCTTATGCCTCCGACGGACTCCCGGCTTACCGTATTGCCCTGATGAATCGGGAGAACATCCTGCCTGATTGCATGAAACTGCTGGTGGATGCAACCCATCCGGTTGAACTTCCCGGGAATAACCTCCTGGAGCAAATGATCCAATCAGGAAAACGGCTCTATTTCATCGATGCCATGATCCCGCAAACCGAAGACAGGCTCAAAATCGGATATTCCAGAACACAATATGACTGGATTGCTGCGCATGAAGCCAATGTTTGGGCGGCTGTCATCGAAAACAGGTTTCTTTACACCACCGACGGGAAACTGATCCGATCATTCATGGCCGACGGACCGTTTACCGCCGAATTCTCCAAAGATGCCCCAGCACGGCTTGGAGAATGGCTTGGCTGGCATATCGTGAGAAAATACATGGAAAACAATCCAACCGTGACGCTGCAGGAACTGATGGCAGAAAAGGATGCACAGAAAATACTCAGCATGTCGGAATATAAACCCGAGAAGGAATGACCAATTACCAATGACCAATGACCAATTTTTACTCCATTACCCTGTTACCCTTTCACCCTGTTACCCTGTTACCTTGTCACCTCCTTCATTGTTCATAACTTTTCATTATTCTCATCCACCTTTTACCTCTTTTCCTGATTAACCTGGAAAAGTTGTATCATGCTGGTCAAGACTTTTGGCTGTGCTGTTTTTGGGATCAGTGCCATCACGGTTACCGTGGAGGTTTACATGGACCAGGGAATCCAGTTTTTCATGGTGGGATTGCCTGACAATGCAGTGAAGGAGAGTCACCAGCGCATCGAATCAGCACTTCGCACCAATGGTTACCGGATCCCCGGAAAAAAAATCATCATCAACATGGCTCCGGCCGATATCCGCAAGGAGGGATCAGCGTACGATCTCACCATAGCCATTGGCATCCTGGGGGCAAATGAGGTGATAAAGACCGGGAGGCTGGAGCAATATATGATCATGGGGGAGCTTTCGCTTGATGGCGGACTTCTGCCGGTCAAAGGAGCATTGCCTATTGCGATTGAGGCGCGCAACAGGGGTTTTAAAGGAATCCTTTTACCGGCGATGAATGCCCGGGAGGCCTCGATCGTGAGCGGGCTGGAGGTATATGGTGTTGCAACCCTGAAGGAGGTGATCGATTTTTTCAATGAGGCCGGTACGCTATTCCCGGCCAATGTACCTGCCATGGATGAGTTCACCAGGCAGGCACCGCATTATGAATGTGATTTTGCGGAGGTCCGCGGTCAGGAATGTATCAAAAGGGCCCTGGAGATTGCCGCGGCGGGAGGGCATAATGTTCTGTTAATTGGCCCTCCCGGGGCCGGAAAAACTATGCTGGCAAGAAGACTTCCCTCCATCCTTCCTCCCCTGAATCTCCAAGAGGCTGTAGAAACCACGAAAATTCATTCGGTCGCCGGCAAACTTGGAAGCCAGCGATCGCTGATTTCAACGAGACCATTCAGGGCACCCCATCACACGATTTCTGACATGGCACTCGTCGGGGGCGGTGGTATTCCCCAACCGGGGGAGATCTCCCTGGCGCACAATGGCGTGCTGTTCCTTGATGAACTGCCGGAATTCAAGCGTTCTGTGCTGGAGGTACTGAGGCAGCCCATGGAGGAACGGGTGGTCACAATTTCACGGGCCAGGGCAACCCTGGAATATCCGGCCAGTTTCATGCTGGTGGCTGCCATGAACCCGTGTCCCTGCGGCTATTATAACCATCCGGCCGTGCCCTGCCAGTGTGCGGGCGGGGAGGTCCAAAAATATATCAACAAGATTTCAGGCCCCCTGTTCGACCGGATCGATATCCATATTGAAGTAACCCCGGTGGACTTTTCAAAGCTGAGTGACAAACGGCCATCGGAACAAAGTAAAACGATCCGCCAGCGTGTGACAAATGCAAGAAAAATACAGGAAAGGCGGTTTGAAGGGTTCCCGGGAATACACAGTAATGCCCAGATCCCGTCGCGGATGTTACAGGACGTTTGCAGGGTTTGTGAAGCCGGCACACTGTTGCTTAAAACTGCCATGGAAAGACTCGGACTTTCGGCACGGGCCTACGACCGGATATTAAAGGTGTCGAGAACCATCGCGGATCTTGAATCCTCTGCAGATATTAAGCTGGAACACCTCGCTGAGGCCATCAATTACCGCTCGCTTGACCGGGATAACTGGGGAAAATGAAAACTGGTTCAGGAATCAGTCCAGGAAAAGATCGGCAATGACGAAACAGGCAAAAATAACCGAAGCCATTCCGTTCATGGTTGCAAAGGCGAGGTTAACCCTCGAAATATCACCCGGTTTAACGATCAGATGTTCATAGCATAAAAGGAGGGAGAAGATCCCGGCCCCGATCCAATAGAGGTACCCGAAATTTCCGTGGATGCCGCCAAACACAACCATGCCGATGGCCATCAAATGAAAAAGGGCCGATAAAACAAGCGCATTGCGTTTCCCCAGGAAAACAGGGAGAGATTTCAGATTTTCCGATTTATCAAAATCGATATCCTGCAGTGCGTATAAAATGTCGAATCCGGCGACCCAGAAGATCACAGTGAAGGAATAGATCAATGGAAGCAGCTCAAACCTTGCCGTTACAGCAAGATATGCTCCGATGGGAGCAAGGGCAAGCCCAAGCCCGAGGAAAAGATGGGAAAGATAGGTGAACCGTTTGGTAATGCTGTAACCCAGCACAACCATCAGGGCAACAGGTGAAAGGATGAAACACAGGAAGTTCAGAGAGTAAGCTGACAGGATAAATAACAGGGCATTGATGATCACAAAAACCATGGCTGATTTTGGATGAATGATGGCTCGCGGGATTTCGCGAAAAGCTGTACGGGGGTTTTTTTTATCGAACTCCCGGTCAACATACCGGTTAAATCCCATCGCAGCATTGCGGGCGAAAATAACACACAGCAAAACCAGCAGCAACATGCGGATGCTCAGGTTCTCTCCATTTGATTTCACTGCCAGGAAAAAACCGATCATGGCAAAAGGCAAAGAAAAGATAGTATGGCTGATTTTAACGAGAGAAAAATAATCTTTGATCTTTACACTGTTCCCCATCGGCGTCCCTGCTGAATTTTGAGACAAAGTTAGTAATTTGTAACTATTTCTTTATAGGATCGTCCAACTTGTTTTTCCGGGGATTTACGCTAATTTTGTTGCTTTATTTATATATATATGAGCAGACAGGTCGAAGCTGTTGTTGGTTATCTGAAACATTCATTCAGCGTACAATCAAAATACCATATTCACTCTCCTTTTGTTTTTGACTTTTACAGTAAGGTCTTACAGAACGGTCAGCATTATCCCCAGTACAGGGTGGTGAACAGGCTGCGCCGGGAACTTGAGACCGTATCGAGGTTTATCAAACGGAAGGACCTGGGGGTAAACGGCAAGGATTATCCCTGCGATCAACGGTTTGTCAGGGTAAAGGATATCGTGCATCATTCCTCTGTAAACCGGAAAAATGGCGAACTTTTATTCAGGCTTATCCGGCATTACAAGCCTTCTTCAATCCTGGAACTGGGAACCTCCCTGGGTCTCAGTGCGATTTACTTCGGACTCGCTGCCCCCGAAAGCAGGATCATCACCATCGAAGGTTGCATTGATTCGGCCAACCTGGCTCATGAGAACTTTGAGAAGGCCGGCCTCAAAAATGTCAGGGTTATTACCGGCAACTTTGACGAAAAACTTTCCCAAGCTCTGGCCGAAATGCCGTCGCCCGATCTTGTGTTTATCGATGGCAATCCGAAAAAGGAACCAACGCTGGCCTATTTCGAACAATGCCTGCAACATATTCACCCTGGAACCGTTTTAATTGTTGACGATATCCATTTGTCGCGTGGGATGACCGAAGCCTGGAATACCATCTGCGCCCATCCCCGGGTTAAAGTCAGCATTGATATCTATTGCATGGGGATTGTTTTTTTTAAAGAAGAATTAAGTAAAGAAGATTTCGTATTACGTTATTAATATTGATTATTCATGGAAAATGAAGTCATCCGTCTCGAAAAGATCGTAAAGAACTACAAGATAGGAACCATACTGGTTGAAGCATTATGCGAGGTTTCCCTCGTTATCAGGAAAAACGAGTTTGTTGCTTTGATGGGACCTTCCGGATCAGGGAAATCAACCCTGATGAATATTCTGGGGTGCCTCGATACCCCGACCAGCGGAAATTATTTACTGAACGGGGAGGATGTAAGCAAAATGGATGACAATGCTCTTGCCGAGATAAGGAACCGTCAGATCGGATTTGTATTTCAGACCTTCAACCTGCTGCCCCGTTCCACCGCGCTGGAAAACGTGATGCTCCCGCTTATTTATGCCGGGATTGGCAAAGTCAGGCGGATGGAGATTGCCCAGCAAACCCTTCAGGAAGTGAAGCTTGGAGACAGGATGGCACATAAACCCAATGAATTGTCGGGTGGTCAGCGTCAGCGCGTAGCCATCGCCCGTGCACTCGTAAACCACCCGGCCATTATTCTTGCAGATGAACCCACCGGGAATCTTGATTCCAAAACTTCAATTGAAATTCTAGGATTACTTGAAGAGATCCATAAAATAGGCAACACGGTTATCATTGTCACCCACGAAGAGGATATCGCCCAGCATGCTCACCGGATCATCCGTTTGATGGATGGCAGGATTAGTATGGATGAACCCAATAAGCATATTAAAACCATTGCCGATTATAATCTCAGCCCGGTTGTTTAGTGAAAACAGACTGGTTCCGGCCGGTTAAAACATAAAATGAATGCATAAAGAAGGCAGATACAAAAAACTTTTTGCAGATTTCAACCAACTCAATGTCCTGGTTATTGGTGATGTGATGGTCGACTCCTACCTGTGGGGCAAGGTTGAACGGATCTCGCCGGAGGCGCCCATTCCGATTGTCGCACTACGCAAGCGGGAGCACCGCATGGGTGGAGCCGCCAACGTAGCTATGAACATCCGGTCGCTTGGGGCCAATCCAATTCTTTGTTCGGTGATTGGTACCGACGACAAAGGGGATCAGTTTCTCGATCTGCTGAAGAAGGAGAAAATTGATGATGCCGGGATTGTACGGAGTACGCGACGCATCACCACCACCAAATTCAGGATTTTTGGAAATGCATTTCAGATGTTGCGGGTGGATGAGGAGATGGATAACGACCTGGTGCACGCTGATTATCTTACACTGATCCGCGTCATAGAGCAGATCATGAGGAAGGTAAAAATCGATTGTATCATTTTCCAGGATTATGACAAGGGGGTCATTACCGCCAGGCTGATCAAAGAGGTTGTTAAACGTGCGAAAGCAGCAAACATTCCCGTCACGGTTGACCCGAAGAAAAAGAATTTCATGGATTATCACCAGGTCACCCTGTTCAAACCTAACCTGAAGGAGATGAAAGAGGGATTATCCCTGGACGACGATCTTAGTGACAAGCCTGCAGTGATCGAGGCAGCGCAAAAGCTTTGCAATCTGCTGGGTTGCAAGTATGTACTCACAACCATGTCGGAAAAGGGGGTTATGATCAGCATGAAGGATCAGCCTGAAGAACCAAATATCTTCATCCCGGCCCATATACGCATGATATCCGATGTTTCAGGAGCAGGAGACACAGTTATCAGTGTTGCATCCCTGTGCCTCGCCCTTGATTGTACCCCATATGAGGTGGCCTATATTTCAAACCTCGCCGGTGGCCTTGTTTGCGAAGAGGTCGGCGTTGTCCCCATCAACAAGGAAAAACTTCTTAAGGAAGTACTGACACTTCTTTAACGAAGCCTGTTTCACCTCACCTGACATGACCCCATGACGAGAGATGCCAATGTGATTGTTGTTGGTGCCGGTCCTGCCGGATCGATGGCTGCATATGAACTCGCCCGCCAGGGTATCTCGGTCCTGATATTGGAAAAATCGGCATTTCCCCGATATAAGGTATGTGGCGCCGGGTTGACCCATAAAATTCTGCAAGAAATTCCATTTGATATATCTCAGGTTTTTGAAACCCAGGTGCATACGATTGTGTTTTCAAGGGGTTTCAAAGAGGTGTATGCCAGGACTGCTTCCGAGCCCATGATTTATTGTACCATGCGGGATAAATTCGATGCCTTTATGCTTGAGAAAGCTATTGCCGCAGGGGCTCGGGTTCAATTTGGAGAACGGGTTACCGGTGTAGATCAGGATTCCACATCTGCTTCAGTGATCACACAATCTGGGGTTTTTCACGCAAGCCTTTTGATAGGCGCCGATGGCGCTTCAAGTGTTGTGGGCCGGTCAGCCGGTTTACGCGATCATATGATGCCCGGACTTGCCTGGGAGGCCGAAGTCATGGCCGATGCCGATACGGTCAAAGCTTTTTCGAAAACCGTATTTCTGGATTGGGGGGCCTTCCCCGGCGGATATGGTTGGGTTTTTCCGAAGGGCGACCACTTTTCTATTGGTGTAGGAGGTCCTGCAAGCCTTTCGAAATGGATGATGCCCTATTATCATAATTTTCTTAAGTACCTGGATGCCGGGTCAGGTATACACATTCACGAGACCATGTCGCTGAAATCCTGGCCAATCCCTGTGCGTATAAAAAAGAGCAATTTTCATTCAGGCCGGGTCATGGTGGCAGGCGATGCCGGGGGATTAACCGATCCATTGACCGGTGAGGGGATCTATTATGCCATCCGCAGCGGAAAACTGGCTGCTGCTTCGTGTTCAGAATATCTGCAGTCGGATAAACCTTCACTTGCTTCATACTCCCGTTCAGTGAATGATGAATTGATGAATGAACTGGGAGAGGCGAATCATATCAAATTTATTTTCAATACAGCGCCGATGAAGATTCACACCTTCGTGCGCGACAGCGACCGGGCCTGGCGTGCCTTTGGTAAGGTGCTGCGGGGAGAGCGATGGTATGCTGATGTAAAGATGGGCTTTGGGAAGTGGAAAATTTTATGGAGAACAGCCTGCCAGATCTCAAAATGGATTTCCGGGGTCAAAGAAAAACGGTTTTCGCTAAAAGGTTTTAAATAACCAGCAGTTTTTTCACAATACCCGAGATCATCTTGTTGTCGGCTTTCCCGGCCAGTTCCTTTGTTGCCAATCCCATCACCTTGCCCATATCCTTGATGGAGGTCGCGCCTGCTTCGACGACAATTTTTCTGATCATCTCGGTAACTTCGACTTCAGAAAGTTGTTTTGGAAGATAGGTTTCGATGATGGAAGCATCATAGAGCTCTTTCTCAGCAAGATCTTCGCGCCTGGCACCGAGATAAATGTCGGCAGATTCCCGCCGTTGTTTGACCAGTTTCTGAAGGATTTTCAGTTCAGTCTCTTCGGTAACTTCACCGGTAGAGCCCTCTTTGGTCTTTTCGAGCAGTAAAGCTGCCTTAACGGCCCTCAGCGCTTCAAGTTTCTTGGCATCCCGGGCCAGCATGGCCGCCTTGATGTCATTGTTAATTTTAAGCTCGAGGCTCATTTAATCAACATTTTTATGAAGGAAAGAATTCTCGCTTCTGATTTCTACGGATTTATCAGGATTTTCAGAGAGCATATATTTTGCAACCTGCGACTCTGAGGATGGGGTGACATCATTTAACTCTACATTGCGCCGTTTGTATGCCGGAATGTTTTCCAGTTCATAAAGATTGGATTCGATCGGCGTGTGTGTTTTTAATTTCTCGCTGAGCTGCCTCAGTTTGGAAACCCGCTCAAAGGCCTTCTTTGACTGGAAATCATTTGCATCGGGTTCATTGGGCCGCTGCGGAGGATTTGCCGGCTGAATTTTATAAGCCATCTGTGGAGCTGTTTCCTCTGAACTGTCAACAGGATCAAATTCATGAACCAGTGTTTTAGAAGGCAGCGGTTGAAACTCCGCATCCTGTTTTTCAAGGAAAAACTCAATCGTACGTGATGGCTCATTGCTTTCAACTTCCGGTTCCAGTTCAAATGGCATGGGTTCCGGATGCATGGCCCCAATTTGTTCTTCCTCTCTGACTTCTGTCTTCTTGAATGTTTCTGGTTCAGGGATGAAAATACGTTTTTCAACCTTGGCCGATCTTTTGTCATCGTAAAGTGGAATTACGGTCACATCCACTGGCTTCATCGGATCTTTTTGCTTATGGTCCTCATCGAAACCGGTTGCAATGATGGTCACACTGATCTTATCATCAAGGCTTTCATCATAACCGTTGCCCCAGATGACATCGCCGCTTGATTTGGTTTTTCCCTGGATATAGTCAGTGATCTCGGTGACTTCGTCCATGGTGATCTCATTTTTACCGGAAGAGATGTATAGCAGCAGGTTACCGGCGCCTTCAATTTCATTGTTGTCAAGCAGGGGAGAGTTAAGCGCCTCTTCCACAGCTATCTGTGCGCGGTTTGGTCCGCTGGCCAACCCTGTTCCCATGATGGCAACACCGCTGTTCTTCATGACCGTTTTTACATCCTCGAAATCGACATTGATGTAACCGGCAACCGTGATGATTTCAGCGATGCCTTTTGCAGCAGTGGTTAATACGTTATCTGCGCGGGTAAAGGCCTCGGAAAGAGGCAAATCACCGCAAAGCTGACGCAGTTTATCGTTGCTGATGATCAGCAGGGCATCGACATTTTGTTTTAATTGGCGGATGCCATCATCGGCCGACTGGCGGCGTTTCCTTCCCTCAAATGAGAATGGGATGGTGACAATGCCCACGGTAAGGATCTCCATTTCCCTGGCAATCTGGGCGATTACCGGGGCGGCTCCTGTCCCGGTTCCGCCACCGAGCCCGGCCGTAATAAAGAGCATTTTGGTACCTGTTTCCAGCGCCGCACGGATATCCTCCGAGTTTTCCAGGGCAGCGTTTCGTCCCACCGATGGGGCTGCCCCTGCGCCCAACCCGCTGGTGAGATTGGCTCCCAGCTGGATTTTTTTAGGAACCGGGCTTGATTCCATGGCCTGTGCATCGGTATTGCAGATGATAAAGTCCACGCCTTTTATTCCCTGGCGGAACATATGATTAACAGCATTACTGCCTCCACCTCCAACACCGATAACTTTTATTATTGATGACTGGTCCTTAGGTGAATCGAATTTTAACATTTCGGCCATGATCGTTTTATTTTGCTGGTTTAAAATTATCAAGAATGCACAATGAATTGTTAGGGTTTTTTTTTTGTTATCAACGTTCTATTGTTAATAGAAGGTCAATCCACATCCTCCTCAAAAATGTTCCTGATTTTATCGAGGAAAATTTCAGGGAAACGCTTGGTTGGCTTTGAGGGATCCTTCACCTTTTTTACCTTAACCTTCTTTTTCTTTCCCTCTGCTTCAGGGGCCTCTTCCTGAATGACCGGCTCCTCAGGTTTTGACTTTTCGACCTCTTTCTGGTAACGGCCGATTCCCTCAATTACGAGTCCGATCCCGGTTGCAAACATTGGGCTGGCCATTTCAGGAGGAACATCATTGGCAAGATGTTCATTCGGGTAACCGATACGAGTATCCAGACCGGTCATAAACTCGGTAAGCTGTGCAACATGTTTCAGGTGGGCACCGCCTCCGGTAAGGACGATTCCGCCAATCAATTTTTTCTCATAGCCTGAACTTTTTATCTCATAGTAAACATGTTCGATGATCTCCTCCATCCTTGCCTGGATGATGGAAGCAAGGTTTTTAAGGCTGATCTCTTTGGGAGTTCTGCCCCTCAACCCGGGAATCGCAACAATCTCTTCTTCACGGTTCTCACGGGCCAGTGCCGATCCGAATTTCACCTTCAGCTCCTCCGCATGCTTTTTAATGATGGAACATCCCTCCTTGATATCCTCGGTGATTATTTCACCACCCAGGGGAATGACCGCAGTATGACGTATGATCCCCGCATGAAAAATGGCAATGTCAGATGTGCCACCGCCAATATCAACCAATACCACACCAGCCTCTTTTTCCTCCTCGCTCAGTACCGCCTCTGCTGAAGCGATTGGCTCAAGGATGAGCTCAACGACTTCAAGGCCTGCCCTGCGAACACATTTATAAATATTCTTTGCCGCAGCCGTCTGACCAATGATGATATGAAAGTTCGCCTCCAGCGAGCTCCCCGTGTAGCCTTTGGGAGTCATGATGCCATGGTCTCCGTCAATGCTGAATTCCTGTGGGATCACATCGAGAATCTCCTCCCCCGGATTCATATTGAGGTTATACATGCTGTTGCAAAGCTTGTCAATGTCCTCCTGGCTAATCTCCGTTTCACTGTCTTCACGGATCATGCTTCCGCGATGCTGAAGGCTCTTGATATGCTGCCCGGCAATGCCAACATTAAGGTATTTAATGTCAACACCCGATTTTGCGGAGGCCTCTGCCACGGCATCCTTGATGGATTGTATGGTGTTGTCGATGTTCGCAACAACCCCGCGTTTGACCCCGATTGATGGCACTTTGCCATATCCCAGAATTTCAATTTTACCATGTTCGTTTTTGTGGCCAACAATGACCGCTATTTTAGTTGTGCCGATGTCGAGACCGACGATGATGCCTGAGTTTTTCATGCTTACTTATATTTTAGAACAAACCACTTGATTCTTGAATTTTATGTTGATGACATTATATTTATTCCAACCGATTTTATTAAGTCCCAGACGATAAAACACAACCAGTTTCCTGAATTTATCGTCCAGGTCATCTGCCTTTCCCAGGATAACCACATGATTTCCGATTTTAGGGATCAGTTCAAATTCATTCAGTTCATTTACGTAGATTTGTTCGATCTGGGCCCTCAGAAAGGTGTCATGCGAAATATACATCGCCAGCTTATACAGACCGGTCATCAGCGAATCATAAAAAATCGAATCTGAAACCGCCAGTATATTTACCTGATAATTTGGATTTTTCTGGTATGAATCATTGATGAATCCATTGGCGACCAGAACGCGTGCTGAGGAATTCGGATTTACCGGCAGGAGATTCCCCGATTCATCCAGGTAGAAATTTTCATATTTGTTGTTGATGATGCGCAGGAGAGGTTCACGCTGTATGACATTGATGAAGAGGGTGCCTTCGTTATTTTCGAATACCGAAACTTTTGCTACATAGGGCTGCTGACGGATTGACCGCTCGATGGCTCCGGTATTGATATATCCCAGGGGCTTGCCAATGACACTGCCGGCTTTTTTATGAATGATGGAATCAATATCTTTTTTTGAGATCAATACATCGGCAGCGCCATAGTCGATGGTGATCGTGACCTCCCTGCATGGACGACTGAATTGATTCACCTCGACAAATCCAACCAGAACACCTGCCCCTGCAATCATCAGAGCCCAAAGAATGATCCTTCCTATTTTTAACACCTTCTTCATGATGATTTTTCTTCTGAAAGCATTTCCGTTATTGGTAAAACAAACTGGTCAATATCACCCGCTCCGAGTGTCAGTAAAATTTCAGGCCTTGCGCTTCGTATCTCATCAAGCAGGCTGTTTTTCCGAACCAGTTTTTTATGCTGACTGTGCATACGGTCAAGAATGATCTGGGAGGTAACTCCGGCGATGGGTTCTTCGCGGGCCGGGTAGATTTCGAGCAATAGCAATTCATCCAGTAAATCGAGACTACGGGCAAACTCGTCGGCCATGTCTCGGGTGCGGGAATAGAGGTGGGGTTGAAAGACCCCGGTGATCCTTTTCCCGGGAAAGAGTTCGGCAACGGAAGTGATGCAGGCTCTGAGCTCTTCGGGGTGATGTGCATAATCATCGATGTAGACCATATCGGGTCTCCGGACGCGGAAATCAAAACGGCGTTGAACCCCGATATAGCTCCGGAACGCCTTTTTCAGCAAATCATGATCTATCCTGAGAAGGGAACCCACAGCCAGGGCAGCAACGGAATTTTCAAGGTTAAATCTTCCGGGAACGCCCAGGATCAAATCCTGAATGGTACCACCCGGATACACAAAATCATAATGGAGTTCACCCCCGGTCAGCCGTACGTTCTGCGCATAAAAAGTGGCTGATCCGCTGAATGAATAATCGTAAACAGAATAATTGTTTGTGAGAACCGGTGTCACTTGAGTCCCTGCTTTCATGATCAGCGAACCATTTGCAGTGATCTTTGCCGTGAATTCCGAGAAGGTCTTTTTCAGATCATCATGGTTCCCATATATATCAAGGTGGTCGGCATCAGCCGAGGTAATGATCGCAATGGAGGGTGAAAGCTGCAGGAATGACCGGTCATATTCATCGGCTTCAACCACACAATAGGAATTGCCGGATTGATTGCCCTTCAGATCAAACAGGAAATTTGTTCCGTAGTTTTTGGAAATTCCTCCCAGGAACGCGAGGTGATCAATCCCTGCTGTTTTAAGCATATGGGCTATCATGGTCGAGGTGGTGGTTTTTCCATGGGTTCCGGCGACTGCGATCGTTTGAAAGCGATCCGCAATCATTCCCAGCACTTCTGCCCGCTTTTTCATCGGGATCCCCTGTTCCTTAAAAAAGATCATTTCATGGTGTTCCCGGGGAACAGCAGGGGTGTAGATCACGAGGTCGGGTGAAGCGGGAACCTTGTTCAGATCTTCTTCAAAATGAATCTGCATTCCCTCCCTGATCAGTTGATCTGTAAGGGATGTCGGGGTTTTATCGTAACCGGAAACAGAGGCTCCCTGCAAAGCAAAATATCTTGCCAGGGCACTCATGCCGATGCCGCCAATGCCAAGAAAATAGACAGATTTTATATCTTTTGCTGCGTTTGTCGAAATGCCTGCCTCGTATTTCTTCCCAATCATCGACAGGGCCACCTCTGCAATCGTGTCGGCGGCATTGCTGACCCCCAGGGTCGCCATGTTTGCGCCAAGTTCAGAACGGAGCGCCTGGTTGTTGAACAGGTCAACTATGGTTTTCCCAAGTGATTCAATAGCCATGTTGTCGGAAACCATCACCGTTGAATTTTTATTCACCAGGGCCCGTGCATTTTTTGTCTGGTGATCCTCTGCCACATTGGGCGACGGAATAAGAATGACCGGTTTGCCGACCACGCACAGTTCCGAAATGGCAATGGCTCCGGCTCTCGATACGATCATGTCAGCAGCTGCATAGGCAAGGTCCATGCGGTCGATGAATGGAAGAATGACCACATTGGGGTTCCCTGATTGCAAGTTTGAAATAGGGAATGATTGAACCTGGCCCGGGGAGGAGGATCCTGGTTTGCGGGAGGCATGTTCCGGGAAATGGGAGACAATGGCATCAAAATAATACTTACCGGTTTGCCACAGGACCTGGATGTCTGGTGTGTTCAATTTTGAGCGGCTTTCTCCGGATGCAGGGTTCAACTTTGCCTGCAGTGTCTGAACAAATTTAAGGATAGCCTGGTTGATGGTCCCTGCACCCAGACTCCCGCCAATCACAAGTAAAGTTTTTTTGCCCGGGACAAGTCCGAAATATTGAATAGCCTCATCCTCCTTGCCGGCAATATCGATAACATCGCGGCGGATTGGATTGCCTGTCATTACGATTTTATCTTTCGGGAAATAGGTATCCATCCCTTCATAAGCAACGCATATCTTCTGAACCCTTTTTCCCAGAAGCCGGTTGGTGATACCAGGGAAGGAATTCTGTTCCTGAATGAGTGAGGGAATCCCTTTGGAAGTGGCCACGCGCAGTGTTGGTCCGCTTGCATACCCGCCAACCCCGATCACAAGGTCGGGTTTGAATTTCGAAATAGTCACCCTGGCCTTGAGCAGGCTGGCCAGGAGTTTAAATGGGAAAGATAGATTTTTCAGGGTCAGCCTGCGTTGGAACCCGCTGACGGTGAGTCCTACAATCGGATATCCCGCTGCGGGAACTTTTTCCATTTCCATGCGCCCATTCGCCCCGATAAACAGGATGTCAGCGTCGGGCACTTTCGACTTCAGAGCATTGGCAATGGCAATGGCCGGGAAAATATGCCCTCCTGTACCTCCGCCGCTGATAATGACGCGCATCATGCTGGTGTGACTGTTTGGGGTTTAATACTCAGGGTCGGCTCCTGGAGAATATCCACTTCCGTTCCGTCCTTTGTTTCGATTTCGGCAACACGGCTTACGCTTAAGATGATCCCGATCGATATGCAGGTGAACCAGATGGAGGTGCCGCCCATACTGACCAGGGGTAGTGTTTGACCGGTTACAGGAAAAAGGTTCACCGCAACGGCCATGTTGATGAATGCCTGGAAAACCAGGCTGAATCCAATTCCAATGCTTAACAAAGAGCCGAAATTACCCTGGCTCCGGCTTGCGATCCGGATCACCCGGAAAAATAAAATAAGGTAGAGAAGCAATACAAAACTGCCTCCAACCAATCCATATTCTTCAATGATGATGGCAAAAATAAAATCGGAGTAGGGATGCGGCAGGAAATTCCGTTGTGTGCTTTTCCCGGGAGATTTTCCCAGAATACCTCCCTGGACAATGGCAATTTTAGCCTGGTCAACCTGGTAGGTCGCATCGGGTTCTGCCTCCTTTTTGTTAATGAAATGGTCGATACGTGCAACCCAGGTTGTTCCGCGTGGAAACAGGGTCGGAAAGGACTTTGATAAGGCAAAGATCATGATGATGGCAACGATCCCCAGCCCGATCAGCGAGATCATGTACTTCATACTGATCCTTCCGATGAACATCAGCACCATGCAGGTGACGAATAAAATTGCGGCAGTTGAAAAATTGGCAGGAAGGATGAGTACTGTTACCAGGACAACCGGGATGATCACCGGTAAAAAGCCTTTACGGAAATCCTGGACCAGCTCCTGTTTTTTGCTCAGCACCCTGGCCAGGTACATGATGAGAAAGAGTTTGGCAACATCGGAACTCTGGAAAGTAAGGTTCACAATGGGGACGGTAAGCCAGCGGTTCGCTTCATTGAGGTTTGTTCCGGATACCAGGGTCACCAGCAGTAAAGGGAAGGTGAGGAACAGGCCGATTTGTGAAATTCTTGAATAATAGGTGTATTTGACCAGGTGGGTGATATACATCAAACCGAGCCCCAATGCAAGGATCATGAAATGCTTGAAAAGATAATATTCAGTGTTGCCATGCTGCTTTTTGTTTGCCAGCGTTCCGGTGGAACTGTAAACGGCCAGAAGTGAAAAAATACAAAGGATGATCACCACGATCCAGATCACCTTATCCCCTTTGATATTTTTGACAACTTTCAACATGAATGCTATGAATTATAAGTTTTTAACTGCTTTACGAAATGATTTTCCGCGTTCTTCGAAGTTCTCAAACAGATCGAACGAAGCACAGGCGGGTGAAAGAAGGATCACATCTCCCTTTTCACCCATGTAGTAGGCTGCCTGGACGGCTTCATCCATCGAAACCAGGTCGACCATCGGCAACTTCAGTTCATCGAATGCCTCATGGATACGGCTGTTATCAAGCCCCAGGCAAATGATCCCCTTGACATTTTTCCGGACCAGATGACGCAAAATACTGTAATCATTTCCGCTCTCCACACCACCCACAATCCATATCACCGGCCGCAGAATATTTTCAAGAGCAAACCAGGTGGCATTGATGTTCGACGATTTTGAGTCGTTGATAAACTCCATGCCATGGATGATGGCCACGGTTTCAAGACGATGCTCCACCATCTGAAATCCGGAAAAGCTATCCTTGATAAACTCTTTGCGGATTTCCCTGATCTTCGGGCCGATGGATGCCACCAGTGAATCATACACGTTGCTATGTCCTTGTTTCGCTAATGCTTCTAATGTCATGGGTCTATCTGAGTTTGAGAGTTACAATGGTTAAAACAGCCAGCATGATACCGACAATCAGAAACCGGATCACGATTTTCGATTCATGGTACCCCAGTTTCTGGAAATGGTGATGAAGGGGTGACATTTTAAATATTCTGTGCCCTTCACCGTATTTGCGTTTTGTGTATTTAAACCAGGTTACCTGCATCACCACCGACAGGTTTTCGGCCAGGAATATACCACAGAAAATAGGGATCAGGATCTCTTTGCGGATCATGATGGCAAAAACGGCAATAATCCCGCCCAGGGCCAGGCTGCCCGTATCACCCATGAAAACCTGCGCAGGATAGGCGTTGTACCACAAAAACCCAATGCAGGCTCCGACGAAGGCTGAAATATAGATTGCCAGCTCGCCGGTATTTGGAATGTACATGATATTCAGGTAATTGGCGAACACAATGTTACCGGAAACATAGGCCAGCACACCCAGGGTGAGCCCGATGATAGCCGAGGTTCCCGTTGCCAGGCCATCAAGGCCGTCTGTTAGGTTTGCACCGTTTGAAACGGCAATGATGATAAAGATCACGATGGGGATGAATATGAGCCAGGTATACTTCTTCGCCCCGTCGCCCATCCACGAGACTAACATGCTGTAGTCAAATTCGTTGTTCTTTACGAACGGGATGGTGGTCTTGGTTGATTTAACCTGGGTTTTCGAATATATTTTGGTTTTGTCTGACGATGATTCCATGGCAAATACATCCGATGTTGGAACATAGGCGGTTTGCCTGAGCCGTTCGCGGATCACAATGTTGTCACTGAAATACATGGTGAGGCCTACGATCAGCCCGATCCCGATCTGGCCAAGGATCTTCAGTTTCCCGGGCAGCCCGGCCTTGTCTTTCTTGAAAACTTTAATGTAATCGTCCAGGAACCCGATCAGTCCCAGCCAGATGGTGGCGATAAGTACCAGAATTATATATATATTGTGCAGCTTGGCAAACAGCAATGAAGGGATCAGGATCGCTGCAAGAATGATCAGTCCTCCCATCGTGGGTGTTCCCTGTTTCATATTCTGCCCCTCCAGTCCAAGGTCACGTACCGTTTCCCCGACCTGTTTGCTTCGGAGGAAATTGATGAGCCGTTTGCCGATAATCAGGGAGATGAATAGTGAAGTAATCAGTGCGGCGGCAGCCCTGAATGAAATATACTGAAAAACGCCTGCTCCAGGGAACCCGAAGGCTTCATGCAACCATTTAAAAAGATAGTACAGCATAGGCTTACTGTTTAACTATGTTATCATTACCGAAAATTGAGCGCAACACCTCTTTGTCATCGAAATGATGTCTGACTCCCTTGATCTCCTGATAATTTTCATGACCTTTTCCGGCGACCAGGATAATGTCACCGGGTTTTGCCAGCATACAGGCTGTTTTAATGGCTTCAAGGCGATTGGTAATTACCAGCACTTTTTGAGAATGATGCATCTCCACCCCTTTGCGCATGTCATCCAGGATTGTCTCCGGGTCTTCATTACGGGGATTGTCGGAGGTCAGAATAACCCTGTCGCTCAGGTTGCATGCGATCCTGGCCATAATAGGCCTTTTTGTTGTATCGCGGTTTCCACCGGCACCGACCACGGTGATGATCTGTTCGTTGTGACTCCGGATATCATGGATGGTTTCCAGGACATTTTTAAGCGCATCCGGGGTATGGGCGTAGTCGACAATGGCCGTAACCAGGTTCCCGGATCGTACATAATTGAACCTGCCATCAACCGGATCCATCTGGCTCAACAAGGTTAAAACCTCGGTTTTATCCTGTTTGAGGAGGAATGCCGTGGCGTAACCTGCCAGCAGATTGTAAGCGTTAAACTGTCCGATCAGTTTAAACCAGGTTTCCGCTCCGTCAATGTTAAGATGCAGCCCCTGGAAATCATTTTCCATGATCTTGCACCTGAAATCGGCCATGCCCTGCAGGCTGTAGGTGTATTTCAGTGCCTTCGTATTCTGGAGCATCACCATCCCATTTTTGTCGTCCTTATTTACAAGGGCAAAGGCACCCGCAGGCAGGTTGTCAAAGAAGTTTTTTTTAGCCTGGAGATAGGCGTCGAAGGTTTTGTGATAATCAAGGTGATCGTGCGTAAGGTTGGTGAAAATGGCCCCTTTGAAGGTAAGCCCGCCAATCCGTTGCTGATCCACCGCATGCGACGATACCTCCATGAAACAATATTCACAGCCCTCGTTTACCATACGCGCCAGCAACGCATTGAGCTGTAGCGGGTCAGGGGTGGTATGGGTGGCAGGTACAGGAATGTCATTTATACTGTTTTTAATGGTTGAGATCAATCCGGTGCCATAACCAAGTTGCATGAAAAGCCGGTGAAGCAATGTAACTGTAGTGGTTTTCCCATTGGTTCCAGTCACCCCGACCAGGTTGAGCTTTTCCGACGGATTTCCGAAAAAATTGGAGGCTATGATGCCCAGCGCCAGGCTGCTCCGGTCTGTCACCAGGTAAGTAATACCCGGCTTCAATGTTTGAGGGATTTGCTCACACACCAGGGCAATAGCACCCTTTTCAACAGCCATGTCAATGAAATCATGTCCATCGGAGCTAGTTCCCCTGACAGCAAAAAACAGATCACCCGGCATCACCTTCCGCGAATCGAATTGCAACCCGGAGACCGGAATATCGGTACTCCCCGTGATGCCGGTGATTTTTACATTGCCGATGATCTCGCTGAGTAACATCATGCCTGGGTTTTTGGTTTATCCTGTTTCACCTGGAGTTCTATCACCACAGGCATCCCTTTGTTGATCAGGTATCCGGGCGCAATGGATTGTTTTACCACCGTACCTTTCCCCGTGACCAGTACATTCAGCCCCTGTTGTTCGAGCAGGAACAGAGCATCTTTTAGCCCCATGCCGCAAACATTGGGCATGGTACCCTTGCTTATGTAGGCAGATGTCAGAATGATCGTTTCTCCCACCGATTCCGGACGGGCCCAGTGTGATTGCACATTTTCAGGCCGGGCGGTCATGCCAAGCGACGAATAGGCCTTTGACAGGTCATTCATCTGTCCGGCATGGGCCAGTGGTAACCTGGACTGAATGGTATCGTATGGAAGCGGGATCAAAATGTCGGGACGGATGGCGAAGAGTTTATCGGATAATTCACGGAAAACAGGCGCAGCAACAGCTCCTCCGTAATACTTTCCCTTTCTTGGGTTAACGATGACCACGATGCATGAATACTTTGGATTATCGGCAGGGTAGTACCCGACGAATGACCCCTTGTACTGTACCTGTTTTGTCCCCTGGCGGTATCCTTTATTCCCGGCTGCTATCTGCGCTGTGCCGGTCTTTCCGGCAATTTTGTAATAGGGCGATTTAATACTTGCCCCGGTCCCCTCTTCCACCACTCCTTCCAGCATCAATTTTGCTTTTTGAATGGTAGAGGGGGAGACTATTTGCGGATTGATCACAACAGGATCAAACCGCTTGACCAGTTGACCGTTACGCCTGATTTCGCGGACAAACAGCGGTTTCACCATCTTGCCGTTATTGGCTACGGCATTGTAGAGTGTAAGGAGGTGGATGGGAGCCAGTGAAATCTCGTACCCGATCGAGATCCAGGGAAGCGAAAGGGCTGACCAGTATTTGCTCTTGGTGTTTTTAATATAGGGTTTTCCCTCGCCGGCAATCTGGAGACCCAAAGGCCTGTTGATCCCGATGCGGTAAAGTCCGTCGATGTATTTTTGCGGCGTGGCAGCATAGGCTTTGTAGATCATGGAGGAGGTTCCGACATTCGATGATTTCTCGAACACCTGCAACGCAGTGATCACACCCAGCCCATGATGGGAATCCTCCATCTTGCGACCAGAAAAGGTGGTAATGCCCCCGTAACAATTTACAGGAGTGTTGAGTTCGATTTTTCCGTCATCGAGTGCAACCAGGAATGAAGCCAGTTTGAAAGTTGATCCGGTCTCCTGGCTTTCTCCAATGGCATAATTGAAGATCTCTTCGTAGGTTCCCTTTTTTGTGTGGCCCAGGTTGGCCATCGCACGGATATAACCTGTCTTTACCTCCATCAGGATCACACAACCATGGTCGGCACTGTCGGCAATAAGTTCTTTCCGCAGCGAGGATTCGGCAAGATCCTGGAGGTTCACATCCAGCGTGGTAATGATGTCATCGCCATTCTGTGGCTCAACCTGGGTTTCAGGATCCACCGGCATCCAGGCCTGTCCTCCTGCACGACGCATCAGGCGCTGTCCGTTTACACCCTCAAGGTTATTTGTAAAGGAACCTTCCAGGCCGACATATACCTTGTTTTCCCCTTCACCGCTCTCATATCCGATGATGCGTCTGGCCAGCGATTTGTAAGGAAGTTCGCGCTCGTACTGAGGGATCACGATCAGCCCGCCTTTGAATTTTCCCCTTTTGAAAATGGGAAATTTGCGCATTTTATTCAGATTAGGATAGGTGACATCCCGGTGAATGAGGAGATAGCGGCTTTGGTTTCTCCGGCCATCCCAGAGCGCCTCCTTGTAGCTGGATGCTGTGTGGTCATTGAACAATCCTGCAAGACAGACAGAGAGGGAATCAACATTTTCTTTGAATATTTCATCGGTCAGTGAATCGGTCATCACATCCATGCGAACTTCAAATATCGGGATGGAGACAGCGAGTAAACTTTCATCATCAGCCAGGATATTTCCACGGATGGCGGTCATCTCAAACAGGTGGATTTCCTGTTTTTTCGCCATTTCCAAAAATTCCTTTTTCTCAAACTGCTGGATCATGACGACGCGGGCAATGATGAAAAGACCAAAGAGCAACACCCCTAGGTACACCAGGTAAACCCGAACCAATATGTCTTTCTTGATGTCTTTCATTGACTATTTCTGCTTGCGTTCAAAATCCGCCCCGGAATAAAGGATTTTATAAGGTGGTAGTGATGTCTCATGCAACCCGTACAGCTGGGCACGCTTTAAAATTTCCGATTGCCTGCCCTGGAACATCAGGGTCGATTTGGTATTTATATATTCATAGTGCAACTCCTTCAACTCATTTTTGGTTCGTTCGATATCCCGGAATTTCCTTTCGGTGTAATAGGTGTTGCCGATATAGATCATGGCAAGCAGTGCTACATATAAAATATAGCTGATGTTGCCGGTCACGGTTTCTTTTGAAAGGTAATCTCCTCCCAGAAAATCCTGAACCACCCTGCGACCTCTGTTGGTTTTTTTCATCCTTTTATTTTTTCAGCAACCCGCATTTTTGCACTTCGCGCACGGCTGTTTTCAGCAACCTCCAGTTCATCTGGCACGACAGCCTTGCGCGTAATGACCTTCAGCGGACTGATTACGTTCCCGTAAAAATCTTTCTCGACTGAACCGATAAAATTCCCTGAGCGGAAATAATTCTTGACCAGCTTGTCTTCCAGTGAATGATAGGAGATGACAACCATTCTTGCCCCTGGCTTCAGCGCATTGGTCGCCTGTTTTAAAAACTCGCGCAGGGCATCCATCTCCTGGTTTAATTCTATCCGTAGAGCCTGAAATACCTGCGCCTGGTATTTAAACTCTTTGCCGCGTTCGGCACACGAATTGGCAATTACCTTGAGCGCTGTGGTGGTGCCGATCGGTTGCTGCTTCCTTTCTTCGACAATTCTCGAGGCCAGTTTCCTTGCATTTCTTATTTCACCGTAGGTAAAGAACAGTTTGCTCAACTCCTCCTCGGTGTACTGGTTTACGATATCCCTGGCCGTTTGCTTTTTTTTCTGATCCATCCGCATATCGAGCATCCCGTCAAAACGCGTAGAGAATCCGCGATCGGGCTGATCAATCTGGTGGGAAGAGATGCCAAGGTCGGCCAGGATGCCATCCACCGGGCTGGCATGATGTAACTTGAGAAAATTTCTGAGGAATCGGAAATTGCTGTTCACCATGATTAACCGGGGGTCGTCGATGCGATTGGCGAGCGCTTCCTCATCCTGGTCGAAGGCAATCAGTTTTCCCTCCCCGAGTTTTCCGAGGATGGCCTTCGCGTGTCCGCCGCCGCCGTAGGTTGCATCGACGTAGATGCCGCCTGGCCTTACTGCTAAGGCTTCTATACTTTCGGTTAGCAGGACACTCTTATGGTATATCATCGATGGCGTCGCTTTTTTCCTGTTTTCCCATCACTTTTTCTGCCAGCATGGCAAAGTCTTCAGGTTCTTTGGATAACAGTTGCTGGTAGGTGGATTTATTCCAGACCTCTATGCGGTCGGAATAGGCAAATAAGATGACCTCTTTGTCAATTTCAGCAAACCCCAGCAGTGACTTTGGCATCAGTAACCGGTTCTGGCTGTCGAGCGAAATTTCTGTCGCACCATTGTAAAAAAATCTCACAAAACGGCGATTGTCGCGAACGAACAAATTGAGTTTATTGATGTTGTCGGTTGTCTCCTTCCAGACATTTTGCGGGTACAGAACCAGGCAGCCTTCAAACCCCCGGTTTATGACGAACTTATCATGCGCCTCCGGGCTGATCTGTTTTTTCAGCGCGGCAGGAAGAATGATGCGGCTCTTCTCATCAAGCCTGCATTCATATTCACCGATTAAATTCGTTGTGGACACTTTCCCCTTTTTTTCGAGTGTAAATATATATAAAAAATCTCCACTTTACTCCACTTTACTCCACTGTTAATAACTTTTTTGCAAGAATATCAGGGAAACGTGTGGAAAGGCGCATTTATCCAGCGATAGGAGAGTGTCCTCCTTTATCGGGGCAACAAGTAAAGATGCGGATTGGCAAGCTCAGCTTATCCGGAATATTAACAAATCAGCGTGTTACGGATGGACAACGACCAGTTTTGCGGATGCACTACTGCAACGGATAAGGTAAATGCCGGCGGGGAGGTTTGTGGTGGAGAGGGTAACCGTTCCCGGAAAGGGTATCTCAAGAATTTTCTGAGCAAAGAGATCAAACACCTGGAGGGAGGGGAGATTTTTGCCGATTACGGAAGAGGACCCCTTGGCACTGATTGTTACTGACTGGTCAGCCGGGTTGGGAAACAGCAGAATTCTTTCCTGGATTTGATTCGAATGGCTTCCTATCCCCGGGACAATTTCTGCCGGGGATCTTTTGGTAAGATAATTCAACCCGCCCGAGGAATTTCCTGTGATCAGGTCAAACCTGTCCGGGTCGGTTAGGTGGCCGATGGCTGGGGAGGTTTGCCATCCAAAAAGAGTATCCTGTGGTGTGGATGAAAGCCATGCATACAATGTATCAGATTCGGTAAATTTTCCTTCAAGGTTATTGTCAATGTTCTCAAAAAAACGGATACGACCTTCATCAGAACCGCACACCAGAAATGCCGAACCTTCCGGCTGACGTGAAAAACAGGGGTTGCTGTATCCATAATAGGAAACGTTGTAATTGGTGACATTCACTCTCCCCAGGCTATCGGTTAAAAGCGTGAAAACCGGATTTTCATTTGTTCCGGAATTTTTATAATAGTTGAGATTTCCATTCTGTTCCCCAAGGACCAGGTCGGGAACATTGTCTCTGTCTAGGTCGAAAAGCTGCGGAGTGCTGTTATCTCCAACATCAATTCCCTGCCAGTCTCTGATGGCGGGACCAAAACCGGGAATACCTCCTGAACTGCCGGTATTCGGAAAAAAAATCAGGGTTCCGTCACTGTTCCCGATTAGTAGATCCGGATGACTGTCCCCGTTCAGGTCACCAAATGCCGGATATGCACCATGCAATCCAAGAGCGGATATCCCTGCCAGGTCATCGGTAACATAGGTGAAAACCGGGTTCAGGGCAGTTCCTGTATTTTTAAAATAGGCAATCTTCGAAGTATAAACCGAATATAGGATGGCATTCTGATAATAGGAGGAGTCATAATTTCCCTCATTCCCGACAAACAGATCCTCCAGCCCGTCACCGTCGAAATCGTAGAGTACCGGATGGGATGATGTCCCGAAATCCATCATTTCACTGCGAAAAAACCTGTTCGTCCTGAATTCAAATCGGGGAAGCGCCTGTGTCCCGGTATTTTTATAGAACCAGACACAGTTGTAATTGTCTGAGGTTGTCATGCTGGGATCAAAAGGGGATACCACCAGGTCATCCAGCCCGTCGTTATCCATGTCGAGGAGTGAAACAGAAGGGAATGAAAATAGTTCAACCGGATCAGTGCCGGCCGGGAACGTGGTATCCTGGGCGATCATGAAGGCTGAGTCCCTTGTCCCTCCGTTGAATAGCGCAATCAGCCCGGGATAATCCACATCACCGAGGATCAGGTCCTTAAGGCCGTCGTTGTTGAGATCTGTCGCAAGCAGCGTCGAACCGGTGTGGCGGGAATGTCGTATTTCGTACATATCATACGGGCATCCCGCATTCAAAGTAACACGATTTCCTCCCTCACTTTCCTTGAATTTTCCCCAGCAGTGATCATCGAGCATGAAATCAAGGCTGTCGCAATGGCCGTACTTTTCCATCGACAGATTCTTGTGATATTCTACAAAAGAACCCAATCCGAAAAAGGTCAGAAGATCAAGGTCTCCATCGCCGTCAATATCAGCAAGGGCAGGATAATCCACACTGGTAACCAGGATCCCTACCTTGCCGGTGTAGTAGAACGATTCGAGCAAATCGGTCACCAGTCTGAATTTCAGGGAGGTATCAGATATATTCAGGAATACGCGCACCCCGCCCATGCCATAGGTAAACAGGTCCATTTTTCCATCACAGTTGTAATCTGCCGTAATCACCCAGTCATGCAAATCAGGTAATTCCCCGGATAATTCAGGAGTGGCTGAATAATCAACGGTATTGGGCGTGCCATGATTGACGAAGGTCAACTTCCGGTTGCCATGACGGTCAAATATCAATAAATCCATGACCCCATCAAGGTTAAGATCAATTGCACAGAACTGGCAGGAATTCATCCCCCCGGCCCAGGGATACTTTAACTGTGTCCCGGACTCAGGGTTCAGGATGCCCGGGAAGCCATGGATGGTCCGGTTTTGATGGAGTCCGGCAGATTCCTTTTCTGTGGTGATATTTCGGGAAAACACGGGATAACAGAAAAAGAGGAATTGCAGGAAAAAAATAACCTCACAGGAAATCAGCCTGAAATGATGAATCGATAAGATGGGAGCCTCATTATTACTTTGATTCTTCATCATGGTTTACAAAATTACCAAAGTTTTCATACTTTTGAATCCTTGACCTGACCCATTTGCTAACACCTATTGCCTATTGCCTAATGCCTGACTATGAGCAGAATCCTTGTTATCGACGATGAAAAAAGTATCCGGAACACCTTACGGGAGATATTGGAATATGAAAAATATACGGTGGATGATGCTGCGGATGGAGCTACTGGATTGCAGATGGTGAAGGAGAATAAATATGATGCCATTCTTTGCGACATCAAAATGCCGAACATGGATGGAATTGAGGTGCTTACTCAGATTTACGAGATGACCGATACCCCGGTTATTATGATATCGGGACATGGCACCATCGATACTGCAGTAGAAGCAATCAAGAAGGGGGCCTACGATTACATCTCGAAACCCCTAGACCTGAACCGGCTTTTGATCACACTGCGGAATGCACGGGACAGGACAAGCCTCATTGACGAAACCAGGCTGCTTAAGCGCAGGATCGGGGCAAACTATGAGATGATCGGTACTTCAGAGCCCATGCAACAGATCAGGAGCATGATCGCCAAGGTAGCTCCAACTGAAGCACGTGTACTCATCACCGGTGAAAACGGAACGGGAAAGGAACTGGTGGCCAGGCACCTGCATGCTTTGAGCAGCCGGTCATCCGGACCATTCATCGAAGTTAATTGTGCTGCCATCCCGGCCGAACTGATCGAAAGCAACCTGTTTGGCCATGAAAAGGGTTCCTTTACCTCAGCCATAAAGCAACATAAAGGCGATTTCGAGCAAGCAAGCGGGGGAACCCTCTTTCTTGATGAGATCGGCGACATGAGCCTCTCTGCACAGTCAAAAGTTTTACGGGCACTTCAGGAAAACAAGATCACAAGGGTAGGAGGGGATAAGGAAATCCCCGTGGATGTCCGGGTCATTGCCGCAACCAATAAAAATATCAGGGAGGAGATCCGGAACAAGACCTTCCGCGAGGATCTCTATCATCGGCTAAGCGTGATTGTCATCGATGTTCCACCCCTTCACTCGCGGCTTGAGGATATCTCCTTGCTTACGGATCACTTCATCACTGAGTTCTGCCTGAATATGGGAAAAGCCAAGATGGAAATTACACCCGAAGCCATGGAAGAACTGAAGGCTATACCATGGACAGGTAACATCCGTGAATTAAAAAATGTGGTTGAACGCCTGGTCATCCTGTGCGACAGTACCATCACGGCATCGGAGGTGAAGCGATTTACTGTTTACTGATTTTCTGGTCAGTCCGGCAGCCTCTTATTTCTAAAAATTGACTTCAGTCCGGGGTTTAATTTAAAGAGGTAACACAATATTAATTATGCTTCCACGTGGCTTGTTATTTTCAACCGAAATGGTTCCCCCATGCGCATCTATGACAAGTTTTGCATAGTAAAGGCTCAGCCCGGCGTTTGAGTCAACATGATGCTTGACGTTACAGAATGGTTTGAAAAGATGCTGCAGGGCATAATCCGAGAAACCCGCCCCCAGGTCCCTGACCGAACAGATTAAATGGCTTTCTTCCGCCCTGGCAATGATATGGACCTGTGATCCTGCCTCGGAATAACGAATTGCATTTTCAACGAGGTACGAAACCGTATTGGTGATTTTAACCTTGTCAGCCTTCACCGGAATGACATCCTGGAAACAACCCACGTTCAGGGCGATGTTTTTCTCTTTGGCTATTTCGAAAAATTCCGTCTTAATCTCCTGCAAAATCTCAGGAAAGTTTAGCTCCTCCAACCGCAGTGCTCCTTTTCCTTTGGCCCGGAGGGCTGAAATGTCAAGGGCCTTGTAAGAGAATTTTTCAAGCCGCCGGGCCGAAACATCTAGCATGTTGATAAACTGCCCGAGGTCATCGGGAAGATCATACTCCTGAATGATGCTCAAACCACCCAAAATGCCATTCAGCGGGGTGCGCAATTCATGGTTCAGCAAATTAAGAAACTCTGTTTTTACCTGGTCGAGTCCTTCAAGCTCTTTTTGTGCCGCCACCAGGTCGGCAGTGCGCTCGGTAACCACTTTTTCGAGCCATTTATTTGTCTCCCCAAGCAAGACCTTACTGTGTTTCAGCTGAAGGTGTGTTTTTACCCTTGCCAGCAATTCATTTGCCTCGAAAGGCTTTGAAACATAATCCTGCGCCCCCAGCTCAAAGCCACGGACAACAGAGTCTCCATCAGTCTTGGCTGTAAGAAAAATAATCGGAATATCATTGTACGCCTCTATCTTCCTGATTTCTTCACATACCTCAAAACCTGAAATCTCCGGCATCATGATATCAAGCAGCACCAGGTCGAAAACGTTCTGATGCACCCATTGAATGGCTTGCTTCCCATGGGTGGCAAATTCAACATTGTATCCAAGGGGACGCAGGATGCTTCCCAATACCTGAATATTCTTAGGTACGTCATCCACAATCAGGATGGAAAAATTGTTGTAATCAAAATTCAGCATTGCCTGTTGATATAAGATTAAACGCCATGAATTCCCAGATTCTTTTTAAAGCTCTTGATCATACTTAAGATCAGGTCAATATCGAATTGACTGACGGCATCATGCAATTGATTGCCATAGGAAATGAACTGATCAAGGCCATGTGCTGTTCCAAATGAAACCATTTGTCCTGCAAATACTTCAACATCAATCATCTTTTGCTGTTCCAGGAGTTTTTTCCATGCGGGTATCAGTTGCAGTTCAATTTCCGGAAGCCAGGGGCCAGGATTCACCATCCTGTTTACAATCTCATTTTCAGACGATTGAGGTTCTTTCACAGTGATGGTATACCTAAAGAAGTGCTTAAGCACTTCACCGACATTTTCGATCTCAATGGGCTTCAGAAGTACCTGGTCGAACCCATATTCAGCATACTTCCATTGAATATCGTCCATAACGGAGGCTGTGGTCGCAATCACTTTAGTGTCTTTCAGCTTTTCATCAGACCTGATCCGTTTTATCAGTTCAAAACCATTCATCACCGGCATCCTGAGATCGGTGATGACCAGTTCAGGTATAGACTCAACCAGTTTTTCGAATCCCTCTTCCCCGTTCTTCGCGATGATGCATTTTAATCCGTATTCCCGTAAAGTCTCTGCCAGAAGTTCGCGGTTGTCCGCAATATCATCTATGACCAGGACCAAGGCTTCTTCAAACTGAAATTCTATCTCATTGTGGGCTTTAATGTTAATCATGGCAGCTAATGGGGCATTTTTAATATTTTCGAACCGGACCCTGAAAATAGTTCCCTTGCCTACTTCACTGGTCACCTTGATCTCTCCCCCCATCAGGTTTACCAGCTTCTCTGAAATCGAAAGTCCCAGGCCGGTGCCGCCGTACTTCTTGGTGCTCTGGCCCTCCTGTTGTGTGAAATAGGCAAAAATCTCATCAATCGACTCCGGCTTTATGCCAATTCCGGTATCTTCCACCTCGATCACCAGTTCGGAATCATGTGTTGCATCATGAGGAGCGCCGTGATTTTTATAAAGGTTGGCGATCCGAAGGGTAACAGACCCCTTTTCAGTAAACTTGATCGCATTGTCAACAAGGTTGATCAGGATCTGCCGTAACCTGGTTTCATCGATATATACAAAATTCCCCGCTTCGGCATTAACTTCAACCTGGTATTTCAGCCCTTTATCTGATACCTTCAGTGAAAACATACTTTCCATTTCCACTGCAAGTTGTTCTAGGTTAAAATAGTCATATTCCAGGTTCAGTTTTCCAGCCTCCACCTTCGAAAAATCAAGAATGTCATTTATGAGGGCAAGAAGGCTGCGGCTGCTGTACTTGATTGAATTCAGGTAGCCCGTATACTCATTCTCTTTAATCTTTCGTAACAGAAGATCTGAAAACCCGATGATGGCGTTCATGGGTGTCCGGATTTCGTGGCTGACATTGGCAAGAAACTCACTTTTAGCGCGGTTCGCCCTATCGGCCTGCTCCTTTGCTATCATCAGTTCGGCCGTTCTCGATGCAACCCGTTCTTCAAGTTCAGCGTTGATTTTCACCAGCTCGGCTGTGAGCCGTGTATTTTCCCGCTCGAGGTGATAGGCATTAATTCCCTGTTTGATAATGGATGTCAGTTCATTGATATCCCAGGGTTTTTGAATATACCTGTATATTTTACCCTCGTTGATAGCCCCCTTGATCGAATCAAGATCGGCGTATTCTGTCAGCAGGATTCGTTTCGGTGCCGGATTGATGGCAATGGCCCGGATGAGAAATTCAACTCCGGTCATCTCTGGCATCCGCTGGTCGGTGATGATCAGATCAACAGGAATATCCCTCAGAATCTGCAAACCTTCCTGTCCGGAAAGTGCCGTAATCACATCATAATCTCTTCTGAAGATATTTTTGAAGAGCCTCAGGTTGGACTCTTCATCATCAATATACAGCAGGGTGTTCTTTGTTTCACTCATACGTTTACAACATGACAGGCTTCAATGGAAATTGATTAAACCAGGTTTATTCATCGGGAATTCCATCCGATTAGATTGACGGATAAAATTATACAATAAAAATAGTATGACAATTTAATTTTTAAACCAGGTATTAAAAACATGGCGGAAGCATCACCTGTGAGACCAGGGTCAGCGAAGGAAGCGCATTTACGATAACGATTCCGGTGTGATGAAAAAACTCAGCATTCTTCTTTTTCTGTCAATCTATGGATTGACAACACTGTATGCGCAACACCTGGGTTTTGTTGAATCTGAGTGTGGTGTAGTTCCAAGTCCGGAATATTATTATCAGAATAACAACTATGGTTCCCATGGGTCGGGTTACCAGTTGTATCATAACGGAGTAATAATACTGGCAGATCAATTGGATATGGGCCAATGCGAAGGAACGTTTTTAGATTTTGTCAATGACTCAACAGGCTTTTTTTATTGATTTTAAGGGTATGATTTTTTCTGTATATAAAATTAAAGGGGATAGTGTTCAAAAAATAGCAGGTCGACTGGGATACGTGTATAACGCATTTGTTATTAATGCCTTCACGATTTATGAAGCCTCACAGTATTATTCTGATCAAATTGATCTATATAGGTCTTCAGATATGAATGGTACTAAGCAACTTATTGCGGATACGTCATTTATGGCAAAAAGAATAATCTGAAAAATCACGAACACGTTGGATCTGCCAGAATGCGGTATCACCGCGTGTTCTACTTGGTAATTGTAAAGGTATCGAACACGCTGTAAGCCCCCGTGTAGCCACTGTAACTGTTTACCGTTACGGTGCTGCCGGAGATATCTACAACGCTGAAATAATAGGTTTTGGCGCCATTGTGTACGTTCCAGGCAGTTTTGATGGCCGGATCGATGGTTTGGCTGTCAGGGCCGGCACCGCAGGTGCCATTGAGAAGCTGGACAACATTGTTCTGCCATGAGGGAGTCGGCGGTGTGGTCTGTGGATGCGGGGCGACGCTTCCGTCAACGGTCCTGCGGGAAAAGAGATGCGAATGTCCGCAGGCGTAGAAGTCGAACTTGTTGGCATCCAGGAAAGACCAGAGCGCTGTATAGGACTGGTTTGCTGCGGATGGCTCTTCCGGGTCGTCGGAGACATAATAATAGGGCGTATGTATGAAAAGGAATTTGTGTGTTGCCTTGGTCTGGGCCACCTGTGCTTTTAGCCATGACATCTGGGTGGAATCGATGTTGCCCCCCAGGGTTGTGTCTTTGAAGTTGTGGGTCAGGTAGTAGGCATCCAATACCGCGAAAAAGGAGTTGCCACCCGGGGAGGTGAAGGAATAGGTCAGGTGCTCGTATCCGGCCGGCCCGTTTGCGGGGTTCTCCGAAAATACAGTCTGAAACTCCTGCTGGTTCCCGAGTATAAAACCTGAATCAGAGTGCTGGTAATACAGTTCATGATTGCCGACGGCCGTGTACAAAGGTATTCCATTGCCGGTCAGGGGTGCGAACAGGTCTTTCCATGCCTGGAACGTGTAGGAGGGATGGATATAGCCCCGGTAGGACATGTCGCCGCCAAATATCACAAAGGAGGGCTTGGGCGACAAGGCACCGATCTGGCTGATGATGGCGGTCAGCACCGGGGTGTTCACCGGACCCTTAAGTGAGTCACCGCGGCTATCGGCCAAGAAGACGAAACGAAGCGTTTCACCCGTTGCCTCCGGGTCATCCGACTTGCTTTTGCAGCCACCGATCAGCAATGCGAAAACAACAACCAGCAAAGTCACAGCGACAATGTTGGAATGGTTTTTTACCATTTGGCATTTGATCTTGAATGTATCCGACATAGTTTTTCTCCTTTCTTCCTTTTGAAACACTTTTCTTAAGTTTGAATTCGCTAAGATACTGATGCTTTAAGGCAATAGCAAACTTTTCTTTTTTGTTTTAAAGGGATCCCATTCCCAAATATCCCCCCTTTACCCTAATCAGAAATATCGGCCAGCCTCACATATTACCGGCCAAGAGAGCATATTGAGCGGCTTTTACTATATGTGTTTTATGGGTGTAAAAATAGGTGCAAGTAAAATAAAAATTCTCTGAAAAGACCAAATTTAATGGTCTTTTCAGAGAATTTCCGTGGAGCTGGAGGGATTCGAACCCTCGTCCAAACAAGTAGCAAAAATGCTTTCTACATGCTTAGCCTTTGGTTGATTGTCGGGGTCAGGCCGGTCAAGGGCAAACCTATCTGATCCGTAGTCCCGGTTATTTCGCCCTGACAGCGGGACAATGCCCGGGCTATCTCAACATTTGCGATGCCTCATCCGGAACACCGTTGAGAAGGGTTTCCCGGGAGACAAGACGCACTTAATTTCTAAAATTAAGCAGCAAGTCTGTAAGAATAATTGTCGCCATTTATAGGCTGTGAGAACTGATTTTTTACGAGGTCGGCTCACGAATACTCGGCATGCTTACAATCCCACTCCCTTGCTGTCAAAACCGGTCAGCCCCGTGGTATTTAAAGCGGTGCAAAGATACAACAAATTCGTTGATTTGTCAAGATTCTGTAAGGGAATCCGCTGGGAAAAATCAGGATCCTGTTTTCCGGTAGATGCCCACCATGTAGCTGCTGATGTATTTTGAATTGAATCTGCGCAGAAATTGCATGTTGAAGGAGAACAGGACCATCAGCACCCGGATGAAGAAATAGATAACCCGGTTTCCCGCGGTTTTCACCTCAAGCTTTTTCATGTTCAGGGGTTCAAATCCGCCAATATAGCCCGTGAACAGAGGCTCAACAGGAAGTTTCTCAACAAACAGGTTCCATGCTGACAAATCCATGGATTTCATATTGTGTGTTTGTTCAACAGAGGGTGCCAGGCGCTTCAGGATCTTGCGGTAAACACCACTGTAATTGGGAACCCCCAGAAGCAAAATCCCACCGGGCTTGAGCAGATCCAGATGTTTGGCTACTGCGTTGATCGGTTCGTCGAAATGTTCAATAAAACCGAGGGAATAGACAATGTCAAATTTTGGCATATCAACGTTGTCGGCAAAAAGGTCACGTTCAAATACCTCAACAGGGATCCCGGCATGGTTAAAGGTTTCGAGTGTCTGCTCATTTCCAATACGGGAATAATCAAGGGAATAGGCTTTGTAACCAAATCGCCGGGTCAGGTACAGCAGGTATTCGCCATAAGCCCCGCCCACTTCAAGAATGGTTAATCCCGGTGTTGCCGGAAGCCTCTGATCGAAAACATTCAGGATCTCCTTGATCGTCAGGCTTGTTTTCTTTTTCTTTTGCCCTGGTTTCTCCTCCCAGTAATCTTCCCAAAATGTTTGACCGGTCAGGGTCGGATCTTTCACGGCCATATGTTATTCCTCCTTAAACGACAAAATCCTCTCGACAAACGATGAGACATCGTATTTTGTGCTGAAGATGCGATAAAGTTCAGCAATCATCGGGAAATGATCTTCAACGCACATTGTTTTTGAGATCTCATGATAGAATACATTCACGGCTGTTTTTCCTTCGAGAACCAGTTCATGTGAAACATGTTCGGTAAAGAATCCTTTGCCAATAAGCAGGCCCAGGGTCCGGTTACGGCTGAGGTCGTTCAGCGCGGTCAGCGCAAAGTCACCGTACCCGCAATAATTGAACAGGGTATCTTCCTGGCCTCCAAACTGCCGCAGAACCCGCCGCATCTCGCGGAAAGCTTTGGTAAGGACAAGGAACCGGAGGTTGGGTGAGTTAAACTGTGCATCAACGATACCTACAACCACGGCGTAGATATTTTTTAAAATACTCAATATCTCAACTCCGCGAAGATCATCTGAAAAATCAAGGTGAATGTTGGTATGCATAAACAGTTCAGGAATCATCGAAATTTGTTCTTCCTTCTCATACCCGAGCGTAAAGCCTGTGGGCTGCCGGTTAATGATTTCACGGGCAAAACTTGGTCCCTTCATGGTACAAACAGGGTTGGGGAATTCCGCACTCAGGCATTCAAGAATTGTTTGATAACCGTTTCCAAACCCCTTCGCCAGGTTCACGAAAAGTGCATCTGATGGCAGGTGGGCACGGATCGATTTAAGATAATCGATCATGATCACCGATGGGATAGCCAGGAAGATGATTTTACAATGTTCAAGCTCTTTATCGTCAGTTGTTGCATGCAATCCGGAATTTAACCGGAGGGTCGGAAAGTATTTTGAATTGATCCCTGTCTGGTTGATCTCTTTTACTACCTGTTCTTCAATTGAATGAAGAAGGATGGACTCTCTGCCCGTTTCTGCCAGAATATTTCCCAGGGCTGTTCCAATGGTTCCGGCACCGATGATTGCTATATTACAGGATTGATTTTCCATGAGTTATTTTTCTTGTTGGATTGAAAACAGGATCCGGAAGCTCGTTCCTCCATTGACTATGAATTCAAGTTGAGCATCGACCTGTTCCACCAGGATCTGGACAATTTGGGTTCCCATTGATTGAGGTTTGTTCATGGAAAAATTCTCCGGCAGCCCGATGCCGTCATCCCTGATGGTGATACTGTACTTTCCATCGGTCTCCTCCAGAAGTTTAACCCAGATTGTTCCGGTATTGTTCCCCGGGAAAGCGTACTTGTAAGCATTTGTGATTAATTCATTCACGATGAGCCCCATGGGTAATGCCAGTTCAATGGAAATCCTGCATGGCCGTATATCAGTCTCTACTTTAATTCGGTCATTTTTGTATGAACTGGAAATAATATGAATAAGATTCAACAGATAATCGTCAAAGGGAATGGCGCTGATATCCTGGGCACGGTATAATTGCTCATGTACCAGCGACATGGTTCGCACCCGGAGCTGAAGGTCGGCAATCGAACGATTGAGTTCCAAATCGCCTGTTTGGTCCTGTTGCATCTTCATCAGGCTGATGAGAATCGCAAAATTATTTTTAACACGGTTATGAATTTCTCTTAAAAGAAAATCCTTCTGCCTTTCATTTTCTGCCAGGTCCTCTTCATGGATTATTTGTTGCGAGATGTTGCGAACGGTAGTGATCATTTCGCTAATCGCCCCTGTTTCAGGATCGAAGATGGGATTTATATTGGACTCGGCCCAAAAGGAGGACCCATCTTTTCTCAAGGCTTTGTACCTGTATTGGACTGTTTTTTTTGTGCGGAACAATTCAAGCAAATGGTAATTCACCGTCACCCGGTGCGAGGGTTCAACCAGGTCAAGCGGGCTGTTCATCCGCAGGATTTCAGCAGGAGTATAGCCATAGAATTTTTCACAGGAGGGACTGATAAACAACCTTTTCATATTGGAATCAAGCAATGAAATAACATCGATGGTGTTTTCTGCCAGAAAACGGTATAACGCCTCACTGCGATGTAACCTTCCCTCTGCTTCGATTCGCTCCTGTATCTCTGCCTTCAATTGCGTGTTCAATGCCAGTAACCTGTTTTTCCGTTTTCGGTTGGTTCTGCTCATCGTATTGATAAAAACGATGAGTCCCATCAGGAAAATAAAGACACATTCATAAAGAATGGTTTTGAGCCTCCGGTGTTTAAATCGCAGATCCTGGATCTGGTTTTCCTGTCTCATCAGAGCATTGACTGCTTCGGCGGCCCGAATGGAATGGTTGGCAGCCATCAGTGAAATTTGCGCATCATTCTGCTCGGTATTAAATCGTTTGTGGTAATCGATGCTGGCCTCGTAATACTTCAACGCATCCTTGAATTTTTTCTCCTCTTTTGCAAAGCCTGAGAGTTCGCCGTAGATGATCGCAATCAGATTAGTATTCTTGTTTTGCTTGGCCAGTTTAAGTGCCAGATCCAGATAAAACCTGGCTGAATCTTTTTGCCCGATGAGCCAGTAAGCCTCTCCGACATTCAGGTAGGAGTTGTTGATCATCTTCTGAGTGCCCGACCTTTCCCTGATGTGTAAGGCTCTAAGATTATATTCTAGGTTTGGGCGGTTGTCATTGAGTATCTGGTAAATATGTGCAATGCGTGTGTGATTTACTGCAACTTCAAATTCATCCTGGCTCTGCTGAAAAAAATGAGTTGATGTTTTGTAAGAATAGAAAGCCTTTTCATAAAGATTCTTTTCAAGGAAAGCATCCCCGAGAAGCCTGTAAGCCCTTCCTTCGTGCCAGGGCAAATTCCCTTTTTGAAAATAAAATATGGCCAGGTAGAAATTACGGATTGCCAAATCTAATTCACCTTTTCCTAGTGAGATCTGCGCCTGGTCCGAAAAGACCCATCCCTTTAAAACCGGGTTGGTTGTTTTTTTTGTAATCTCCTCCATGACCTGCAAATATTTCTCAGCAAGGTCATAGGCCTTGACTTTGATAAAGACCCCGATGATCTTGTTATAGCTGTTAATTATATTTTCGGTGTCTCTCAGACGGCTGTAGTCATCTGCAATCATGAAATTGTATTCAAGCACCTTCTGGAAATTTTCCTTCTGGAGGTAAAGATTGGCCAGGTTATTCAGTGAATCAATTCTGTGAATGATCAAAACAGAATCAGGTGACTCTTTGACTCCATAAGCAAAGGCAAAGAATGGGATAAGGAAAAGGATCGAACAAATCTTGATTTTTTTCATCATGTTGTTTTGCGGAAATTCTTCCGTATTGCCTGTCCATTCGCCCAAATTTCCTTCATTTGATTTGCACATTTGGTCAGGAGGGATCTGAATAGATAGCAAAAATAGAAAATAATCTTAATTTTGTTGCTGGCTTGACAATCATTCGACCCGGAGATATCATGGAAATTGCAAAAAAAAGTGTACTTGTTACCGGTGCAGGTGGATTCATCGGCAGTCATCTGGTGGAAGAATTAGTGAAGATGAACTGCCATGTGAAGGCAATTGTTCATTATAATTCCTTCAATCGCTGGGGATGGCTTGATTCACTTCCCGGTGATGTGATGCAAAATGTCGAAATTTTTTCAGGTGATATTCGGGATCCAAATGGCATGCTCGAAGCAATGAAAGGGACTGAGGTTGTTTTTCATCTTGCTGCCCTGATTGGCATCCCATACAGCTATCACTCCCCTGATGTTTATGTTGATACCAATGTACGCGGGACCCTGAATGTATTACAGGCCGCACGCCAACTGGGCATCCTGAAGGTGATTCATACCTCAACATCCGAAGTTTACGGCACAGCGCAATTTGTCCCGATCACGGAGGAACACCCGGTCAACCCACAATCACCCTATGCGGCCACAAAGGCTGGGGCTGATTTCCTTGCTCTGACTTTTTACCGTTCCTTCGAATTGCCCGTCACAGTAGTACGCCCGTTCAACACTTATGGTCCCCGGCAATCGGCCAGGGCCATTATTCCAACCATCATCACGCAGATCCTGGCCGGGAAAACAACCCTGGCCCTGGGTTCTGTGACTCCGACACGCGACCTCAACTTTGTTCGTGATACAGCCATGGGATTTGTCAGAGCAGCTGAAAGCGAAACTGCGTTGGGCGAAGTGGTTAACCTGGGCAGCAATTACGAAATAAGTATTGGTGATCTGGCTGATAAAATTGCAGGTCAGATTGGAACATCAATCATAATCAGGAGTGCTGAGGAACGGATCCGTCCGGGAAAAAGCGAGGTGGAACGGCTCTGGGCAGAAAACGAAAAAGCAGCCAGACTTCTGCATTGGTCGCCACAGTATACCTTGGACAAGGGGCTCGAAGAGACCATCGCCTGGTTCAGGAAACCAGGAAATATGGCGATGTATAAAGCGGATATTTATAATATTTAAGGTTTCACCTGAAGATGCAAATCCAAAGAAAACCCTGGTAATATTTATCCAGACCTGATCCCATCATGGGGTTTGCTTCTGGTAAAAACAACTCTATGAAAGCAGTAATTCTGGCCGGAGGAAAAGGGACAAGGCTAAAGCCCTACACTACTGTAATTCCTAAACCGCTTGTTCCGGTGGGAGAAAAGGCGATCCTTGAAATCCTGATCACCCGTCTTCAGAAAGAGGGCGTTGACGAGGTGTTTATCTGTCTTAACCACTTTGCCGAGATCATCATGGCTTTTTTTGGTGATGGAAGCCGGTTTGGACTGAAGATCAACTATTCTCTTGAAGACGAGCCTTTAGGAACCGTAGCGCCTGTCAAACTCATCAAAGGGCTGCCCGAAAACTTCCTGGTGATGAACGGCGACCTGCTCACCGATCTGCCATTTCACCAATTGTTCAATTACCATCTGACAAGCCAGGCTTTGCTGACAGTCTCAACCTATACGCGAAAAACAAAAATTGATTTCGGCGTCATCGATGTTGATCCCGTTTCGCTCCATGCTACCGGATTCCGTGAAAAACCGGAATACACCTTCGATGTAAGTATGGGCGTATATGTGATGAAGCGTGAAGTTTTGGATTTTGTTCCCCCCCATACTCATTTTGGTTTTGATGACCTCATGCTGACCCTGCTTGACAGAAAACAGCCCGCAAAAATTTTCCCATACCAGGGCTATTGGCTCGACATCGGCCGACCCGACGATTATGAGAAGGCCAACGAAGACATTGAAATGCTTAACAAACTTTTGTGAGTATGCTCATGGTTACCGGTTCTGCAGGCTTTATAGGAGGCACCCTGGTAAAGGCGCTGCGCCAGGCAGGACATCATGTCTATGAATTCGACATGCAGCAGGGCGATATTACTTCTGAAAATGCGCTTCTTCCGTATGCCGACAAAGGGATTCAGTATGTGTTTCATTTAGCGGGAAAAACCTTCGTTCCTGACAGCTGGAAAGATCCGTTTGGCTTTTACCGGGTGAATGTAATGGGGACAGTCAATGTACTTGAATTCTGCCGGAAAACGGGGGCCTCTCTAACCTACATCAGTTCCTATCTTTATGGTGAGCCTGATTACCTCCCGGTGGATGAAAATCATCCGGTTAAATCTTATAATCCTTACAGCCAGAGCAAAGTGATGGCCGATGCCACCTGCCAGTTCTATGCACGTCACTACAATGTGCCGGTGACGGTTTTCAGACCTTTCAATGCTTACGGACCCGGCCAGCCGATCCTTTTTCTGATCAACGAGATCATCTCCAAGGTGCTGAACCCCGGCATACCGGTAGTTGAGGTGATGGATCTTCGGCCGAAACGTGACTATATATACATCGATGACCTGGTGCGGGCCCTGATCCTCTCCATGGAAAAACCTCACGGGATATTCAACCTTGGCAGCGGCTATTCGAAAAGTGTGGAAGAAATCATACTTCTTGTTTTGAAATATACAGGTATACAAAAACCCTATCATTCAAAAGCGATGATACGCCCGAACGAGATCTTCGACCTCTATGCTGATATCCGGAAAGCGGGCAGTGTATTGGGCTGGGTACCCCAGGTCACATTTGAAGACGGGGTTGAACGGTGTATCCGGGCCTTTTCATCCAACCACTAAGGGGCCTGTAAGATGAAGAAAATACTCTACATCAAGCATGCAAATTCATCTTTTATTATTTCCGACCAGCGGATCCTTGAAAAAGAATATCGTGTTCTCCCTTTCCTGATCAACCAGAAAAAATCTGTCTGGCATTTTGCAGGAAGAATGATCAGTCTCATCGTTTTCATCCTCCGTCATATTTCAGGTAGTGCGGCCATGGTTACATGGTTCGGCGATTATCACGCGGCAGTGATGGTTTTTTTTGGCAGGCTGTTCGGGAAAAAAGTGATCATTTTTGCGGGGGGACAGGAAGCTATCTGCTACCCTGAACTGCGAAAAGGGGTCTATTATAAAAAGTGGAGGGGACGTATGGTGAAATATGCCCTGCGCAATGCAACGCTGATCATTCCAAACCACGCATCTCTGCTGGATCATGAAAATTTTTATTATTCTGCTGATGGTAAAAAGGATGGCATCAGGTATTATAACCCTGGAATTAAAACCCGCATGATCATCATACCCAATGGGATTGATACCGGAAAATATTACCGTGATGAATCCATTCCAAAGGAGCCCCGCCATGTGCTCACCGTCGGGACCATGAGCAGCAATGCAGACTTTTTAAACAAGGGATTCGATTTGTTTATAGAAATGGCGCGCCGGAATCCCGATCTGAATTTCACACTGATCGGAATAAAAGAGCCATTCATGCCTTGGATCGAACAGCATTACCACATTCGTTCTGTTGCAAACCTGAATCTTATATTTTCCTATTGCCCTGATGAAAAACTTTTTATTGAATATAACCGGGCGAGGATTTTTGTGCAGGCCTCCATCACCGAAGGAATGCCCAATACCCTGAACGAAGCCATGCTGTGCGGGTGTATCCCGGTCGGATCCAATGTCAACGGGATCCCTGATGTAATAGGCAATACCGGTGTTGTGGTCATGAAACGGGATGTTGCAGAACTCGAAACAGCAGTCCGCAAGGCCCTCAGCCTCGACTCAGGGGAGGAGGCTAGGAGGCGGATCCTGTCGGATTTCACCCTCGATCTTCGTGAAGACCGGATACTCAAAGTATTCCGTGATGTAATTTAATCCAGCCTTATAATTATTATGATGATTTATCCGTTATTTCTCTAACTTTTCCGGCATGATCTCCCGCGGTTTTTTTAAATCCTCACTCATTTATTCCATTGTAGGCGCACTGCCCTACGCTTCGGGATTTCTATTGCTGCCGTGGTTTACCAATTATCTTACGCCCCAGCAGTTTGGGATCAATGCATTGTACATCGCCCTGATGTATCTAATCCAGATTATCTCATCCTACGGGATGGATATGACGGTTTCCGTGCTCTACTTCGACTATAAAAATGATAAGGCCAGGTTGCGGGAATTCCTGGGAACGGTTTTTATCGGCATTGCCATCCTTGGAATTATCACCTTCACCGTCTTCGCCCTGGGAGGTCTCAGACTTTTCAACTTCGTATTTAAAAGCAGCGACTTCATTGAACTTTTCCCCTTTGGACTGTTAACGATCGTTACCGGGGTTTTCAACAGTGTTTTTAAAACATACTCCAGCCTGCTTATATACCAGCAGCGTCCGGTGCGGTTTTTCCGGATCAATATTTCAAATTTCCTGCTCACCATCGGAGCTTCACTGACCATCCTCTACCTGTTCCCGTTCACGATGTACGGGCCAATCCTGGGCCGGCTGATCCCGGCTGTGGTGGTGGCCTCCTTTTCACTTTCACTTGTGGGCCGTGAATATGGCCTGGCCTGGAACCCGGCATATGTCAGAAAAATTCTTGAGTACAGTACGCCCATCGTGGTCTACGCCCTGCTCACCTGGATTGTAACCTACATCGACAGGTTCCTTATTGTAAGTTTGATGGGAGATACGACCTATGTTGGTATTTACGACATTGCAGTGAAAATCGTGATCGGGCTCGAACTGGTCATGGCAGGATTGGTTAACACGGTAAATCCGAAGGTGTATTCGATATGGAAAGACCAGAGTTTACATGAAAGCACCCCCGAGATAAACCGTTACTACAATGGCATCACTGCGTTGTTCCTGATTTTGATCCCGCTTTTTGTAATCATGGCTCCCATGCTCATCCCACTGGTGATCCATAAGGCCATTTATTACCAGGCTTTTGGTTTCCTTGCCATTCTTGCGGCAGGTTATGCAACCCGGGTTTGGTTCTACATGTTTCTGGCTCCGTTGATGTTCTTCAAAAGAACCGCCGCGCTGCCACGCGTATTCATGATCAGCGCCGTACTCAACATTCTGGTGGGCATTGTGCTGATCAAATATTTTGGATTGATTGGCGCCGTCTGGACCAACTTCATGATCAAGCCGGTACAGGCTTTTCTGATGTACCTTGAATGCCGGAAAGTCTATACTTTTAAACTTAATCCCTGGAAGATATTTTATACTCCCGTTATCTTTATTGCCATCGTTCTGATTTCGGAAACTCTGGCTCCGGTAAACCTGAAATTCCAGATTGAAATCGGGCAGTTCGTCGCAGCGCTGGCACTGGTCTATTTTGCATACCGGAAAGAACTGATCCCACTGGTCAGCAAGTACCTCAGAAAAACGTGACGCGTGTTGCGCCATGATAAGCCCGTGAAAAGGGGATAATGTTGTTCATTGAAACTTTTCGAAGAAACCCAGTAGGTAGCCAATCCTATCCGGCAAAGACCAACCATCGGCCGGAAG
>Ga0268283_1000100_pt1 | contig 84081 bp, 68 predicted proteins | sample saktaG_13_FD_190140 | JGI IMG/M metagenome (GOLD analysis project Ga0268283, IMG submission 190140) | Saline water microbial communities from Sakinaw Lake, British Columbia, Canada - sak_2013_06_06_36m | ecosystem: Environmental > Aquatic > Non-marine Saline and Alkaline > Saline ...
AGACTCGCTTCCGGCCGATGGTTGGTCTTTGCCGGATAGGATTGGCTACCTACTGGGTTTCTTCGAAAAGTTTCAATGAACAACATTATCCCCTTTTCACGGGCTTATCATGGCGCAACACGTGTCACGTTTAAAAGCGGAAAGCACTCCTTCAGCCTGACCCCTTTATCGGTATTCTCCACGGTACAGCATTCATGATACAGGTCGTGTTCCAGGAAAAGCACATATCCGTTTTGTGCTGCTTCGGCCATGAAGGCCTCCTTTTCCTTCAGGGTTATCAGCGGCCGGGTATCGTAACTCATGACCCATGGCAGGGGAATGTGTGCGGCAGAGGGCAGCACATCGGCCATATAGACCACTGTTTTATCCTTGTAGCTGATAAAGGGGATCACCTGGCCATCGGTGTGCCCGTTGAACAGGCGGACGGAAACATTCGGAAAGAGGTTTGCATCACCCTCGATCAGTTCAAGCCGCCCCATCTCTTTGATCGGCAGGATATTCTCCTTCAGAAACGACGCCTTTTCGCGGTTATTCGGGTTGGTCGCCCATTCCCATTGCCGACGGCTGGCCCGGTAAATTGCATTCCTGAAGGTGACTTCGTATCCCGTTTTTTCGGCATTCCATCGAACGGCTCCGCCTGCATGATCAAAATGAAGATGCGTCAGAATCACGTCGGTGATATCCTCCGTGGTAAATCCGAATGAGGCGAGTGATTTTTCAAGCGTGTCGTCTCCGTTCAGGTAGTAGTTTGAAAAGAATTTTTCAGATTGCTTCCCGCCTATTCCGCAATCGATCAATATTTTACGGGGTCCATCCACTACAAGCAAACAACGCATCGACCAGTTGCACAGGTTGTTTTCATCACAGGAGTAGGATTTTCCCCAAATGACCTTAGGCACCACGCCAAACATGGCACCACCGTCGAGTTTCAGATTCCCGGTGTTTATAGAAAACAATTTCATGTGAAAATCAATTTAATTCACTGCCTTTTCCTGACCATCCAAAAATCGTAAGTCGTAAATTGTTATACGTATTCCTGCACCTCCATCTCGCCTTTCAGCACGCGAAGGGCATTGCCGGCCATGGCCTGGAGTTCATTGTCGCCGGGATAGAGGAAAATCGGGGCAAATTTTTCCACATGGTCAATAATATGATGCACAACAAACTGGCTGTGGGCAATGTCACCGGTAATGAGGATGGCATCCACATCACCCTTTAATACAGCAAACATTTCACCGATGCATTTCGACACCTGGTAGGCCATGGCCTCCATGATCAGCCTGGCATGTTCATCGCCATGATTGATGCGGCTCTCTATTTCATTGATGTCCCTTGTTCCCAGGTAGGCATTTACCCCGGCACAATGGGTAAGCAGACACAACATTTCATCAAGGGTCTTGGTCCCGCTGTAGCACATCTTTACCACATCGCCCATGGGCAGTGATCCGCTTCGAACCATTGAAAATGGCCCGTCGCCTTCAAATCCCTGGTTCACATCGATCACCCGGCCGCGATAATGCGCTCCGACAGTGGTCCCGTTTCCGATATGTGCCACGATGAGATTCAGCTCCTCATACTTCTTCTTATGGGTTTCAGCATGCAGTTTGGCAACTGCCTTCTGGTTGAGGGCATGGAAAATTGACTTCCGTTTGATCTCCGGAGCCCCGGTAATCCTTGCCAGTTCATGAAACTCATCCACCACCGTTGGGTCGGCGATCATCGCCCGGGCACCCGGTATCTCAACTGCAATGGCATCGGCCAGCAAACCGCCGATATTGATGACATCCTGGCCGACTGGGCTGTGCGACAGATCCTTTTTTAAAAGATCATTTACTGCGAAAACCCCTGACTGTACCGGCTTGATCAAACCGCCGCGGGAAATCACGATCTTCAGTTCATCCAGGCAGAAATCATTTTTCTTGATCTCCCTGATAACACTCTCCTTACGGAACTGCACCTGGTCATAGATCGTTTTGAACGGTGAAAGTTCTTCGGCCGAATGTTTCCGGCTGATCATATACAATAGTTTGTGATTCTGGTAGGCAGATATTTGCGTGAGCCAATCCTTGGGATTGACAACCAAAATATTAAACATGGTCATATATCGGATTTTTATGTTTTACATGCTGCGGCGATACTGTCCTCCAACTTCGAACAGGGTATCGGTGATCTGCCCGATGGAACAGACCTTGGTCGCCTCCATCAGGCTTTCAAAGATATTACTATTTTTTATTGCCGCTCTCTTCAGATTTTCAATCACCACGGCCGACATCTCTGCATGGGTTTTGTGCAGGTTCTCCAGTATGCTGATCTGGTATTGCTTTTCCTCCTCCGTGGCGCGGATGACCTCTCCAGGTAAAACCGTAGGAGATCCTTTGCTTGAAATAAAGGTATTCACCCCGATGATCGGGAGTTTTCCAGTATGTTTAAGCGTTTCATAATAGAGACTTTCCTCCTGGATCCGGCTGCGCTGGTACATGGTTTCCATCGCCCCGAGTACCCCTCCGCGTTCCGAGATCCGTTCGAATTCCAGCATCACCGCCTCCTCTACCAGGTCAGTAAGCTCCTCAATGATAAAGGCCCCTTGTAACGGATTCTGGTTCTTTGCCAGTCCCAGTTCATTGTTGATGATCATCTGGATGGCCATGGCACGGCGGACCGATTCTTCGGTAGGGGTTGTGATTGCCTCGTCGTATGCATTGGTATGGAGCGAGTTACAGTTGTCATAGATGGCATACAAGGCCTGCAGCGTAGTGCGGATGTCGTTGAAGTCGATCTCCTGGGCATGCAGTGACCGGCCGGAGGTCTGGATATGATATTTCAGCATCTGCGACCGCGGGTCGGCCTTGTATTTGAACTTCATCGCCTTGGCCCAGATAATCCTGGCTACCCGGCCAATGACAGAGTATTCCGGATCGATGCCGTTGGAGAAGAAGAATGACAGGTTGGGTGCAAATTTATTTACATCCATTCCCCTGGAAACATAATATTCAACGTAGGTAAATCCATTGGACAGGGTGAAAGCAAGTTGTGAAATCGGATTGGCGCCTGCTTCTGCAATATGGTATCCTGAGATGGAAACAGAGTAGAAGTTCCGGACCTTGTTATCAATGAAATACTGCTGGATGTCACCCATCATTTTCAGGGCAAAGTCGATGGAAAAAATACAGGTGTTCTGTGCCTGGTCCTCCTTGAGGATATCGGCCTGAACAGTTCCGCGAACCTGCCCCAGTGCATCTTTTTTAATCTTTTCATATACCTCGTGCGGCAGCACCTGGTCCCCGGTGACCCCGAGGAGCAATAAACCCAGCCCATTGTGGCCCTTTGGAAGAGCACCCTGGTAACTGGGCCGCCTGGTGCCCGCTTTTTTATAGATGGCCGCTATTTTTTTCTCAACCTCCTCGACCTTGTCATGCTGACGGATATACTTTTCGCACTGCTGATCGATGGCGGCATTCATAAAATAGCCGACCATGGTTGGCGCAGGACCATTGATGGTCATCGAAACAGAGGTGTTCGGATCGACCAGGTCGAAGCCGGAATACAGTTTCTTCGCATCATCAAGGCAGGATATGGAAACGCCGGCATTCCCAATCTTTCCGTAAATATCGGGCCGGATCCCCGGGTCAAATCCATACAGGGTGACAGAATCGTAGGCTGTTGAAAGCCTTACGAAGGGCATGTTAAAAGAAACATAATGAAACCGTTTGTTGGTGCGTTCCGGACCTCCCTCCCCGGCGAACATCCGCGTCGGGTCCTCACTTTCGCGCTTGAAGGGGAAAACACCTGCCATATAGGGGAATTCACCTGGCACGTTTTCACGAAGGTTCCATCTTAAAATATCGCCCCAGGCCTCATACCTCGGCATGGAGATCTTCGGTATTTTCAGCCGGGAAAGTGATTCGGTGAAGGTTTCAACTTTAATCTCTTTTCCCCGTACCTTATAGGTGTAAAAATCATCTTTGTATGATTTAACCTTTTCGCTCCAGTTTTTCAGGATCTCGTAATTCACCGGATCCAGTTGTTTCAGCGTCTTCTCAAAAAGTATATCCAGTTCAAGCAGCATTCCTGTCTTATTACAGGGCGGTACGCTGCCGGTGTCGCTCCCCCTGACGTCTTCAGACGGTCTGGTTCGCAGGGTTTCGATAGTTTGGGCGATTCCGTATAGTTGTTGGGCAACCTTCGCCTGCGCGGTAGTCCAGTTGTTGTAATTGCGCACTGTTTCGGCAATTTCCGTCAGATAGCGGGTTCGTGATGGCGGAATGATAAAGATCTTCTCCGTCATTTCACCCCCTGATTCAAACAGGCTGGGCAAGGCGATTCCGGTCCTGGTGTTGATGGTATGGATCAGCGCCTTGTAGAGTTCATTCACCCCGGGATCATTAAACTGCGATGCCACTGTGCCGTAAACCGGCATCTCTTCCACCGGCTTTTCAAAAGAACGGTGGTTCCGCTGGTATTGCTTCTTTACATCGCGCAGGGCATCGAGGGCGCCGCGTTTATCAAATTTGTTGATTGCCACGAGGTCGGCAAAATCAAGCATGTCGATCTTTTCAAGCTGGCTGGCTGCTCCATATTCCGGGGTCATCACATAAAGTGTCACATCGCTGTGATCGACGATTTCGGTGTCGGATTGCCCGATACCCGATGTTTCAACAATCACCATGTCAAACCCGGCTATTTTTGTCACGTTGATGGCATCTTTCACATATTTCGAAAGGGCCAGGTTCGATTGACGGGTAGCAAGAGAACGCATGTAGACCCGTGGATTGAAGATGGCGTTCATCCGGATCCGGTCACCAAGCAAGGCACCTCCGGTTTTACGTTTGGAGGGGTCAATGGAGATGATGGCGATCCTTTTATCCTGCAGATCGGCCAGGAACCTGCGGACAATTTCATCAACGAGCGATGATTTTCCTGCTCCGCCTGTTCCGGTGATGCCAAGCACCGGGATCTTTTTTTCTGCAGCCTCCTTTTCGATTTTCTCAAAAAGGATTTTGTTCTTGTCCGGGAAGTTTTCAGCGGCTGAAATCAGGCCGGCAATTTCCTTAAAATCCTTGTTCCGGACATTTTCCAGATGAAATTCAGACTGGTCCCCCACAGAAAAATCACACTTCATCAGCAGATCGTTGATCATCCCCTGCAGGGTCATTTCACGGCCATCGTCGGGAGAATATATCCGCGTAATCCCATATTTCTGCAATGCTGCACTTTCATGGGGTAAAATCACCCCGCCGCCCCCGCCAAAAATTTTGATATGCCCGCAGTTTCTTTCCTTCAGCAGGTCGAGCATATATTTAAAATACTCCATGTGTCCACCCTGGTAAGAGGTGATGGCAATGGCCTGTACATCTTCCTGGATGGCGCAATCGACTACCTCCTGCACCGAGCGATTATGGCCAAGATGGATCACTTCGGCTCCGCTTGCCTGAAGGATCCGTCGCATGATGTTGATGGCAGCGTCATGTCCGTCGAACAGCGACGCAGCTGTCACGATACGGATATGATGTTGCGGTTTATAAATTCCGGGGATATTCATTGAAAAAGAATGTGAAAATTTCCAAATCTCCAAATTCTCAAATTATTATTAATTTGATATTGCTCTTGATATGATCATGAGTTGAATTTCACTCGTCCCTTCATAGATCTGGGTCAGTTTTGCTTCACGCATCAGCCGCTCCACATGATATTCTTTCACGTAGCCATATCCTCCGTGGATCTGTACGGCTTCGGATGTCACATACATTGCAGTTTCGGCAGCCCAGTATTTTGCCATGGCACTGGCAGTGCCGTAGGGTTTTTTCTGATCTTTCAGCCAGGCCGATTTCAGGCAGAAATAACGGGCTGCTTCGATGCGTGTGTGCATCTCGGCCAGCTTGAAGGCAATGGCCTGGTGGTTGATGATCTCGGTGCCGAATGTTTTACGGTCTTTCGAATATTGCAGTGCGCGCTCATAGGCTCCCTGGGCAATCCCCAGTGCCTGGGCGGCTATGCCAATGCGGCCTCCTTCCAACGTTTTCATCGCAAATTTAAATCCGAAGCCATCTTCCCCCAGCCTGTTTTCCTTGGGGACGATCACATCTGTAAACATAACGGAGTGGGTATCGCTGCTCCGCATGCCCATTTTGTCTTCGTGGGGCCCCAGGGTAATGCCGGGCGAATATCGGTCAACCACAAAGGCGTTGATCCCCTTATGTCCCTTTTCGGCATGGGTCTGGGCGATAAGTACATAGGTGGATGCAGTATTCCCGCTGGTAATCCAGTTTTTTACGCCGTTCACCAGGTAATGGTCACCCTTGTCGATGGCCGTGGTTCTTTGGGAAGTAGCATCCGATCCGGCCTCCGGTTCTGATAACAGGAATGCGCCGATCTTTTCTCCACGCGCCAATGGCTTAAGCCATTTTTCCTTCTGTTCTTCGGTTCCGAAGGCTTCAATTCCATAACAAACCAATGAATTATTCACCGACATGATCACAGATACCGAACTGTCTATTTTTGAGATCTCCTCCATCGCGAGAACATAGGAGATCGTATCCATCCCTCCACCATCATATTTCACATCTACGAGCATTCCCATGAAACCAAGTTCAGCCAGGGCCTTTACGTGTTGTGTCGGATATTCAGCCTTGGCGTCCCGTTCAAGGACATCCTTAATAAGTTCGCGCTGGGCATAATCCCGGGCCGATTGCTGAATCATGATCTGCTCTTCAGAAAATTCGAAATTCATGGTATTAGGTTATAAAATATTAATTTATAATTACTTGTACTGATCTGAATACAAAAATACGAAAAATCATCTACTTTTTCAATTTTGACAAGACTTTCGTAACATCTACTGTTGAATCCTGGTTATTTATTTTCACTTCAAATCCGCGTTTTTGAAAAACGGAGATCATCCGCTTGTTATCGGTGGTGGTTTGGGCGACAATTTTCTTCAGTTTTCCCTGTTCAGCCACCTCGAGGCAAAAATCGGTGATGATATTTCCAAGATCTTTCTGCTGCCAGGCATCCACGATTAAAATGGCATATTCAACCGTTTCATGATCCGGATCAGCAACCAGGCGGCCAACCCCGATCAGTTTTTTGTGCCCATCCTCAATAATTTCGGCAACGATGGCTATTTCACGGTCATAATCGATGTAACAATACCGGGTCGCCACTTCGTGTGTTTCCCAGTGAAAGAAATACCGGAACCGGTTGTAAAGCGATTCCTTGGAACAGGAACCCAGCATTTCCAGCCACAAGGGTTCATCTTCGGGTTTGATCGGGCGCAACAGCACTTCGGTACCATCCTGCAGCATGGTCGATTTCACCCACTTTTCAGGATAGGGATGCAGGGCAAGATGGAAATAGGGATCCTCTTCGCGCCATGCTGCCTCCGGATCCACAACAATTCTTGCATCCAGGGCGATCACATCATCCGGGGTTACCAGGAGCGGATTTATGTCGAGTTCTGCGATTTCGGGATAATCGGCCGCCATGTATGACAGCCGGATCAAGACCTGGATGAGTTTATCGATGTTTTTGGGCGGTGTTCCGCGGTACCCTTTCAGAAGGGGAAATATCTTGAGCGATTCGATCATGTGGCGCGCCAGGCGTTCGTTCAACGGGGGGAATCCAAGTGCTTTATCGCCAAAAAGTTCGGCCGTAATCCCTCCCATGCCGACCATCAGGACCGTCCCAAATACTTTATCTTTTTTAATGCCCAGGATCATCTCAACAGAGTCCTTGTATGAGGCCATTTTCTGGACCGTCACCCCGTCGATGCGTGCATCCGGACATTTGGTCCTGGCCGATTCCATGATCCGTTCAAATGCCGCCCTAGCCAGTTTCTCCGTTCCGAGATTCAGCTGAACACCGCCGACATCCGATTTGTGGGTGATATCGGGAGATTGGATCTTAAGCACCACCGGGTACCCGATACGCTCTGCTATTCCGATAGCCTCCTCGGTCGTGGAAGCCAGGTATGGTTTGGTCGTGGATATCCCGAAGTTTTCAAGAATGCTTTTAGACCTGTTTTCAGCCAGTATGTTCGGCTGCCCGGTTATCATCTCTGTGAATGACGCGCGGAGCATCTGCCGGTCGTGGGCAAATTCAACCGGGATATCCTTGGGCGTTTCGTACAGGGTTTCCAGGTTGCGGTTGTACGCCACCATGGTCATGAATGCCCTGATGGCCTGCTCGGGTGTTTTATAGGAGGGAATTCCATTTTCAACCAGGATATCGTCGGCTTCATGCATGCTTTTCCCACCCAGCCAGGCAGCCAGTATCGGTTTCCTGGAGCTGCTTACCAGGGCGCTGATTTCTTTGGCAGTGGCATTTGGATTGGTCATGGCCTGCGGGGTCAGAATAACCAGAACGGCATCCACCCCCTTGTCGGCAAGGACAATCTGGGTGGCCTTGGCGATCCTTTTTGCACGGGCATCTCCCAGCACATCCACGGGGTTTCCATGTGACCAGTAGGCTGGAAGATTTTCGTTCAGCAAATTCATCGACTCTTCCGAGAGTTCAGCGAGGACACCGTTGGCGGCAATGAGGGCATCGGTTGCCATCACACCCGGACCGCCCGCATTTGTCACGATTCCAAGCCGGGGGCCTTGCGGAAATTTACTGCGGCCGATCAGTTCAGCCACACTGAAAATATCCCCGATTTCATAAACCCTGGCCAATCCGGTCCTTTGAAAAGCAGCATCATACACGGCATCTTCAGAGGCCATGGCCCCGGTATGCGATGCGGCTACCTGGGCCGATTCGGGAAATCGTCCGGCTTTGTAAACGATGATGGGTTTTTTACGCGCAAATGCCCTGGCAGCTGTCATGAATTTCCGGGGATTCTGGATCGATTCGATATACAGGATAATGCAGTGCGTGTTCTCATCCTCACCAAAATAGTCGATCAGGTCGCCAAACTCAACATCGATGCTGTTGCCGATGGATACGAACTGGGAGAATCCGATTTTTCCCTCGATGGCCCAGTCCAGCACCGAGGTACAGAGGGCCCCCGACTGGGAGATGAAAGCGATGTTACCCTGCTTGGGCATGTAGGCTGCAAAGGAGGCATTGAGCTTCAGCGCCGGGACGATGATCCCAAGACAATTCGGTCCGATCACCCGCATCCCTTCATATTTCCTGATTTCGCTCCGAATATCCTCTTCCATTTTTTTTCCCTCTTCACCGATCTCCTTAAATCCTGCCGACATGATGATGATCCCTCGAATCCCAAATTCGCCGCACTCTGTTACGGCTGCCAAAACCTTTTCTGCAGCCGTGCAGATAATCGCCAGATCGGGAACTTTCGGAAGAACACGTACACTGGTGTAACATGGTATCCCCATGATCGCTTCATTATCAGGGTTGACCGGATAAACGACTCCACGAAATCCTCCGCTGACAAGGTTGATCAATACTTTACCACTCACACTGTTCGGATTAGTGTTGACCCCGATAAGGGCAACACGCTGGGGATTGAAGATGTTGTTGAGTTTGTGAATATTCATGATAATGTCAATAGGAAATTAGGAGGTGCTCACAAACACCCTGGAAAAAGGTTAGATTGTGAGTAAATAGCGAAACAGCAAATCATGGTGTTTCGGCAGTGACAAAGTTAGATGAAAAATCTTTGATTAGAAGTTTTGTAATGCGCTTTTGCTCTTCTTTGAAAAGGCTTTTTTCAAGATCAGATAATCGAGGTAATAAAGCACCCTGACCGAAAAACTGTTTGTTTGCGGAGCGCTGATCGTTTTGCTGAAATCTGCAAAATAATCACAGCTGATCTGATCCCCCTGTGTAAGAATATTGTTCTTCCATACAAAACTCAGCTCACTCCCCGGTGCAAAATACCAGATGAACTGGAGATCGACCGTGAAGGCGTTAAAGCTGATGTTCGGATTTTCGGTATACACAGCGCTTTCCAGGGTCCCCTCTGTGTTCAGTTTGTAATAATCAAAGTAATCGGCCTGCGACCAATAATGCCGGGCCCGAAGTGTCAGGGAGGCTTTGTTGTTAAAAATGTACCTCGCGCTGAGGATGTTGTTGATGGTCTGAATATCGCGGCGCCCGAAGAAAATAGAAGGGTTTCCCGCTGTATCATATTTGGTATTTATCCATCCGTAATTATTCATGTCCTTTTCAAAATCGATGCTGAGGGTGATCGAAAGCCGGTCGCTGATCCGTAGCCGGGGCGCGATGCCGAACACGAAGGTAAAATTGTTATTCCCGGGACTGTTCCTGATTTCCAGGGTCTGTTCATAACGGAACATCTTCCGGATATCGGTCCCCGCCTGCCAGTGAAATCCGTAGTTCAAAGGCGTCTTATAGTCCCATCCCCATACCCTGGGTTCATAAAAATCATTAAAGCCCAACGGCTGAATATAGAATGCGGTCGTATTCACCCATTGATTGATGAATTTTGTGCTGTTGGTAACCTGAAACTGAAGCGTTTTAAACTTGTTTGGCTTGTACAGGGTCGAATAATCTGTGGTGAATGAATTGAATGAACTGAGTATTTTTCCAACCGGTTCGCATATGCTGTAAGATAATTCCAGGTAATTGAATACTTCATTGTTATATAGCAGGAATCCCATATCGTTGGGATCATAGGTATCACCGGTCTCTTCACGCGTAAGGACATACTGAAATTTCCCGCTGGGTTTCGAGACGGATAAGACATACTGGTGCCCGAAATCGGGACTGCTGTTAAACTGATATTTCTGGCTCACATTCAACCGGCCCAGGAAGGAAAAGGTATTCTTCTTATTGCACAACTTCACCTCTGTTCCGGTAACATTGGCACTGAAACTATTATCAGGGATCCAGTAATTGGTATTGATCAGGGTAACATAGGAGTTGTTTTTCAGGTTCTGATCAAAGACCAGTACATTATAATTTGTAAACGGCTGCGTCATGATCCTTCTTGAATTCCCGGTGATGGTATCTTCAAGGATACCCCAGGTATTGGTGGTCGTCCCGTTGAACAAGCCGATCCCAAGGCCTTTTGCATTTCTTCCGGAGATTTTCGTGGCATTGATGATACGGGTCTCTTCGGGGTTCCTGGCAACAGTTTCATTGTTCCCGGCACTATCATACGGGGCATAATAGTTTCTGGGTGCACTCCCGACCCGCCGGGTGTAAAAGATCCCGCATTTGTTGAACATCTCGGTGCCTTCACTGAAAAACTGGCGCTTCTCATCATAACGCACCTCAAAGGGGCTCAGGTTAAGGATCTGGTCATCCGACTGTACCTGCCCGAAATCAGGGATCAGCATCATATCGAGGGTATAACTGTCGTTGAGTCCAAGTTTAAGATCAAGGCCCCCCCGCGCATAATAGGACCAGTTTTTCAGGGTGGCATCTTTTTCAATATAACCGGTAACGTAGGGAGAAAAGGAGAGGCGTAACGGGGCATCCACGTTTCTCATCCCCGTAACGGTACCATAAAACCTGAATATCTCACTGCTTGTGTTATCGACAAAACTCCAGGTTGAGTATTCCTGGTACCGGTATAGATTGCGCCACATGTTGATACCCCAAACCTGGTTTTCCATCTCCGGAAAGCGCAGGGCCGAATAAGGGATCTTCACCTCCGCGACCCATCCGGAATCATTCACCCGGGTGGCACTTTCCCAAACGGCATCCCAGTTGTAATCCTGCCCCACAGCCGAATATTTGCAATCACCCTGGATGTTTTGCGGGCTCAGCTTGAATTCGTACATGTTCAGCTGATCATTGTAAGGCAGGATGTCAAAAGAGATATAATCTGTTGCAAGTTGTTCAATTTCATCGCGGCGCCCCAATTCCATCCGGATACTGTCGGGCGAAGGATCAAACATGATGGCGCTGATGTAAAGGGCCATGTCGTCAAAGGCGAAACGGACTTCAGTTTGGAAAGTGGGGGTGGTCCCATTCCGCGGGGAGTATTCCACAAACTGCCCGGCAACCGGCAGTGTTTTCCAGAAGGGTTCATTCAGGACGCCATCGATTTTTGGCGGATGAACAATGCGCACCGCTTCTATGTTTTTTCTCCCCAGCAGGGAGGAATCCAGCCTGACATTGGAAGATTGGGCATGCAGGTGGTTGAGTACAATACAACATAAAAACCAAATCAGAAAAATTCCAACCGGGGAATGCAGCGTATAGAACAGAGGCCATTGTTTCATCGGTCCCAAAAATAAGCCATGAATCCATGATAAAAAAAATAATTAGCCTATCGCTTCATCCCGATCGGTATTTCAGGAGGTTTTCGTGATATCCTGTGCTTTTTGATATTTCCAAACTCGGCAGAATGTCGTTTCTTTGCACCTGTTGTGAAAAAATAAACAGTCATGAAAAAATTAATTCTGCCCATTATCCTTATTTTGCTTTGTACATCAACCCTTTCATCTCAAAATCCTGAGCCGAAAAAACCAGCATTCGGCATCACCTTTTCAGGGTATGTAAAGACCGACCTTTTTTTCGATTCACGCCAAACCGTCGGACTTCGTGAGGGTCATTTCCTTTTATTCCCCGAAAATGAAAAACCGGATGCAGAAGGAAATGATATAAATGCAAAGGCAAACTATAATATTTTGTCCATCCAGACCCGCCTGGCGGGGACCATCAGCGCCCCGGATGCGCTGGGTGCAAAAACCTCCGGGTACATCGAGGCGGAGTTTTTCGGGAATGTCAATCCTGCGATAAACTCCTTCAGGTTAAGGCATGCCTGGATAAAATTAACCTGGCCCAAAACAGAGCTGTTGGTTGGTCAATGGTGGCATCCCATGTTTGTTCCCGAATGCTCCCCCGGCACAGTTTCCTTTAATACCGGCGCCCCCTTTGTGGTATTTTCACGGAACCCGCAGATCAAGCTGACCCAAACGATCGGGAAGGTCAGGATTGCCCTGACGGTTCTATCACAGGTTGACTTTGTCAGTGACGGCCCCGACGGTCCAAATGCAAAATACCTGCGCAATTCTGTGCTGCCCGAAGCCGACCTCCAGGTTCAGTATGCGACAAAAAACGATGAAATAGGCACTGAACTGATCCTCGGTGCGGGTATAAATTACCAGCTACTCACCCCGCGATTATCGACTTCGGTCACCCTGACTCCGGCGTATGACACCGTGATCAACAACCTGGTTTTTCATCATGATGCAACGACCTCATCGTACAAGGTCAACACTAAATCGGGCAGCCTGGCCGGGAACCTTTATGCAAAACTGAAGTTGAAACAGGTCACCCTCAAGGCAGGGGCTGAATATGGCGGGAATAACAATGCCTACACGATGCTTGGCGGGTTTGCAGTAAGGTCGGTCACCGATGCCGAAAAAGGTTTTGTCGACTATGTGAATGTCCGGTCCTTCGCGGCCTGGGCAGAATTTCATACCAATTCGCTGAAGTTGCAACCCGGATTATTTATCGCCTTCGGAAAAAATCTCGGCTGCAGTGAAGAGGCCATCGGTCCCTATTATGCCCGTGGAGCCAATATTGACTACGCCTACCGCATATCGCCCCGGCTGGTCTACAACATCAATAAACTCAGGCTCGCCGGTGAACTGGAATACACGGTAGCCGCCTACGGAAAAACGACATCAAAGGGATATGTCTCCGATTCGAAAGAGATCGGCAACCTCAGGATCCTACTGGGGGTTTATTATTTTTTCTGATGATTTTATGTTTGAACTCACCAGGCAAGAGTGGGAAGAGGTTATTTCACCTGGTAGGTCGCCGGATCCACTGCCATTGGGGTCCACATCTTCAAAAATGTGACTACCTTGGCCGTATCATAGCCCTTCACCTGGCAATGTTCGAGAATTCCTGAATCCTGTATGTGCAGTTGCTTCCCCTCGCCATTGAGAACGACGAATACAGGATACCCGAACCGGTTGGGATATTCGAATTCACGGAAGAGGTTATAATCCCTTTTCTTCTTGTCCTGCGGAACATTGAGCAGCATGTAAACATAATTGGCCTTTAACAGGGAATCAATGGGTTTCGCACCAAACGCCATATTGTGAAACCGTATACACCATGGGCACCAGTTGCCCCCGAACTGAATCAGCACATGTTTGTTCTCTTTTTTGGCCTGGGCAATCGCCTTTTTCAGGTCAGCCCGTGGATCGGCATTCTCATTATAGGGTTTTGTTGTCTCCTGTGCGAAGAGCGAAAGGGTGAAAAATATCATTAAAACTAAAAATGAATACCTCTTCATAGATTACCTTTTTGGATGATTAAAAACTAAATAGGATAAAATAACTATTGTAAAAGTAAAATCCTTAATGTTAATATGGGCGGAACGAAAGGAGGTTAAAACGGTAATATTTTCTTTCCCCTTGCCTCCTCCAATACTTCTGCCATAGCCAGGTAAATAGCCGATAATCCGCAAATGATCCCTTCATACCCTGCAATGGTCCCTACAAGAGATGAACCGCTCCAGTCGCGTATGGCAAGCAGGAAAAACAGGATCCAAAGCGAAAGGAAAACGAACTGAAGGCAGACACTTTTTCCGAAAGTTCCTATCCACATGAAAAAGGTGAATATCCCCCACATGAACAGATACCAGCCCATATAGGCCTCTTCTGTCTTGATTCCTTTTCCGGCACTCATTTCAGGCAGGAGCCACAGGGCTACCAGGGTGAGCCAGAACATCCCGTAGGATGTAAATGCGGTCATTCCAAAGGTATTCCCCTTTTTGAATTCAAGAATTCCTGCAATAACCTGGGCGATGCCACCATAGAAGATCCCCATGGCCAGGACCATGGCGCTTACCGGGAAAAAACCTGCATTGTGGATGTTGAGTAACACGGTAGTCATCCCAAACCCCATCAGCCCCAGGGGTGCGGGATTGGCTAATTTATTTTCCATATCTGTAAGTTTGGTGGTGGAAATTTTTATTTACATCCCATACCTGTCAATGATCTCCTGCTTGCTCTTGCCAAGAATTTCATATTTCTTACCCACCTTCCTGAAGGCTTCAAGAGCCTTTTCGAGATGATGGATCTCATGGCCGGCAGAAATCTGGGTGCGGATCCGGGCCTGACCCTGGGGGACGACCGGGAAGAAAAAACCGATGGCATAGATTCCCTCGTCATACAGGTCGCGCGATACATCCTGTGCCAGTTTTGCATTGAAAAGCATAACCGGAACAATCGGCGTATCACCAGCCTTGATGATCAGTCCTGCATCGATCAGCCCTTTGCGCCAGAAAGCTGTATTGCTTTCGAGCTTGTCGCGGCGGTCGGTCGAGGCGGAAAGGATTTCCAGGACTTTGATCACCCCGGCTACTACCGGAGGTGCGATGGTGTTGGAGAAGAGGTAGGGACGGGCCTTCTGGCGGCACATTTCCACCAGTTCCTTACGGCCGGATACACATCCGCCGGATGCTCCTCCCAACCCTTTGCCAAAGGTGGTGGTGATGATGTCGATTTTACCCATCACGCCACAGTGTTCATGAGTGCCACGACCGGTTTTCCCGATAAACCCGCTGGAATGTGATTCATCCACAAAGAGCAGGGCATCATATTTTTCGCACAGTTCAACCATTTTATCCAGTTTCGCTGTGTCGCCATCCATGGAGAAAACACCGTCGGTGATCACGAGTTTCAGTCGTTTGTCGTTGTGAAGTTGCAGTTTTTCCTCCAGGTGTTCCATGTCGGAATGCTTGAAGGTGTCGTGCATGGCGCTGCACAAACGGATCCCATCAATGATGGAGGCATGAACCAGCCGGTCGGAGATCATCACGTCGTCCTTGGTCAGCACAGCTTCGAACACGCCGGCATTGGCATCCATGCAGGAGGGAAAGAGAATGGTGTCCTCCGTTCCGAGAAATTTTGTGACCATCTGTTCCAGCGTGCGGTGAATATCCTGTGTTCCGCAGATAAAGCGGACAGACGACATCCCGTAACCATGCGAATCGAGGCCGGCATGGGCTGCTTTAACTACTTCGGGATGACTCGACATGCCCAGGTAGTTGTTGGCACAGATGTTAATCACTTTTTTAAGCGGGGCTCCGGCCGGAAATTCAACTTCAATGTCGGCAGCCTGCGCTGAATGAATGAAACGCTCCTGTTTGAACAGGCCTGCACCTTTGAGGCCGGTCAGGATGTCGGAGTACATCCCGCGGGTTGTGTTGGAATAAGCCATATTTACCTCCTATTTTATATATTCTCTGACCAGTGTGCAGATCTTGTTCACTGAATCGAAAGCTTCCGGGGTCGCCTTGTCATCAGGAATTGAAATGTTGTATTTGTTTTCCAGGAACCGCTTGAGCGAAACCATCGAAAAGCTGTCCACAATGCCTCCCGAAATCAGCGGGGAATCGTAGGTGAGTTCAGTGTCATCTTCCACATATTCTTTGATCACATAATTCTTGATAATTTCCTGCATTTCATCCATGGGTTTTTTCTCCTATTTTAGTGGGTTAAATATTGGTCATTAATCATTCGTAAATCGGTTCAATCATTCTCCAGTGTGCTCGTGTCCCCGATCTCCTCTCCCCACTCCTTTGCATGCAGGATGCGGCGCATGATTTTACCGCTGCGGGTTTTTGGCAGGTTGTCGATGAATTCGATCTCCTGAGGCATGGCCAGGGGTGACAGTTTCTTGCGGACAAAATTCATGATGTCAAGGTCGAGATCCTTGCTTCCCACAAACCCCGGTTTGAGGGTAACAAAAGCTTTCACCACCTCCATGTTCACAAAATCGGGCTTCGCAACTACGGCCGATTCGGCCACGGCCGGATGTTCCAGCAGCGCCGATTCCACCTCGAAAGGGCTCACCAGGTGTCCTCCCGTATTGATGACATCGTCATCACGCCCTACAAACCAGAAATATCCTTCATTGTCAATACTTGAGCGGTCACCCGGCAGGTACCAGCCGTTCTGAAATTTCTTTTTATAGGTCTCCTCATTGCGCCAGTAGGTGCGCATCATGGATGGCCATCCGGGTCTGATGGCAATTAACCCGATCTTTCCGGATTCACCGAATGGCTCGAACGTTTCTGCATCTATTACCGTGGCAGTGATTCCCGGAAATGGCTTACCCATTGAGCCTGGTTTGATCTTCATGCCTGGGAAGTTGGTGATCATCATCGAACCGGTCTCCGTTTGCCAGTAAGTGTCAAGGAAGGGTTTGCCAAATATCTTTTCCGACCAGATCACTGCTTCGCTGTTCAATGGTTCTCCTACCGAAGCAAGGTGCCGAAGCGAGGAAAGGTCATATTTTTTGATCACCTCGTCTCCGGCTTTCATCAGTGACCGGATCGCTGTCGGAGCCGAATACCACATACTGATTTTGTGCTTCTCAATAAACCGGTACCAGTTGTCAGCAGAAAATCCGGCATCCAGAACGCATTGGGTCACCCCATTGCTGAAGGCCCCGATAATTCCGTAAGAGGTCCCTGTCACCCATCCCGGGTCGGCCGTACACCAGTATATGTCACTATCCCTCAGGTCGAGGACCCACTTGGAGGTGAGATACTGGGAGATCAGCGAATAATGAACATGCTTTACCCCCTTGGGCTGGCCGGTGGTACCCGAAGTGTAATGTAAAACCGACGGGGATTCTGCATAGGTCGGATGTATTTTGAATTTTTCGATCTTTTCAGCTTTATCCATGTCGAATGCAACTTCGCGGTCAAGCAAAGGCTTGGCCGGGTCGGCATCCACGATGATCAGGTGTTTCACATAGGGCATTTTGTCCATGATCTTCCGCACCTTGGGGGCATGCTTTTTCTGGGTGATGATCGCGGTGGTTTGTGCATTGTCGAGGCGCACAAACAGGGATTCGTCACCAAAAGCGGAGAACAGTGGTTGGGCAATCCCTCCCATTTTGAGGATCCCGAGAAAACCGATATACAACTCAGGGATCTTGTCCATGAAAAGACATACGCGGTCTTCGGGGTGAATACCCAGATCCCGCAGGAATTGTCCTACTGCATTGCTGTTGAGCCGAAGATCGTTGTAAGTGTACCGTTTTTCATTGCCGGTTGATCCCTCCCAGATCAGGGCTGCTTTATTGCCAAAGCCTTTTTCACAGATACGGTCGGAACAATACCAACCGATATTGATGACGTCACCCGGCACATAATCCAGCTCTTTTTCAGCAATGTTCCAGTCAAAGTTTTTTATGCGTTCCTCGTACGATCCGATATTTGACATAGTTCTGGAATTTAGAATTTGAGGATTTGAAAATTTGAGGATTTAAAAATGTTTGCTGATATTGCTCCGTAGGTGCAATATTTTAATGGTGTTATGAGAAAATTTGCAAATTGTTTAAAAAGGTTCCTGAACATTGGGATTTGCAATTTCACATTCGAGTATTACAATAGCAGTTGCAAGTTCTTTTAGATGCGATAAAGATACATGTATTTTTAAGATTGACAAATTGGTGGTCAATTCTTTTGCTTTGCCGGAAACCCGGATAAATGGCTTTCCAAGCTCGTCATGATACACCTCAATATCACCGAACCGGATGCCGAACCGCCAGCCGGTTCCAACAGCTTTCAGAAACGCCTCTTTGGCCGAAAACCGCGCGGCATAATTTTCATACTTGTGCTTTTTCGTTTCGCAATAGGCAATCTCTCCGGGGGTGAAGATCTTATCCCTGAAACCGATATTGCGCTGCATCACTTTTTCAATGCGCGCCACTTCAATGATATCTGTTCCGATGCCGTAGATCATAACCGTGTGCAAATTACAATTTCTTTTGAATCGGTGAAATGGTCCGGGCCGATTATAATTTCTCTTATATTATTGTCCCCTTTATGATTACCTTTATCCTGTTAATCATCCTTCACATGAAAAATTTATTGATCGCTTTTCTGTTTTTCTGGGTCAACCTGGTTTTTGCCCAGGATTACCAGAACATCTGCAGCCCCGGAATTACCCTTTTCCAGGGAAACGACGGGTACTTTAAAGCCTTCCGGCCGGATTCGCAGGAGTTGCCGGGAACCTCCGACACGATTTTCTATTCTTACCGGGCAATCCGCGATTCGATTTCGATACTGTTCGCATTCGACTGCAGAGACACCTCCAATGGAGATGCTTTGGGAGGGAAAATATGGAAGCATCACGACGGTTGGTTCTGGTTCTTCAACAAGACGGGCGACACCCTAAGGATCAATTCACAGGCTGCGGTCAACGAATCCTGGCAATATTGTTCGCTTCCCGGCAATGGCTATCTGCAGGCGACCGTTTCTGCGATTATGACCGACAGCGTTGCCGGAACAACCGACCAGGTAAAAGTCATCTCTTTCCAGGCTAAAAATGGCTCAGGAAACAACATATCCTGCATCTTCAACCAGAAAGAAATCAAACTCAGCCAGCATTTCGGACTGTCAAAGATGTATGACGTTTATTGGACTCCTTATGATACCCTGAATTTATTGCTGATCGGAAAAACCACCCCCATGCTGGGCATTCAACCTTTCACCTGGGCTGATGTTTATGACTACAACATTGGCGACGAATTTCATTATTCCGGTCACGACACTTACGTTGAAGGTGGAACCGTGCAGTGGAAATCCATTAAAAAAATCCTGGGAAAAACCGTTTATGGCAGTGCCGATTCGGTTCATTACCAGGTGGAGGAGTGTAAAATAAGGTGGTACCCGGTTCCTCCGCCCAATACAAGTTCAACCCATGACACCCTTGTTGAATCCTATAATTTCAGCCAGCTTTCAGCCGATTCAACCCTCAGCATGCTGCCGGATGAATTTCACCGGCAGGAGATGCGGGCGGCGGCCTTTTCCCGCAGATTCAGTGAATTCAATCACAGGCAGGCACAGATTTATAATGTCAATGGATATCATTGGGACTGGACCAACGGCTGTTTCAGTGATCCTTTTGAAATCTGGGGCCCGATCTCTTATTTTGTTCCAGGACTCGGACTGACAAACTGGATGTACCAGTTGGCGGATGTTTCAGTAGAAGAACATACCAGCAACCTGGTCTTTTTTAAAAAAGGAACGGAAGTCTGGGGGACACAGGTTTCGACCGATTGTTCCATCCTACTTGGCACCGGGGAAAAGGTGATTTCACCCGTATCATCCATCGAAGTATTTCCGAATCCTGCCGAAACAGAGGTCCGGATCAGGATGTGTAATTTCAGCCCGGTTGGAAATTTTAGCTTTTCTCTTTATGACTGTTCGGGGGAAAAGGTAAGGTATGGAAAACTCTCAACAAATCCATTCCTTTTCAACCGCGACGGCCTCGCCCCGGGGCTTTACCTTCTTATTGTCACCGATGGGGACGGGAGAATCACAGGAAAGAATAAAATCAATTTCAGGTAGCAGCCCGGGCAGCCTTCCGGCCTTTATGGAATTGAAACGAAAGTGTTAAAACAAGCTGTAAAACGAGAGTCATAAGAGTAGGGGGAAAACAAATCGTAAATTAAATGGCTCCCAGTTTCTTGCCAACCTTCCTGAATTTATCGAGTGCAAACCCGATTTGTTCCATGGAGTGGGCGGCACTGATCTGTACCCTGATCCTTGATTTTCCTTTCGGTACCACGGGATAGTAGAACCCGATCACATATACGCCCTCTTCGAGCAGGGCATTGGCAAACTCCTGCGAAAGTTTGGCATCATTGGGCAGATGACCGAAAAGTACGGGAACGATGGGATGAATTCCGGGAACAATGCGGAATCCGAAATCCTCCATTCCCTTCCTGAAAAGCTTTGTATTTTCAAACAATTTATCGCGCAGGGCGGTGGTTTCCGAAAGCATGTTCAGCACCTCGAGGGTTGCGCCGGTAATGGCGGGCGTCAGGGTATTGGAGAAGAGGTAGGGTCTTGAACGCTGGCGAAGGACTTCAACGATCTCCTTTTTTGCCGAGATGCACCCGCCGGAGGCGCCTCCCAACGCCTTCCCGAAGGTTGTGGAGATGATATCGACCCGCCCCTGGGCATTGCAATGCTCCATGCTGCCGCGACCGGTTTTGCCCACAAAACCTGTGGCATGGGAATCATCCACCATCACCATGGCATTATATTTATCCGCCAGGTCGCAGATCTTATCCACCTTGGCGATGATGCCATCCATGGAAAACACACCATCGGTCACAATGAGCTTAAACCGCGCCTGGCTGGCATCCTGCAGCACCTCTTCGAGGTCGTCCATGTCGTTGTTCTTGTAACGGAATCGCTGTGCCTTGCAAAGCCTCACCCCGTCTATGATCGAAGCATGGTTCAGTTCGTCGGAAATGATGGCATCCTGCTCGCCCAGCAGGGGTTCAAAAACGCCGCCGTTGGCATCAAAAGCAGAGGAATAAAGGATGGTATCCTCCATACCAAGAAACTCACTCAGCTTGGCCTCCAGGTCCTTGTGAACCTGTTGGGTGCCACAAATAAAACGAACCGACGACAAACCATATCCATACCTGAAAAAGGTGTAGTTGGCTCCGGCCATCACCCGGGGGTCGTTCGAGAGTCCCAGGTAATTGTTTGCGCACATGTTCAGCACTTTCTTGCCGTTCGTCTGAATCTCAACCCCTTGCGGAGTGGTGATGATCCGTTCAGTTTTATAGAGTCCGTCGTGATGAATTCCTTCGATTTGTTTTTCCAGATGTTGCTTGAATGCTCCGTACATAATCATGATCGTATTTGGGTCCCTTCAAGGATTAAAAATACCAGATATCTGATGGCATTTTTAACTGAAGAACCGGTTTTTAATGCGTGCAAAGGTACGATTGTCCCCTGGTTTTTTAAAGGTTTTTGACCTGAAATTCTGGCCGCCGGCTATGATTCATCCGATCTGATTACTTTTGTAAAAAAATTGAATCTTTCTAAAATTCTAAATCATGGAAAACTTCACAGCATATAATCCTACCACCCTGCATTTTGGGAAAAATGTACTGAGCTCGCTGGGTTCAACTTTAAAGAAATATGGCAACAGGGTCCTCCTGGTGTATGGCAAAGGATCTGTCAGGAAAAGCGGACTCTATGACCGGATCATGGACGGTCTGAAAAGCCAGGGTTTTGAGGTATGCGAATATGGCGGAATACAGTCCAACCCGCTGATTGAGGATGTGGATGCTGCGGCAGCGATCGGCAGGCAGAACAGGGTGGATGTAATTCTTGCAGTGGGCGGGGGCAGCGTGATCGATTCGACCAAGGTCATTTCAGTGACCATCCCGGCAGATCACGGAGGATGGGACTTTTTTAACGGAAAGGCGAAGGCTTCAAAGGCGATCCCGTTCATTGCCGTGCTCACACTGGCTGCCACCGGAACAGAGATGAATCCCTTTGCCGTGGTTTCAAACCATGCCCTTGGACAGAAGTCTGCCTTCGGTTCACCGCTTACATTTCCGAAGCATTCCTTTCTCGACCCCCAGCTTACAGTTTCCGTCCCGCGTGATTATACAGTCTATGGCATTGCCGACCTGATCGCCCATTGTTTCGAAGCATGGTTCGGGGTCGGTGAAACCACCCTCACCGATCGTTTCGTCATCTCCATCATAAAAGAGGCCATGGAATACGGGCCAAAACTGCTGGGCGACCTTCACAATTATGAATACCGGGAAAAGATCATGTTTGCCGCAACCATGGCACTGAATGGCATGACCATGTATGGCCGTTCAACAGGCGACTGGGGCGTGCACAGCGCCGGCCATTGCCTTTCACTGCTCTATGATGTTCCCCACGGTGCTTCGCTGACCATCGTCTTTCCGGCATGGATGCGTCATTTCAGAAACCGAATGGAGGACCGGATTGCACAACTCGGTTCCAGCCTTTTTGATGAATCCCTTACAGCCGGCGAATCCATTGATCGCATTGAAGTCTTCTTCAAATCGCTCGGATGCCCGACCAGGCTGTCGGAAATGAATATTCCCGGCGACGTGAGCCAGCCCCTCCTTGAATCGATGATTCATAACAAAGTGAATGGCGGAAATATAAAGATGAAGGAAGAGGACTACCGGGAATTGATTGCGTTGTTTTTGTAGGTGCAAGATCGAGAATAGATCGTTAACTGATTGAGTACAGATAAAGTACCTAAAGAGTAACCGAAAAAATTGATACTTTGTTATTGGTAATTCGTCACGCGTCACGTTCTTTCCCATCCCCCTCTTCCCCAATACTCCTCAAATTCAGTTTTCTGAGCTTTGGAGCGAGCTTCGATGTAGCCCCCACAATCCCCAGGGTCATGATGCCCCCGAAAATGACCGACGGAATGAGCCCGAGGAGTTTTGCTGCAACGCCCGATTCAAAGGATCCTATTTCATTGGAGGAGCCGATGAAGATGGCGTTTACGGAAGCTACGCGGCCGCGCATTTCATCGGGGGTAATCAGTTGCATCGCCGTGGCGCGGATGATCACACTGATGTTGTCGAACATGCCGCTCAGCATAAGTAACCCGAGGGAGAGGTAAAAATTATGGGAAAGTGCAAAACAGATAATGCTTAATCCGAAGCCGGCGACCCCGATCATCAGGTACTTCCCGGCATGGACCATCGGAGGCTGGTGCGCCATCACAAGCGACATGGCCACCGCCCCCAGCATGGGCGCTGCGCGTAAAAATCCAAGCCCCTGCGGACCCACCATCAGCACCTCAGCTGCAAAGATCGGAAGCATCGCGACTGCACCACCGAAAAGCACCGCAAACATGTCGAGCGACATCGTCCCAAGCAAAACCTGGTTTTTAAAAACAAATTTCAGTCCCGACGAAAGGCGCTGGAACAGGGTCTCCTCCAGCATGGATTGGGGTATCGGTCGGTTTTTCACAAAGGTGAGCAGCCCCAGTGCAACAAGCAAAAAGAAAAGCACGCTCATATAGGCAACCCGTACTCCGAAAAACCCGTAGATCAACCCGCCCAGGGCAGGGCCGGTGATGGCGGCAATGTGCCACGCGGTGCTGTTCCAGGTAGAGGCATTGGTATAAAGATGCCTTGGAATCAGCTGCGACATAAGGGCGATGATCGAAGGATAGAGAAAAGCCCGGGAAACACCTGAAATCATCACCACGAGATAGATCGGAAACACACCGAGGCTTGCAATTAATCCGAGGGATTTTATTGAAAACAGAAAGAGCAGGGTGGTCCCGACCAGGAACAACAGGGTGAACCATAAAATGATCCGTTTCCGGTTGTAACGGTCGGCGGCATGACCCGCAAAAAGAGCCGTTGCAATGTTGGGCAATGCCTCGGCAAGTCCGATCAATCCGAGTGCAAGGGGATCTTTTGTGAGTTCATACATCTGCCATCCCACGATGAGGCCCTGCATCTGGAAGGCAATGGTTGTGAAAAACCGGAAGGTCAGAAACAGCCTGAAATCGCGTACCCTGAGTACGGCATAGGCGTCATGTTTGCTCGAAAGCGTATCGGCTGTTGACAAGTTTATTCTTCGTCTTTTTCCTGGTCTTCGTATGCTTTCAGCAGTTTTTCCTGGATGTCGGCAGGAACCTGTGCATACTCTGCATACTTCATGTTGTAGGTTGCTCGCCCGCTGGTGATCGAGCTGAGTGCAGTGGAATACCGGTTCATTTCGGCCAGGGGGACCCTTGCCAGTATCTTCTGGTAATTTCCTTCGCTGTCCATTCCCATGATGATGGCGCGGCGACCCTGGAGGTCGGTCATCACTTCACCCATTTTATCTTCGGGAACAATGACCTCCACATCATAAATAGGCTCCATGATTTTAGGTCCTGCATTTTTAAATGCTTCACGAAAAGCGTTACGACCTGCCAGTTTAAAGGAGATTTCGTTGGAGTCGACCGGGTGCATTTTGCCATCATACACATTGAAAACAATATCACGGGCATATGAACCAGTCAGAGGACCCTCTTCCATCTTTTCCATAACTCCCTTGAGGATGGCCGGCAGGAACCGGGCATCGATGGCTCCACCGACGATACAGGTGTTCATCTGCAGTTTTCCTCCCCATTCCAGGTCGATCACATCGCGGCCGCGAATCGGGAATTCAGTCTGCTCAGTCATCCCCTCACGATAGGGCTGGATCATCATGTGAACTTCTCCAAACTGTCCGGAACCACCGGATTGTTTTTTATGACGGTATGTGGCTTTTGCTGATTTTGTGATGGTTTCACGGTAAGGAATCCTGGGTGCATAAAATTCCATGGGAATCTTCTCAAGATTTTCAACATGCCATTTGGCCAGGTTAAGGTGCAATTCGCCCTGCCCCTGCAGGATCATCTGCTTCAGTTCACGGGAATAACCCATGATGAGGGTCGGATCCATCTTGGCCAGTTCGTTCAGTATGCCGTTGATCTTCTCATCATCGGCCGTGTTCCTGGCCTTCACTGCAGTTCTGAATTTCGGGTCGGGATAGGTGATGGGTTCGATTACATCATCCGGATTCTTCAGTGAATTCAGCGTATTGTTGGTGAATGAATTTTTCAGTTTAATGGTGGCGCCCAGATCTCCGGCTACCATCTTTTCAACCTTCTCACGGTTCTTCCCATTGATCACGAAAAGCTGTGAAAGACGCTCTTTTGACTGCCTGACCGGGTTGATCATGTCAAGGGCTTCAGTAATTTCACCGGCATAGATCTTGAAATAGGAGATCTCTCCAAGGTGCTGTTCAATGGATGTTTTAAAAATAAAGGCCGATGTAGGATCGGTGGATTTGCATTTTAAAACTTTGCCCTCTTTAGTTTTCAGTCCTGGCATTTCGTTGGGAGCGGGAACGCTTCCTGCGATGAATTCAAGCAGACGGCCTACGCCGATGTTGTGCCTGGCACAGGAGCACAGTACAGGAAAAATGGTGTGGTTGATCAAACCGGTTTTCAGGGCCTGTAACATCTGCTCTTCGGTAAGTGTCCCTTTATCAAAGAATATCTCCATCAAAGCTTCATCCTTGGATGCAAGTTCTTCCATCAGGGCAGCATACATCTCCTCGGCCTTGTCCTTTTCGCTGGCAGGAATATCAGAAATCTCAGGTTTTCCGCCGCCGGCAGGGTATTTATACTGCTTCATCTTCAGCAGGTCGATGATGGTATTGAACCCGGCCCCGGCATTCACGGGATATTGCATCAGGGTAATGTTCTTGCCGAACTGAGCCTTCATCTGGCGAAGGGTCTCATCAAAGTTGGCATTTTCCTGGTCAAGGTGGTTCATCACAAAAATAACCGGCGTATTGGCCCTGGTTGCATACCGCCATGTGATCTCGGTTCCAACTTCCACACCACTCTGTCCGTTCACCAGCATAACCGCTGTGTCAACCACGCGGAGGGCAGAAATCACCTCGCCGCAAAAATCATCGAAACCGGGGGTGTCAATGATGTTGATCTTTTTATTGTCACAAAGAGTATATAATATGGTGGCAGACACAGAGTTCTGACGCTCCAGTTCTATCGGACGATAATCGGAAACGGTGTTCTTATCTTCCACTGATCCCCTGCGGCTGATAACGCCCCCTTCAAACAGCATGGCTTCGGTTAACGTTGTTTTTCCTGATTTTGCCCCTCCTATGAGGGCGATGTTGCGGATTTCGTTGGTTTGGTATACCTTCATGGCAGTTAAGTAATTATGTATGTGACTGAAAAATAATATTTTCGTGAAAGGGCGACAAAATTAGAAATTATTATGCAATTAACCAAGCCAAGTGATGGAATTACGAATTACGAATTAAGAATTAAGAATCAATCTATTATGCAGGATGGAACAAGCTTCAAAAGGGCTTCATCTCCGCTTTGATTTTTTCCCATCGTTCGGGTGTCATTTTTGATCCCATGAACTCAATGACATTGCCGGCAAGAAGAGCGCCCAATTCACCACATTCCTGCAGCGGGAGGCCTTTCGACAGGCCAAAGAGAAACCCGGAGGCATAAAGGTCCCCCGCTCCGGTCGTATCCACGGGGGTGACATTGATGATCCCGATTTTATGTGTTTTGGTACCGGATTTCACCAGCGAACCATTGCTTCCTGTTTTAACGACGGCGATTTCAACCAGTTTGCTTATTTCGTTCAGCGCCTCTTCCGGTTCCATTCCGGTCAGGGCCCTGGCCTCATCTTCATTGGCAAAAACGATGTCAACATATTCACTGATGATCGACAAAAGGAATTCTTTGTTGGCCTCCACGACATTGTAGCTGGCCATATCCAGGGAGACCATCAATCCATGCTCTTTTGCCTGTTCAACTGCGCTTCGTATCAGTTCGTGGTTCTGAACCAGGTATCCCTCAATATGGAAATAGGAATATCCCTTGAAAATGCTCGATTGGTCATTGGTCATTCGTAATTGGTCATTCGTAACCCGGGGTTCCAGGTGTTCAGCCGAAAGTTCGATTGCCGCACCAAGGAACGTGGCAAAGGTGCGTTCTGAATCCGGCGTTACCAGGGCAACCGAGCGTCCGGTCTCCTGCCGGCTGTGGATCATATGGGGATCAACTCCGGCCTTGATGAGGTCGCGCACGAAAAATCCGCCCAGTTCATCTTCGCCGACCACCCCGATATAACCAGTTTTGGCTCCCAGCATGGCCAGGCCATGAATGGTGTTTGCCGCTGAACCTCCGGCTGAATGGCTCCTTTTGTACTCTTTTAAAGCTGAAAGCACTGCATTGCTGCGATCCATGTCAACCAGTTGCATACTCCCTTTTGGTAATGCCAGAAGTTCAAGGATGTTGTCATTCTCAATTGGAATCATGATGTCTACAAGGGCATTACCCATGCCTAGAATCTTTTTCATTTATCCGTGTTTTTTATTGTAACCCGCTGTATAACATGCCCTTACTAATTGTGATCGGGAAAAATGCAATAGTAAAATGGGCGTTTCACAGCACTGAATTAAAAGGATCACAAAGTTAATAATTTTCCGACTCACAGGCCAATGGTTTGGTGGCGGACAGCCGTTTTCCGCCCTGTTACAGTTTGGGTTCCGGAAGCATACAAATAGGGCAAAAAGAGTTACAGATACTTATTTCAGCAAAATTAAACGTAACCCTATGTACATAAGCCCCGTACAAAACGAAAAAAGACAATATGAAAACGCGCATCATTTTATCTCTGGCCATGATGTTTATCTTTTCGCTCAGTGTTAAAGCAGTGGACGATGATTGCCCTTGCAGAAAGAAAAAAATTGTAATTGTTGAGGCAAAGAAAAAAGTGGTTCCTCCCCCGGTACGAAAAGTGCAACGTTCAAATGTGTTGTTCGAGGATATCCCCATAGTTTATGAGAACCTTTGCAAAGGGACTGCCAGGGAACGTGTTAATGTGAAGGTAAGAATTATGCCGAACCCGGTGCTGAAGTATATCAATGTCATTTATGATACCGAAAACGGCCAGAAGGTGAAAATTGAACTGCTCTCCTGCCAGGGTAAATTGATCAAGACCCTGTTGAACCAGGTAGTATACGGAGAGGGACCAAAGGAAAGCACATTTGACATCAATGGCCAGGTTGGCCGTGGAGATGCGTATGTGAAGCTTACTTCCGGGATGATTACCAAAATAGAAAAAATATTTATTCTTTGAAGTTAATACCCCTGAAATAATTACCCATAGAAAAAAGGCTGCTCTTCGGAGCAGTTTTTTTTTGTCCATAAACAATAATTATTGTCATTTTTCGATCTTATTAAGACTAAATACATTTTGTATGTTTGCAAAATATGGTGTGTTTCTTTTCGTGTTCTCCCTCTTCACCGTTTCAGGGTGTACACAGGATCAGAAACCGACTGCGATAATAAATCATAAAAATATGCAATTCAAGGAATTAACTCCGGAAGAAGAACGGGTGATCGTTTATAAAGGAACCGAGGCTCCCTACACCGGCATCTATGAAAAATTTGATGAACCGGGCACCTATGTTTGTAAACGTTGTGGTGCTCCATTATACCGGTCCACTGATAAATTCGATGCGAATTGCGGGTGGCCCGCGTTTGACGACGAGATTCCCGGTGCCATTAAGAAGGTTCCCGACGCTGATGGAATGCGCACTGAAATCCAGTGTGCTGCCTGCGGAGCACACCTGGGCCATGTATTTTTGGATGAAGGGTTTACCCCTAAAAACACCCGTCATTGCGTAAATTCCATCTCCCTCACTTTCGTTCCGAAAGAACCGGTTGCCATTACCGATACTGCCATCTTTGCAGGCGGTTGTTTCTGGGGCGTGGAATATTATATGAAGAAAATCAAAGGGGTCATTTCAACTGTGGTGGGATACACGGGTGGAAAAACTGAAAACCCGACCTATCAGGAAGTTTGTACAGGTAAAACCGGTCATTATGAAGCCATCGAAGTGGTATTTAACCCGGGTCAGACCTCCTTTGAAGCGGTAGCTAAAATGTTCTTCGAGACCCATGATCCGACAGAATGGAACCATCAGGGTCCTGACTGGGGTGAGCAATACCGTTCGGCCGTGTTCTATCGCGATGAAGAGCAAAAATTAATCACTGAAAAGCTGATCAAACAACTGAAAGATAAAGGATTTAACGTTGTAACCCAACTGATACCTGCAAAGAAATTCTGGAAAGCGGAAGATTATCACCAGGATTACTATGAACACAAGGGAACAACCCCTTACTGTCATGGGTTTGTGAAGAGGTTCTGAAAGTAACGAATTACTAATTACCAATGACCAATTTTTACTCCATTACTCCATTACTCTGTCACCTTGTTACCCTGTTACCTTTTAAAAACCCCTCCTTCACCAGCGTTTCCATCTCTTCAATCCGCTCAAAGTTGCCCCACTTGAAATTTTTTCTTCTTCCATTGGTGTCCCACGAATAGACATTGAGGAACATCTTTCCAAAACTCAGGTGACGTGAGTCATAATATTTGGCATAGGCAACCTGTTCCCCGGTTTTGATATCATTGCCAATAAAGGAAAATTTCATGTGAAGCAATGTCCGATTGGTCAGCGCATCGCCGATTGCTTCGCGCAAAGCCCGGGTGTTCCCGTCATCAAGGTTGATGTCGTAGTACAGGATCTTTTCCAGGTCGGGCAGATCCTCCTCCATACGGAAAGCCCTGATCCGTGAATTGTTTTCAATGGTCCAGGCCTCAAATTTGCTTTTCAGATCGATGATGTCGCGCCCTTTGTTGCCAACCCGCAGCGACAGGAAATACTGACCTTTCCTGAAGCGGATGTAAACTTTTTTGGTGGTAAAGACATCCTGTGGCCGTTTGATCACGAAATAGACCAGGAACCCTGAAAAAATGGAGGTGAAAAAAAGTGAAATGGTCGATTGGATCATCACAATCTGTCGTCCGAGCTGGGTTATGGGGTGAATATCTCCGAACCCAATGGTATGAAAGGAGACTATGCTGAAATAAACTGCCTTTTCAAAGTCTATTTTTTCGGCATTGCGATCGCCGATGGTTTTGGAATAGGGCGTCATTTCTATACTTCCGGTTACAAAGTATATCCATGCAAATCCAAAGATAAACAACATGTAAATGCCCAATGAAACCAGGATAAATACCAGCACCTCCCGTGTTTTAAAGCGAAAATTCATATTTCCTTCTATATCCTTTGTAAAAGTAAACATTAAATTCCGTTTACCATGACCCTCCTGCCCTAATCAAAAAATATGGCAGGTTTGTAAAAATGTCTATATTTGGGTTTTCTTTTCAATCCGGAAAAAATGGTACGAATGAAATGGTTGCTGATTACTTTGATCAGCCTGTTTTTATTGAATCAGGGTGCCAAAGCTCAAACGCTCGACCTTCGCGAAATCTGTCATTTAAATTACAGAACCGACTATACTTCCATTGCCGACCGCAACAAAGATGACCTTTTTCCAAAGGGGAACACAGTGGGATTTGTGCACTTCTACCGGGGAATCAGCCTGCTCCGTCAGCGATCGTACCGTGAATCTGTATTCGATTTCAAGCATGCACTGACCGATACAACAGTTTCCCGCTCACTCTGCAATCTCTATCTCGGGATCGCCTTCATGCAGCTCAATATGCCCGACAGTATCCTTTTGATGTACAGCCAGGCCATGAAGGTCCCGGTATCGGAATTGAAAAAGCCTGAATTCTGGGATAATACAGAATATCTCAAAGACAACACCTTTGGAGCCTATCTCATGGGAACCGACAATGCGCTTCACCATCCGGAAGATTCACTCCTGACCGAAGCGCTGTTCAACTATGCTATCAAGGATCAGACCTTTTACGATGCCTGGGTAAATTATGGCTGTTACTCATACAACATGATGCGTTATGCAAAGGCGATTAGCTATTTGTTGAAGGCGCGTGAACAGGATAAAAAAGATGACAGCACCCTTTTGTTGTCCATGGGGTATCTTTACCGGCTCGTAGGCGACAACACCCAGTCGATCAAATCGTACGACCTTTTGCTGGCAAAAGACAATGACAATGCGGCTGCATACAACAACCGGGGATGCGTGAACGCCTACCTGGAGAAATATCCGCGTGCGCTCAGCGATTTGGGGAAAGCCCTGTCAAAAGAGGATAAAATGATCGAGGCTTACTGGAACCGGGGGATGATCTACCTGAAGATTGAAAAATTTGAACATGCCATTGAGCATTTCACCAAGGCAATCCAATTGCAGCCCAACTTTGGCGATGCCTATTACTATCGTGGCTTTGCCAAAAAGGCGCTCGGCGACCTTCCCGGTTCGGTAACAGATTTCACTACAGCCCTGCAGCTTAAAAAGCGATAATCATTTCCTGGTGGTATATCAGAAAATAGGTGTACCTTTGCACCCCCAAAAAATCATGCTGATATGCCATTAAACAAACTAAGAAATATCGGGATTGCAGCGCACATTGATGCCGGCAAAACCACTGTTACAGAGCGAATTCTGTTTTTTTCAGGAACTAATCGTAAAATGGGCGAGGTCCACGACGGTGCCGCCACCATGGACTTCATGAAGCAGGAACAGGAGCGAGGAATTACCATTGCCTCTGCTGCCATTACCTGTGCCTGGAAAGGACACCAGATAAACCTGATCGACACCCCGGGACACGTTGACTTCACCATCGAGGTGGAGCGTTCCCTGCGTGTGATCGATGGCATGGTTGCTGTTTTCTGCGCCGTTGGCGGTGTAGAGCCCCAGAGCGAAACAGTATGGAACCAGGCCGACCGCTACCGTGTGCCCCGCTTTGCCTTTATCAACAAGATGGATCGTACCGGTGCCGACTTCCCTGCCGTGGTTGCCCAGATGAATAAATATCTTGACGCCAATGCCGTTCCATTCCATGTCCCGATTGGTGCTGAAGAACATTTTACCGGAATAATCGACATCATCTATCGGAAAGCATACATGTTCCAGGAAATGGAGCAGATTGAAACCGACATACCGGAAGAATACAAACAGAAAACCGAAGAAGCACGCGCCTGGGCAGTCGAAAAACTGGCTGAATTCCATGACGAGATCATGGAGCTGTTCATGGAAGACAAGGAGGTCTCTCCTGAATTGATGAAGAAAGCATTGCGCGAATCGACCCTCAAACTCCTGATCACCCCTGTATTCTGTGGCGCTGCCTACAAAAACAAAGGCATTCAGATGCTGCTTGATGCTGTGGTTGATTATCTTCCATCTCCTGTTGATGTTGGAGCCGTAACCGGCACTGACCTGGATGATCCTGAAAAAATTCATACCTGCCACCCCTCGCCCAAGGAGCCATTTTCAGCTCTGGCGTTTAAACTTATTCATGACCCCTTTGTTGGTCAGCAAACTTTTACCCGTATCTTTTCTGGTACCCTCCGAAGCGGGATGCAGGTTTACAATGCCTCGAAAGGCAAGCATGAGCGGGTAGGCCGCATATTCCGGATTCATGCCAAGGACCGGGAAGAGATTTCCGAAGCAGGTCCCGGCGACATCGTGGCCCTGATCGGCATGAAGGTGACCAAAACCGGCGACACGCTGTGCCAGGATGAACACCGCCTCCTGCTCGAATCGATCCACGTTCCGCCCAGTGTTATTGAACTCAAAATTAATCCCCTGAAGCGGGCCGACCAGTCAAAACTGGGAGAGGCTTTGCATAAGCTGGCCATGGAAGATCCCTCCTTCAATGTTCGTTTTGACGATGAAACGGAGGAGACGATCATTGCCGGGATGGGCGAATTGCATCTCGAGATCATTGTTGACCGGTTAAAAACTGAATTCAAGGTTGAAGCGATCGTAGGTGAACCTGCGGTAGCCTTCCGCGAAACCATCACCAGTGAAGTGGAAACAAACTACAAACACTCCAAGCAAACCGGGGGAAAAGGTCAGTTCGCCCATGTGCTGATGCGCATGGAACCGAATGAAGGGAAGGGATATGAGTTCATTGAAAAAATCAAGGGTGGAAATATTCCTGCTGAATACATCCCGTCGGTGAACAAAGGAATCTTGAAAACCCTCGAACGCGGGGTCATGGCCGGATATCCTGTTGTTGACGTAAAGGTTGTTCTGCTTGACGGAAGTTTCCATCCGGTCGACAGTTCCGATATGGCCTTCCAGACCTGTGCATCCATCGGGTTTAAACAGGGTTTTATGAAAGCTGATCCTGTTTTGCTCGAACCCATGATGAAGGTGGAGGTGAACACCCCCGACGAATACATTGGGGATGTGGTTGGAAATCTTAACCGCCGTCGCGGAAAGATTGAAGCGATGCGCCGTTATCGCAAGGGTTCACAAAAAGTGAATGCCTATGTCCCACTCATGGAGATGTTCGGCTACGCTACCCAGTTGCGTAACATTTCAAGCGGCCGCGCCAACTATTCCATGGAGTTCTTCAAATATACTCCGCTTCCCAAAACTTTGCAGGAAGAGGTATTAAAGAAAATCGCCGACGAAAAAAAGGCAGCAAAATAGCCCTTATCCTCTTATAAAATGAGGCATTTCAGCGGGAATCCCGAGTGAAAATTCGATGATACCCCTGAATTCGCCGTCACGGAACCAGGGTGACTGGTATACGATCTTCTTCTTTCCCATTTTCTCAATGGTATAAATATTCTTATTGCCGGTTCTCATGATCTCAAGGATTTTTTTACGGGAATCCTCTGAATGACACTCTAGCAGATCTTTCCCTATGAGGTTGATTCCTCCCTCCTTTTCATAATGGGCGATGGCCTTTTCGTTCATGAAGATGATTTTTCCCTGTGCATCGCTGACAATCACATTGCCATCAAGCTTTTCTATCCATTCCATGGTTTGAATTTCCTGTAAAATTAGAGACTTTTAATCGACAGATTACGGCTGCTCATCCATTTTCATTCATATATTTGTAACGGTTACACATAAATTCTATCTAATCAGGAAAATTCATCACTATGGAAACAAAAAGATTATATCGTTCAAAAATCGACCGCGTGCTTGGCGGTGTTTGCGGAGGCCTGGGAAAATATTTTAATATTGACCCGGTATTGGCCAGGGTGCTCTGGGCCGTTTCCTTTTTTGTAGGAGGTGTAGGCTTTCTCGCCTATATCATCGCCTGGATCATCATTCCTGAAGAGCCTGTTTCCTGAAGAAGATCCCCGAATGTTTTTTTCGTCGCGGTAGCCACCATGCCAAAAAACCGCTGACCAGAATGAATAGGGTGGCCAGTCCAACCAATGGGACGATCAGAATGTAAAACGGACCAAGAACTGGTTCGAAAATACGCCCGGTATGAATTTCAAGACATGTGTTCCACAGGGATATGGGGCTTGCTTCCGCAATGACTGCCGGGAAGGGGGGCAGGGGGCTTTTACCGTTCAGTGCGATCGCACCGTGAGCGTAATCGAACAGGATCCGGGTGGAATCATTACAACGGATTGACCCCGCTACGGTGACGTTCCCAAATGGAGGGCCGCTTTCACCGGTTTCAGCGTAATCTGTCATGGTGATGCAATCAAGGGTGTGTCCTGAAGATGGTTCCCAATCAAATATCCCGCTGAATGATCCGATAAGATAATGACCGGCACTGGTTTTTTCGAACACATTGATGCCCATCACGCTTATTGGAGGTTGCCTGTGAAATAACTTCAATTCACTTCTGAAACGGTCATCTGAATAATAGATACCTTCACTCGTTGCCACCATGAAGCGGCCCGATTCCATATCATAAACTAGATCGCGGAACCGGTCGAACCATGGATTGGGATTGTCAAGTTCCGTGAACTTAATTTTCGTCACCCTTTTATTGGCAATGGGAATGAGCAGCGGCGGACGGAGAAATATTCCCGTGGTTGTGTTGAGTAAGAGGATCAGGATGGCCCATGACCCGATTGAATTATGCCATTTCAGCGATGCTTTGTTGAAATGTTTCAGTTTCGACCGCCTAAGATCATCTTTCAGGCTTTTCAACCTGTATGGCACAAAAAAATAGATCAAACCGGTGATGCACAGCATGATGAAAACGATGCCGACTCCATCAACAATGAGCTTTCCTGCCTGGCCCCAGATTTCGCCACTGTGGATTACCCACAGGGTTTTAAACAGGCCGGTCCTGCCATCATCATCTTCACCCCTGGGAACTGGAATTTCCTGAAACTGCCGGTAGTCGCTGGTTCCTGTGGCGATAAACAGATTTGAACGGCTCATCGCCAGAAGCGTGTCGCCAAACTGAATTATCTTAACGATGCGTGGTTTCTTCACCGGGAGTTCATTTTTCTCCCATTGCCCTGAATGAAAATGGTAAAGGCCGAACAGCGTACCGGCAAAAAGTCCCGATACCGGGGACCAGGAAAGTGTGTTGATTTTACGGTTATCTATCCCCTTAGGGAACCCCGCATTCAGACTGCGAAATGATTTAACGGTGCTGTCAGTCAGCCATACCCCGATATTACCGTACACCAGAATACTGTCCCCGCCGGCCTTTACTGATCCCTTCACAGCTGCCAGGTTCCAGTTGTTGTACCTGTATACAGGAGGCAAAAAGCTGCGGTTTAAATCAAAACCCGAAAGCAACTCCCGGTGATTTAAAACCATTCCCGAAATAGCGAAAAAAAGAATAAATATCGTGGTAACCAGACCAAACCACCTGTGGTATTTTCGAAGGAATCGAATCATAAACTCCGGAAGTGAAAATCTGGAAGAATGAGCTTTCAGTGCTTCTCCGTATCACTACTTTTTAAAATAGGTGTGAAACATCCCGTCGCTGCCTGTTTCTGAATGTGTTTCAAACCCGGCTGCCGTCATTTTCTCTATCATCGGTGCAGGAGGAAAAGGGGTGATTATTTCAAAGATTTCGCCCGCCTGCAATGCAGTGCATTCCTGCTGCACCTGCTCAAGCGGATGAATGCCCTGGGCCAGCAAGGGCCTGGCGTCGACGGTAACCTTGATGTATTCTTTCTTTAACCAATCAGGTGTAATCATGGGTTTGGATTTATCATTGATTTCGCAAATCTTGAAAATATCTCATCCCGCTATCTTTTATAGGAAAGAAGTCGCTGGTCTCCGCTGATTGCTCTCTTTTCAGTAAGATCCTGCGACATTTCCAGGGTGCCGAGATATTCTCCCTTTTCATTCCTTAGGGCAAAATATTCAATGTGTATGAACTTTCCGCCCATCTGGATCCAGAAGGGAGCGCTTTCGGCCTTGCCGTTCCTGAAATCACTGATGATCTGGTCAACAATATGCACGCTTGAAGGAGGATGGCACATCCGTACATCGCGTCCCAGGATGGCCCGATTCCGGTCGAATATGCGCTCCTTCCCCTGTGAAAAATACTTAACCTTGTCATTCCTGTCAACAAAGGTAAGGTCAACCGGCAGTGTATTCAGGATCGCCAGAAGTTCATCGGAGGTGAATTTCCCGCTGGGGAGGGTGATATTCCCCTCTTCAGCCGTCGTTTCTTCAACAACTTCTACTCCCTGTGGATTCCATGTGATTTTCGGGTCGTACAGGCAATACCCTATTTCATTGGTTTGCTTGTAAATCTGGTACCAGTCGGGGTCCGTCAGTTTATCAAGTGTCATTGGAAAAAGAATCTCCTCCTCTTTCATTATCATATCGGAAATGGCTTTGGCAGCAGGATTCAGGTAGAGTTCCACCTTCATCTGCATCTGTTCCGGGGTGAAATCGCCGGGCGTGTTAAGTGCATTGACCGCATTCTTCAGCAGATCGCGGGTTTCATCATGCTTGCCCCACATAACCTTGGGGGGGCCCGTGATTCCGTATTTTTCCAGAAACGGGAACAGCAGGTTTTCCTTACGGCGGTAGTGTTTATCCACATCCATCAGGCTGTTGAAAAGAGCTTTCAGGCTGTTGAGATACTTCTCGTTTCCCGGTCCCGGAAGTTCTGATCCGGCTTGTCTGAACTGCTGGTGGATTTGGCTGACTACCTTTTCCAGTTCCCGGTTTTCCTTTTTAAAGGTGTCGACCGGGTGCCCGGGGGCAACAATTTTCATTCCTGAGAGGTCAATATGACCCTCCAGCGCCTGACTGTGAATGTCGCAGAGACGGAGCACTTCGGATTCGGGAAGACCCTCACTGATGAGTTCCTGCTCAACTTCGACCACTTCACCATAAGGTATTTTAGTAAGCAGTTCTATCATGCGTGCACGCACCACATCCGGGGCCACGCCTTCATGCAGCTGAAGAATCATATGCTTGAGCAGTTCCTTCCTGCTTTGGGAGTTGTTGATTAGTTCGCTCATAGTTTACCTTTATCCTTTGATCATGGTTAACACCATCTTAAACTTCTCCGGGGCATTAACGGCATGGGGAATTCCCGCAGGCATGATGATGGTTTCGCCGGTTTTTAAAATATGTTGAACATCGCTGATGATCACCTCCGCCTTTCCTTCGACAACCTGTAACAGGGCATCATAGGGAGCAGAATGGGTACTCAGACGCTGCCCCTCGTCAAATGAGAAAAGGGTGATCGTTCCGGCCGGGCGGTCAATGATACGTTTACTGATGATTCCCTCAGAGGAGTAATCCACCTTTTCGGGGAACCGGAACACGTTGGAGTGTTCGAATATGCTCTTTTCCATAATTTAAATGTTTGTTTAATTAGGCCCAATCCTCTTTAAGGACCTCGCCTTGCAATGATACAACCGCCTGTTTGATGGGAATATTCCGGCCTGCATTGCTTCGCGCGGTCTGAGCCATGTTTAGAAGTCCACCGCAGCATGGCACCTCCATCATCACCACGGTGAGAGAGTTGATCTTTGTGTCAGCGATCATGGAGGTTAGTTTCTGAACGTACGATTCCTTGTTGCTGTCCAATTTCGGACAGGCGATGGCAATGGATTTACCCTTAAGGAACCGGGTGTGAAAATTGCCCATGGCAAATGCAACACAATCTGCAGCAAGCAAGACATCAGTATTTTTGAAGTAGGAGGCCTGAGGGTTGAGCAAATGCAACTGAACAGGCCATTGGCGGAGTTCCGTTGCAACCGCTACGGCTGCGTTTCCCGCAACAGCTGTTGTTTCCTGTTTTATCTCATTGGAATTGAAATCCCGGGACATGGAACCGGGACATCCCTTCGTAACCATGACCTCCATTACCTTTCGTTCATCATAGGGCTCGGCCTCGCGCTCAATGATTTCAATGGCCCCTTCAGGACAGTGCCCCAGACAAGCCCCTAAGCCATCACAAAACAAATCACTGATCAGCCTGGCCTTTCCATCAATAAGCTGCATGGCTCCCTCATGACAATTTGGAATGCAAATTCCACATCCGTTGCATTTTTCATCGTCAATTTGAATAATCTTCCGCTTCATATATATTATAGGTGTAATTGGGTATCTGATTGCCTCTTTAAGGATAAAAAAATTAGAGATAGGATTGTAAGGTCTGTTCCATCAAAAACTTTTTGAATTCTGCTGTGAGCTTGTTTACCACATTGCCCATCAGGCAGCGGTCAAAACCACACAGCTCATAGGATAATGGACATTCACTCACGTCAATCTGCCCTTCAATGGATTGATAAATATCAAGCAAACTGACATTCTTCGGTTCCATTTTCATCGAAAAACCGCCTGAGGGTCCGCGCACGGATTTTAACATGTCATTCTTTACCAGGCGTTGCAACACTTTGGCAATATGATTCTTTGAAAATCCAGTAATTTCGGCGATCTTTACCGCATTGATGCCGTTACCTGACCGGGCAATGAGGACCATGCTGTGTATTGCAATGGAGGAGGCTTCGGAAAGGGCAAAAATCTTGGACATGTTTTATTCTGGTATTTGAATACGCAAATGTATATATTTTTTTAATACCTCCAACATTTAACGAAAAAAAGTTATTTTTATTGATCTTTAAATGTCATATGACCAGAATTATCTCAAGTTTACAGAACCCGCTCATTAAAAATGTGCTTTTACTCACCGAAAAACCCCGCATCAGGAAGGAGCAGAAACGATTCGTAATTGAAGGTCTGCGTGAAATCAGGCTGGCACTAATGGGCGGCTTCCGCATGACTGATCTTTTTTATTGTCCGGAGATTATTTCTGAATCTGATCTGGCGTCATTGAATTTCCAGTCCGAAAACAGTGACGCTCAGATCGAGATAAGTGTTGATGTGTTCAACCGGATGGCCTATAGAAAGGACAGCGGGGGGGTTATCGCACTTGCCGAACCCCGAAGACTGGGCTTCAGCGATATCCTGCTTCAGAAGCAGCCACTCCTGCTGGTTCTTGAGACTGTTGAAAAGCCTGGAAATCTTGGCGCGCTGCTCCGTACTGCAGATGCGGCCAATCTCGACGCGGTGATCATCTGCGATCCGCAAACCGATATCTATAACCCGAATGCAATCCGGTCGAGCATCGGGTGCATTTTTACAATGCCCGTTGTAACAACCTCATCTGAAGAAGCGATCCAATGGATGCGTACTTCCGGAATAAAAATGTTCGGAACAGCCCTGACCGCAACCCACCATTATCATGAAACCAATTTCAGCCAGCCGGCGGCCATCATCATGGGCTCTGAAGCTTTCGGCCTGAGCAAGATATGGATGGATGGATCTGACGATCTGATTAAAATCCCCATGATGGGCAAGATCGATTCCATGAATGTTTCAGCCTCTGCCGCCATTGTGATTTTTGAGGCCCTCCGCCAAAGAAACTTCCGGCAGCATTGATTGTTCCTGATCCCGGAAACCTTAAACGTGATTTCGGTTATCCCCAGGTTATTTATACTTCTCGTCTCCGGGTTTAAGTTCGAGAAACCCTTTTGGCATCTTGCTTTTAAAATCGATCAGATTCCCCGTGACAGGGTGGCGGATGGAAAGATAAAATGCATGCAGCCTGATGCGGCGTTCATATTGTGAATCTGCGCCATATCTCCGGTCACCCACTACAGGGCAGCCCATTTCAGAGAGATGGACGCGGATCTGGTTCTTTCGCCCGGTCTCCAACTCTACTTCCAGTAAGGCATAATCGGGGGTACGGTCCATGACCCGGTAATGGGTGATCCCCAGTTTGGCCCCCTCCTGAACATTAACTGAATGAACGCGCTGGTCATGTCCTTCAACCAGCCACGACCGGATGGTCCCCTTGTCCTCCTTTGGCTGTCCTTCAACTAGGGCATAATACAACTTTTTTGTATCCATCCAATGGTTCTTGATCTCCTCCTGTAATGCTTCGCTCTTGGCAAAAAGGAGGATCCCTGAAACTTCGCGGTCAAGCCGGTGAACCACGAAAAGCCGCTCCTTCCCTTTTGAATTTTCTTTGACATAGGCCTGCATCTGCTGGTAGAAGGAGGTACCCCCGAGACCCCGGTCCCCGATGGTGAGCAAACCCGCAGGCTTAACTGCAACAAGGATGGCATCATCCTCAAACAGTACCTGGTAGGGAGGTTTTACCTTGTTGATCCTGACGGCCTGCCTGACATATTCCACCGTGTCTCCCTCCTTGAGCATCACGGCCGGATTGGTCGCCATCTTTCCGTTTACACGAACATTGCCGTGGGCAACTCTTTGTTTTACAGTCGTTTTTGAAGCAGTCTGGAATGTCTCAAGCAAATGCTCCAGCAAGGTCCCCGCCTTTGTTATCTTAACTTTCATACGATTATTTTAACCTGATTTTCATCACAACAGGTTCATGATCCGAGTATTCAAAACCCATTGGGATCGTGGTGACATTTTTTACCTCCACATTCTCTGAAACAACAAAAAAATCAATGATGGTGGTTTTTGTCTCCCCTTTTCTATACGGGATATCTGTGTAACGGTTTGAAGGGTTCAGGGAATCATACACGAAATTCCAACCCCGAAGGTAGCTTCCCGGAATGGGAGGTTCGATCGTGGTCACAAGATCACCCTGGTGAATGGTCCTGACATTGAACCCCCGTGGATTGCTGTTCCAGTCTCCCCCCGCTATTACATAATTTCCAAGTTCATTTTCCCTGTTTATGACCGAATCAAGAACATGCAGCTCTTTTTCACGCAAGACCCCGGTTGAATCATAAGCTGAATTGTGTAGATTCATGATGACCAGGTCTTTGCCGTTGTCAAGCCTGAACCTGAAGAGCATATAACAGCGTTTAAGCATCACCAATCGCAGCGGCCAGGAAAAATCCGACCCGTAGTATTGAATTGTTGCCTCATAAGGGGGTATGGATGAAAATGTTACAAGACCTGCTTTCACTTTTCCCATGGGATCTGTAAACGGAAGCGGCACAAACCTGCACTCATAATTTTGGGCAAATCCATGATACTGTTTTGTCATTACCGAAGACAAACCAGTGTATTCATCCTGGTACCAGTCCCGTTTTGAACATACATCAACTTCCTGGAGGAGAATGAAATCTGCCTCCTCCTGCGCCTTCAGAACCTTTTTAATGCCATTGAAATAATGCAGGAATTGCCAGTGTGGAGGCCTGGTCATCGTTCCACCGTCATAAAAAAAATCCATCTCTTTTCCAAGACCGGCATACCCGATGTTCCATGTCATCAGGGAATATTCGCACCTGGAAGGCTCCTTTGATTTTCCGGTCCCATCGATCACTGCTTTTGATTTTGATACCGGAGAAAATTCGGTAACCATTAAAAACAGGATGAAACTCAAAACGCTTACCAGGAAAAGGCCCACAAAAACACCCAGGATCCGTGCGACTATTTTAATCCATTTTGGCATCTGGTGCGGATAAAAATCGAAAGTACACATTTTTTTTTAACTTTACCTTTTCAATTGTTCAATATAACCTCGCTCAATGCCTATTCTCGGGTCTCTCATCAGGAAAGCCTACGAACTTCGCCAGTTCCCCATTGACATCATCAGCGTAAACCCAGTCGTTGAACAGAAAAAGGTATTGAAAAAACTGCTCATGCGAGCCCGGGACACGGCGTTCGGTGAATGCTACGATTTCAGCAGGATGGCCTTCAGACAGGATTTCCGTGAGCAGTTTAGTGCCACTGTTCCGGTTCATGATTATAGTTCAATGTTTAAAAACTGGTGGTACCGCAGTCTTAACGGAGAACCCTATGTTACCTGGCCGGGAAGGGTGAAGTATTTTGCCTTAACTTCAGGGACCTCCGAAGCCTCGTCCAAACATATCCCGGTTACCGCCGAAATGTTGCGTGCTATCCAGAAAGCAAGCATCCGCCAGCTTGTTTCTGCCACCAAGTATGACTTCCCCGACGAATTTTATGAGAAGGGTATTTTAATGATTGGTGGCAGTACCCACCTTCGTTACAACGGCACCTATTATCAGGGTGACTTGTCGGGGATTACAGCAAGCAGCATCCCTTTCTGGTTCCAGCATTTCTATAAACCCGGACGACGAATTTCACGTGAGCAGGAATGGTCTGTCAAACTGAATGATATCGTCCTGCATGCGAAGAGCTGGGACATCGGGATCATAGTTGGAGTTCCGGCCTGGATCCAGATCATAATGGAAAAAATAATCGATTATTATGGGGTTAAGACCATCCATGACATCTGGCCTAATTTTTCGGCCTATGTCCATAGCGGTGTCTCATTTGACCCCTATATCCGGAGTTTTGAAAAATTACTCAGCCGCCCCATTTTGTTCAATGAATCCTATCTCGCCTCCGAGGGATTCATCGCGTTTCAGCGTCCCGGTAACCTGAAAACCATGGAGATGATTCTGGACAATGGAATATATTACGAATTCATTCCATTTACCGAGGACAACTTTGATGGGGAGGGGGAATTGAAGCCGAATCCTGAAACATACACCATTGAGCAGGTAGAGGAAGGAAAAGAATATGCCCTTTTGATATCAACCTGTGCCGGTGCCTGGAGATACCTGATCGGGGATACCCTTAAATTCATCTCCAGGGAACGCTGCGAAATCATGCTTACCGGCCGCACAAAGCAGTTTATCAGCCTGTGCGGGGAACATCTTTCGCAGGACAACCTCAACAGGGCCATCCGGATGTTCCAGGATGAATACAATGTGAAGATCAACGAGTTCACCATAACCGGCATCCGCTACGGCAATCTTTTTGCCCACCAGTGGTATCTTGGGTCCGACGACAACATCGATCCGGTTCTTGCCGCCCGCAAACTCGATGAATATCTCAAGATCTTAAACGATGACTACCGGGTTGAACGCATCGAGGCCATTAAAAACGTTTCAGTAGATGTATTACCTTTGCAGGTGTTTCATGACTGGATGAAGATCAGGGGCAAAGAGGGAGGGGCACACAAGTTTCCGCGTGTTCTGAAAAACGATCATCTGGAACAATGGAACAACCATATTAGTTTATACAAAACCAATACAAATAATTGAGTTCTGTTTTACATCCTCTGTTTGAAGGCATTATATTAGGCCTTACGGTTGCCATCTCCCTTGGCCCGGCACTGTTTGCCTTGTTACAAACCAGCATCAAACATGGAATAAAAGTTGGGATTTTCCTTGCGGCCGGCATCTTCACCAGTGACCTTACATTGGTTGTCGGATTCTATTTCGGGGCAGCACAGATAGTCACCGACCCAAGGTATCACCTGGTACTTGGAATTATCGGGGGTGTTGTGATGACCATTTTCGGGATTTACACCTTTTTCAAAAAAGTTCCGCAAACTGAGCAGGTTGAAGCCATCAATGAAATCAAAGTAAAGAAAAAAGGGGCCTTCCCCTACTTTTTTAAAGGCTTCATCCTGAACATTGCCAATCCGTTTCTATGGGTTTTCTGGATCACTTCGATGCTTGCGATCAATGCTACCTACGGGGGAGATCAGAAATCGGTGGCTCTGTTTTTTGTCGGGAGCCTTTCTGTGATCCTGATGACCGATATTTTAAAGGTTGTTCTTGCCAACAAGATCAAAATTGCCGGCAACCCCCAGGTTAAACTGTGGATGAACCGTATTGTCGGCCTTTTGTTCATGATCATCGGAGCCTTTGTGATTTCCGGATCTCTGCTTGAATACTTCCGTGGAATCTCTTTGCAGGTACCTTAAATTCCTCCGGTCATAATCCCACCTGATCAATTTGCTTTGCCTGTTTGGCTATTAAATCGATTTAATCAGCTTTTCAAAATCTGTCTTGAAATTGGTGCCGATCGGGATCAGCCGGTCCTTAATCTTCACATGGTTCCCCTCGATCAGATCAACCCTCGACAGAGCAATGATAAAGGATTTGTGAATGCGCGGAAACAAGTTGCCCGGTAGCAGGGTCTCAATGTTTTTCAATGACTGGTAACTGACGATCATTTTGTCGGTGGTATAAATCTTAACATAATCACCCAGTGCTTCGATATAAAGGATGTCATCAAGCGTAACCTTGTAGGTTTTTTTGCTGGATTTGATGAAAATAAAACTTTCTTCCGGCTTCTCCTGCGCTTTCATTTCAAGGTGAGGCAATTCCCTGCTTTTCAGCAAATCCTCCGCCTTTTGGATTGCTTTATAAAACCGGTCAAATGCAATAGGTTTCATCAAATAGTCAACCACATCCAGTTCGAATCCCTGGATGGCAAATTCAGCATATGCTGTTGTAATGATCACCAGTGGCGGGTTCTTTAGGGTTTTGAGAAAATCCATTCCACTTAACCGGGGCATATTGATATCCAGGAAAAGAAGATCCACCTCATGGTTGTGCAACACATCAATGGCTTCGATGGCATTACTGCACTTTGTCACGATCTCAAGGAAGGGAATGTTCTCGGCATAACGCTCAATGACCCGCTGGGCAAGGGGTTCATCGTCTATGATCAAACATCGTATTTTCATACTGCAATTATGGTTAATTCCACATGATACAGGGACGCTGTTTCCGTGATTTTCAGTTCATGATGTCCCGGGTAAAGTAACTCCAACCGTTTTTTAACGTTTAAAAAACCAAATCCACCGGAGGATTTCTTTTCAGCATAGGGGTCCACCCTGTTTTCAATCATAAACACGACCCGGTCTGTGTTCTCCAGATTGAAAACAATATGAATGTATGGATCATTCTTTATATCTTTTGACCCGTGTTTAAACGCGTTTTCAATAAAGGCAATGAACAGTAGCGGGGCAACTTTCAAATCAAAATTGCTGCCCCCGACATCAAAACTCACCTGCATGTTTTCATCGGCGCGAAGCCGTTCAAGGTAAACGTAACTTTGCAGAAACTCGAGTTGCTTTCCCATCGGAACCAGATCATCCTTCGACTCATAGATGATATACCGCATCAGGTCAGAAAGTTTCAATATCATTTCAGGCGCTTTATCCGATTTGTCAAGACTAAGCGAATAAAGGCTGTTCAGGGTGTTGAAAAAGAAATGAGGATTAACCTGCGCCTTGAGTGCCCGGAGCTCAGCTTCAATTTTTTGCTTTTCAACCTCCTTCATTTGAAGTTCAACATCCTGTAATGTAATGGAATCGCGCATTACCTCCAGCAAAGTTGATACAACGAGGAACAATAAAATCAGTATGAACTCTGCGATGAATTCCGTCAGAAAATTTGGATGAGACCCTCCTTCAAGGAAATAGGTGATATAATAATTCAACAGGATGAAAAGAAGGATGTTGGCCAGTTCAAGGGTAAAAAACAAGAGAAATTTCCTTTTATTGAAAAAGGAGGGGATCAGCCACAGTAAGTTTATATAGACGGAGATCGCAATAATGACGACCGTTATCAGAATGCTGACCGACATCTGAAAGGTGATGCTGTAAAAATTAAAATCACCCCGGGTGTAAATAAGTGTTACCGTAAATAAAACGATGCTGATAAGCCAGAATAGGGCATGCTGGATAAGAACATGCCGTTTACCCTTATAATACAGGTCGATGAGATTCATTGAAATGAAATTTCCGCAAATGTGCGTATTGATTTTGTGATTGTCAATTTTTTTTGATGTCCTTGATGAAAAACAAGCTGAAAGGCTCTCTTTTAACCATGAGGGTGCCGGTGTTTTACCTGCTGAATTAAAGTGATCATCGAGAATATTACTCGTTTGTCAAATAAATTGGCTGAATGGTTAAATTGTTGCTAATATTGCCGCTCGCATTTATTTACTCTCTGACTTAAAAGAACAGATCATCATTCTCCAAAATTTAACAGCCTGTCTCTATGAAAAAAGTATCCATGAAATTGAAATTTACCCTGATTGCCCTGGTTTTTTGTTTGACTGCCGGATCTTTCAGTTACGCCGAAAACCCGCCTGATGAAGGAATGTGGCTCCCGATTTTACTTGAAAGACTGAATTATGTTGACATGCAGAAAATGGGTCTTCACCTTACTGCAGATGAACTATACAGCATCAACCACAACAGCCTGAAAGATGCAATTGTCGGGTTATCTGCCAATGGCGGGGGGGGGGGATTTTTTTGCACGGCCGAATTAGTCTCCGATCAGGGCTTATTGTTCACCAATCACCATTGTGGCTATGGCTCTGTTCAGGATCATAGTACGCCTGAACATGATTACCTGACCAATGGTTTCTGGGCAAAATCAAAGAGTGAAGAGTTGTCAAATGAGGCCATGTGTGCTTCATTTCTGCAACGCATCGAAAATGTGACCGATTCTATTATTCCTTTCCTTTCTGATACAATAAAAGAGGCTGATCGTGTAAGCAAAGTCAAGGAGATTTCAAACAGGATTAAAAAAAGAGCTGAAGAGGGAGGTATATTCGAAGCTACGGTAAAAGCGTTTTACGGTGGAAATGAATATTACCTTTTTATTTTTAAAACTTATAAAGATGTCCGTCTTGTTGGCGCTCCCCCGTCTTCCATCGGAAAATTCGGCGGAGATACGGATAACTGGATGTGGCCCCGCCATACCGGGGACTTTACTGTCTTCCGTATTTATACCGATCCCGAAGGGAACCCTGCAAAATATTCGGAAAAGAATATCCCCCTGAAACAGGCGTACCATCTTCCAATCAGTCTTAAAGGCATTAAAAAGAATGATTTTGCCATGATCTGGGGATACCCCGGATCAACAACAAGGTATATGACCTCTTATGGAATTGAATATAACCTGAGCGTGTTCTACCCGACCCTGATTAAAATTTTCGGCAAAGAGCTGGAGATTATGAAGGAACGGATGGATGTCGATAGGGGCGTTAAAATAAACTATGCCGATGACTATGCCGGAATCGCAAATACCTGGAAAAATTTCATCGGCCAGTCCCGGATGCTGATCAGGAACAAAGTGGAGGATAAGAAAAAGGCTATTGAAAATGAATTCATTGTATGGTATAGTAAAGATCCCCAGCTGAAGAAAAAGTATGGAAACGTATTGAACGACCTTCAGAAAAATTACGCAGCAATGAAAAAAATTGCAATCCCCTTCTTTTATGCCAATCTGGCTGGCATGGGACTGGATGTGGTTAAAATGGCAAATCAGTTTGACGGACTTCACAGCGCTCTTGAAAAAAAGAATAAAAATGCGGTGAAAGAGGCACAGGCTGGGTTAAAAACTGCTGTTAAGGACCAATTCAAAGAATTTGACCAGGCCATTTCAAAGAAAACGCTGGCCGAAATGCTTCGCATATATGCACAGGATGTTTCCAGGGCTGAACTTCCCGGCATTTTTCAGTTGATTGAAAAAGATTATAAAAATGATTTCACAGCCTTTGCCGATGCCGTATATGAAAAATCAGTTTTTGCAACTCCCGGGGCGGCAAACAAATTTATTGACAACCCCAACCTGAAAACATTTAAAAAAGACCTGGGCTGGCAACTTGCCAAATCAATGCAGGAAGCAATGGGTAAGAACGCAGCAGCATACGGAGCAGCAAGAAGCAATGTTGGTGTTGATAACAGGATGTTCATTGCCGGAATCCGGGAGATGAATCCATCTCTGGTAAAATATCCCGATGCCAATTCAACCATGCGCATGTCCTATGGGAGCGTTCTTGATTACTATCCGGCAGATGCGGTTCACTACGATTATGAAACCACCTTGAAAGGTGTCATGCAAAAGGAAGATCCAACCAACGATGAATTTATCGTGGAAAAGAAACTGAAAGATCTGTTCCAGGCTAAAGACTACGGACAATATGGTGAAAACGGCGAGATGGTTGTTTGTTTCCTGACCACCAATGACATTACCGGCGGAAACTCGGGAAGCCCTGTCATCAATGGCGATGGCCAATTGATCGGTCTTGCCTTTGATGGAAACTGGGAAGCCATGAGCGGCGACATTATGTTTGAACCGGACATGCAACGTACAATCAATGTGGATATCAGGTATGTTTTGTTCATCATCGACAAATTTGCAGGAGCCACCAACCTGATCGATGAATTAACCCTTGTAAAATAACACCCATTTTCAGCATCCATTTGGATACAACCCCGGCTGTTTTGTTACATCAGGGGTTGTTTTTTTCCAGTTTCGCCTTTGCTGACACGGAAAAGTATATTGCTGCAAAAGCAAGACTGATCCATATTCCGGCCGGGAAAACACCAACAATGAAACAAATCAGTCCCCCAAGGGCGACAAAGAAACTTACAATTCCCATCAGAAAAATAGTTCCTGTAAAACCTTTAGTCATGTTCCAGCTTTTCCTCACGGCATCAACTGCTTCCATCTTTTCATCCATTACCAGGTAGGGTACAAAAGCGAGTTTGCACGCAAAAATAATTCCCGGAACAATTAACAGGACTATACCCGCCCCTACAATGAAAAAAACCAGGACGTTGGCTAAAAAAATATTTCCAAATGACTGGTAGGCGAAAAAAATGTCCTGTACTCTGAAGGTTTCACCTCTCACCGCTTTAAGATAAACCCAGGATGCGCCATAACTGATTGGCATTAAAACCAGGACACCATATACGAAATTGAACAAACCTGTTGTAAATGTCCCGACATAGGCCATGTTAAACATCGTGTGGGTCAATCCCATGGGGACGGAAAGGAGAATTTGAATAAACAATACCAGCAGAAGTTCCGGAAAGTTTTTTTTCAGGGTCTCCCAGCCATGACTGAATGAACCGGAAACAGTTGGTTCCGGTAAGAGGTTTTGGTTCCCGTTTTCATTGTTTTGTAAGTTTTCCATACGTTTGATTGTTTAAAGGTTAAAACAGCTTTTTATAACTTCTGCCTGTACAGCATTTTATTATCCGGATCGGCCGGTTCATCATACAAATAGTAAACATTATCATTGTAAACCCTGATCTTTTCGGGAAAGTAGTGATATAGCGTCAGCCTCTTTGTTAACACCCCTGCATTAATCTCAATTTCATAAAGACCATACTGGCCATTGGAAACAAATGTTGAATAGGCTTTTTCCGTTTGTTCATCAATTAAAATATCGCCAGTCCACCGGCCATCGCTGACCTTATCAATTTTTAGTGCCAATTTATAGGAAAAATTTCCCTGAGAATCATAAAACTCAATCTGGCGGTCAGGGGTATTAAAAATGCAGATAAAATTTCCGAATTTATACAGGGCTGTTTTAATCGGCCGGTAAAGAATTTTGTGAATATAGTTCCAGGTTACAAAATCGTCCCTTGAAATGGGAGAACGCTCCTGCATAAGCAATGCAGCTTCGTCGGCATTTCTTCTGACCATCTTCATTTTCTTTTCGTCTTTCACTTGTGTTATGGTCTGTTTTGCAAAGGTTTTTCTGTTTACTCCATAATATTCAACTCCCAGTCCCAGGTCAGTTGACCTTTGGAAATACAATATCTCTTCAGTGGCAGCCACACAGTTTTTAAGCACATTGTTAAACTTTTTCAGGTTGACGGGATAAATCAAATGCAATTGCCCGGTCTCATGGTAAACCTGGTAACCGGTATCATGGCCTAAAACATGCAAAATACCCAGGCAGTCTTTAAAAAGCCCGACCGGTGTGAAAGTAAAAGGCTGGGATGTTGCGACCGTATCTCCTGCCGTGTTTTTACAAACCAATTCGGCACTCGAAACCCGCTGTTTGAATATTAAAAGGTAAACCCTGCTGCTGTCTATTTCATAATCAAGCACTGCATAATGCTCATCTTTAAAGAATGCCTCATGCACGCTGGCTTTGATCTCAACCTCCTGCAATTCCTTTATTTCATGCTGAAGATATAAAGTGAGGGAGAATGAAGTTTCATCGAGAAGGATGGTTTTTGTTTCAAAACCAACGCAACTCACAACCAGTGTTGCCGGAATACTGTCAATGAAAAATGAAAAGGTCCCTTTTTTATCTGTTACCGTGCCTACCCGCGATCCGGCAATGACGAGGTTTACATCAGGAAGGCCGGCCTTTGTTAAACCATCAAGGACCTTCCCATAAAAAAAATGATATTGCCCCTGGACAACGCCCGAAAGACAGGTAAGCAGAACCATTAAAATAAATATCCGGGAAGGAAGGGAACCCGCTGATCTCCGGATTTTTATTTCATCCATGGAGTAAATCTACATATTTCTAATTTCAAAGGTAACTTAAAATAGATTATATAATTCCTGGAAATAAACTCAAAACCTCTATCTTTTTACCGGCATAATTGTATACATGACCGGCCATTCAACCTATATGATCGATTTGACGGCTTTTCTTTTGGATTTATGTTACATCTTATGTTAATTTGTATTTGAATTTCAATCAAATGAGATGAAAAAAAGGTACAAAATCCTGATCCATGTCGCCTTCTGGATTTACATGTTCAACCAGGTCCTTCTGTCTATTGCCATGCTTTCAGGAAAAGAATACGACCCATACCAGGAACTGACAATATACCCATTCACCAGTTTTATTACTTTCTATTGCCTTTATTTTACTTTTGGCATGTTTTTCACCAGGAAAAACAAACTTGTTCCGGTTCTTTTATTGATCTCCGCTATCGTGATTCTTGTTCCATTGCGCGTTGGCCTTGAGTATTATTTTTGGAAATATATCGGATATCCACATCTTAAGAGTCAGGAATTACTGAAAGTCGGGGCCGACTGGTGGTTTAACTCTCTCCGCCTTGTGATCATTTACGGAATCTACGCCCTGCTGATACAGCTTGCTATAGGATGGTTCGAAACCCAGAAACTCAAATCGGAACTGTTGGTTGAAAAACAATCCAGTGAGCTGGCCCTTCTGCGGTCGCAGATAAACCCGCATTTTTTATTCAATACCTTGAACAACATCTATTCGCTGGTATATAAAAAATCGGAAGATGCGCCTGAAGCCGTGATGAAAATGTCGGCCATCATGAGATACATGTTATACGATGCAACTACCGACAGTGTGTTACTTGAAAAAGAGATCGAATACCTGAAAAGTTTTATTGAACTCGAAAAACTTCGGATCAGGCACAAGGATTTTGTCGAACTGAACATCACAGGCAATGTGGAGGGTCGCACCATTGCCCCCATGCTTCTGATCCCGTTTGTCGAAAATGCCTTTAAACACGGCAGTAAAACAGTGACCAACCCTGGTATCCGGATCTATTTAACGATTCTTCCTCAGGAGATCCGTTTCGGGGTTCATAACCACCTCCGTAAAAACAATACGGCCCCAAAGGACCAAACAGGCGGGGTGGGCCTGAACAATATCCGCCGCAGGTTAAATTTGCTGTATCCTGGCAAACATATGCTCGAAATCACCACCAATGAAAATTCATTTAACGTTCAATTAATTCTTTCTGCATGAATATTAATTGTATAGCCATCGATGATGAGCCCCTGGCCCTTGATATCATCAGGGACTATTGTTCGAAAGTCGCATTTCTGAACCTCCTGAAAACATTCGACAATGCCATTGAATCCATTGAGTATATCCGCTCAAACAAGGTAGATCTTATTTTTTTAGATATTCAGATGGAGGAACTCACCGGGATTCAATTGCTGAATGCCTTGAAGCATCGCCCTTTTGTGATCTTTACAACAGCTTATGAACGATATGCCATCCAGGGTTTTGAACTGGATGTGGTGGATTATATGCTGAAACCGATCTCTTTTGAACGGTTTATCAAAGGGGTCAATAAGGTATTCGAGCGTATGCAGCTTGATCCTGTTGTCAAACAGGAAACCAGTAAAACAAAACCTGCGGAGCCATCCTTTTTCTTTGTTAAAACCGAAACCAGGATGGAAAGAATCGAGAACAATGATGTGTTATACGTCGAGGGAATGGGCGACTACTGGCGGATTGTTACTAAAACAAGAAGGATCATGACCCTGATGAATGCACGGAAACTCGAGGAGGTATTGCATGAACCACAGTTTTGCAGGGTTCACAAATCGTTTTTCATTGCACTTGATAAAATCGAATCCATTGAGCGTAACCGGATTAAAATAGCAGATCAGTACATCCCCGTCAGTGAAACTTACCATAAAGCATTTTTTGACCTGATCGAACGAAAAAAACTGGCCTGACTCAGGAAACCCAATCATAATCCATTTGCTTACGGGCCAGGTCGATGCGTTTGACCCTGATCTTCAGCTTATCTCCAAGTTTAAACCGATAACCATTGCGCTGTCCGATGATCTGGTAATTCTCCTCATCCAGATAGTAATAATCATCCTCCAGGTCGCGTAGCCGGATCATTCCCTCGCATTTTGTACCAATGATTTCTGCGAAAATGCCCCATTTGCTCACTCCTGAAATCAGGGCATCAAACTCCTGCCCCACCTTATCAAGCATATATTCCGCCTGCTTGTACTTGACCGACATCCGCTCGGCATCAACGGCCCTGCGCTCCATTTCCGAAGCATGCTCACACATGGGTTCATATACCTCTTTGGAAACTGAAGGGGCGTTGTGCATATAATCAAACAGCAGCCGGTGTACCATCAGGTCGGGATACCGGCGTATCGGGGAGGTAAAATGAGAATAAAACTGAAAAGCCAGACCATAATGGCCAATATTGTTTGTAGAATAATAGGCCTTTGACATAGTCCGGATGGCAATGGTTTCAATCATCGTTTCGGTGCCGGTCCCCCTAATGTCATTGAACAGTTTGTTGAAGGAATCGGCCAATGATTTTTTTGAACTGATCTTAAGTTTATACCCAAGGCGCTCGACAAACTGGGTGAAGTTTTCCAGCTTTTCCGGGTTGGGTGTATCGTGAACCCGGTACACAAAGGTTTTCACCGTTTGATTTTCTCTCTTTTTCCCTATAAATTCAGCCACCTTCCGGTTGGCCAGCAACATATAATCTTCGATCAGTTTGTTGGCGTCTTTCATCTCCCTGATGTAAATGCTGAGCGGCCTTCCCAGATCATCCAGTTTAAACCTGACCTCCTGGGTTTCAAAGTTAAAAGACCCCTTCTGGAACCGCTCCTCCCTCAATTTCATGGCGACGCCATTCAATACTTTGATATCGGATGCATATTCACCGGTCCCCGACTCAATGATGGCCTGCACCTCCTCGTATGAAAATCGCCGGTTCGACCTGATCGCGGTTTTGCCGAACCACTCGGAATAAATTTTTGCCTTTTCGTCCATCTCAAATACGGCTGAAAAGCACAATCGGTCTTCGTCCTGTTTCAGAGAACACAACCCGTTCGATAACCGTTCGGGAAGCATCGGTATGGTTCGCCCAACCATATATACCGACGTTCCTCGCTCGACCGCCTCCTCCTCAATGGCCGACCCTGGTTTTACGTAATACGACACATCGGCAATGTGCACCCCGATCTCCCAGTGTCCGTTATCCAGCGCCCGGAGTGAAATGGCATCATCAAAATCCTTGGCATCCTCGGGGTCAATGGTAATGGTAAAAACCGGCCTGAAATCCCTGCGCTTGCTGATTTCCTCGTCCGGGATGTTATCTGGAAAGGATGCAGCTTCTTTCTCTGCCTTGGGGGAAAAGGACAACGGGAAATCAATTTCTGCCAAAATCGACTGCATCTCCACCTTGTTATCCCCGGGTTTTCCAAGCACCTCTTTGACCTCCCCAAAAGGGTTGGCCGACTGGGTAGGCCATTCGGTAATTACTGCCACCACCTTCTGCCCGTTCTTTGCCCCGTTCAGCTTTGAAATGGGAATGAAAATATCGACCGGCATGGTGTTGTTATCAGGCCTGAGAAACGCAAAATTTTTGGAGGTTTCAATCGTTCCGACAAACTGCTTTTTATTCCTTTTGATAATCTCTGCGATTTCCCCCTCCAGTTTATGCCCCTTCCGCCTGGGGAAAATATAAACCTTAACCTTGTCCCCATGCAGGGCGTGATTTGTGTTTGTGGCCCCAATAAAAACATCTTCTGTTTTGTCATCCGGAATTACATAGGCTTTTCCGGTTTGCTTCATATCCACGGTCCCCGTAACTGAGGTTTTTATCTCCTTTTCATACTTCGGGCTTTCGCGGTTAATCTGATACTTTCCACGCTTGCTCATGGCAAGCTCCTGGTTCTTGAAAAGCTGACCGATTATCAGGCTGATCAGGTCCTTGCTGGCGCGATCCTTGATGCCAAGCCTGGCTGCGACCTGTTTATAATTGAAACTGCTGTAAGGGTTATTCAGAAAAACATCCAGAACCGATTTTACAAAGGTGTTCTTCTCAACACCGCTTAAACTTTTTTTCTTCCCCATAAAATCAATATTAAACGTTTCAGCTTGATTAAATCACCATTTTGCCACAGCACTGCCTGCTTTTTCTCCAGGTATGGCGGCCAGCAACATCCGGGTATATTCCGACTGCGGATTTGAATAAACCTGGTCAGCTTCACCCATCTCCTCAATTATTCCGTTTTTCATTACAATAAGCCGGTCCGACATGTATTTAACCACTGAAAGATCGTGCGAGATGAAGATGTAGGTCAGACCAAAATCCTTTTTCAGATCGTTTAACAAATTTAAAACCTGTGCCTGAATGGAGACATCCAGCGCCGAAACAGATTCATCACAAATGATCAGCCTGGGTTCTACGGCAAGTGCCCTGGCAATACAGATCCGTTGCCGTTGTCCACCTGAAAATTCATGCGCATACCGGTAATAGTGCTCCGGTTTAAGGCCAACCTTTTCCAGGAGTTCCATCACCCGGACTTTTCTGTTGGCATCATTATCGTGTAATTGATGCACCTTCATGGGTTCAAGAATAGACGGGCCTATCGCCATCCTGGGATTGAGTGAAGAATAGGGGTCCTGGAAAATGATCTGGAGGTCCTTACGAAGTTTTTTCAACTTGCCGGCGGTAAGCTTGGTGATATCCTGATCCCGATAGATGATTTTTCCTTCGGTGGCCGGGATAAGTTCAAGGACAACCCTGGCCAGGGTTGTTTTCCCGCTTCCTGATTCCCCAACAATACCAAGTGTTTCACCAGGATAAACAAAAAAACCTGCTTTATCTAATGCGGTAAAAGAACCAAAACGTTTGCCAAGATTCTCAACTTCCAAAATGGGTTTTTGCGCATATAACCGCGCATGTTCCTCCTTTCGTTGAACCGGAGTCACCACTTGCCGGGATTCATTGATTCCCTCCTTAATAAATTTTTCAATGGTCGGCAGCCGCACCAGGCGGACATCAAGCGGAGGCCGGCAAGCCAGTAGACCTTGGGTATAGGGATGTTTCGGCGATCTGAAAATATCTGTGACCGTCCCCTCCTCCACAGCCTTCCCTTTATTCATCACCAGAACACGGTCTGCAAATCCATTCACAAGCCCAAGGTCATGGGTAATAAAAAGGATGCTCATATTCCTCGACTCCTGGAGATTTTTCATCAACTCAAGAATGGTCTTCTGTACCGTGACATCGAGTGCGGTGGTTGGCTCGTCAGCGATCAGAATGTCAGGGCTGCAGGAGATCGCCATGGCGATCATCACGCGTTGTTTCTGTCCCCCGGATAATTCGTGTGGATATGATTTCAAAATTTCAGCCGGCCGCGGAAGTTTAACCTCATTAAAAAGATCAAGCACCTTTTCACGGGCCTGCTTTCCGGAAAAACCCAAATGAATCTTAAGACTTTCCATAACCTGGTCACCGCAGGTAAATACCGGGTTCAGCGAGGTCATGGGCTCCTGGAAAACCATGGAAATGGAATCCCCCCTGAGCTGTTGCATGTCGCGTTCGTTTAGCTTTAGAAGATCTAAGGCCGGGTTTCCTCCTTTTCTGAACAGAATTTCCCCGCTGGTAATTTTACCAGGGGGTATGGGAATAAGCCTTAAAACAGCCAGGGCAGTTACAGTCTTTCCGGAACCGGATTCTCCAACAACTGCAAGTGTTTCGGCTTCATTCAACTGGAATGAAACCTGGTCCACCACATTCTTCATTCCCTGGTCGGAATCAAAACTAACCGATAAATTACGAATGTCGAGTAAAGGAGTGGACTTCATTCTCCGGGAAAATTTTAATCAAACCTACATGATTTTTTTCAATGTGGGGTGGATGTTGATAAATTACCCGCCCGGAGGTTTAACCTTTCCCATGCATTATTGATTAAGCAAAAACATTGTAATGAACTATTTCAGTGATTTCGTCTCCCTTGTTTTTCCGAAAATTTGTGCAGGATGTGGTAACAGCCTTTGGAAACAGGAAGAGGTTCTTTGCCGTTATTGTGAATTCCATCTTCCCAGGACAAATTTTCATCTTGAAATGGAAAATCCTGTAACCCGGCTTTTCTGGGGAAGAGCCTCCATTGAAACAGGGGCGGCATTTCTGTATTTCAACAAAGGGAGCAGGGTTCAGCGACTTGTCCATCAGTTGAAATACAAAGGCAAAAAAGAAATTGGAATTTTTCTGGGGTCACAATATGGGCAGGTATTAAAGACTGCACCAGGATTCAATACCGCAGATGCCATAATCCCGGTTCCCCTTCACAAGAAAAAATATATGAAACGGGGCTACAATCAAAGTGAACAGTTTGCCAACGGACTGAATGCGTCAATGAATATCCCCGTTGAGAATCATCTGCTGATCCGGACAAAAGCTACGGAAACACAAACCAGAAAATCAAGATTCGGTAGATTCGCGAATGTTCATGAAACCTTTGCAGTATGCCACCCTGGAAATTGGAAGGGAAAGCATCTCTTGTTGGTTGATGATGTCATTACCACGGGCGCCACGCTTGAGTCATGTATTCTGGCCCTGAACATTATTCCGGAGGTAAAAATCAGCATTGCCTGTATTGCGACAGCCATGCTATAGTTTTGCTGCGAGAATGGCCGTCTTTTTGATTTTTCTTATGGTCCCGTCCGGGCGGGTGATTTCAATCAGTAAAACATAATAACCTATCGGTGCTTTGTTTCGTGATACGGTCATCCCGTCCCAGACGAAAACTCCTTCACTGCCTGACAGTATATTGTTAGCCAATTGCCTGATCAAACGCCCCTGGAAATCAAATACCCGGATATTCACAGAACAATCCGGCTCTATTTCGCGGATGATGATGTTCAACAAATCGTCGCGTCCGTCATTGTCGGGAGAGAAAATTTCAGGTTCCATGCTGATTTCCTGATCAGTTGAACTAAAAGTGGGACGATGAGAGTTTGGGTAGCCCGGTGTGGCAAACCCAACTGTCTCCGCCGCCGAATGCCAGTTGGATATATCATCTGACGACAGATCCGGGTTCGTACGTTCCAGAGAAACGCCCTCCCTTGTGGCCAATAAAGGATAATGCATGTCTGGATCATACTGCATTTTATCAATGATTACCTGGTTATCCTTCCTTGCAAGAATGACAGTTCCGGTATCATCACCGAAAACCGGGAACCCGGTCATTCCTACTATGTTTTCCGGCGACTCTGACCGGTATCGTTCACAGATATCTGCCGGGTTGGAGGTCAAAGCAATATAATCTCCGGGGAACAACAGGTATCCGCTCGTCATCAAAGGTGTTGAATTCGGGAGCATTCCCCCTGTGGTATCGCTGTCGGACAACACCAATGAACGCATATCTATGATTTTTTCCGATCGGTTGTACAACTCAACAAATCTGGCTCCTCCGGTGGCAGGATCTGATAAAATTTCATTGATGACAATATCGTGACAAGAAGCAGTATCAGGAATGGCAAACCGAAGAGTTGTTGTTGAATCACTTCGGTTTCCCGAACAATCTTTCTGGCCTCCCGTTATATGAAGGTAATAGGTTACGCCCCTTTCAAACGCCTTGTTTAACAACAATTTTATGGAAGAAAAATCCGGGGAAACCGGGACAACCTTTTCAGGGTTTACTTCTTCGGCAGGGCGGTCCTTGAAGGGGCTGATGGACCAGTCCCTAACAGATTGCAATGAGCTGCTATCCATTGCTTCGGAAAAATAAACCGTCAGAATTGAAGTATCCGAAATAATTGCTTTTACCGGGTTTGGATTCTTCACATCCGGGTTCGATCCGGAAATTGAATTGGCCCTGCCGGGAGTTCCACCGGAAGCATCTGTGGAAGCATTCCAGTTTTCACGGCAACCGCATGGATTTAATGGATCTAGCATCTCCAGCGACCAGCCTCCCTCCTCCTTAAATGATCCCTGGTACCAGTCGGGACTGTAAGAAACAGAATGTATCACATGGTTCAAAGAGTCCTTCAGGACGAGGGTGGTTCCTTCGTTCGACAGGGAGGAGGAAGAGGTAAATAACACGGCACAAGCAGCATAATTTAAGTACACAGAGTCTTTCACAATGAGCAAATAGCTTTTGGGGGGCAATATCATTGATTGGAAAACCTTTGAATAGTTTCCATAAGCGATTTTCCAACCCTTCAGATTAATCGGAATGCTGGTTCGATTGAACAACTCAATATACTCGACATTTGGCAAATCAACCGGGGGGTCCGGGTCTGCCATGATCTCATGAATAAGAATGTCATTTGGTTTGGCACGATAGAAACAAAGTTGAATTGTCGTATCGAAAAGACGGTTCGCCGATAAATCCCGGATGTCTTGAATACGCAATGAATCAAACACACCCTCAGCCAGGGGTTCCTGGAAAAAAAGGTTTAATAAGGCTGGATTATGTAAATCCAGCCTGGCTGAATCTGGTCTGGCTCCGGTCGCAACCATCAGGTAATTTGACGAATCTTCAGCATCTTCTCTTAGAATGGATTCCGAAAAGCTCAACCTGACTGTGTTAGCTGAAGGCATCTCCTGTGAAATTATTTTCGGTGGAATGGTATCATGAATAACCGGCCCTATATAAAAGTCGTCGAAAATAATTTTAGTGGCATTGCTTGAAGTATATCGGCAGAGTACCCTAAACCATTGGGAGGATAGAAAGGTGTCATCAAAAAATGATCCTTCCGAAAAATAGTTATATCCCCCGGTTGTGTCAATCATCGTATCCCACCATCCCTCTTCATTGCGAATTATTTTTACACGCAGGGTGTTGGTCGAATGAACCGTTTTATACGATTTGAAACTAAATATCTTATCCTTTTTGGTGCCTGTCTGCCTCACGACAGAAATAGAATCATCCACACCTCCAACCTGGAGAAAATAACCATTCAGCTCTGCTTGAAGCACGGCGGTGTCGGAGGTCAGATAAATCCTGGCAAAGTTGTTGGACGAAGTATTGAATGCCAGCTTTATCCAGAAACTCCATTCGGTGTTGGTAATCCGTGCATTGTGGGTTACAAGAACAGAAGTATCGGTTCCGGTAGAATGAAGTTGGAGCTGCTTTGCAGCATTGACCTCAAACTGCATTATATCGCCTGTCCAAATGGGGTTTTCCGTGAAGTTCCCATCCGAAAAATCATCTTTAACCTGGCCTATGGCCGTGCAAAAAACGAAAATAAAGCATACCGTGAATAAATAAACCGTTTTCATACCTGATATTTCTGCTTAATCAGGAATTAAACAAAAAGTGACCGGGTTTTTAAAGAAATTTAGCATTCGTCAACCATTTCCCTCTTCGCTGTATAGTTGTTTTTCCCATATCTTTGCAAAAAATCTTGGTTATGAAACTGGCAGTTGTCGGCGCAACCGGGCTTGTTGGAAGAGAGATCCTCAAGGTCCTTGAAGAACATCATATTTATCCTGACCCATTAATACCTGTTGCCTCACTTAAATCTTCAGGACTTCCGCTAACCTTCAACAACCATCGTTATTTTATTCACACACATGAGCAGGCTATTGCTGAAAAGCCAGATGTCGCTATATTTTCTGCAGGGGGGGCCACTTCAAAGGAATGGGCGCCACGGTATGCTGCCGCAGGGATTACGGTAATAGACAATTCGTCAGCCTGGCGCATGGATCCTGAGATCCCGCTGATAGTTCCGGAAATCAATGCCTCCATCCTGACCCGGAATCATAAAATTATTGCCAACCCAAACTGTTCAACCATTCAACTGGTATTGGTTCTGGCTCCTCTTCATGCAAAATATAAAATCAAACGGATGGTAGCAGCCACCTACCAATCGGTGACGGGTACCGGCGCCAGGGCTGTGAAGCAACTTGAAAACGAACGAAAAGGGATTAAAGGCGAGATGGTATACCCATACCCGATCGATCTGAACCTTTTTCCCCATGGAGGTGATTTTCTCGAAAACGGATATACTTCCGAGGAGATGAAACTGGTCAATGAAACACATAAAATACTCAATGATTATTCGATCAGGATCACAGCCACCATCGTCAGGGTTCCTGTTATGGGAGGACATTCTGAAGCCATTAACCTGGAGTTTGAACGTGATTTTTCGGTCGACGATATTTTTTCCCTTTTTAATAATTCTCCAGGCATTATTCTGCGTGATGACGTTAAAAACAATATCTACCCAATGCCCCTGGAGGCAGCCGGCAGGGATGAGGTTTTTGTTGGCAGAATCCGCCGTGATGAATCACAGCCCAACTCCCTGAACCTTTTTATCGTTGCTGATAATCTGCGCAAGGGGGCTGCAACAAATGCCGTACAGATTGCCGAATACCTTCAGTTAAAAAATCTGCTTGGCGGTTGATATATCTCAAGTTTCTGATTGATAAAAGTGGTAGAATAAATTGCTTAATATCAATTTTGTGTTATCTTTGTCTGCCTTTTAAAATTAGGTAAAAGGCAGTCATCATCAATGGTAAACAAAATACAGCATACTTCCAATTGCACCGATTGCAACTGTAAGGCTTCCATCTTTAATAGTTTGAGTCCCTTCGAACTCGAACTGATTAACGGAAGCCGGTTTCAGGTGAGTTATAAAGCTGGAGAAATTATTTTCAAACAAGGCACTCCGTCGCCCTATTTCGTTTGTATCACCTCGGGACTTGCCAAGATTTATATTGAAGGATATGGGAAAAACCTCATCCTTGCACTAATTAAACCTATTGATTATATCTTCGGCCCGGGAATCTATGTAGATAACCGTCACTATTATTCTGCCGCTGCCGTTGAAGATTGTATGGCATGCCTTGTTGACGTAACTGTTTTTAAAAAACTGATTCGCGATAATCCCGATTTTGCTGAAGAATTCATTAAACGGGTTTCACTTCAGTCGATCTTTAACTTCGACCAGGTAATCAGCCTCACTCAGAAACAGATGCATGGCCGCATTGCTGATGTGATTTTCTACCTTTCCGATAAGATCTACTGTCAGAATCCTTTTGAAATGACCATCTCCCGCCAGGATTTGGCCGACCTCTCGGGCATGTCAAAAGAAAGCGCCATCAGGATTTTAAAAGAATTCAAAGAGGAGGGTATTCTGACAACCTCCGGGAATTCCATGGAGATCCTGAATACAAAACAACTTCGCCAGATAAGTGAGACGGGCTGATAAGCAATTCACAGTCGTCATGTTTTCTTTCTTCTTTTCACATATTTCAACACCAGAATCCTCAAACTACACATATTTCTATATGATGATTGATATATGTCAACGAAGAATTGAGATATATCAGTTATTATATTAACAAATCTCACCAACTTATTAACAGAGTCCTTGATAATCTTCGATATTTTTGTTTCCGAAACAATTTGCACAAGTTGTCAGCTGCATAAAAGGTATTTATTAACAAAATCTGTAAGAGTATGAAAAAATTACAAAATTTATTTTTTGCTGCCGGATTGATGATCATGGCTGCGTGTTTAACGTTAACTTCCTGTACCAAGGAAGGACCGCAAGGACAACAAGGTCTTGCAGGTAAAGATGGAACAAACGGAACAAATGGAACAAATGGTAAAGATGCCAATGAAACCTGCAAAATTTGTCATACCGCTACGATGGTTGACAGGATTGCAGTAGAATTTCAAATGGCAAAACATTCATGGGGGGCAGCTGCATTCGAAGAATCTGGAAATACCGCCTGTACTCCCTGCCATGAGCAAAAAGGTTTTGTTTATGTTTGTCAGAACAACACCTCTGCCGAATTCGTCTTTAGCGGTGGAAAATGGGTAAACCAATATTTTCCTGATGCTGCCAGTACATTCGGCGAAATCGGTTGCTGGACTTGCCACAGCAGTTTGCACACCACCTATGGCGCATCAGATATTGCCCTGACCACAACGGCCCCTGTTTCAATGACTATGTGGGCCGGCGCTAAGACAATTGATCTGCCCGCCGATAGCGGAAGTGGTAATTTATGCGCTAAATGTCATCAACCACGCCCTCTGACTTGCGGATATGATGCGGCCGGCAGAGTATTAAACTATGACTCCCTGAAAAATTTCCCCTTGGCTGTCCAGTATGACTCAACTACCGGGGTGACAAATCACGGGGTGAAACCTTCTTACAGGATGCACATTCATTATGGCGCCGTAGGTGGGGTATATGCGGGGGTTGGTGCAATTGAATTTCCAGGCACAATGGCTTATGGCAATTCATACCATACCACCCATGCTTCCTGCGTTGATTGCCATATGGCAAATCCGATGACAGGTATTGCAGGTGGTCACTCATTTAATGTCAGGAATGCAAGAGAAGCTGCTTTGGGTAGCGGTACAACCTGGAATTTTAATGGTTGTAACGTTACGGATTGCCATGCGGCCGACCCAATAAGTAAATCCTCTGCCAAATGGGTAAATACAAGGGCAACTGTTAAAGCATTGCTTGACCAGCTGGCGGATAAAATTAACGCATGTGGAGGTGGTCATGATATTCTTCACAAAGACGCATCTTCTACTAACCTCTGGTGGGGTATCACTACCAACAATTATGATGGCTACATGGATATCTTTGATGCATCAACAAATCCAACCGGCTATTGGAAAATGAACGGACAACAACCAAAGTTCCCGAAATTATTGAATGTTCAGATGGGTGCCATTATCAATTTCCAATTCTGCTTAAGAGAATACAGTCTGGGTATTCACAACACTACTTATGTAACAGCCCTTATGACCAATTCAATCAAAGCATTGAACGACGCTGGTTTGTAAATACTGCTTATATTTGTAAAAAGGCTTCAGAAAACCTGAAGCCTTTTTTACAAATAACAAATAATTATCCTTTAATTGATTCTGAAAAACTGTTATTCGTGAATCATATATCCTTCAACTAAAAAAAATGATTATGCAAATTAGAACATTGAAAAAAGTGATCGCCATTTTATCTGTGATTTTTATCATTTCTTCCTGTTCAAAGGATGTCATCGTACCTGATCCGCCTTCACCCCCACCACCCCCTCCTGTACCTGGACAAATCAGTTATGCTGGGGAAATACAACCCGTTTTTACCGAGAAATGTATTCGTTGCCATGGGGTGGGAATGGTTGCACCTGTTTTGACTGAGGGCAAATCCTACCTGTCGCTGATGAATACACCCGACATGGTTATTGTCGCAGCCCCGGGGAACAGCATCCTGTACCGGAAAATGGCCTCCGGGGGCAGTATGGCCTCCTATTGCAACAAGGCAAATGCCGACTCAGTTTACAAATGGATCAGCCAGGGAGCTAAAAATAATTAATGGATTATTCACTCTAATAATTAATCGAAATGCATACATATACGTTGAGTAATTTGAGACGATTATTCCTCAGTTTAATCTTGATAATAAGTGGTTTTGGGGTGGTTATTGCCCAGGATTCAATCCCGGAACAATCAACTAAGAAACCATTGGAAAAAGCTGCTTTTGAAAGCGGATACTTCATTGCAGACCGAACTGTTTCCCTCCCCCCTGCAAAAACACTCGAAGCGGTGATCCAACATGATTTTGGAACGATTCAATCCCATTGGACCGATATCTATGGGCTTTGGGGTGCATCTAACATCCGGATTGGATTAAATTTCACCATTACCAAAGACCTTCAGGTCGGTTTCGGAACCACAAAAATGAAAATGCTTCAGGATTTTAGCATTAAATATGTGATTGTACGCCAGCGCCAGGGGGGCTTTCCGGTTACCATTGCTTTCTACGGGAATGTTGCGCTCGATGCCAGAAATAAGTCGTCTCTTGGAAATAATAAATTATCCTCAGATCTTGATTTCAATTCAATTGTAAAAGATACGGCATTCCAAAGAAGTATTGCAAATCAAGTCGTACAAAACGACACAAACTATGCTTTAAACTATATCACGTATAACCAGGCAGCCGGCCTCAAGGGGGCAAATGTATCGGATCTGGGTTCGCTTTTCGATCACACATTTAAGGCCTCCTACAGGTTTTCCTATTTTGCCGAGTTTATGATTGCACGTAGATTCTGCAAAGAGTTTTCAGCACAGCTGGCAATCTCATGGGTACACTATAACCTGGTTGATCAAACCACCATGGAAAATAATCATGTAAACGGAGGGATAAACAATAATATAAATATTGCCGGTATCGGCAAGCTTAAAATTAGTCCCCAGACCTCTATCATGCTTAGTTATTCTCAACCACTTATGACTTACCTGAACACAGCCCCCTGGCCGAATATGGGACTCGGAGTTGAAATTTCTACCAGCACACATGCATTTCAGATTTTTCTGACCTCAGCCAACGGGCTTGTTCCACAGGAAACCATCATGTATAACCCCAACAATCCTTACAACGGGGCCATTCTTCTCGGATTTAATATAACCCGCTTGTGGACTTTTTAATCCTGAACCAAATTTATTTTCTAACCAATAAAATTAAATTATGAAAACATCACAAAAAATTGCAACGATTATGGTTGCCGCATTCATTGCTGTGGTATTCCTCTTTGGCAATGCTGTTCAAGCCCAGGCTAAAGCAAAACCATGGCCGGTCCCTGATAAAGACAAAGCATTAAAAGCACCTGCAAAGGCAGATGTAGCTTCTGGCAAAGAACTATGGGCAAAACATTGCAAATCATGCCACGGAAGTAAAGGATTGGGCGACGGTATAAAAGCCGCTTCCTTGAAGACTTTCCCCGGCGATTTCTCATCTGCCGCTTTCCAGGCTTCTACCGATGGTGAACTTTTTTATCGCACCGATAAAGGCCGCGATGAAATGCCGGCATATGAAAAGAAAATTCCAGAAGCGACCGATCGCTGGGCTTTGGTTGCTTTTATGCGTACAATGAAAAAGTAGCTGCATAATGCTGCGACAATGATTGTGAAATGGGTGTTACCAAGAATATCCGGGTAACACCCATTTTTCTTTCCATATCAACCTGATAAATTTTCTACAATACAGACTATGATTTATAAAGCAAATATACGGCCTGCATGGGTCGTACTCGTGTTGCTAATGCTTTTTACTCTTGCATTTACACTGGTGAAAACATCAGACTCCTCCCCTTCAAAAACAGTCCAACCTGAACAGGAAAAACCTACTAAAATTGATCTTACAAAGTTTAAAAATGCAGCAGAAAATGAAAATTGCCTAAAATGTCACGGCCAGTCAAAATATACCTATGAAAATCCGGAATCGAAAAAAACCGTGACTAAGCGGATGTATACCGAACTGGTCCTGGATCGCAACGTTTTTTATATTTCAAACCATCGTGAGTTCAAATGTACCGATTGTCACTCCGAAGAATATGGCACCTTCCCGCACGCCGGAAACTTACGTATGGAAGCCAAGGCCAATTGCATAGATTGCCATGGCGGAGATGAAAAATATGCCAAATTCAAATTCGAGCAGATTGAATCGGAATTTCAGGCGAGTGTTCACTCTGAAAAACATAGTGAAGATTTTACGTGCTGGATGTGTCACAATGCACATACCTATAAGATCAACGCCCGCACAAATGAAAACCTTAAAGAGACCATTACCTACGATAACCTGATCTGTCTCAATTGTCACGGGGATGTGAAAAATTATCAGTTACTTACCAATAAGACTAAACCCAATATCCTGCAGAAACATGAATGGTTGCCAAATCAGGCTTCTCATTTTACCAATGTGCGCTGCATTGAATGTCACGCTAAAAATGAAGATACTTTAGTTGTCGCACATCATGTGGTATCAAAAAGCCAAGCCGTCAGAAAATGTGAATCCTGCCATTCCAAAAATTCCATTCTTTATGCCTCCTTGTATAAATATAAAGTGAGTGAGAAAATCCAAAAGGAAGGCATTATTATGGGGCTTCTTACAGGAGATGCAACCAGTATTGGTCCCGATAAAAGCAACACACTGAATATCATCAGCCTGGTAATTTTTGGATTTACAATTCTGGTTATTATAATCCATGCTGTATTTCGCGTTAAAAAATTAAACTAACAATGAATCATCACACTGAACCACTCTATTTGTATCCTATATGGATCAGGATCTGGCATATGACAAATGCCCTTCTCTGCCTGATATTGATTATAACCGGGTTAAGTATCCAGTTTTCGAATCCGGAGACAGTCGTAAAATTCAATGCTGCAGTATCTGCGCACAATGTTGCCGGAATAATCCTGACGATCAGCTATGCTGCATTTTTTATCGGAAATCTTTTTACTCCCAACGGAGCCTCTTATGTAATTCCTGTCAAAGGATTCCTGATCCGCCTTAAAAAACAATTTATCTACTATACTGTTGGTATATTTCAAAGGAAAGATCCCCCTTTTCCTGTAACCGAAGAGAGCAAATTCAACCCATTGCAGCAGGTTACCTATGTTGTTCTGATGTATGGATTCGTGCCCTTTGTAATTCTTTCAGGCTGGGGTCTTCTTTACCCGGAAATCACCGTTAATAGTTTTATCGGATTTAGCGGGCTTGATCTCACCGACTTGCTGCATATTACCGCAGGTTTTAGCATCAGCATTATCATGTGTGTGCATGTCTATTTCTGCACCATCGGGAAAAAACCGCTAAGCAACTTTAAAAGCATGATCAACGGTTATCATGAATCTCACTAAATTTTTAAAACGTGGAAGAAGAATTGAATCAGAACCAGAAAAACTCACGTCGTCAGTTTCTTAAAAAAGGTCTTATTGCAGGTGCCGGTGTTGCCGTGGGAAGTGGTCTCATTACAGCATACGTCGATGCAACGGCAAGTGAAACAGGAGAAAAGGTAAAGGTTCTTACTACCGACGGTGAAATCATGGAGGTGGACCGGGGTTTGCTAAAACTCCCCAGGGTATCACGCCAGGAGTCACACAAAGGAATTCCTGGTCGTAAATTTGTGATGGTAATCGACCTTGGAAAATGCAAAAACGCAAGAAAATGCGTGGAGGCATGCCAAAAAGGACATCATCTTCCCAAGAGCCAGGAATTCATGAAAGTTTACCTGCTTCAGGATTCTGAAAAAACAGCTCCTTACTGGTTTCCTAAGCCATGTTTTCATTGTGACAATCCCTTGTGTGTGAGTGTTTGTCCGGTAGGTGCAACATATAAACGAAGTGATGGTATAGTCCTGATCGACAATGAACGCTGCATCGGGTGCAAATTCTGTATGACCGGATGTCCTTATTCAACCAGGGTGTTTGCCTGGAAGCATTATCCGGAATTTGATGAAGATAAGGAACCCTATTCACCTGAGGCCAGCAGCCCTGGTAAAGAGGGGACTGTTTCAAAATGTGATTTTTGTCCGGATCTGATTCGTGTTGGAAAAATTCCATATTGCGCCTCTGCCTGCCCGATGGGAGTTATCTACTTTGGAGATGTTGACGAGGATACCGTAACAAATGGGACCGAAACATTTCAATTCAGCAAGCTCATCCACGACCGTGCCGGTTATCGCTATCTTGAAACATTGGGAACCCGGCCTTGTGTTTATTACCTTCCTCCCGTCGATCGCCAGTTTGAGGTTGACAGGGGGTTTGGCGTCCTGGAAGAATCGGTGAAAGAAAGATATAAAGATACACCATACAGCAAAAAAAATAAACCGTAATCATGGAACTAGAACAAAAAAATCCATTAAAGGAGTTTGCCCCGCAACTCGAGCGGACAAGCATACTGGGATATGTCTGGATCATCTTTCTGCTTATGGTGATCGGGGTTGGCTTCTATGCCTTTCTTCAACAGGTTATTGATGGGCATGAAGTTACCGGAATGCGCGACAATGTAGTCTGGGGTGTCTATATTGTCAACTTTATCTTTTTTATGGGTATCAGCTATGCCGGTGCTTTAATTTCCGGAACCCTGCATCTTTTTAAAACCCCATGGCGTAAACCCATTATCCGGATGGCCGAATTTATTACGATTATTGCACTTTTAATCGGCCCCTGTTTTATCTTGCTTTGCATCGGCCGTCTCGATAAATTATATTATCTGGTACTTTTCGGCAGGATCCAATCCCCCATCACCTGGGACGTTATCGCTATTTCAACCGATATTTTCGGGTGTTTTATTTTTCTCTACCTCTCGGTCTTGCGTGACCTGGCCACACTCCGCGACTATGAATTGCTTCAGCTTCCAAAATGGAGAAAAAAATTGTACACGGTGCTGGCACTTGGATACACAGGTACACCAGAACAACAACAGCGCTTAAACAGGGCTTCCGACATCATGGCAGCAATGGTTATTGCCATCGCGATCATCGTATACTCTGTTTTGGCATGGATTTTCAGTGTTACCCTGCAACCGGGCTGGCACAGCACCATTTTTGGGCCCTATTTCGTCATCGCAGCAGTCTACTCAGGAAGTGCAGTACTTATACTTTGCATGTGGGTTTTCAGAAAAATATACCATCTTGAGGAATATATTACCAAAAAACATTTCGTGGCAGTTGGTGTGATCATGCTTGTTCTGGCCGCATTTTTTGGCTATTTCACGTTCAGCGATTACCTCACAAAATGGTATGGCTCAGAAAAAAATGATGAATTGCTTATACAATTGCTTTTTAAAGAATTCTACTGGCCATTTATCATTTCGAACTATCTTGGAGTATTGCTGCCTCTTGTCGTGGTTGGCATAGCTAAATTCAGGACAATAACGAATATTACCCTTACAGCCATCGTAGTTGTCATCGCATTGTGGCTGAATCGCTATCTTATCGTTGTTCCAACCCTTGAGTCACCCTACTTGCCCATCCAGGATTCACGTCCCGAATGGCTGAATTATTCGGCAACCTGGGTCGAATGGAGCCTCACTGCAACCGGGGTTGCTGTGTTTTGCCTTCTTTTCACCGTGGCTTCCAAATTCATAACCATTGTGCCTGTTTCAGGATTAATGAAGGAAGAGAAAAAGGAAGACGTTTTAATTTAATTTTCACCGGAATTACTCAAACTCCCATTATGAAAAGAGTTTTCGCGTTTTCAATATTAATGATTGCCGCAATATTCCTTGTACTTCGGCCAATGAACTCCTTTGCGGATGAAAAAACCGATACGGTCAACACACCGCCTGAATCCCGCTTAAAACTGGATTATTTGTGTGTTTCCGATTCGGTGATCTTAACGGCGAACATCAGCATTAAAAAAGGAGAATCTACGCTCAACCTTGAAAATGCACAGGCAACTTTTACTGCATCAAACAGGTCCACATCCAAACAATTGGGAACGGCGAAGACCGACCAGGAGGGAAATGCAGTCATTAAAATATCCTGTTCCTCATTACCGGCTAATATGGAGGGCGTGGTTGAATATGCTGCAGCATTTTCAGGAAACAATAAGTTTCCTGCGGCCCAGGCCACCGTCAATGCAAAACCCGCTAAAATTCGTCTTTTTTTCAGCATTGAGGACTCTCTTCGGATATTAAAGGTGACCGCAACCCAGAAAAATGAAAAAGGAATTGAGGTACCCATTCCTAAAGAGACTGTGCTGGTTTATATTCCAAGATTATTCAGTTTGTTGAAAATAGGTGAAATAGCATTAGACGAAAATGGAACCGGGACCTTCGAATTTCCAAAAGAGATTGTTGGAGATACTTTGGGAAATCTGGTTGTAATTGCTAAAATTGAAGAACACGATCTTTTTGGATTTGTTCAGGGTCAGAATATAATCAACTGGGGAGTTCACAAACAATTTTACAAGGCTGAGGTGCCCTCCCGTGAGTTGTGGACCCCGATTGCTCCCTTGTGGATGATAATTACCCTTCTGGTCATGCTCGCTGGCGTATGGGCCCATTATGCCTATGCCGTTTATGAACTGATTATGATCAAACGCCTGAGTAAAAAAAATAAACCACTTTTTTAGTTTGGATTGTTTTTAGCGATAGTTTTGTTTTACCATGAGCCTCCCGTTAAATTCACCCCAGGTGCTGGAAGCATTATCTGCCGGAAATGTCCGTGAAGCCAATGAATTGATGAACTCTGTGTATCTTATCCATGCGCTGGTAGTCCATGGTAATCACCTTGGCAGAACCCTGGGTTATCCTACGGCAAACCTCGAACTCCTGAAGAATAAACCCTTTTTGCTTGCCCATGGAGTTTATGCCGTAAAAGCTGAATTCAACCATACTGTTTATATGGGAATGGCCAATGCGGGAGTCCGTCCAACCATTGATGGAAAAACGATGACAATCGAAATAAATCTATTTGATTTTTCAGGCTCTCTGTATGGGAAAACCCTTATTGTTTATTTTATTGATCGGATCCGCGATGAAAGAAAATTCAATTCCCTCGATGAATTGGTTGCACAAATTCATTTAGATAAACAACAGGCTTTGAAACTACTTTCCTGATTCACTCATCCTGATTCCGACACCCAGAACACCCTCGGTGAACAACCGGGGGGTTAGGTTTTCAATTTCAATTTTCAATAACCCCTTTTTAGAAAGATAAAGTTCCTTTTTTAACAGGATAGATCCTTCACAGGAATCTTTATTGCATTCGATGAGGAAACTTCCCACATTGGATTTTACCTTCATCTGGTATTCATGAATCCGCTCCTCTCCTGCAGGGGTATTCATAATCATATTGAAATCAAGGGTGTTATACTGAAAGTCGGGGGTAAACTTGACAAACAGGTAGAAGTTATAAGGCTTCTCTACATTTTTTACAGGTATCTCGAAACTGAGTAAATTAAACCGAGGCCAGCTTTTATCAGGGAATTTGTGGTATATTTCATATACGTCATTCTTTTTACAACCATATCCCCCCATCAGGACCATGATGATAAAAGCATAAAGGACCACCTGTTTGTTGAAAGGTTTAATTTTGTTAACGCTTCTCATTGACTGGAATTTTTATGATAAAGGTTGTTCCTTGCTGTTCGGTAGAGCTGAAAGAAATTTCACCCTGCATCCCTGTAACGATACTTTTTACAATGGCCAGACCCAGTCCCATTCCTCCTGATTTCGTTGTAAAATCGGGTTGAAATATTTTACCGGCCCTGTCTGCTGAAATTCCGGAACCGTTGTCGGAAATGGCAATAACCCATTTTTGCCCTTCCTTTGATAATACAATTGAAATCTTACCCATAGGATCATCCCCGATGGCCTGAACAGCATTGTTCAGCAGGTTGGTAAAAATCCGGATTAGCAGGGCTCTGTCTGCAAAAAGAGTTGGATCCTCCGCTGTGAATTTAAACTCATACCGGATTTCCGAAGAATCTTTGTACATTGAAAGGACAAACTGAATGAGCTCTTTCAGGTTTATCCACTCGTTGATCGCAGCCGGCATTTTGGCAAAACTGGAGAAATCCGAGGCAATGGCCGACAATGTTTCAATTTGTTCTATCAGGGTCCTTGTGAACCGCGCCATCCGTTCATCTATATCCGGGGCCTTGTCATTCCATGCTTTTTGAAGGTGCTGGGCGCTGAGTTTCATGGGTGTAAGCGGATTCTTTATCTCATGTGCTACCTGCCTGGCCATTTCACGCCAGGCGCTTTCACGTTCCGACTTTGCCAGAACCTCTGCACTCCGCCCCAATTCATCAATCATCCTGTTGTATTCCTGGACCAATTGGCCGATTTCGTCTCCGTGTTTCCAGTCAATTTTGTCATTTACCAGCCCCAACCGAAGCCGTGACATTTTATCAGACAACATGGATAACGGGGCAGTGATGTAATTTGAGATCAGGATGGTTATAAAAACACCGAATAATAACAAAAGGATATAAATATTTAAGAAGGTTACCAGGAAGGTGGAAATTTCCTTTTTTAGTTCATCCTGTCTCGAAAAATAAGGAAGATTGATATAACCTAACAGGTGGTTCTGATTATTGTAAAGCGGGAGATATGCGGAACTGAAACGCATGTTTCCAATCGACTCATTGTGAATGAAAGCCGATCCCTTCTCAATGATGAGCTGTTCAAAGGCCTCAGGATTCATTCTTTTTGAGACCAGGCCCTCTTCAAATATCTGACGACGGCTGGATGCCACAAGGATTCCCTTTTTATCATAGAAATTGATATCGCTAAAAAAAACATTGGATAATTTGATCAGAAAATCCTCAAGCTCACTTTTGGAGATGCTTTGTATTTCCGGAAGATTACTATATCTGTGTTGTATTTCAACCTGGACGGAATAAGCTTTTTCCTTTAAATTGGCTAAATTCTTTTTCGAATTAATGTTTATAATGTTGATAATCTGAACGATACCAATAACCACCAGGGTGACAACCAAAATACCAATCAATGAAGCGTGAAGACGGTTTCGAAGGTTCGCTGAAATAATCTGAGGATTGCGCGGATAATATACAATGACGAAGACCAATAATGAAATGATCGTAAATAAAATTAAAAGGTAAGAGAACGGTGAGATCTTTGTCAGAAAAAACCCATCGTTTTTACTGATCAGCAAGAGATCTGATTTGTTTATGAAGTATTGATAATGAATCATCTGATCCTCCTTGAAAAACCTGTTTTTCAGAGAATATCCCTTATAGCAGTTTAGCTCTATCCTGTAATTATATGAACCAACACTGTGCACCAATCGCCCGTTTTGATATAATCCGTAAGAATAATCCGACAGGTTCGGAAGATCAATCCTGGTATTATCCATGAGCAACCCCGGATAACCTGGATCCGGGTAGGTATTCAATAAATTAAATTCAAGGATTAGCGACTGATGGTCTTTCAGGGGAACCCCCTCCCTGTTTTCGGAAAGAATGGCCAGATAATATTCTTTACCCAATCCGTAGTCCAGGAAAAAAAGGTTTGGGAGGGATGTTGGCTCCCCGTAATCCCTGATTATGCCACGAAAATACAAGCCGCAGTTTATCAGATATCCCTGTGGCTGAATCCTAAGTTCTTTTAGTGAATCACAAAAGGTTATCTGCAGATTGTATTTTTTCCAGTAATCATTAAAGTAAATAGTTTTAAGGTAATCCAAAAAGTTTTCCTGGTTCATTGTACTTCCGGTTGGCATTGGTTGTAAAAAGGCCTTCACAATACTATCCTGAAGAAGTTTCCGTTCAACCTGTTCAAAAAGCACTTCTGTCACAGGATTCCTTCGCGTGGCCAATTTTAATGCCAGTAAATTAATCTTTCCCTGCTCCTTTTGGCCATTTGACCTGTTTAGGATAACCGTTGCAAAAACAGCATAAAAGCATAAAATAAACAATAAATTATGAACCGATAAGGATTGGGTATTTAATTTCAAATACCAGAAAAAACCTAAATAAAAGTAAAAAAACAAAAGATAAATAATGTCAATTTTCCCATAAACCAACAAACAAATCAGGCAATAAAAAATACCGGAGATAATCGCCGAAAGGCTCAGATGTTTTTTTTCACCAGCAATCTTAATAATGTCATTAAACACCCTGGTTGAAATAAACCAGAACGAAAACAGGATCATCGATAGGATGAACAGACCATATACGCTGTCATAGGTCAGGCTTGAAATATCCTGTAAATTCAATGACAGGGATGAGTTGAGGACAAGGTCGGAAATAACATCTCCGGCGATTCTAAAGAAACAAAATAATAAGAAAAGGAGCAGTGAATTAATGAGAAGTTTTTTATCTCGCCCTTGGGAACTCCCGGAAGGATTTATTGCAGAGTCCTTATAAATAGCAAGGCATATGACAAAAAGGAGGATCATGTTGAGGGTAAAGTCGCCCAATGAAGGAAGGAGGGAGGTTGAAGAGTATAAGGCTGGGCTGAATAGTTCAGATTGTGCAAGCTCTTCAGGAAATCTTAACCAGTATTGAAGTCCCCGCAACAGTAAAATATCTGTACAAAAGAACAGGACCATCAGGTTTTTCCTTGTCTTAAACCACGGCAACCTGTTATAAATTTTATAAATGAAATAGAATAAACACAAGGCCCCTACCAGTAAAATCATGAAGAAAAGTGCAACAGGAAAAACCTGCTGCCGGATGTATTTTGAAAAATTTAAACTGAACAATATTCTTTTATCACCTGAAAAAACGGGAAACTCTCCCTCCTTTGATTCAAGATTGACTGATTCGGGACAACTGAAAAGAGCAGAAAATTTATTCTTTATAAAGTTATTCTGAAACGGAAATTCGCTTTTTATCAGGTAGAAGCCAAGAAAAACAAAATGACCGGATCTTTGGACATGGAAACCGTACCAGCCATTTTTTAGTTTTACAGCACCGTTGTTCTCCCTGAAATGGCCACTGACATTTTCGGGTAAAACCATTTTATTATTACTCCAATAACACAGCGAATCATTTTTAAATACAAATAAATAAATTCCTTTGTCAAAGGCGTGCGCCACCAACCCGTCTTTACTTGCCCGATACAGGCATAACGAGGTATCAAAATGCGTGAATAAAATTTCTAATGAACGATTTGCTTTTCCCTCGGCACTAAAAATATCCTTTTGTAAAATACGGGTAATCGTTTCTGGCCTGTTTTGATAGTTGGAATAGATCCTCAGACCAAAAATTGAGAGATATAAGAAAATCGCCAATAAAAGGAAAGGCATTCCCGGTATTTGGCTATCCTTTAGAACAGATTTCACTAAGTTGCTGATTAAGAATGCAATATCTTGGGCCATTTAGAAGCCCTCTACCGGGTTTTCTCTTCCGGGACGATAAACTTTATTAAAACAGGCTCCGCAATCAATGCAAGGCTTAAAATTAAGAATTTTTTGGAGACAGGATAAAAACCTGACTCGAATGACCCCTGTTATTCATTTTCGCTCTACAATTTGACAAGAGACCAAAACATGCGGCATTAAAAAAGTTGTCCTTTCCAGATTTATATTTTTCACTTAACATCGACACATAATATGCGTCCAGTTTCTGTGGATATATTTTCCTTATTTGAAAACCATTTTTTGATACAAGTTTATCAAGGCTCTTTTCAGTAAAATGATACAAGTGCCTTGGAACATCATAAGCCCCCCAGAATTGTTTATAATATCCGGCATCCCATGAATTGCTGTTTGGTACAGCTACTATAAAAATTCCCTGTGGAGCAAGAAGTTTTTTAACTTGGGTAATTAACTCGTTCAGATTGTGAATATGTTCAAGAACATGCCACATGGTAATACAATTATACGATCCGTCCATTCCTTCTAAACACTCAACCTGTTCATATGTATTGACAAAATTGTTGCTTTTAGCAAATTCACGGGCTTTGTCGTTCGGTTCAATTCCTGTTGTATCATATCCCCTTTTCTGGCAATAGGAAAGGAATTCTGCCGTTCCACATCCTATGTCAAGGATCTTCAAGCCAGAGCTGAATTTTTGAAGGATTCTGAACTTTCTACGAATGGATACCATTCGGGCAAGTTTGTAAATCCTGCTTATTATATCATCTTTTTCAGCTCCATGCGATATATAGTCATCAGATTGATAATATTTGTCTATCTCAGATTTTGCTGGCCGCGGACTGACGAATCTGAATCCACAGGCATCACATGACAGAATCGAAAAATCCTCTTGCGATAAAAAATAATCTTTCACATAAAGAAATGGAGAAAAAGCAGTATTGTCACAAACCGGACAAATTGTAATAATTTCAGCCATATGAAGTATCTGTTTCACGTGGAACATCAACGTCCAAGATAGACAATCAGAACAGAAATATCTGCAGGAGATACTCCGCTGATTCGAGAAGCCTGACCAATCGTTCTGGGTTGAATTTTGTTTAGTTTTTCTCGCGCCTCATTAGACAACGAGGATAATTCAGAATAATTAAATCCCTGGGAAAGGGTCAAATTTTCAAGATTTAGCATTTTATCCGCCACCTCCTGTTCCTTTTCAAGATAGCTTTCGTACTTCACCATCAGTTCCACCTCTTCTATGATATCCTCGTCCAGGCAATCTTCAATTTCGGCAAAGTCACGAACCTTTTCAACGGATGTTATCAATCCTTTAAGCGTAACTTTTGGTCTTAACAATAGCGCGGAGGCCTTTTGCTTTTGTCCTATTTCTCTTTCATCAAGATTCTGAAGCATTTCATTCACCTGCACAGGCTGTAAACTTTCCGCTTTAAGAAATTGAATCATCGTCTCAACTTTTTGATATTTCTCCTTCACGCGGATGAGTCTTTCATCTGATGCCAAACCAATGCTATGTGATACCGGGGTAAGACGTTGATCGGCATTATCCTGACGCAACAATAACCGGTATTCAGCTCTTGAGGTAAACATCCGGTATGGCTCTTCTGTGCCTTTGGTCACCAGGTCATCAAGCAATACGCCAATGTAAGCTTCAGATCGTTTTAAAACAAATTCCTTTTCCTTCTGAATTTTCAAATGCGCATTTATTCCGGCCATTAAACCCTGCGCCGCTGCCTCTTCATATCCTGTTGTTCCGTTAATCTGCCCGGCAAAAAACAGGTTCTCAATCAATCTTGTTTCAAGGGTAATTTTTAATTGAAGTGGAGGAAAATAATCATACTCAATTGCATAACCGGGCCTGAAGAATTTTGCTTTTTCAAATCCCTTTACTTTCTTTAATGCTTTGAATTGAATATCCTCCGGTAACGATGACGAAAATCCATTAACGTAATATTCCACCGTATCCAATCCTTCAGGCTCTATGAAAAGTTGATGCCTTTCTTTGGTTGCAAATCGGTCAATTTTATCCTCTATTGACGGACAATAGCGCGGTCCTCTGCCCTGGATTCTTCCAGAATACATCGGTGATTTGTCAAACCCTGTCCGGAGAATGTCATGAACTTCAGCGTTGGTATAAGTAAGAAAACAACTGCGCTGTTTCGTTAGAACAGGAGTTCCAGTAAAAGAAAATTTTCCGGGAATCTCATCTCCCTGTTGTTCCTCCATTTTCTTAAAATTAAGAGATCTTCCATCAACACGAACAGGCGTTCCGGTTTTCATTCTGTTCGAATTAAAACCAAGTTTCACCAATCGTTCTGTTAAATTTGTTGCTGCCCGTTCTCCTATTCTTCCACCAGAAAAATGATTTTCTCCAATGTGGATAATTCCATTTAAAAAGGTTCCATTTGCCAGTATAACAGCCTTGCTATGAAAGATCAATCCCATTCCGGTTTTGACGCCTCCAACTTTGTCCTTTTTTACGATGATATCAATGACAGTATCCTGCCAGAAATCAACATTTTTATTTCTTTCCAGCACTTTCCGCCATTCCAGGGAAAAAAGGAACCGGTCATTTTGCGCCCGTGGACTCCACATAGCTGGACCCTTTGATTTATTCAGCATCCTGAATTGAATCATGGTCAGGTCAGTAATAATGCCTGAATTGCCACCCAGTGCGTCAATCTCCCTTACTATTTGCCCTTTTGCAATTCCTCCCATTGAAGGGTTACAGGACATCTGGGCCATATTCATCATGTTCATGGTAATCAACAGGACTTTGGATCCCATGGAAGCAGCAGATGCAGCTGCTTCACAACCAGCATGACCCGCCCCAACAACAATAATGTCATATTTTACCATGATCAATTTGTTCCACGTGAAACCTGACTCCCAATTATCAGAATTAAATCTTGGAAGAATGCGCTTTGATTTGAAAAAGTCTATCTAAATAAAAATCTTCTTTCAATCTCATTTGTTTTCTCTCTTCTTTCGATGTATCCGAATACCCGATTAAATGCAAAACACCATGTATCATGACACGGTGTAGTTCATCAATGAACTTTTGTTTAAACTTTTTGGCGTTATCCTTTACTCTTGGAAGGCTTATGAAGATATCGCCACTGATCAAATCCTTTTCTTCACTGGTTGGAAAGGTAATAATGTCAGTTAATGTATTGTTTTTTAAATATTTATGATTTATTTTACTTAAATATTTATCTGAACAAAATACAAAACAGATCTCTCCCGTTCTCGAATTTTCGGCGATCGTAACATAACTGATCCATAATCTGGTATTGTTTTTTTCAGGCAAGGTATACCCGATGTCCTCGGCAAAGAAATGAATTGATTTACTCATTTCTTTTGTTTTACATCTACTTTTTTGGTCCAGTATTCCTTTAATTGATTAATTCTTAGTAATGATTTCTCGTAATTCATGCTCGATACATAAAATACCAGTACTATGCTTTTTGCATTAACCGAAATGGTTATCTCGTCAGTCAGGGCCTTAATAATAAAAATATCACGCGCCAATTTATGCTTTCGAATTTCAAGTTCAAGAACATCTTCCGTGTCGGCCTTAACCCCCTGGTTATTGCCTAATCTGATTTTAAAGATCAATCCTTTGGGGGTCCTGTCAAAGGAAATATAAATTTTACCATCCGATTTTGCCTCGTTCAAAGAGAAAAGAATTCCAGCTGCTTCGGTGGTTGCTAAAAGGATATTTCCAAAATACTCATTGTTGATGTTGTAATAGTCGCAAATTTCTTCTACAAACCTTTCCAGTTTGAAAATTTCCCTATTGTCGGTAATGACCAGCTCTCTATAATCCTGTTTCATATCAGTATCCTATTTTTAAAATATAACTGCTAATTTTACCTTTATAAAACGAACTAGTGACAGGTAAAGTTAATTGAATAATGTCTACGCCCGCTTTCTTTTTACTGTTATACTGAAAATATTGATTAGGGTTACCACTATTTATATTTTTTGCTTCCGTAGATTCTCTTTTTTCTTCCTGGTCTCTTATTTGTTCAGCTTTGTCAGATTCAAGAAGGCGCGATACGATTTTCTGTTGTCTCAACATTGTTTCCTGTGTTATACGCTTATTTATCAAATCCTTCTCAAGTTGTTCCATTTCATTTCTGGTTTCATTCAAATTCCCCTGTTCTTTTAATCCCTTTTCTCCTCTTTCATTCTCGTATTGCTGCATCTGATTCCTGATTGCCTCCTGTTGGGCGGCTAATTTTGCAATTTGTTTATTGACCTCGCTTTGTTGTGATTTGTCTCCAACCGGTTTCCCCGAATTTGACTCCATTCCCGCTTTCAATTGCTGGAGCTGCTGGCCCAGTTTATCCTGAAGCTCTTTAATTCCCTTTATTTTACTCTTACCTCCCTTTGTTGAAGGGTTTGGGCAGGAATTCTTCCCTCCCTTCGATTTCATACCAGAGGCCATCTGCTCATCCATTTTTTCCAAAGCCTCATTGAGCAACAGTGCCAGATTATTTATTGAGGTCATAGAATACTGTTGTTTGGCTACGGCAAGATTGATGTTCCTGCTGTCTAACGCATTCAATGTCATATCTATATTTTGTTTTATTGCCGCTATTTCCTTTGAGATATAAGGTTTCAGTGCCATTTGTCTCTTTGCGATGGAATTCAATGAATCTTCGACGATGGTCAGTTTTTGAATGAATTCCTTCTGGCTTACAATTATCTCCGTTAATCGCGGATCGCCCCTCGAAATGATTCTGGTTGTCCCAATAAGGTTTTCCTGCTCAAATGACAGCCGGATCAGGTTTTCAAGGATCATCCTTATGTTTGAAGCGTCCTCAGCCAGCTGATCTTCTTCATTCTCCTGCTGCAAATCTTTCAGTTGGTCAGAGAGTTCTCTCATTTGTTTTGCAGCATTACGTTGAAATTTTACGGCCTCCTTGGTCATTTTTTCCTCAATATTTTTCTTTCCTGAATCAAGATTAGCATGGATACTGTCCTGTTTTTCGTCCGTTTTATCAAGATTTGCAGGAGTTTCCAGAGTTTTGCCCTCCGTTTTAAGTTCACTCAGTTTGCCCGAGAGAGAGTCGGCCTGCTTGTTAATTCTATTTTGCCCTTCTAACAGCTGGTCATGGGTTTTTTGTAACTCGAGTGTTTCTTTCGCAAGGTTATCCTGCTTTTTCGCCATTTTTTTAAGCTCCTGGCTTAAAGATTCCAATTTTCTGTCAAATTCAAGTTGCTTCATTAAGGCCAGGTTCCTATCCAACTGTATTTCCAATTCTTTGTTTGAAATCTTCATTTTCTCCAGCAGCTGATTCAATTTTGCTTTGTCAACCTGTTTCAACATCTCCTGCAAGTCTTTTATCATCTTCTTCATTTCGTCCGATAGCAACTGTGCCATCATATCTTCAAGTTGCTTCTGTTTTTGTATGATTCGCTCGCTCGTATTCAAATATTTCTCTTCATTCTTCAGGTTTTCTTGTGAATTTTCAAGGGCCCCTTTTATTTTTTCTTCTATCTCAAGGTTCGCTTTTATTAAATCCTCCATTTTCATTTTTTCCTGCCATGAGATATTGTTCTGTTCAACCATTTTTTTATTCAACTCATTAACGGTTTTTTCGATCCGTCTTGATTCCCCCAGGCTTTGGTGGATTTTATCCTGCATCGATTGTTCGTTCTGCTCGGTACGCTGAGTAATTTCCTCCAGGGTTGGAGTTGAAATCATTTTGACCTCCGATTTGGTGCATTTGGGACCATGAATGCCGTCATTGTCACATACCTCAAAGTAACAACGAAGGCTCATGCCTGTGTTTGGCAAGAGTTTTTGAAGATCCCCTGTATAAAAGAATTCCTGATTGTTGATCTTTTTATCTATCATTATATCTTCAGAAACATGGTTTCTTTGAATTGAATCATCCTTACTGCTTATATCCGCGTTAAAAGTTAGCCTTGTAAAACCATAATCATCTTTGATCGTTCCCTTAAAAAAAATTCTTGTATTTAATAGTGAGTCTTTGGTTTCAGTAACATATATTGTTGGAAATCCATCACTTATTACAATAATATGATATACCAGCGAATCGGGCGCTATTTTGGTTTCATTTAATGGGGATATACAATAGGAGGTAGTCGTGGGCCTGGATTCTGAAAAGGTGTAAACATTGCTTTGCTTACGAATCAGTTTGTTCTTCATGTCTCCAAACCGGAGCTCCAGAACACTAACGTCTTTGGTGTAAAAATTCCATTTTAACCCAGTCCCTTCAGGAATTGTAAGATCTCCGATATTCTCAAGCTTTTCAGCTGGTTTATTTAAATACGAAGGATATGAAACTTCAACGTCAAAACTCAATAATGTGGGCTTAGGAAACACCTTGATTTCATAACTTTTAGATGAAAAATCTCCTGCCGTGATGACGAATGAGGTGTTTTCCTGCATGGATTTAAAAAGAAATGTATATTTAAATCCTTTGCCTTTATTCATTTTGAATAGCCCTGATTTTGTCCTGACATAAACTTCGGACGGGATTTCATTACCCGAAGCAACCACCCAAAGTTCAAAATCCTCCTGCTGCACAACCGATAAATCTTTGTTGAGGATTTCTATTTTGAAAGGCAGCGGGGCAGAGAAGGATTTGTTATACTGAATGATCCTGTTTGTCGGATCCGAAATGAAACCTGGTAAAAACAAGGCCAACACCAGAATTATTGTTATTGGTATAAATGCCAGCCGAAGATAACGCATGTTTTTTCTGAAATCAATCACTTTTGTAAACCGAAACAGTTTCAACGACTCGGTTTTTTGCTGGATACTGGCGGAAAGCAGATCAGAGTGTTCTCCCGGGTCTTTCCTTTTTCTGATCAATTGCAATGTATTCAGTAACTTGTCCTGAATTTCAGGGAAGTGATTCCCGATAATTTCTGCGGCTTTTACATGGGAGATTACCTTTCCGATCTTAATAATCTGCAATAACGGTATGAAAACAAGCCGGGAAAAAAGGAACATGGCCCCGGATAAAAAGGCAAAAAACAGAACTGTTCTGATGGCTGGGCTAAAATGAAAATAATATTCACTGATGATAAGGACCAAATAATATGACGCAAGCAATGAAAGGGTCCATAACAGCCCTTTAATCAACCGGTTTCTATAGTATTTCCGGATGAACTCGTCCAGTTTCCTTATAAGTATGCTTTCTTCTGCCATCCTGTGTGTAAAGGGATTATTCGTTTGCAAAAGTACAAATATTAGAGGGGCGTCTGGGCACATAAAGCGCAGAATAGCCTATTTTTGTCCTCCAAAACCCAGCATATGACATCAAATCGTGTTCGTGTAAGATTTGCCCCGAGTCCAACCGGGCCATTGCACATTGGAGGAGTAAGAACTGCTCTCTATAATTTTCTTTTTGCCCGAAAGAATGGGGGAACATTCATTCTAAGGATTGAAGATACGGACCAAAATCGTTTTGTCCCCGGCGCAGAACACTATATTACAGAATCGCTTGCCTGGTGCGGACTTGAATTTGATGAAAGTCCGGAACGTGGGGGTCCGCATGCGCCTTACCGGCAATCGGAGCGATCGGCCATTTATAAAGAATATATCCAGCATCTGATCGTAAATGGTCATGCCTATTACGCTTTTGACACAGAGGCTGAATTAGAAGCGATGCGGGGCAAGGTAAAATCAGACGGCAATAAAACTTTTCAATATGACCAGCAAACCCGCAAATCCCTAAAAAATTCCCTGGTGCTTTCGGAAGCTGAAGTCAAAAAAATGATTGACGCCGGAACCCCTTATGTGATCAGGATAAAAATTCCTGAAAACCAACAAGTGGCGGTTCGGGATATGATCAGGGGTGAGGTGGTTGTAAATACTGCAAATCTTGATGATAAAATACTCTTCAAATCCGATGGACTACCAACTTATCATCTTGCTAACGTCGTAGATGACTATTTGATGAAAATCACACATGTGATCAGGGGCGAAGAGTGGCTTCCCTCTGCTCCTTTACATGTATTGTTGTATCGTTATTTCGGATGGGAAGACGTCATGCCGGAATTTGCCCATCTTCCTCTTATTCTGAAGCCTGATGGAAACGGGAAGCTGAGCAAACGGGATGGTGACAGAATGGGCTTCCCGGTTTTTCCAACCGAATGGAAAGATGCTAAAACCAATGAGGTGTATTCGGGTTATCGGGAATCGGGTTATTTGCCCGAGGCAGTTGTCAACATCCTGGTTCACCTTGGTTGGAATCCGGGAACCGAACAGGAACTATTTTCAATGAAGGAATTAATTCAACAGTTTTCGCTTGAACGTGTGGGGAAACATGGTTCAAAATTTGACCCTGAAAAAGCCAAATGGTTCAATCATCAGTATTTGCAAAAAAAATCAGTTGAAGAACTTTCTTTGTTGCTGAAGCCTTATCTCGAACAACATGGGGTGTGTCCCTCCGATGAATACGTGGATAAAGTCCTCACCCTGGTCAGGGAGCGGGCCTTTCTTGTCCCTGATTTATGGAATACAGCCTGGTTCTTTTTTATCCGGCCTGAGAAATACGATAACCTGGTCGTTCAGAAAATATGGCAGCCGGGAACCACGGGAATGACACAGGACTTTTCAAAGGAGGTTGAAAAGCTGAATGTTTTCAATATCGAGACCCTCCATGCCCTTGTCCAGCAATTTACAGCCAATACCGGGGTTAAAATGGGACAATTGATGAATCCATTACGTCTGCTTATGGTTGGTTCAAACCAGGGTCCGGGAATGATGGACCTGGCGAACATTTTAGGGAAAGCTGAATTCCTTGAAAGGATCAGATTAGGTTTGGAAAAGTTAAATAAATGAAACTCCCCGCGGCAAGCAGCGGGGTATCTTAAAACAAAGCCAACTGTTTACTTTTATGCAAAACCGTGTATTCTTTCTCAAGCCCTTGGTCTCTGACGTACTTTGTAATACTCGTC
>Ga0268283_1000101_pt1 | contig 83878 bp, 67 predicted proteins | sample saktaG_13_FD_190140 | JGI IMG/M metagenome (GOLD analysis project Ga0268283, IMG submission 190140) | Saline water microbial communities from Sakinaw Lake, British Columbia, Canada - sak_2013_06_06_36m | ecosystem: Environmental > Aquatic > Non-marine Saline and Alkaline > Saline ...
GATATTCTGCAGAAAAGCTGTTTTCAGACGGTCGCCTGATTCGGCTTTTACAAGGGCCTCTTTAAGCGCGATCTCGGCTTGCTTGCGCTGGGTGATGTCAACGACAGTTACATGGCATTGTTCTCTGTTTTCGGTAACGATGCCGGTGAGGTTAATATACACCGGTGTGTTGCCGCTTGTTAATAGGGTCACATCACAGGTTTCTCTAAACTTACTTTTAAATGTTTTCTCAAGAAAGAGATTGAAAATTGGTTTCGTATCATTGGAAACGAAAAACCTGAACGGGTTATTTTTTAGATTAGAGCGTTCTTTGCCAAGCATGGTTGCCCTGCTGAGGTTTAGCTCGATAATCTTTCCTTCTTTGGAAAGCGTAAAATAACCCGATGGAGCAAAATTATTTACCAAAGCTATATCCTAAACTAATACCTGCCCATGGTAAAAAAGTCTCTAAACCCCAAAGCTTAAAGAACTTATCCAGACTTACTAAGGGCGTAAAGCCTACTTTAAATAAAAATCCACTCTTTGATTGCACCCTCATTCCTATTACCGCAGTTATTAATGGATTAAAATATTGACGGGAAGGGACAATGGATAATGTTGACCCCGCACCAAATTCCAGTGCAAATACATTGCTTAATTGATATTGAAAATTCAGCAGCAATGGGATAGCAAGAAAATCCTGACCCGACATCCCCCTAATATAGGTACCTATGCCAAATCCAACCCTTCCTGTTAAATAGAAGCGATTACTTTTCACAACCAGTCTTTCATAGTTTATAGATGCAAGCATTGCATTTCCTCCTATTTCCAAATAGAGACTATTTCCCTGGAGTGGCCTTAAATGCCTGATCGGCTTAGTATTTACAGTTGTGTCTGATACAAGAGCAATGGCAGGAATTGCAAAATTGAAAATAATAAATATAATAATTGCTTTTTTCATCAAAACTTGAATAAAAGGTTAATGATGCCATTATATACCATTAAGTACAACAAATATAAGTCATTTATTAATACCATGCTTTGATCTGGTTTCAGGAATAATAGTATCTTTGCCCTCCAATGCCTGATGGCCCATCCTAATGAAAATGACATTACTATCATATAATCAGACATTAACGAGTTAACACGGCCTATCAATGGATAATGCGAGCCAGCAATCACCCCTAAGAATCGATTTTGAGTACCTGTTTGATCTTTCTCCAAACCTGGTTTTCATTCTCGACCTGAATCATAATATTATCCGTGCGAATGAATCTTTTTCAAAACTCTCAGGTATTTCGCCTGAGTCACTTTCCGGGTCAAAGTGTTTCTGGTGTATCCATAAAACCAAAGTGCCCCCTCATCATTGCATTCATACACTATTGCTGAATGATGGCAAGCCTCATACAACTGAAGTATTTATAGAACATTTAAAGGGTTGGTACTCCCTCTCGGTCACCCCGATTCTCGACAGAGAAGGCAATATCACGGGTTCACTGCATACCGCCCGGGAAATTACATCAATGAAGCTTTTGACAAAAGCCCTCGAGGAAAATGAGGCGAGGTTTAGAGACATGACATTCAGCATGGCCGACTGGGTATGGGAGGTCGATGCAAACGGAGTCTATACGTATAGTTCAGAAAAGGTTTCAGACCTTTTAGGAGTATCCCGCGGCGATATCATCGGAAAAACACCCTTCGATTTCATGAAGCCTGAAGAAGCGAACAGAGTAGGAGCGATTTTTTCGGAGATCATCCGTAACAAGTCTCGCATCAAAGATCTGGAGAATTGGAATATCGGAAAGAACAGTGAAGAAATCTGTCTCCTTACAAATGGTGTTCCAATACTGGATGAAGAGGGTAATCTTAAAGGATACCGTGGAGTGGATAAGGATATTACTAGGCGAAAGCGCTTTGAGAAGGAACTATGGCAAAAGAATGAGGAGCTTGAGAAGTTAAATGCTGAAAAGGATAAGTTCTTTTCAGTCATTGCACATGACCTGCTCAGCCCGTTCAATGTCTTCCTTAACTACACACGGATTCTGGAAGATGATCTCCAAAAGTTGACACACAAACAGATTCAGATGTTTGTTCATAGGATGGGAATATCGGCCAATAATCTTTTTTACTTGCTGAAAAACCTCCTGGAATGGACCCGAATGCAGATGGGCATGATCGCTTTTCAACCTGAATCAGTTTCATTATTGCAGCAAATCGAGGAAAATTCGAGGCTTGCAGTGGAATATGCCGATAAAAAAAATATTAATATAGTCATTTCAGTTCATCCCAATCTGATGGTTTATGCTGATCCGAATATGCTTGGCAGCATCCTGCGTAATCTGGCAACAAACGCCGTAAAGTTCACACCAAAAGAAGGGAAGGTGGTTATTTCGGCAAATTCAACTGGAGAAGGAGTGGTTGAAGTTTATGTTAAGGACAATGGCATTGGAATGACTGACGATATGGTGCAAAACCTTTTCCGCCTCGATATCGAAACAGGCCGCCCAGGTACCGAACGGGAACCAAGTACAGGTTTGGGATTATTCCTTTGCAAGGATTTTGTTGAGAAAAATGGTGGTAAAATATGGGTTGAGAGCGAAGAAGGAAAGGGTAGCACCTTTTATTTTACCGTTCCAGCCAAAATATAACAGGCTCCACCCATAAAAATTGCGGCATTATTGACTAGTCCATTATTTTTACCACCATCAGATTCTCTGATATTTTTTCCTTTGCCAGGGAGATGGTAACATTATCCGACAACTGCTTTGCTGCCGCTGAATAATCAAGCAAGGTATGATAGGCGTTCTGGATCCTGTCGAAGTATTCCGGGTCTTGCGAATCATGGCCATGATCAGTGTGTGCAGGGTTCGCTTTTACCATGTATGCTTTTTTTATCTCAGATTCAGTCGTTTCTGAGCTCAATCCCAGCTCTTTAGTCGAATTTTCGACCTGGTCCGGGTCCAGATCTTTGACTTCAAGAGTATAAAAACTATAGCACGGCAAAGGGCCAACTAATTTGAAGTTCAACAACCCTTTGTATGCTTCATCGAGAAGGTCAATTGCTTTTTCGAAAGGTTCTTTCTTATTTCTGTTTATAAGAAACGCAGAATTTGTGACCATCTCGTCATTCCTCACTTTATGAGTTTTAATGTCAAGACCAAATGGGGATAGTGTATCCAAAATAATTAGTTCAATGGCTTTGTTTTTTTCATCTAATTTTTCCTGTACGAACAGCCCCATCTTATACTGATCAACTTTTGTGATGTTGCCATTGTTGTTCATCAACTCATTTTTTAATTCCTTTACATCGGGTAGATCAGCGATACTTTTCAGTACATCATTGAAAATTGCCCATGTAACCACCAGTTCCATTTCCGTCAGATATTCGATCTTCTTTAAGGTATCGATAATTAATCCGTAACCATGTGATAGTATATTCAAAACCTCCTCTTTGGAATTGACAATCGTACCAAGCCGCATGGGTATAATCAGAGAAAATCCCTTCCCCATCAATTCTTCAATTGTTTCCTGTTGATGGACCAGCGCATGCCCTAAAGATTCCAGGTCTGAATAATCGATACTCGCGCTCTCACTGTCCGAAACAATAGCAGAGATGTTTTGAAAGGTTATTGCATATACTCCCGAGTGTTCAAGTAATTGAAATTGGGTTGTGCCATAAAAATTCGGCACAACCCCATGGATATATATTCCTTTTACTGTCATAGCTATTCAGGAAATGAAGAAAAAGCCTATTTTACAGTTCCTGATTTCCGTATCTGAGTCATCGCTTCATGCATCTTACTCCACTCAGCAGAGGCCTGAACTCTGTTCTGCAACAAATCGTCAAGCAATCCTGCTGTAGAATTCTTAATGGTTTTTACTTCGATATTAATACCTTTAATATCATCGCCTATACTTTTCATCAGGGCATTGAAGTCTTTCATCCTGATTTTTTCATTCTTAGCTCTGTCGGCATTGTCCTGAGCAAAGGATGAGTTCAGGTCTTTTGCCATTTCCTGGTGTTCCTTGCGGAATCCATCCATCGTTTTTTGCACTTCGAGCACAAGATTTTCATTTTCTTTGATCCGATTTGTGAATGAAGACAGTAACTCTTCAGTCAAATTTTTCATATCTGTTGCTAATCCCATATTTTTATCTCCTATTTTAAATAATTATTTCATTGATTCGAAGGAAGTTAATTTTTCGAAGCCGGGTTTTGCGGGGAGGAGGTTGGGTTTTTGGGAAAAGCCAATACTGCTTTTTTCAGACCGGGTCCAAGCGATTTATATTTTCTTTTTGAGAAATTGGGTCCGGAAAATAAATTCCGGGTAAAAAAAGGCAGATAAAAAAAATCCCTGGTAAATCATGCTTTCAGGTTTGCCTGTAAGGATGTTTTAGCAAGAAAATTTCTTTAATTCAATACCTTATGCTGCTTTTGCTGTTAAGCCAATAGCTTCTGCATATTTCAGGTATGTTTCAACTGAGGCAACAACTACTCTTGCTTCAATTGCAAGGAGTTCGATACCAACTAAAGAAACTCTTACCCATGCGTCAACTACAACACCTTTGTCAAGAATACGGTCGATAACCTCTACGAGGCTGGATGAACCGATGGTTTTTTCTACTGCCATTTGTTTAATCTCCTATTTTTTGTTTATTTAGACCGTGCTTTACATGAGGGACGGTTTACCTCTTATGCTGTAAGACTAAACAAAGGACGGGCCAGAAATATCGGATATATGAAAAATAGCTGGCTCAGATCACCTAATTGGCTGAATCTGAGAACTAAAAAAATAATTATTTTTCAGTGAAAAATTTAAATTTCTACCGATAGGGTTATTATTATGATATTTTCAACAAAATAATCACGCAGTCACGTGAAAACGCGTTAGTTCTTTGGCAGAGGCAAAACGCCTTTGTGTACATTAACTATTATTCTTCATTATAATAAAAGTTTTTATTATAAAATCATGTATATTGCAAAACCAAATTGTCGGCTTATGAAAAACTTTACTCTCAGATTCTCCTTGTTTCTGCTGTTTGCAAGCTCCATTTCGGGAGGCTATTCCCAGACGTGGCAATATGGTGCTGCTTTTGACACCACGGCGCCTCCTTCGGTATATTCCAAGGCAGCCACCAGTTATCCGCGAACCTATCTCCTGGACTCGCTCAAATACCCTTATCCTACTACTTCCTGGTTCAAATGCCTTTTTTATGGAAAGAAGATCGGTAATGTTTATCCCGACAGCATGGTTGGCTACGGTCCGGTGTTTACCTATCCGTATGCAGTTGGTTTGGGACCAATTCCCGTTCCGGGATATGTATCATATTCAAAAGCATGCAACAGATTGGGTTTGGGTTACCAGCCTTATGCAGTCACGATTAAAAATGGTGGATGTCCGGGAGCTAATGCAATCAATTTCGACCCTGGCTTCGACTGGTATTTTGGAGCGGTAGATTCCACCCAGATGCCGGATAAGATCACATTCAGGCCTTTTATCAAAACCTACGATCAGCTGTCGGTCACACTGAAATACCGACGTGCCGACAACCGGCCCGGCTATATGGAGGCCCCAATTGTCAAAGGCATGCCGTATGTCACAATGAAATATTCAGGGCTCACGCCTTACTTCGCATCACAGGGACGTTCAATACAGGCCTATTCCGTTGACGGGACCAATTATATAAACGCTTCCTACCCCGGCCCGGATACGGTCAGGAGTAACAGGTTCATCCTTAAAATGGCGGCTGACGGTGGCCCTGGCAATAACATCTATTATGTTTTGTATGCTTCAGATTCTGTAACCGTCAAGATGTATTTCGATCATTCGAGCCATGGATCTCCTTTTCAGGGTGCCCTGATCTTTCAACAGCCCTTTACAGGCTACCTGCGAGCTGCATATCTTGCATCCAGGGCAAAATCAGGTACAAATCCGCAGTACGATGACACTGAAAACATGGCCCAGAAACTCAGTGTACTGGATACTTATTGCAGGTATTATCCCAGCGGTGGGACTATCTCTGCTTCCATTGACAGTGGCTCCGGCTTCGCTGACATGAAATTCCTTTGGACCAGCAACCAACCCTCAAACGACTCACTTTTAATGCTGGCTCTTCCGCATCACATGGATGTCCTGGGCGCATCGACTAACTTTGATCCTGATCTGACACAATACCAATGCATCTATGGTCAGCTCACTGCTGTCGAAGGCAAAACCTGGGATATGCAGGAACCTCTGATAACCACAGGCTGGATATCGCCTGAACATAACCTTACCAATAATACGGTTGATAAATATCGCCAGGAACTTCTGGCTGCCCTCAAAGGTGACAGGGACACCATTGTCGGAGCCACAGCCTTTCCTACACCCGGCTACCTCAACCAGGTTCATACTTCAACGTATTTTGGAGGTAAGCAGTTAGCCAAGAGGGGACGTCTCGCTGTGATCGGAGACGAGTTAGCAACCTGGTTCCCTGCAGCGGACACTTTGTCGAGGAGCATTCGTGACACGCTGAAAACACAAATGAACCGCTGGCTTGACGGCACCCCTCTGTTAATTTTACCCGGCTGGCGGCCAAACGCATTCCGGTATGATACTGTTTACGGGGGACTCGTTAACTTAATGGATCTGACGGATCTTGGTATTGATTTCGGCAACTCAGTGTATACCGACCACCACTTTCATTATGGGTATTTTCTTTACGCGGCGGCTGCCCTTGCTAAAGGAGATACCGCCTGGGCCCGGAATTACAGGCAGAAAATTCTGCTTTTTGCAAGGGATATTGCAAATCCATCCGACTCAGACAAATATTTTGTCAGGGAACGGAACAGGGACTGGTACGACGGTCATTGCTGGGCCCAGGGTCTTTCTGATGCTGCAGGTGTTGGCAACGACGAGGAAAGTACCAGTGAGGCGGTAAATGCCGGGTATGGAATGATGCTGCTGGGCCAGGCTCTGGGGGATGAAAACCTGGAAAATACCGGACGCCTTTATGTGTCGACGGAAATCAGGTCTGCACAAAAGTACTGGCAGATTGGACCAGATTCCCATTACCCGAGCTTTTATACCGAGCTTTATAAAGTGGTAGGAAATCTTTATGCAACAGGGATAAATTCGCTGGTGGCATTCGGTGAAGTCGGAGATCCCAAGATGGTATATGGGGTCCAGATGGTCCCGACCACGCCGGTTAATTTCAATCTGCTGTATGAACCCTGGTGCGATTCCCTGTATAGTTTTTATTATCAGACAGCCCCGATGTTCACCACTGATTCTGTAACGGATATTGAGCTGCAGTGGGCAACAGTTAATTTAGCAGCATTCAGCCTTTCAAAACCCGGCAACGGATATGCATATTACCGTAAAAATCTGGCCAATTATTTGTTATACTCACAAGACGCCACCCTGAATATAGTGAATTATGATGACGGTGAGAGCAAAACCAACGTTCTCTACAACACCCTTGTGTGTGCCGCAGCTGACTCTCTTGAAATCGCGCTCCATGTGATCAGTGATGATACCGCGGGAAATTGTCAGGGGCAAATCGAAATAGAGGTACTTAACAGTGGCCAGGCAAATTCGAAATTCCACTATTTTCTGAAAGCTGCCGGCAGTGACAAAGAAGTGTATTACAAGAGCAAGTCCATCGACAGCTTATGCAAGGGGACATACCATGTAACCGTAATTGATGAGGAGTTCAACATAGGGTCAGGAAATGTGACAGTTAAGAATTTATTATCGGTAAATGAGAACACAATTGACGGCAATGTCCTTGTATATCCAAATCCTTCTTCAGATGGCCGGTTTACTCTAAACTGGGGAAAGACTGGGAAAAAAGCTGTTGAGATCCGCATTAGTAATTCCCAAGGACAGCCGGTTTTTTCAGACAGAATTGCGTCAGGGGTAACAGGCAGTCAAACCATAAACCTGGAGGGCCAGCCCGCCGGAATCTACACGATAACTATAATCTTTGCCGGCGGCGAAAAAGGACATGCGAAAATTGTAAATTATTACCGCTAATAGCTGACAAAACGGATCAAACCTAATCTCCTAAATTTTGTTCGATCCAGGCAGTTCCTGAAACAATATTTCCTTTTTTGCCAAAATTAGCAAAACATGAGCCAACCCCTTCATAAACATCGGCACCTCCCTCGTCTATAAAAAGTTGATCGGGATATAAACTATTTATTTCAAAGGTGGCAGTTAATTCAGGACTGCTAATCTGAACGATGAATTTTAAATAATATACAACCCCCTTCTTACTGATAAAAACAGGGGCCATAGGAGTGGTCGTGGTTTCAACATAAACACTTTTACCATTCTGTAACAATATACTTGCATTCGATTTCATTGGCACATTTGCTATTGGTATTACTCCAAAGTTGGTAAAATTGGATAAATGTATGCCATTACTCAATTGGATGTCCTGAAACAACCAGATTACAGGTTTTCCGGGTGTTCCACTTGGGAATGCACCATATTCGTGATCCATCCAGGTAACCCCTGTCACTTCAATTACTTCTTTTCCTATCGTGATAGTACCGCTCGCCTGCAAATGGGTGAGCGAATAATAGTAATTGTTCTTTGTAAGCGGCGTTGTGCCATTCGGGTTTACCAGAAAATGGACACCGGTGCCGAAAGCAAGAAGGGGAGGGCCCTGTTGATAAAAGTTAAGCAGTAACTGACAAGAGGTGTTGCTTGCTGCATCCACGAAGCTTGCATTAACTTTCATATTGAGGGGGTTGCCGTCAATGGCCTGCATCAATACGGCGCCATCAGTCGGACTTGAAGCTGAACCCGACAATTGAACCTGCCAGGGCTTGGTCTGATCGTATTGGGCCCAATTGGCCGGACAAGGAATCGCTACATTCACTTTTTGATAATTACACTGATTATTCACATCCGTGATTTCGATCTGTGTGTAGGCATAATCCACCTCTCCCGTTACATTTATTTCAAAGCCAAATCTGCGGTTATCTGCACTTGTCAGTGTGCCAACGTGCCACCACCATTCATTAGGTGCTCCTGAATGAGCAAACTGATCTGCAGGTAATGAAATCGCCGGAGCTGAAACCGGAAGATATTCCTGTTTTTTGCAGCTGTATAGCATTGCAATGCACAAGAATAATAATATTAGATGAATGTTCTTTTTCATAAATTTGTTTTGTGATGTATTCAACAATAGTAGTTAAAAATATCGTTGAAATTCAAACTTAAAGTAAATTGTTTTTAAATGAAGAAAGGGGAAAAGCTATGACAAATTCAATAAAGATCAGATTCCGGATCGTGAAAAGTCACATCAACATCAGTGCAATGACGGTACTCTTAACTATTATTGTGATACTGGGCGGTTGCAAAAGCAAGACGGAGCAACAGCCAGGAACAGCTGAAACGCTTCGTTTCGTCTTCATGGCCGACTGCCGCGGTAAATCAACAACTAACCAGGTGAACTACCCGGCGCTGAACGCTATCATAAGCCAGGTCGGTGCATTGTCACCCAAACCGGCCTTCGTGATGTTCGGCGGAGATATGTCATACAGTGGCTATATCAATTCCGCTTATACATTCCAGGCATGGAAAGACCTGTTCGCACCCCTCACCGGCAATGGAATACCCTTGTACACCGTTCTTGGCAATCATGAACTGTACTTATCGAGCTCTGATTCAGGTTTCCATCTCGGAAACCAGCAGGAGTTCCAGCAAGTGTTTTTGGAGAATCCCTCCAACGGGCCTAACGGCTACAAGCAACTTACTTATTCCTTCACTTCCCCGGGCGGCAATTCCTTCTTCGCTGTATTGGATGCCTACTACCTGACCCACAGCTTCAAGGATTCGACTGAGGGAGGCAACATCGATTCTACCCAGATGTCATGGTTAAAAGCCCAGGTAGCCCAGACCAAAGCGACACATAAATTTCTATTCATACATTCACCCTATTACTATGTCACCTTCGACCCGGAAGAGCCATCCGCAGCAAACAAGTCCTATACAGAGCTCTGGTCTTTCCTTGACGCCAACAAGTTCGATTTATATGCCTGCGGACATTCGCATCTCTATTCCCGAAAGACAATCGACAGCAGCGTCCTCCCGAATCCTCAGACCACACCACCAACTCCCTACTGGCAAAACAATGTTGTTCAGCTTCTAAATGGGACCTCCGGCACCAAGCCGGAGACAGCCCTCATCGATCCGGCCATCAGAGCCTCCTGGAATGTTCACAATGACACCCTGACCTATTACTTCAGCGTTGTCGACATCTCCGGCAGCACCGTAACGGTGAACAGTTACCGCGGCAACACAGGGGCCTACAGCGTGTTCGATACTTTCACCATTAACAAATAAGTTAAATAATGTTAAATAAATTAATTTAGACTAAATATAAATTACCTTTACGGGATGTTCACTATTAGGATTTTATCCTTGAACAGGATCAGGAATTAATTTTAATCTTAATAAAAAAGAAAGAGAGTCATTATGAAATATATAATGAAAATCAGGATGTCTATTGAAAAAGGTAATCAGGCACTTAAAGATCCGGAATTCGGTCATAAGATGAGTAGTTTGCTTTCCGACATAAAGGCAGAAGCAGCTTATTTTACAACAATATGCGGGCAGAGGGGTGCCTATGTTATTATTAACCTAAACGACGCATCGGAAATTCCTGCTGTCGCAGAACCATTTTATTTATGGTTAGATGCTGATATTGATTTCTTACCGGCGATAAGACCTGAGGATCTGGCAAAAGCAGGACCCTCGATCGGTGCTGCTGTGCAGAAATGGGGATAATCAAATTATCCTGCTAATATTTTCAAAGGGCATTCCGGAATTTCGGGATGCCCTTTTTCTTGGAAGTACCCGGAAGTTTGCCTTTGCCGGAAAATGAGACGCAGCTAGGTTGATATTTTTTTTATGATCAGCTTGTCGATGCGGTTCCCGTCAAGGTCAACTACCTCGAACTCGTATCCCAGATAAACGAATTTCTCGCCCGGCGTGGGGATATGCTTCATGATGCTTGTAGCCAGGCCGGCCAGTGTATTGAATTTCACCTTGTCTTTGTCATAGCCATGCAGTCCGAATTTATAAGCAAACTCAGAGAATGGCATCTGCCCGTCGACAAGCCAGCTTCCGTCTTCTCTCTGGTTGATCTGGGCCTCATCGGCGCCACCCTTGTTAAAATCTCCCACAATAGCTTCCAGGATATCGTTCAGCACTACCATGCCCACCGTAGACCCGTATTCATCAACAACAAGGCCGTAATGTACATTTTTCTCTTTAAACAATTCAAGGGTTTCGTATGCCGTTAGCGACTCCAGAATCAACTGTGCGGGTTTGATGTAATCCTTAATAACCAGAGCGGTATCGAGACTAAGCCCCATTAAAAGTTTCTTAAGAAAGACCACCCCGACCACATTATTCAGGTTATTCTGGCAGATAGGATAAACCGAATGAAGCCCCGGCTGGATCTTCTTCCACATTTCAGCCTTGCTTTCAGTTATATCCAGCCACGTCACATCAGAATAATGAGTCATAAGGGAGGCAATTTTCTGGTCGCCAAGATGAAAAACCCTGTCGACAATATGCTGCTCCATTTTCTGTACATCGCCTCCCATAGCCCCCTCCAGTACCATAGCACGGATCTCTTCTTCCGTAACTCTATATTTGGCTTTTGGCTTTATCCTGAGAAGTCTGAGTATGAGGTCGCTCAGCTTACTCAGCAGCCATGTGACCGGGATGAGAGCCTTCGAAAGGATAATCGCCGGCGGAACCATCACTTTGGAAACGCCTTCGGGATTGATAAGGCCAATACGTTTAGGCACCAGCTCACCAATAAGCATTGCCGTTAAAGTAACAATCATCACCACGATGACCAGAGCCAGGGTTTTTGCCGTGGATGCAGCAAGTCCGGCTGAGACCAGCAGTGCAGCCATGCCGGTGGAGATCTCTGCCCCGCTGAAAATCCCGGTTAGGATACCAATGAGAGTTACCGCGATCTGAACGGTCGACAGCACGCCGGCGGGTTTGTTTAATTGATCAAGCACGGCCCTCGCGCCTTTGTGCCCCGCCTTTGCATCCAGCTCCAGCCTGCTCCTCCTGGAAGATACCATGGCGATTTCGGTCATAACGAAAAGTCCGTTAATAATAAAAAGGCAAAACAAGACAATAAGTTCTGTAATCATAAACTGTTATTTTGTGATGGATTAATAGTAATATCCCGTCTTGGAATAGGGATTTTTATATTGTTATCTTTCATTATCTTAAAGACTCCGAAAAGCACATCGCTCTTTATGCTGCGACCCTGATTGTAGTCGGATATCCAGAAAAGCAGCTCAAAATCCATGGCAAATTGCCCTACGCCCAGGAAGAAAACAAGTGGCTCGGGTTGCTGCAATATCATCGGATGATGCCGCAGGATCTGCATGATGAGCCCCTGAACGAAATGCGGATCGGAATCATAACCCACGCCCATCGGCACCTCCATTCTTCGTTTCTTATCCGAAAGCGTCCAGTTTATCACTTCATTTGAAATCAGCTGCCCGTTGGGGACAATGACCTCTGCCCCATCAAAAGTCTGAATGTTGCTGGCCCGAAGATCAATTGATTTTACATTGCCAATGAGCGCACCAACCTGAACCGTATCACCAAGCTGGATAGGCCTCTCAAAAAGCAGGATCAATCCCGAAACGAAATTGCTGAAGATGGTCTGAAGGCCAAATCCTATCCCAACGCTGAAGGCCCCAAGGATAATCGTCACCTTGTCCATCGGTATACCTGTTGCATAGAATGCAAGGAAAAAACCTGAAATAGCAAGGATGTATTTCAAACCCATGGCAATGGTATGGGGCATACCTTTTGATAAGGGCAAGCGGCTGAGCACGTCCTTTTCAAGGAGAACCTGCAGGAACCTGGCCAAAAAGAACGAAACAAAAATGACTGCAAAAAAAAGAAAAATACCGTCAAGGGAAAAGCTGGCATCCCCGAGCGAGAATTTGTATGTGATAACAGAAACGATAAGGTTATAAGCAATGGCCCTTAAATGAAATGCATTCAGGAAAATCGCAATCCAATAAAAAGCTGTCAGTGAATTAAAGATAAGGATTGATCTTTGCTTTAACATCTCGCCATATAGCCTGATGGAATTAATTTTGCGGCCCCGGCGTGAATCAATTACCGATGCAATAGCCCCATTTACCATGATTGCTGCAACAACCAGCAGAACGATGCTGAGGGTATTTATGAAAACGGCATTGATAGCTATTGAAGTAAGGATCATCCTGCCGGTCATATTGGCGACCAGCCCTGTTATTGCCAGTGAAAGATGAAAAACAAGGAAGACATTGACAAAGAATTTCTGGTAGGTATTGATGGCTATTTTTCTAAAAATCATCAATAAGAAGAAAAGCAGGACAATCTCAGCGATTGAGATAAGGAAATACATCAACCGTGCAAGAAATGTATCGGAAGAGACCAGAATAAGCAAAAGGTAAAGCGCAAGGATAATTACGAAAGAGTAAAGGTAAACGTGGTATTTCCTGTCCAGTGTCCGCTTCAGCAAGCTGATCATAGGATAAACATACAGATAGGCTACAAGTTCACTGAAAACCAGGGGGCGGTCCGAAAAAATGAAAGCAACTGAAATAAGGCTCAGCATCGTAGCGGCCATCAGGGGCTGTGAAATCAGGATCATCAATTGCTCTTTGTAAAAACTTCCATACCCATCGAAGTTGATATGGTTCCTTTGTTTTAGCAGGTAAAAGAACCATAAAAGGACTGAAAAAAACAGGAAAAGAATAATTGCCGATCCTGTGTGAGTTTGGGTGTAACCGACCAGTTCTTTTAACCTCAATTCTTTGAAAGTATGCAAGGCATTCGCGACAGCTGAAACATAATTCCTTCTGAAATCAAGGCTGAAGAAGGATGGATGGTCAACCTTGAAAGAATTCAATTCTTTACGGCTGATCATCGAGATGGTCTTCTGAAGAGCGAAGTCTATCCTCATTCCCAGTAAAATGTTCTTTTCCATGATCCCCATGATGACATTGGACTTCCTGCCAAGAAAGTTCAGTGAGGAATCTATGAAAACGATGGCGGATTGCAGGTTTGCAGGAACAGTCCGTACAAGGGAATCCTTCAGCAACTGATCCCTGGTTCTTTTCCAGATCACCGACTCCTGGTTTAACCAGGTTGTCATCTCATCAAGGGTCTTGATGATCTTGCTTAACTGCTTCTCCTCCTCCTCATTCTGCCTGTGCGCCTGCTCTAACACAATTTTCCGGTTCTCAATTAAGAGGATCTTGACTTCAGGGTCGTTCTGGTCGAGTGGTTTTAAAATGTTAGTATCTATCCTTGAACTGATAATTTCATTTTTTGCCCTAAGCATCCTTATTGTACCAGGAGGTGGCAAGGTTTGAAATGCATGCCTGGTTTTATTCATCAGCTCAATGGACTTTACAGTGATATCGGTTAATCTGATAGTTTCAGGCTGCTTTTCACTCCCAGAGAGAATCTTTGATGAAACTGTTTGCTGTTGCGAAAAAGCCTGGGCCGTAATTAAGCAAACACAAAATAGCAGAAGATGCCGGATTTGTTTCATAAGGTTTAATTCCCGATGGTTGTTCTATTTCATTATAGCCATATTGTCACTGTCGACTTCCATATATATGAAATTACCGGTTGTCTTCAGGAACTCTTTGATGCGATTGGCACCTGAATGCTTTGATTCCATAACGATGAGAAAATGCGGATGTTCAATAATGAACCTTTTTGCCCCTTCCAGCACATCGATCTCCATCCCCTCGGCATCGATCTTAATCAGGATCTTGTCGTCTTTGGTGTAATCTATTCCTGTTAACACCGAATCGAGGGTTTTAATTTCAACTTTTTCTTTGATTCCGACCTCACCTCTGGACTCAACATAGGAATGAATAGAGGCAAGGTGTGAAGCCCCGGTATTCATTGTTTCGAAAATAAAATCTTCAACAGAGTTACGGGCACCCAGGCCAAAATTATGGGTAGTGATTGTATTCTCAAGGCTGTTTCGCTTCACATTTACTACGATAGAATCGTAATTCTCCTTCACAGGCTCAAAGGCATGACTCCTGATGCCCTTTCCGGCCATCAGGAAACTGTATGTCCCCACGTTTGAACCAATGTCAAGGAACAGATTATAATCCCTGTAATGCTCCAGGACAAACCTTTTCACATTCCATTCATATGCATAATTCAGAAACTGAAAATCGAGGGTCCCTTTACGGGTCATGAAGGTACCCAAACTGCTACGATACCTGCGCGCTGGTGGGTTGACTTTCTTTGTAAGTACATACAAGATCGAGGTCCAGAGAAAATAAAACTCGCCGAATCTCAGGTAATCGGCGACATATCTCAAAAAAGTCTTTAGTTTGTACATAATCCGATTTAATGTAAGAATTTCCCAAAAGTACGCCAAATTTTCAAAAAAAATCAAACCGTTTTTTACATGCTTATAAAGTGTTAGTAAATATTTTCCAGGAAGAGGAATTTCATATCTGTTTTTTTACATACCTTTGCAGCTGTTAAAGAATTATCAGCTAATGTCAGGTAACCGGAAATTAATTAAGATACTCTCTGTTCTGTTCCAAACCCTGGCTATTGCTATCATTGTTTTCGGGTCAATCATCAACTTCCACCAGTATAAAATCTGGGGAAAACCGCTTATTCCACAGTTCGTTGGTATCAAAAGAGATGCCGACAAAGTGAGCAAACTGCTTGCAAGCGGGAACCCCGCCCCCGCAAACATTTTTACACAGAAAATCTCATTTCATTCCGCGGCCGTATTACCGGTAGAAATTACCCGCCACAGCAGCGGACCCTCCGGAATGATCACTTTTGACCTTACCTACAAGGTCCCTGAACTAAGGCATCTGACGGCTTCCGGCCTCAGAGCTCCACCCTTGGCATAATCCAGCTTCACCAGCCTGAATTGCATTTCCGTTATTCAAATGACGAATGTTTTATTGCTTGCTTGTGAACAATAAATGATCGTGGCGACAACCTCATCCGCCTTGCACATAATTATTCTCATTTATTTACTATGCCAACTTATCCAAAATGAAAAAAATCATTTCTTTCTGCTCAATACTGATCCTTTTAACTGCATTTTTCTTTGCAAAAAATATACATGCCCAGGGTTCAACGGCATCCGACACGGTGATCATGGGAGCTTCCTATGCCAATGAAATCTATTATAGCATGGCCAATGGCAAGATTCTTACTTCCCCCCGTAATTCCTGGGATATCGCTTTCCGCACAAAGAAATTCAGTTCCTCCATACTGACCAATGACGGGATGGGCGTGGTATTGTATACCTATCCCAAATCGGGTATTACCGGATGGGCTGCAATGGATACTTCTGGCTTTGCCAGCTGGACACCGATGTACAATGATCCACTGGACTGGGAAAACGGGGCTTTCTCACGCAATGCAAAAGGCTATCCCGATTACGGCTGGGCCGTTTATAACGAGATTACCCACGATCTTCTGGCCGATTCACTCTATGTGATCAAACTCAGGGATGGCAGCTTCCGCAAATTATGGATCGTCGACAAACATTCGGTCCAGGCTACGTTCCATTTCCGTTTTGCCAGACTCGATGGAAGCGATGAGCATACCGACACCCTAAACCTTTCGAATGACCTTGCCACTGATTTCGTGGGATTTTCGCTGCAGACGAACCAGAGAGTCGATTTTCAGCCTCTGTTGGGTAGCTGGGATATGGTCTTCACCAAATATATGTCGATACAGCCCGGGGGAACGCCATACCCTGTTGTAGGAGTACTGAGCAATCCTGATATAAAAACCAACAGATTTTATCCGGTCCCGCTCACTTACACCAACTGGCAGGCAAATCCATGGGATTCACTGAGGTCTGCGGTTGGCTATGACTGGAAAGTACTGGACAACCAAACGTACACATACACTTTAAAGGATTCCCTGGTGTATTTCATCCAGCCGCTTAACAAGGATATATATAAACTCTATTTTACCGCTTATGCCGGTTCTACCAGCGGCTTCATAGGTTTTACCAGAGAGAAGTTGCTTTCCTTCGGTATCACCGAGCCATCACTTAGGGGTTTGAATGTTACCGTTTTTCCAAACCCCGTAAGGGCTACTTTGCATCTCCTCGTTTCCGGCCAAACCGGCGACGAAATTCATATCGTTCTTTCAGATCTGTCGGGCAGACAACTTGGTGCAGATCATCCGGGCCGGCTTACTGAGGGTCCCAATCAGTTTTCGTTTGATGTCGCGGGGTTTAACCCCGGAGTGTATTTCGTGACTGTTTCAACAGCAGCAACGAAAGCAGTTACGAAAGTGATCATCATACGTTAACATGAAGAAGGGCCCTCTCAGCCTGCTCATTGGATTAGTATTCAGTTTTCTGGCCATTGCTTCGGCAAATGGCCAGAAAACTGTTATTAAAGTCCTTGACGCAAACACTTCAGAACCTGTGGCCTATGCTCACGTTTGTTTTGAAGGACTAAATACAGGGAAATCTCAATATACACTGACTTCTATCGAAGGAACTGTTGCTAATGGCATACAGGAACCTTCAAAAATTGCTATAAGTTTTATGGGGTATCTAACATTCAAAGATACCATACAGCCGGGCCAGGGCCTTGAAATCCGCCTCAGGCCCTCGATCCTTAACATGAATGAGGTCGTGGTAACGGCCCAGTATACGCCTGAAAAAGCCGATAAATCGATCTACAAGGTCGATGTGATCAACGCCAGGCAGATAGAACAGAAAGCGGCCACCAACATGGCCGACCTGCTCAAAGAACAGGCGGGCATGCAGGTTTCTCAGGATGGAGTACTCGGGACCAGCCTGAGGATACAGGGGCTTTCGGGACAAAACGTCAAGTTCCTTCAGGATGGTGTTCCCCTGGTAGGAAGAATGAACGGGAACCTCGACCTGAACCAGATCAACCTGAACAATACCGATCACGTTGAACTCATTGAAGGTCCGATGAGTGTGATTTACGGTAGCAACGCCCTGGCCGGAGTGGTGAACATCATCACCAAAGAAAATAAAACATCCCTTCTGAACACCACAGCCAACACCTACTATGAGAGCGTTGGGGTGTTCAATTTTGATGCGGTCGTCTCGGCCTGCCTGAAGAAACATGGGTTCATGATCGACGGGGGGAGAAACTTCTCACCGGGTTTTTCACCAACGGATACGAGCCGTTCACAGACTTTTAAACCGAGAAGACAATATTTTTTCGACGGATATTATTTGTACAATACGGGTCCACTTAAGCTCAAACTGGGAGGCGATTATTTTAATGAACTGTTGATCGACCGGGGCGCACTGCAGCCGGTATATTATATCAACGCACTTGACAACTATTTCACTACCCTCAGGTATTCGGCAAGAGCCGAAGCGTCAATAAAACTTCCCCGCAACAAGTTTATCAGCCTGCTTGCATCCTATTCGTTTTATTCTCGGCGCAAACAGACTTATGATATGGAGCTTACGACGCTCGAGAAAACACCGGTCGCCAACTCCGACGGGCGCGATACTACAGTAATCACCTCATGGATAGGGAGGGGGACCTTTGCTTCGAATATCGCAGAGCATAAACTCAATTATCAGACCGGAATTGACGTTGACCTGGAGACCGGCAGCGGGAAAAGGATACTCGGGAATTCCAGGCAGATCGGAGACTATGCTGCTTTTTTCAGCCTTACCTACACCCCGTTCAAATCTCTTTCCATTCAGCCTGGGATACGGTTCATCTATAACACTAAATACAGTGCACCACTGGTGTACGCCCTGAGTCTCAAATGGGATATGAGTTCTGAATTCAGCCTGAGGGCATCGTATGCTAAGGGATTCAGGGCTCCGGACCTGAAAGAACTGTACCTCAATTTCCAGGACGTTAACCATGATGTGATAGGGAACCCCGACCTCAGAGCCGAAACTTCGAACAACTTCAACCTGGGTCTGAACTTTACTTCCGGGAACAGGAAAACAGCCTGGAATATCGGTTTGACCGGATTTTACAACCTGATAAGCAATGTGATCCTGCTTGCGCCTACAGGAAAAACGGCGAACCAGTACACCTATGTGAACCTGAGCCGGTATAAAACAACCGGAGGAGTCGCAAGCCTTGGTTTCAGCCTCTACCCGGCACTCAGAATCCAGGTCTCCCTCTCCGAAACAGGGGTCACAGGAAGCCTGGATGAGGAATCCAGGCCCGGCCCCCTGCAATGGCTTACCGAACTTAGCGCAACAATAAATTATACCCTGGTTAAACCTGGACTCACCTTTTCTGCATTTTACAAGTATACAGGAAAAGCTCCACAGGTTGTCTTCAATGACGATTTTCTGAGCTGGGGATACGTGAACCCGTATAATATCATGGATATAACCGCAGTCAAGGCCTTCTGGGAAAACAGGATAAGGGTTTCGGCAGGGGTGAAGAACCTGTTCAACGTTACCACCGTACCTGCCAGCGGCATCGTGGGCACTCATGGCTCAGGGAGTGACGGGATGAATATAGGCTGGGGACGGACCTTTTTCGTGAAATTCACATTTACATTCAATAAGTACAAATGAACCGACTTATTTGTTGTATCATGATATTGCTGATAGCGACAGGACTGGGTTCCTGTTTTAAAACCGATACAGCGGTCCCGGAGCCTGAACGAGGCAATGTACTTGTAGATACTATTTCAATGACCTCATCATACCTCTACCAGGTCTATTTCAGGCTGGATTCAGGTATGGTCGTGGCAACAAACAAAAGGACCGACAGTGACCTGGGCTTTGAATGCAGAGCAGAAGGCTTCCATATTATCCTTAACACCGCTGATTTCATGCGGATAGCCGATATGGGGATAAGGACGTTTGGTGAACCTGTCGACACGACTGGTGCAGAATGGAAGTTCGACAAATCAGATGGTAATCCCGATTCCATCGCTACAGGCCGGTGGTTTACCCTCAACGGAACAGATACTGTCTCTAACGGCCATGTCTGGGCGCTTGACCTGGGCCGGGATACACTCGGCACTTACCTGGGTCTGAGACAGATTATCTTCGACAGCCTGAAACTCGGCACGTATTACTTCCGTACAGCGGCAATCAATGGCGGAAATATCAGCCCGGCCCTGGTAAGTAAAGAGCCCTCGGTGAACTACCTTTATTTCGGCATCAGGGCCGGGAATGTGGTTCTGCCCCTTGAACCTCCCAAAAACCTATACGACCTGGAATTCACTCAGTATACTACCTTGCTGTTTACCGACGGGGGTGCGGCTTATCCATACCTGGTTACAGGTGTCCTTTCTAATCCCGATGGGGTGAGGGTTGCTGTTGATACAGTCAATGCATTCTCAACGATAGACCTTACTCTCGCCAGAACACTGCACTATTCCCTCTCACAGGATGCAATCGGTTACAACTGGAAGGTATATAATTCCACGGCCGATGCGTATACGGTAAGAACCAATCTCTCGTACGTAATACGAAACTCCCTTGGATATTATTATAAACTCAGATTCATCAGCTTCTACAAAGCAGGAGTGAAAGGGTATCCTGTTATTGAGACCCAGCGCCTCTGAGCAACCTGATCAGATCATCGCCAATTCCTATCCGGTAACCCTGAGAAAGGTACATCACGTCTCCTTTCGCTGTTATTAGCGTGACTATAGGAAGCGACGAGCCAGGAGTCTGGGCCGTGGCAGCGGAGATGATCTTTAAAAGACCCGCTTCAGGTACCAGGCAGGAAGACCCTGAAGGCATATCACCCATGACTGCCCCTATAAAATCCTGCTCATCCTTGTCGTTTCTGAACAAAAAGAATATCCTTACATTCTTCTTCTCAAATTCCTTCTTCCCGGCTCTCAGGTCAGCTATAAAATGCTTGGTAGGCTCTTTGTCAGGCTCTATCCACGCCAGTACAAGATTCCCGGCGGCCAGGGGTGTTGCCTGGGGAATAACCGACTCAAAGGCAGCTGCATCCAGCCTGCCTATAACCGAAGGAGCCGGCTCTTTGCGAAGCCTGATCAGTTGCCTGACCTCACTGCCTTTTGCCAGATTAAAGAAGGTGAGATTTGTAAGAACTGTGCCGTCGTTAATGCGGTTCCCTGTAACCATCAGGTAATTTCCCGCTACAAGTTCAAGTTCGCAGGGGAAAGTTCCGAGCCGGGGATCTGACTCGTAATCGAGCGACCTGAAAAAACCATCATCGTATTTTTCAAGTGTGAAATGGATATAATATTCAGGTTTAATTCCTTTTTTAACATCCAGATTAAAAGTTAATTTGACTCTTTCACCTGAAGTAATACTTGAAATGTCGAAACTAACATCATGCCAGGCGTTTTTATGATAATACTGCGGAAGACGTGTCCCCGGTTCCAGACGGGATGCTATTCCCATGCTCCTGCAGAGTGCAACGAAAAAGATATCCCGCGAATGCGGATCAGAGACTTTCAGTTCATATACCCCGATGGGTGTAAGTGGTGCCCTGCCATAGTTCGCTTTGAGGTCTGTAATAATATTTGCTTTTACCCATTTTATCAGAGTATCAGGATTGTATAATGCTCTCTCCCTGAAATTTTTGTCGAACTTCATCTGAAGAAAAGATTTATAAGGTCTTAACCCTTCATTGTCGACCCTGGGATTAAGCAGATATTTATTGAAGATTGCCTCATCGCCTCCTGAAGTCCCGGGAAAAATTGTGTTGCCGGTATTATCCATCAGCACATCAAATGTAACATCCCTGAGGTCTTTTGAAGAGATTACACCAAGTAGAGGAAAGACCCATGCTTTGCCTGATCCGGTTGCCGATCCGGCGAAATCAATGATGGTCCTGTAATTTCCCCTGCTTTCCTTTAGAAAATGCCAGAGGGTGTCGGCATTCATCTTCAATGTGGCTGCAAGCCTGCAGGCCTTGGCGCTGTCAATAAATGTTGCTTCATAGGCTCCTCTCAGCTTATCTTCAAACGTTAGCCGCTTTGCATTGGCTTCTTTCAGGGAATCAGCTATCGCAAGACCGGCGGGCTTAGACGGAGGAGGCACGAAGTCTTCCTGCAAGGTGTATTCCTTACCGGGTTTCATCAACAGTTCGAGCACAACTGTATCGGTCGTTTTTACCGTGACTTTCCTGAAGGCAAACCTCCCGTCTTTTGCAGCCCAAACCAATAAGTCGCCTAAGCCTGTCTGAAAGCTGCAGAGCCCTTTTACGTCAGAGTATGTCCTGTGCAAGGGATAAAACTCGGCGTAGTTATATAGCTGAAATTCAACGGCAGCGCTGTCGGCAGCCAGGCCCGATGAATCCTTAACCAACACAAAGATCCGTTTTGTTTCGGCATAGTTTGAAAGGATATTGATACGGGTAAATCGTTCATCCTTTAAAAGCACATCTTCGGGACCTTCATAATCGCCGAAAACATTGGTGTTTACAAGCATGGCCCGTTTTGCCGGAGCCGTGAACCAGGCTGCATCCAGAACCATCTCGGGTTCGCAGGCGCCGATATAATGCCACTTCCCGTCAACCCAGACTTCCACCCAGGCATGATTGTCGTCGGAATGTGCCCAGCGGGGCGTATAACACTGCCTTGCAGGAATGCATACCGAACGAAGCGCAGCGACGGTAAAGGTCGATTCTTCCCCGCAGCGGCCGTAAGCGGTTCGCAAGGTAGAAAGGGGAGAGGAAGTCCGCTCATCAGTCCCCCGGTAGGTCACTTTCTCGTGGCACCAGTGGTTCACCTCAATTACAGCCTGCTGCATGCTCATTTTCCTTACGCGGTCTTTTAGTTCAGAGAAAAAGACCATACGCGAACTGTCAAGGTTCTCGTTGTTCACCCTCACGGGAAGTACAAAATGCCTGAAAATCTCATCCGGCATGGTTTTTCCCCAGGTGAAGGTATCCCTGGCGGCAAAGGAGGCACGGATATTCTTCAGGAAAAAATCACCATCGTAATCCGCAATATCACTAAGTGAAGAATATGCCAGGATAAATTTAAGAGCTTCCTTCTCCCTTAGGGCCATCTTCTGATCAGCGAGTTTAAACACCTGATCCAGGCGGTTTTTACCGAGCTGCTTCTGTTTTTCGTACCGGGCTTCAACTTTCATGCGATAGGCTTTATCGTTCAGAAAATGTTCTCCCCTCTGGCATCCCGAAAATGCCATCAGCATGATGAGTAAGTAAGTTATTCCAATATTCTTCATTTCAAAATTATTTATGATGATCCATTTCTTAAAAGCATGATGGCAATCCATGTAACGATGAACAAACAAAAGGCCGGAAGCATGAAGCTCATCATGATCGACACTGAATTGGCGGCAGCCCACATCAATGAAGGGAATAATGCGCCAAGAGGAATTGTAGCTATCATCATTCCCGACAATGCCTGTTTACTACCCCCGATCCGGCGAAGAGCCAGTGAGATCATGACCGGAAAAATATTCGAGATCCCCAGTCCGCAGACGACTACAGCAGCGAGGGAAAGGTATTTCTGCCCAATAAACAATGCAAATAACCCCAAAATTCCCAGGATGCTGCTGAATAGAAAAACAAGCTCCGGCTTAACCTGCCGGAGTATTACAGCGCCTGCAATTCTGCCTGTAAAAAAAGAAGCTATAAATAAACCCACTCCGGGGAAAAGGGTTTGCATGATCTTTATACCGAATATTTCCGAAAAATAAAACGGGATCAGGTTCAGCAGGCAGTATTCGGCTCCGGAATATACCAGGAGTCCGCCCAGCATAAGCAGAACGAACTTATCGCGGATCAGATGACTAAGAGTATTCAAGTAATTCAATCCGGGAGACGATTCCGTTCGGGCAGGCCATCGAACCATAAGAGCGAGGACCAGGGATATCAGCAGGGAAAAGAATGCCAGATAAACCATTATATGGCTTTCCTGTTGGCGGGCTGATGAAAAAATGGCCGGAATGCCAAGGCCGGCTATCAATCCCGACGATTTAACGAGATAAAGCAATGCAATCCTTTTTACACTAACTGCAGTTTCATCAGGTAAAACTGCAAAGCTCAGACCCACGACCTGCACAAAGAGGCTTCCTGAAAACAAAAAGAAAGCATTCAGCAGAACCAGGTTCAGGGGTTCAACATGAACGAGCATGATCAGCAAACCAGGCAGCAGCATAAACAAAGCAGTCATCAGGTTCGCAGGCCTTTTGTTTCCCGCCTTTATCAGGCTGAACAGAACAGTAAGTGATGAAATAAACAGGAATCCGATAAAGGTGACAAAACGCAGGTAATATTCGTTTGAGAAGCTGCTGTTGATCTGCGAGTCCAGGTAGGGAAGGAACGTTTCAATCAGCCCGATGGTAAAGAAGGCGGCAAAGATCGCCGCAGGAACCGTCTTCCCGTTGTGCTTCCCAAACTTCATGCCTTATGCCTTAATGGTATTGAATGCTTAGATTTCCCGGTTCAAGCGTGAAGACCGCCCACTGTATATCAGTCCCTGTCTTGTTTACTGCAACAGTACTGCCGTTTAAATTCAGCGATTGCAGTGAGGGAAAGGCATGCATAAGCAGCCGGACCTTACTGAACTTAGATACAAAAGTACCTTCCGCTTTGCCTATCACGACTGATTTTGACTGCGGATTATATTGCAGGATCCTCTTGCAGTAAGCGCCCTGTTCATAATTATAACTTAATCCGTCATCCTCATAATACACGAAAGTGGATGGCCGTTGGCCGGCGTAAACATGAAGATCAAGAGTGTCGGACGGCTTTTCCGAAGTATTCTGTATCACCGACTGCATAGGCAGGATACCCGATGCCCTGACAAAAACAGGCAGGTCATCAAGGGGAGCTTCCACGTTGACTTCCTGGCTTCCGGGGTAAAATTCACCGGAAGTAAGCCTGTACCAGCCTCCTTCGGGCAGATATACCCTGGCCATGTTCTGTGTGCAGGAAGCGGGTGCAACAAGCAGGTTATCTCCAAAGAGGTACTCTTCCTGGTATTTCCACCACCATATCTTCTCATCATTTGTATAATTGATGGCCAGGCTGCGTGCCACCGGCAATCCGCTTTGGGTGGAAGTGTAAAAAGCCGAGTAAAGATAAGGCAGCAAGCGGTAACGCTGGGAGATCAGCTTCACCGAAGCCTCTTCCACGCCTTCGCCCAGAGACCAGGGCTCTTTGCGTAAAGTTCCTTTGGCCGCATGATTCCTGAAAAAAGGGGTATACACTCCGAGCGAAAGCCAGCGTACGAACAACTCCTTAGAAGGGGACTCTATGAACCCGCCCATATCGGGGCCCACAAAGCTCAATCCTGAAAGCCCCATGCTGTTAACCATCCGTGCCGACAGCATCATATGCTCATCGGAAGCCACATTATCGCCTGTCCATACGGCCGAATACCTCTGAATCCCTGCGTATGCGGCCCTGGTAAGCACAAAGGGCCGTCTGCCGTTCAGCAGTTTTTTGGTCCCTTCATAAGTAGCCCTCGACATATTCAGTCCGTATACATTATGGGCCTGTTTCATACTGGCCCCATGACCGTCAAAATCAAACTTCACCATATCGGGAATGTTTTGTCCCCAGGCCGAAGGTTCATTCATATCGTTCCAAAACCCCTCCACGCCAGGCTCTACCAATGTTTTAAATGATGCGCCCCACCATTGCCTAACCTTTTCATTGGTGAAATCTGGAAAATGACAGCGGCCAGGCCAGACGCTGCCTATATAATTCGCACCTCCGGGGAATTTGGCAAAATAAGAGTTTTTCACTCCCTCCTCATAAGCAAAATACCCGGGTTCAATCTTAATGCCGGGATCGACAATAGTCGCCACATGAAACCCCATGCCGTTTAGCTCCGAAATAAGAGCCTTCGGATTGGCAAAGCCCTTGGGGTTCCAGGTAAATATCTTGTAAGCATCCATGTAATCGATATCGAGATAGATCATGTCGCAGGGAATCTTCCTGGCCCTGAACTGCCTGGCCACATCAAGTACTTCGGTATCGGGGTAATAACTCCACCTGCACTGCTGAAACCCCAGGCTCCAGTAGGGTGGGAGCGACATCCGCCCGGTAAGCCAGGTGTAATCGCTGAGTATCCCTGCAATAGTCGAAGCCCCGAAAAAATAATAATTCAGATCTCCTTCAGCAACCGAAAACCGGCTGAACAGATTGTCGGTGGAAGCTGCAAAGTCAAACTTTGTCCTGGATGAATTATCGAGAAATATGCCGTAGGTCAGACTGTCATGGATCCCCATGAAAAACGGGATGCTCACATACAGCGGGTCGGCGGTGACAAGGTAGGCAGGCACATCGGAATTCCACATCTCGTATTTGTTGTCGCGTCGGTTCAGGTTCCCGGTCTTCTCGCCCAGGCCGATGAACTTCTCATCAGCGAAAAGCCTGCGGTAACAAGTGATCTCTTCGCCCTGCCAGCCTGTGCCAAATGGCGAATATTCTTCCGATAACAGCCTTCCTTTGGAATTTTTTATCTGTATGCGGATGGGATTCTTCTGTATCTCCAGCTTGAGGGAATCGGTCGACAGACTGATGGTCTCCTTGTTTTCAATCATTTTGAACCCACCGGCTTCCGGCTTTGCAACCACTGCATAGGAAAAATCAACATCACTGAACTCCTTGCCTATCCTGATGCGGATGACCGATGGAGAGTAATACATGATCTGAATACCCGCGTTCCCGGCTTTGATCAGGACCCCGGTTTGTGAAGATTTAATGGATTTGAAATTTCCGATAAATGCAGTTTGACTGTATAGTCCGTATTGTGGCATCAATGCCATCAGCCCTCCGATAAAAAAAGCTGCAATAATTCCTGTTTTTTTTCTCATAATTTTCTAATCTCTCCCCGTAAATTCCACGCCTCTTTCGGGCGGAACCCGGGTCCAGGGCTCTGCCCTGGGGTTAATACCGATTTATTTGCCGGCAAAGCCGGTTTTTTTAAACTCCTTCATATTCTGTGCGGCGGATGATCTCATTCTGAAGATCTTCACCGAGGTCATTGAAATAATCGCTGTATCCTGCCACGCGCACGATCAGGCCGCGGTGTTTTTCGGGGTGTTTCTGAGCATCCCTGAGAGTGGCTGCAGTGACCACGTTGAATTGAATATGATGCCCGTCCATCCTGAACCAGGCACGGATGAGGCTTGTAAGTTTGCTGATGGCTTCATCCCCCTCGAAAAACGATGGAGAGAATTTCTGGTTGAGCAAGGTACCGCCGGTAAGCAGGTGGTCTATTTTGCCAGCCGACTTCAATACAGCTGTCGGCCCTTTATGATCGGCCCCCTGGAAAGGGGAGATCCCTTCGGAAAGGGGTTGCTTTGCTTTGCGGCCGTCGGGCAGGGCCCCTATGACACTGCCGAAATAAACATGCGAAGTCGTAGGAAGCATATTGATCCTGTGCTTTCCTCCGATTGAAGTAGGCCTGCCGTCAACGGATTCATAAAACATCCTGAAAACCATACGGGCCTGGTCATCGGCATAGTCGTCGTCATTCCCGTATTTGGGGGTGTGATAAACCAGTTCTTTCCTGAACTCTTCGAAATCTTTGAAATCTGCTGCAAGGGCCTTCAGCAGGCCTTTCATAGTGATCGTCTGCTTCTCGAAGACGTGATATTTAATGGCGGTCAGTGAATCGGTGATACTTCCCAATCCCACCCCCTGCACATAGGTCGTGTTATAGCGTGCCCCGCCGGCATTGTAATCGGTGCCGTTGGCGATACAGTCATCGATGAGCAGACTCAGGAAAGGCGCAGGCATCTGAGTGGCAAAGATCCTGTGGATGATATTGTTTCCGTGCATCTTGACCGCCGTGAAATATTCAAGTTGCCGAAGGAATGCGTCCATCAGCTCCCCGAACTCTTTGAAATCTTCAGCATTTCCCGTCTCAGGCCCTAGCTGCTCTTGAGTGCGGGTGTCAAACCCGTTGTTCAGTGTGAGTTCAAGGACCTTAGCCAGGTTGAAATAGCCCGAAAGAATATAGGCTTCCGTTCCGAAAGCGCCTGATTCCACACAGCCGCTGGCCCCTCCATTCCTTGCATCGGCAAGGGTTTTCCCCTGCCGTACCAGCTCCTGTATAATTGCATCGGTATTGAAATAGGAGGGCTGGCCAAACCCGGTTTTTGTAATTTCAAGGGTACGGCTGATGAAGTGGTCGGGGTTCTTCCTGCTTACCTGGACCATCGAGCTGGGCTGCAGCAGACGCATTTCCTCAATCACATCCAGCAGGATATAAGTCATCTCATTCACAGCATCCGAGCCATCGGCCGTGAGGCCTCCCAGGTTGATCAGGCAGAAATCGGTATAGGTGTTACTCTCCAGGGCCGTAACGCCGACCTTGGGCGGAGCCGGATGGTTGTTGAATTTGATCCAGAAGCTGTGGAGTATCTCAACTGCTTTGTCTTTGGTAAGAGTACCGTCTTCAAGACCTTTCCGGTAAAACGGCAGCAGATGCTGATCCAGCCGGCCAGGGTTGAAAGAATCCCATGGATTGAGTTCAGTGATCACAGCCAGATGCACGAACCAGTAGTACTGAAGGGCTTCATGGAAGCCTAGGGGTGCATTCAAGGGCACCTGGCGGCAGATCGCGGCCATCTCCTTTAGTTCGGTCCTTCGCACCTGGTCCGTTTCAGTTTCGGAGAGTTTATCAAGCTCATCGGCATGGCGTCTGGCAAATGAGATCAGCGCATGAGCTGCGATCTCCATCGCTTTCAGCTCCTCCTGCTTTTCATACGCAAGGGGATCATTAATGAAATCGAGACGGGCAAGCTCATCCTTGATCTGATGGATCATGTCGTTCATTCCCAGCCTGTAGATCTTGCTTCCCAGAACCGTATGCCCGGGCGCCCTCTGTTCCTGGAATTCAGTAAAAACCCCTGCCTTGTATGCAATATGCCATTCCCTGGGCAGGGACTCCATGATGCGTTCACGGTTGCTTCTTCCGGCCCAGAAAGGGATGATCTTTTCCTGGTATATCCTGCGGACTTCATCGTTTGCCTTGAACGAAACTTTTTTACGGGAATCAAGCATCTCCAGGTCTTCGAGAGTATGCAGGCAGACCTCGGGATAGGTAGGACAAGCCTTTGGGGCCGGACCGCGCTCGCCAACGATCAATTCACCTTCGTTGATGCAGATGTGTTTATGGCTCAGGATATAATCCAATGCCATGGCCCGGCATACCGGTACCGAAACCCGCCGGGCTGCGGCTGTTTCGTAGAACTCAGTAACAAGTACCGCACGCTCTGCACTGATGCGGTTTACCGCATTCAGGCTCTGCTCCCGGAGTTTATTTATTCTGTCGGTCATATCACCATTTACCCTTATCCTCCGATTTTCACAATAAATCCAAGGTCTTCAAATACCTTTTTCCTACACACCAAATCTTCTCTGGTCATTGATTTTACATTCTTCATTACGTTCTCTTTTCCAAACCGCATGTATTTATTCCCGGCTGCTGCATGCCAGGGTAAAAGGTTAATCTCTGTCACGGCGGGCTTCAGCTGTTCCAGTAATACCTGCAATGCGCTGAAGTTCTCATCAGAATCGTTGATGCCTGGAATCACCGGGACTCTTGCAATGATCGTTTTCCCGGCATCTGCAAGCTTTTTCAGATTCTCAATGATCAACTTGTTTGACCCTCCGGTATATTTAACATGGAGGTCGTCATCCATCAGCTTCAGATCATAAAGATACAAATCTATATAATTTATGGTAAGCGACAGATTTTCCCAGGATGTAAATCCGCAGGTATCCATAGCGATATGAAATCCTTTTGATTTGAGAGCTGACAACAACTCTGAAAGGAATGCCTGCTGGAATGCGGGTTCACCGCCTGAAACGGTGACTCCTCCGCCTGATTCATCATAAAAAATCCTGTCTTTTTCCACTTCAGCCAAGATCTCATCTACTGTCATCCATTTGCCGCTTACCTCTTCTTCCCTGAACTTAAGGCCATCGAGTGAAAGTGTTTTTACACTTGTCTCGGGCTGACTGTTCTGGCTTTCCGGATTATGGCACCAGAGGCAGGATAGGGGACAACCTTTAAAAAAAATTGTGCTGCGGATCCCCGGACCGTCATGTACCGTGAACCTCCGGATGTCAAAAATGAGTCCTTTCATCAGCATACTTTTCAGAACAAGACGATCTCGTTTAATTACTGCTTTGTGTTAATCTGCCTGGTATAATACCTGATCATGTCTGCAATAGCTTTTTGGCAAACCAGACAGAAACCTTTTGCTTCATTGGATTTCATGCGGCAATCCATCTGTGGGCTGAATATCCCTTTACCCGAATAACCGCCCCCTTCAAACATGCCTGTGACTCCGTTGTACTTGGTGATCCTTGGAGTTGGGACAGGTACCGAATCGGCGAGCATTGGTTTCCATTTCGATGAAAAATCAACATTGGTAGTTATATTCGGTTCCCAGGGTTCCACTTTCAGATTATAGAAATCAGAATAAGTGACTTCCGCGTTATAGTATTCATCGGCCAGGCCTGCAAAGGAATGTCCGAACTCATGTACCGCAACTATCCTGGAATACTGGTTGTCGACCGTCCCCTCACAGTAGTGATTATAAAAACCTCCGCCTCCGTAACGTGTTGAATTCACAAGTACAAAGATGGCGTCGAAAGGGACATTGGCTGCTATATCATAAATCGACTTCGTGTCAAAACTCGTGAGGTATCGGTCCATGTCGAAAGTATAGAAACTGCTGTGGATATTGGTATTTACATAGACCTCCTTTCCCGGGACGGTAACGCCAGATTCAGCGGAAGGCGACATGACGGCATAAAAATTGAATTTATCGCGATAGCTGTTGTAAGGTTCAACCGACATAAAATAATCCATCATCGAACGGGCATCTTCAATGAATTTAGGCATTTGATCTTCGGTATAGCCTTCGGCCAGGAAAGCTACATCTACATGATCGGCCGGGTCGCCCGAATACATCAGTTTCTCGACTTTAAACCGGTGAATGCTGTCGCTCAGGATAAAATAATCATCTGGTCTTACTTTCATCTCGAACATCTTCTCAAAAAGTCCTGTTTCGTAAGACCGTTTTTCAATCACGAAATTCATGGTTGTTTTCGGGAAAGGCATTACGGCGGTCATCGGAAACACCCGTCGCATCTGCTTTGCTTCCGGAGTCCCTCTCCATTCCTGGAACAGGCTTGAAAAACCTTTTGAAAACAACAGATTACCCGAGGCAGAATCAACCAGGCAATAACGGTAAGAGCCGGTATTCTTTAAAGAGACCATATTGTTGTGAGGCCCTCCATAATACGGCTCCTGCCTCATCTCCCGAAAATAAACGTTCTCTTCCATGCTGTTCCCGGCCAGGAAATAATCTATCCGCAGGGTCTTGTTCAAAAAGAACTCATCGAACCCACCCACGGCAGCCGGCGTCGAGGTTTTATCCTGGGCTGCAAGAAGAAAGGGCAGAAGTAGTAAGGCAAGCAAAGTGAGGTTTTTCATAGATTGACGGATTTACTGATTTCACCATTTCACATTTCACGATTTCACCATTTCACCATTTCTCTGCACCAGCGCCGTTCCCGCGAGCATCAGCAGGCAGCCGGCTATCATTCGGTGGCTCATTGTTTCGCCAAGCAGGAGCATTCCACCGATTACCGCGAAAACAGCTTCCAGGCCCAGTATAATACTTACATAAGCAGGATGCGCCGTTTTTTGGGCGATGATCTGCAGGGTGTATGCCAGTCCCACCGAAAGTATTCCGCCGTAGGCGATAGGAAGCCATGCTTCCAGGATCTTGCCCAGAGTAACAGTCTCGATTGCGAATGCGACAAGCATATTGAGCAATGCCGTGATCGAAAACTGAATCAGGGCCAATAGTATCGAATCCATCTGGGGTGATAACCAGCCTATAATTAATACGTGAAACGTGAAAACAAAAGAACACATCAGTACCAGAGTATCACCGTGCGAAAGCGAAAAACCACTGGTGATGCTCAGGAAATAGAGCCCGGTGATGGAAAGAATCATCCCGGCCCAGATAAACCAGTTGCTCTTCTGACCGAAGAACAAGCCAACAACCGGAACAAACACAACGTACATTTCGGTAAGGAAGCCGGCTTTGCCAGCGGTGGTTTGCTGTAGTCCGAGCTGCTGAAGCGCAACGCCCGTGAACAGCAGCAATCCGGTGATCAGGCTGCCTGCAAGAATCTTCCTTAGCCGGGCAGGATCATTTACATAGATTAACTTTTCTCTCTTCCTGAGCCTGACGTAAAAAAAAGGAAGCAGTACAAGGATCCCCAGAGAAAACCTAACCCCGTTATATGTAAAAGGTCCCACGTAATCCATTCCAACCCTTTGGGCCACAAAGGCAAATCCCCAGATGGCCGCGGCAAGCAGAAGGATCAGATCGGCTTTTATCTTAGCTGAATTCATTTAATACTTATTTCGTCTACAAAGATCCAGGCTTTATTCCCGGCGCCGGGATGCCAGGCCGGACAATTCCCTCTGTTCACTGCCTGCACTTTGATATACCTTGCATGTTTTCCGTCCAGTTTCGCAGTAAAATCCCTGATTATTGTCCCGTTGGCTCTCTCGTCAACCATATTCTTCACCGGCGGAAGCCAGGTGTAATTTTTATTGTCAGGCGAAATTGCAAATTTCACTGCCAGTGGCATAAAGATCCATGCTCCCTGCTCCTGGTAGCACCCCAGCGAAAGTTCATGCAGTGGCTGAACGGATCCCAGATCAACTACAGCCGATACATCGCAGCCTTCATATCCCTGCCATCCGCCTGTCTTAAAATTGTCGCCTCCCCTGATGAAATCAATCAGGGAAAGGTCTCCGCCTGCTGAATACTGTCCGGCATACTTTGTAAACAAAGTGATCTTGCGGTTCACCGGGATGGTTAAAAAATCAGCAGTTATAGTAAAACTTTTTTCGGGGCCGGGTGCCGATGCAAATGCTTTTAATGTGGTAGTCTTTTTTATGCAAACCGGCTTCGTATATAAAGCAGAACTGATGTCAGGTTCCTTGCCGTCAAGGGTATAGTAGATTTTCGCACCACTCAGGGGACATGACAGGGCCAGTATAGTGGAATCCATAAAGGTTCTTGCAGCTTTCTCCACCGCGGGAACAGGGGTGATAAGATGATCGGTGATAGCCGATACGGGAAAATCCCCTTCTTCGCTACCCCAGTTGGTATCAGGTTTTGAACCCATCTGAAAAACCAAAGTCCCTCCCTTCAGAATATCAGCATGCAAAATAAAACACTTTGTATAAGCCTTGCCGTTGAGAGTGGCTGAATGAATATAATAATTATCACGGCTGATGTCATTAGCCTCAATAGTAAAGGTGTTGCCATTTTCAAGATGAATAGTGGCTTTTGGGAAAAGAGGTGTTCCTATCGCATACACATCCGAGCCCGGAACCACCGGGTAAAATCCCATAGCACTAAGCACGTACCAGGCACTCATCTGTCCGCAGTCCTCATTTCCACATAAGCCATCCGGATCATTCCTGTATAATTCAGTACAAATACGGTGGATCAGTTGCTGGGTCTTCCATGGCTTTCCTGCATAATCGTAGAGATAGGCCATATGATGGCTGGGCTCGTTGCCATGTGCGTACTGCCCAATAAGACCTGAAATATCGGACTGTTCACGTCCGGTAGTCTTTGAAGACACCGAAAACAATGAATCCAGTTTTGCCCCGAACTTTTCACGGCCTCCCATCAGATCCATCAGCCCGCTGATGTCCTGGGGGACATAAAAACTGTATTGCCATGAATTGGCCTCGGTATAGTTAAAGTTCACCTCCGAAGGATCGAAAGGTGCGAACCATCCGGCATTCGTCTTTGCCCTCATAAAACCTGACGATGGATCATACAGGTTTTTATAATACTGGGCTCGCCTGATAAAGGAATTGTAATCATCAGTCTTACCAAGAGCTTTTGCCATTTGAGCTATACACCAGTCGTCGTATGAGTATTCAAGGGTCTTTGAAACCGACTCCCCTTCACGGTCCGAGGGTATATAACCCAGGCTTTTATAGTACTTCAAACCCAATTCATCCTGGTTGGCGCTGCTCTTCATGGCTTCCAGAGCCAGAGCTGCATCAAATCCTTTGATCCCCTTGAGGTATGCATCGGCAATCACAGGCACCGCATGATAGCCTATCATACAACCGGTCTCATTGGCCGAAAGTTCCCATACTGGCAGCTTTCCGCCTTCCTTGTATTGCCTCAGAAAAGTATTGATAAAATCGCTGCTGCGTCTCTGATCAATCAGGGTGAGCAGGGGATGCTCGGCCCTGTATGTGTCCCATAAGGAGAATACAGTATAATAATCGAAGCCCTCAGCTGTATGGGGTTTCAGATCCCGGCCTAGATATTGCCGGTTAACATCCATGTATAAATTAGGACTCAGCATGGAATGATACAGTGCAGTATAGAACGTGGTCATCTGATCGGTGGAGCCTCCTTCGACCAGTATCTTCCCTAATTCTTTATTCCATATATCTTCTGCCGACCGGACGATGGAATCGAAATCCCAGCCCGGATTTTCTTTATTCATATTTTTTCTTGCATTCTCAGCGCTGACGGCCGAAATACCAACCTTGAGCAGCAATGGTTCAGCTGGTTTTAAGCTGAAGCTGAACTGTGCCTTGATGTCGGTACCGCTGATCTCCTTGATATCCGCCTGAGTTTTGCCTGCAGATTGTATCCTGAAAGCTGCAACAGGTTTTGAAAATTTTATAACGAAATACAAGGTTTGACGGGAAGCCCAGCTCTGCGATACCCTCATCCCTTCAATTTCATCAGGCCCTGTGATCTTAAGCTTCGAATCCAGTACAATATCCCTGTGCCTTAGATCCAGAACGATACCTGCCCCGTCAGGATTCTTAAATATATACCGGTGCATGCCGCTGCGAAGTGTAGCCGTAAGTTCAGCTTTCACCCCTGGTTTCTGAAGATCGACCGTGTAATACCCCGGACGGGCTTTTTCTGAGTTCTTGCCGAATCCCGAACGGAATCCGTAATTATTCAGCTCAGCCTGGCCTGTCACAGGCATAATCAGTATATCACCGTAATCGGAACAGCCGGTTCCGCTGAGATGTGTATGGCTGAAGCCATAGATCACGGTGTCGGTGTAATGATAAGCCGAACAGCCATCCCAGCCTTGCAGCCTGGTGTCGGGACTGAGCTGGACCATCCCGAACGGCAGACTTGCGCCGGGATAGGTATGGCCGTGCCCGCCGGTGCCAAGGAATGGATTTACATAATCGGCAGGCAGGCGTTTCTGATCTTTACAGGAATAAAGGAATAATGAAAAGATCAGTATTCCCGCGATAGCTGGTTTCCTCATGTCTGGTTTAATAGGTATCCTGAAGTGTGCGTATGATGATCTTTTCCAGCAAGTCCTTTTCAGTACTTGTGGTGATGAATATAATATCCAGTGGTTCGCCTGGTTTCAATTCTGCATAATTGTTTAAGAATTTCCCGCTGACCGTGGTCGAGAGCCAGACGTTCTTAGCGAGTTTATCGCTGCTCAGGGTGATTTTATAACCTCCGGCTATCTCGGTGAGTTCCCGTTTTATTACAGGATTTTCAAGGGACAGCGACTTTACCGGTACAAAATAAAGTATATTGCCGTACTGTACATGCCGTTCATCAGAAGTTGTAAAAACAGCAGTGAGCATTACCTTTTTCTGATCCTGGCCCTTCAGGAAGACAGCCTGGTTAACGTCGAAATAATAAGCAGACTGAAAAGCAGGAACTTTAATCTTTTTGTTGATTTCCTTAATTATTTTTCCGCTAAAATCGGTAAGCTTAATGCTCAGATCGCCCTCCATCTCTACATAGCGTTCAGAAACAATATAGACTCTCAGTCTGTTTTTCTCTGTTACCGGAGAAACCAGGACATCCTTATAACTGTCACGTATAAAGTAATGCAGGGCTTTGGGCGCCCCATAATAATCCCGGGCCGACCATGAAACTACCGGCCAGCAGTCGTTATACTGCCAGAACAGCGTGCCCATGCAATACGGCATAGCCCTGCGATGGGCTTCAATAGCCGTTTTCATTCCTTCTGCCTGCAACAGCTGGCTTACATATACATAGGATTCAAAATCCTTTGGACGTTTGTAATCACGCATCATATATTCATCTATGATTTCATAGCCTTTTAGATTTTTTTGATGGGCTTTCATCACGGGAGAGCCTAGTTTAAGGTCCCCGGCTTGAGTAAAATATTTAAAACTGCTGATATCGGGAAAAGACTGAAACCCGTATTCCGACATGAACCGCCCTATAATATCCTTGTACTTGCCAAAGGGCAGCTTGCCCCACCATACTCCCCAGTAATGCATGTCGCCCCTGTGTTTACTGTCGGGATTACCCCATCCCAGCATGGGCGAACTGGGTATATAAGGTCTGAGGGTATCGAACTTTCGTACATTATTCTGGAGTATCCCGTTAAAAATGTTTTTATATCCCTGGTAAACCCTTGCAGAGTCTGAGGGGCTGTATTTGTATTGTTTAACCCAGCCCCAGTGTCTCCAGCCCTCGTCAATCTCGTTATTCCCACACCACAGAGCGATGCATGGATGACTGCGCAGGCGTATGATATTCTGAATGGATTCAATATTTACATTCTGCATAAAGTCCTTGTCGCCGGGATACATCGCGCATGCGAACATAAAATCCTGCCACACCAGAATTCCGAGTTCATCGCAGAGATCATAAAAAATATCCTTCTCGTAAATACCTCCGCCCCAGACCCGGAGCATATTCATATTCAGATCTTTTACTCCCGTAAGTAAGGCCCGGTAAGCAGAATCACTCACCCGGGTAGGAAAATTGTCCTGGGGGATGTAATTCGCACCTTTCATGAAAACCGGGAAACTGTTGACCAGAAAACCAAAGGTCTGGCCCGCCGTATCAGCCTGCTGTACCAGTTCAATGGTACGAAGGCCAATCCTTTTACTGCCTTTTTCGGCAAGAATATCCGTGTAATAAATATCGTAATTCAGTGTGTACAGATATGGAGTTCCCATCCCGTTAGGCCACCACAATTTTGGGTCCTTTATAACAAAATCAAAGCGGATGATGTTGATACCCTGTTTCACCGAAACATTATGTGTAAGCAATGGAAGTGAGTCGGCAGAAATCCTTATGCTCACCGTATCGGGCAGGCTCGAGGCCAGGGTGAAGACCCCCGACAGGCTTGCCGCGGAATCGGTAAGGTGTTTCTGAATGAACTGCACTCCCAGAAGGTTAACCCGGTTGTAAAACTTCAGGTATACCGGTTTCCATATCCCGCTGATGATGAGTTTCGGGCCCCAGTCCCAGCCGAAATTATAAGCAGCTTTACGGCAAACGACCTTCTCGTCGCCGGGGAGTTTTACAGGAAGTTTATCGTACAATTCTTTGATTTCCTTTACAATGGAAGGAAAAAAGATACGAAGCTCATTTTTTCCTGACTTCAGCTTGTCTTTTGTGTTTTCGTAATGCCACTCCCTGAACATGTTATTGGCCGACAGGATAAGAGAATCATTCAGGTAAACCCGGGCATACGTGTCAAGTCCTTCCAGAACCAGATCGATCTGTCGGGCCTCGAAAAATGAAGGATCTGCATAAAAAATTCTACGGTACTCCCAGCCCCTCCCGGCAACCCATTGAACACTGTCCTCGTTGGACCTGTAGAACGGATCACTCATAAGCCTGTTCTTTAAAAGATCAAGCTGCACACAGCCAGGCACTGTGGCAGGATACCATTCTGCGCTGCCTTCCTGTCTGAATTCCCATTCCCCGCCCAGATCAAATTTAAGGGGTAACTGGGCGGATGCGGGTAGAAGCCATCCGCAGATAAAAAACAAGAAAAGAATTTTCTTCATTGTTGTAAAAATAATTATATGCCAAAAGTATCAAATTATTGTGAAAATGTGGTATTTTCGAGCACTCCAAAGACTAACAAACGATGAACATCGCCGAACTCAGCAAGCAGTTTTATGAATTATACGATGAACCCGGCCAGGCTCCGAGGCTTTACTTCGCACCAGGCAGGGTCAACCTGATAGGCGAACATACGGATTATAACGGGGGCTTTGTGTTGCCTTGCGCCCTTCAGTACGGGACCTGGCTAATGATGAGAAAAAGGTCAGACAATCTGCTGCAATTCGCCTCTGCGAACTTTGTCGACAAAGCCGTGTATGATCCCTCTCCGGGCTATGTGAAACATCAGGGTAGCTGGATCAATTACCCCCTGGGGATTTTTTCGCAGTTTGACCAACTGAAGGTATCTCTTACTGGTTTCGATATGCTTTTCTCTGGTGATATCCCGAACAGCGCCGGCTTGTCTTCGTCAGCGTCAATCGAGATGGTTACCGCATATGCGCTGGCTTCTATGCTCAATGTGACCAGCCTGGAGATGATAGATCTGGTGAAGCTGGCGAAACGATCCGAAAATGAATTCATCGGGGTTAACTGCGGCATCATGGATATGTTCGCGGTGGGCATGGGCTCAGCCAACCATGCAATCTTCCTGAATTGTCTTACGCTTGAATACAAACGAGTACCTTTTATACTCAAGGGGTATACTCTGGTCATCGCGAACACTAATAAACAGAGGGTTCTGGCCGATTCAAAATACAATGAACGGGTGGATGAATGCAGGGAAGCCATGGATGCCATAAAGGCTCATATTCCCGTGAATCTCCTCGGGGAGATAGGGTTCATGCAGTTTTTCAAGATACAGGAGGTTATTGAGGACGAGAGGGTAAGACGCCGTGCCCGCCACGTGATCTCCGAGAATCAAAGGGTATTGAATGCTGTTTCCTGTCTGTACAAAAACGATATGCTTCAATTCGGGGCTTTGATGAATGCGTCTCATGAGTCGCTTCGCGACAATTACGAGGTTACAGGAATTGAACTGGATACCCTGGTTGAAGAGGCCCGGAAGATTAACGGGGTGATTGGCTCAAGGATGACAGGAGCCGGATTTGGGGGATGTACGGTAAGCATTGTTAAAGATGATGTTATTGAGAAGTTTATTCAGGAAGTCGGAGATAGTTACAATCTGAGAACGGGATTGACAGCCTCGTTTTATATCGCGGAAGTATCGGATGGCGTAAGGGAAATAAGTTCGGAATTTATTTAAAGATCTATTATATGAGTAAAAAAAGCGAGAAACAAAAGCAGGCCGATAAACCTGTTCCAGTAAAGAAACTGAAAAAAGACAAGACTGAAAAGATTGAAACCCTTAACATCCTTGATAAGGAAGAAGAGACTGACAGCCGGATCAAGAAGAAGTATTACGAGGAAGAACTTGCAAAACTTCAGCTTGAGCTGGTAAAAATGCAGGAATGGATCAAGTATAAAGGCCTCAGGGTAGTGATTCTCTTTGAAGGACGGGATGCGGCAGGAAAAGGCGGGACGATCAAACGCATCACCGAAACACTGAATCCCCGTGTTGTCAGAGTAGTAGCTCTGGGAGTGCCGACCGAGAAAGAGAAAAGCCAGTGGTATTTCCAGCGGTATGTGGCTCATTTGCCTGCTGCTGGCGAGATGGTATTGTTCGACCGCAGCTGGTACAACCGTGCCGGGGTCGAGAGAGTGATGGGTTTCTGTACTGAGCCGGAATACTGGGATTTTCTGAGGTCCTGCCCGAACTTTGAGAACATGCTCACACGCTCTGGCATTATCCTTATCAAATACTGGTTTTCTGTTTGCGACAGGGAACAGGAGAGAAGATTCATGCAGCGTATCAACGACCCGACCAGGAGATGGAAGATCAGTCCGATGGATGTAGAATCCCGTTTGAAATGGGTGGAATATTCGAGGGCAAAGGACGATATGTTCGCCTATACCGATACGAAACAGGCTCCGTGGTTTGTTGTGGAAGCAGACGACAAGCGCAGTGCGAGGTTAAACTGCATAAGCCATTTGCTGGGTATGATAAAATACAAGGATGTTCCGAGGGAAAAGATCGTTTTGCCACCTTTGGAAAACGAAAAGTCTTATGTCCGTCCACCGATGTCGGAGCAAACTTTCGTACCCAAGAAATTCTGAGTTATTCTATTACCGAAAACCTGAAGGTGGTCTTTTCCATATAAGGTATGCCCGGCTTCAATATGGTATTCGGAAACCCCGGCTGGTTCGGGGAATCAGGAAAATGCTGTGTCTCAAGACAGAGTCCGTAATGGATTTTATACACTTTACCGTTTTTTCCCGTGATGCTTCCGTCGAGAAAATTACCTGAATAAAACTGAACACCCGGCTGGGTGGTTTCAACAGTAAGTTTGCGGCCCGACGAGGGATCGGTTAATACCGCTGCCACAGACATCACCCCGGTCTTCTTCCGCAGAACATAATTATGGTCATAACCTCCATTCACTTTTTCGATGTTGTGTCCTATTGCGAGGGGGAGGTTGAAATCCATCGGACCGCCTTTAACTTCAGGAAGTTTGCCGGTAGGGATGAGTTCCTGATTGACCTCGGTGAAACGGTCTGCAGGGATCATCAGAACATGTTGTAAAATATCAGAACCGGCCCCGTTCAGATTAAAATAAGAATGATTGCAGATGTTCACTGGCGTGGCTTTATCGGCGACGGCTTCTATAATCATCAGAAGTTCATCCTGATTGTTCAGGATATACGTAACCCCGACGTTAAGATTCCCAGGATAGCCTTCTTCTCCATCGGGGCTGTGATATGTAAGACTGAGACTTGAAATCGCCGTGTCGCAGTATTCTCTGGCATTCCAAACAACCTTGTCAAACCCTTTGACACCCCCGTGCAGGGCATTGTTCCCGTTATTTCTGGCAAGCCTGTAGTTCACGCCATCCAAGGTGAACTCCCCTTTGGCAATACGGTTGGCATAACGCCCCACTATGGCGCCAAAATACGGACTGTTGGCCACGTACGACTTAAGGCTGTCGTAACCGAGTACGATATCCCCGATTTTTCCGTCTTTTCCAGGCATCAGGATCTCTGTAATAATGGCCCCGTAATTTGTTATCCTCACGGTAATTCCGTGTTTGTTGGTAAGGGTGTACAGGAACACTTCCCGGCCGTTTATTGTCCCGAATTTACTTTTCATGGCTGAAGTCATTGTCACGTCTTGTAAAACTTTTTCTTTCTCGCCAGCTGTTGACCCCAGGCAGGTTAAATGCAGTAAGGCAGCAAGAAGAAGAAAACAGCTTAGATTCTGTCGCATTTTATCTATTTTTGAAAACCCAAACAAACGTACTCAATTTTTCTTTCAGCTTAATGGATTTAAAAGACAAAGTAATTATTATAACAGGTGCTTCAGGAGGAATCGGTAAGGCAACTGCATTGGCTTTAGGCCGTTCAGGAGCGATGGTTGTTCTTGTGGCCAGGCGTGCTGAACTGCTCATCGAAACCGCTAAAACAATCAGCAATGCCCTGGTTCTGCCCTGTGATCTTTCTAAAGAGGAAGACTGTATTATGATGATAGAGACGGTTATTTCCCAGTGTAAACGTATCGATGTTCTGATCAATAATGCTGCAAGTGTCATCGTTTCACCTTCTGAAAGTGTTAGCAGGGAAGACCTGCTGAAGGCCTTTCGCACAAACCTTCTTGGTCCTGTAACGGCAACCCAGGCAGTGATACCCCATATGCTCAGGCAGGGAGGAGGGCATATCATTAACATCGGCTCTCCCGGCTTCATGATGGGAATACCATACTATGCACCGTATGTATGTTCCAAGGCAGCTTTTTCGGCCTGGACCAGGACTATACAATCAGAGTGGGAAGGCAGCTGCATCAGGGTGAGCGAGTACTTCCCGGGGTATATTAAAACCGATTCGAATCCGGAATCGAGACTGGGGGCAGTGGACCAGGATTTCCTGATGAACAGCAAACAGAATTTTATTACCCGTACGTTTGCGAAACCCAAAGAACCCGGTCAGGTGGCAAATCAGATCGTGGCGCTTGTAAAGAAACCAAAGACCCTGGTTTATACCGACTTCTCAACAAAAATAGGCGCTTTCATATCAAATATAAGCTCCTTCAGGCTGTCTATTGCTTCACAAATGGCCCGGACAGCCAGAGAAAAGATAAATCTTCAGATGTTGAACCAAAACAAATCAATCAATGAGAAAAATCATCCCGCTTAAAGACAGGCCTGCCGATTATATCTATATCGGTTTTTTCCTTATTAACGTCCTGTTCATTACGTATATCGTAGACCTGGAACAACTGGTGATTGCCGATCCCTCAAGTTTCGACTATCCCTTCTGGCCTCTGCCTTTCCTGGTCGACATGACCCATTGGTGGGGAGCTAATTTCGATCCCTTGCAATGGTTCCGGCCCACCTGGTGGAAAGCAACTATCTGGCTCGATGTCATCTTTTTCGGTCCTTTTTATGTCGCCGCGATTTACGCCTTCATTAAAGGCAAAGAATGGATCCGGATCCCTGCCATCATTATTATGTCTATTTTGTTTACCAACGTTTTTATCATCTGCAGCGAAGAGATCTTTGGCCCCACACCGGCCAAGAACCTGCCATTGGTGTTGCTGGCCAACGCACCATGGTTCCTGTTTCCAATTTTCCTGATCTGGAAGATGTGGAAGAAGGAGCATCCGTTTACGAAGGATTAACTGATTGACGGATTGACTGATTGACGGAAGGACTGAATGATTGATTTCAAGAGTTACAGTTTTATAGCGTCGAGCTTGGGTTTCCAGCGAGTGACCAGGGTCTTGTACTGGGGCATGAACGAAGCTGGCACGGGTTCGGAGGGAGGCGATTCAAGATGAAGCGGATCTATAGGCGAGCCGTTTCTGTATACCCTGAAATCAAGATGCGGCCCGGTAGATAGTCCGCTGCTGCCTACATAACCAATCACCTGACCCTGACTCACATGAACTCCGGGACTGATGTTTTTTGCATATCCCGAAAGATGTGCATATGATGTGGCATAAACTGAATTGTGCCGGATTGCTATAAACCTTCCATAACCGCCTTTCCAGCCCGCTTCTGTTACCTTGCCTTCTCCAAGCGCTTCAACAGGGGTTCCACTTGGTGCAGCATAATCAACCCCGAAGTGCGGCCGGGCTATCCTGAGAATAGGATGCATCCTTGAGCCTGTGAAACGGGAACTTATCCTTGAAAATCTCAGAGGGGCTTTAAGAAATGAGCGCTGAAGACTTTGCCCATTTTCATCAAAATACGCTTTCTTTCCTTTACCCTCCCAAAGGAATGCATAATAGTCTCTGGTACCGGTATGGAAATATGCCGAAAGTATTTTGTCAATTCCTATCATCCGGCCATCCACATACATTTCCTCGTAAATCACCTTGAACGAATCTCCGTTCTGCAAACCGTAAAAATCAACAGTCCAGGCAAAGACCTCCGAAATATCCAGGGCCAGACTGATGTTAAGATCCAGTCTTTCAAAAGTCCTCCAGAGGGAACCTGAGATTTGACCACTGGCCGTCTTAACGGCTACCTTGACTTTCTTTTTATCCCTGTATACCTTTAGTGAATCGCAAAAATCATACACCACGAATTCGATGCTGTTGATCTCGTAAATAAAATACAGCAGGCGATGAGTTGAATCATTTGCGGTGATCCTGGCATAGGCATTTCCCGAATGCATCTTCCTTACATCGAAAATATCAGCTGTGCTGTTGGCAATTTTATCTATCAGTCCTGCTGAAATATATGGTGCAAGAATATCGGACAGGTTCTGGTTATTCCCTGTTTTACTATAGGCGATCCCGCGATTCTCAAGCTTAATATTGTATGCTTCACTGCGTGGCGGCTCGTTAATGACCGGAGGTATATCTTTTACTATTTGTTTAAACAGTATCACGCCAAATATAATAAGAAGGATAAAAATGCATGCCATGGCAGGCAGGATGATCCATAGGCGGGGTGTCAGCTTCAGTCTATTCATCGTTGAATGTAAGATGTATGATAACCACTTCGGGCCGGTTGCCCAGCCTCACAGGAGGGCCCCAGGTACCAAATCCGCTGGAGACATAAAAATGTGTCTTCTGTATCTTCTTGTACCCCCAGCTGAGTTCGTAAATAGCCCTGGTGATATAATTAAAAGGCCATATTTGTCCGTGGTGGGTATGCCCCGACAGCTGCAGGTCTACTCCAAGGCCGGCAGCTTTTGAAAGATTAAAAGGCTGGTGATCCATCAGGATGACCGGATAGGAGAGGTCCACATCTTTCATAACCTCTGCAAGTTCTTTTCTGGGCTTGCCCGAAAAACGGGGTTTATCCCGGTCATCCCTTCCAACCAGGTAAAACTGCTGATTAACAAGGATGGCTGTATCGCGGAGCATTGTAATACCATGTTTCTGAAGATAATCCACTGCAGCGCCCGCTCCCCCGATGTATTCATGATTTCCTGTGACGGCATAGACCCCGATCCCGGCTTTCAGCTCACATAAAGCTTCGCCGATATTATCTTTGATAACAGGCGCCAGGTCCTCATCAACCACATCGCCTGCAAGCAGGATCAGATCGGGTTTTGGAGTGTTCAGCAAACGGACCAGTTCCCTGGCTTTTGCTTTGCGGATGATTGAACCCAGATGAATATCCGAAGCCATTGAAATAGTAAGCTTTTTGAGCCCATGCCCGGGCTTTGCAATATTCAGTGTGAGCTCTTTTACCCTCGGATTCCTCGCGTTGATATAGCCCACTATTACCAGAACCGTCACCGAAACCACCGATACAATAAAAAGAAGCTGCTTTGTCCGGGCATAATCTGTATATAAAACGGCCGGGAGGAAATGAAAAAAATGATTTAAAAGCCTGGTGATATCAAGCAACAGCAGGATCAGGGCGAAGAAAAGCATAAACGCGAGCCAGAAACTTCCGATCCAGGTAAGACATTCTGTTATATGTCCAGGATATTTCCGCTCAAGGAAGCGGGCCGCTACAAAGGCCGAAGCCACGAGCCAGAATACCAGGGAGAACCACATCCGCAGCGGAGATCCTGAAGGAATAGCCTGTATCGCCCTGATGAAAATAAGGTAGTTGACCAGGGTATAGATTGCAACTACAATAGTTACAAAAAAAAACATCGCGCTTGTTCTCAAGGAATTTTTAACTTTGAATCGATATTATGGCATCAAAGATATCTTACTTTTGTAACTGTCTTGACCACCAACAGATTCTTAACGGGATTTAGTTTCTCTTAGTATTCATAAACATAACACAAATCGATGAATTCAGGATTTATCTTATCATGGATCGATTATTCGGTCATGATTATTTATTTTGCCTTTGTCCTTGGTATCGGATGGGCTCTGAAACGCTACATGAAAGACGCCAGTGCCTTTCTTGAAGCCGGTCGTTCCATGCCGGCCTGGGTTGCCGGCCTGGCATTCATCTCTACTAACCTCGGGGCTCTCGAAGTGATGGGGATGACCGGTTCGGGTGTTAAATATGGTATGCTTACAACCCATTTTTACTGGGTGGGGGCAATTCCTGCCATGGTGTTCCTGGCGATGTTTATGATGCCGTTCTACTATGGTTCTAAAGCCCGTTCAGTACCGGAATACCTTAAGCTTCGCTTTGATGAAAAAACACGCGGACTGAATGCCATTCTGTTTGCTGTCATGACCATTCTCGCATCAGGGATCTCAATGTATGCCCTGGCTATCCTGATGGAAAAAGTCCTCGGATGGAACTTTCACCTCAGCCTTATTCTTTCGGCCGCTATTGTACTTGCATATACCTATCTTGGGGGACTCTCATCCGCAATTTACAATGAAGTCCTGCAGTTTTTTATCATCGTTGTGGGCTTATTGCCTATCGTAATCCTCAGTCTTAAGGATGTTGGCGGATGGCATGGTTTGCAGCAAAGCCTTGCACCCATTGTAAGTTCCAAAGGGTTTGCACCCGATACATGGACCACTACCTGGAAATATACAGGATCGGCGGCGGCAAATCCCATGGGGGTGGAGTGGTACGGGATATTCGTCGGCCTTGGGTTTGTGTTGTCGTTCGGCTACTGGTGTACCAATTTTCTTATTGTCCAGAGAGCTATGTCGGCTCATTCTACTACCGCCGCCCGGAATACTCCGCTTATCGGAGCCATTCCGAAGATGTTTATTCCCTTTCTTATCATCGTTCCGGGTATCGTGGCATTGGTTTTGATGAACACCCCGGGAAAAGGCTTCACGCTTCCGCTGAATGCAGCAGGCCAGCCCATATACGATTATACCATTATCATGCTGCTCAAACAATATCTGCCAGCCGGCGTGCTGGGCCTGGGCATCACGGCCCTTCTGGCTTCTTTTATGTCGGGCATGGCTGGAAATGTTTCTGCTTTTAATACAGTGTGGACTTACGATATCTACCAGAGTTACATACGGCCTGCCACGAACAACAAGGCAATCGACGACAAACACTATCTGTTCGTTGGAAGGATGGCTACCATTTTCGGAGTTCTGGTGAGTATAGCTGCAGCCTACCTGGCCAGCCTGTTCGGCAATATCATGGATTTTCTGCAAACCATTTTTTCTATGGTCAACGCGCCTCTGTTCGCGGTGATCTTCCTCGGTATGTTCTGGAAACGGGGTACCGGCCACGCGGCTTTCGCCGGCCTGCTTGCCGGTTTGCTTGTTGCGCTGCTGCACCACGGACTAACGTTTCCCGCCGGGGCCGATACCCTCGTAAAAGGAGGCTGGATCACTCATCTGCATGCCTATCCGGTTGAAATGGCCCAGAGCTTCTGGACTGCTATATTCGCCTGCTCTACCAGCACACTGGTCACGGTTGTAGTTTCTTTTCTGACTACCCAAAAGAAATCAGACCAGGAACTGACAGGACTGGTGTATTCGCTTACGCCGAAACTCAATGAGGAAGCAGTTCCATGGTACAAAAGATCATCAACACTGGCCATCGTGGTACTGACACTTGTAACAATTTTAACAATATTATTCTGGTAAAAACAAATTAGTATGGGTATAGATATAAAAATTCCTATTGGGCTGATGTTCACAATCCTTGGATTGCTTCTCACGGTATACGGATTCATCACACGCTCCGATGCCGCCCTGTATACTGTTTCCCTGGGTATCAACGTAAACCTTTGGTCAGGCCTGGGGATGCTTGTTTTTGGACTGCTGATGCTTGCGCTTAGCATTAAATCAAAAAAACAAAAACCACAATAATATGAAATCCCTGCCTCGGGCCTTTCTGAAAACTCCTATCGGGTTTATCGAAATCACCGGATCTGAAAAAGGAATAAGGAGTGTTTATTTTCTTGATTTCAGAGTAAGGCTTGCCCGGATTCCCCATGAGCTGAAACAAGCCGTTGACCAGCTTCACGAATATTTTACAGGCGAAAGGAAAGAGTTTTCAGTAAACCTCGACCTTGAAGGATCAGCTTTTCAGCTTAAAGTCTGGAATGAGCTTACAAAGATCCCATACGGTATGCCTGTCACTTATCATGAGCTGGCACGAAGGATAGGGAATATCAATGCATTCAGGGCTGTAGGAGGGGCCAATGCTGCTAACCCCATTTCTGTTATCATCCCATGCCACCGGGTGATCGGTATGAACGGCCGTCTGGTAGGCTATGCCGGTGGATTAAAACGAAAAAAATGGCTGCTTGAACATGAGCATGCATTTGCCCAGAAAGACCTGTTCTACCGCTGATCAGATCTCTTCTTCTTTCATCCGATGACCTAATTCCTTTACCGAGGAATAGCTTTCCATTAATCCGGGAAGGTATTCTGCCGATGATATAAAGGTCCACAGATAGGCCACGATGGAATAAATACTACCGGTCGAGAAATTGTCGACATCCACACAGATAAATAATACCACGATAAAGATGCCCATCAGAATCAGTTTGATAACCAGGTAATTAAACGAATTCCACCGGGCAATTCTGAACTGTGGGTTAACCATGCTACGGTAAAATTCATGAATGGATTCTGAGCTCTGGTTCTCAACAACCTGATATAAATCTTCCTGGGTGTCGCGGATAGTCCTTTGAAGGGAACGTACATTCTTCTTGTAAAAACGCGAAAAAGCAAACAACGGAGCAATGATCAAAAGACAAACCGCGGCAATACGCCAGTCATAGAAAAACATCGCTATAATAGCTCCGAAGGTGGCACAGAATTGCCAGGATATCTCAGGTAACCTCTCCTTAAAAAAGATCACGAACTCCTTGGTAAGCTCGGCCCTGATAAGGGTTCTCGATACCGGGTCATTCTTCTTTCTCGACAAGATGATTACTTTTTCAGCCACATCAGCAAACATCCTGGAATATATTTTACCGCTTAAAAAACGGCTCATGGTCCCGCCAACAACATTCAGCAAATAAATAAAAATCCAGACAAAGAGGGGATAGAGGTAATTGACTTTTTCATGGTCATAAAAATAATCGATAAGCACGTCGAGAAGCTTACCAAAATAGCCTGGTTCAATAATCCAGGCAACATTTTCGAGCAGTACGAATACCAGCACCAGGCTTATCTTGTACCTGTATTCATAAGCTATATTTTGTATGGTCATCGGAGGAGCTGAGGGAAGTTTACAAATTTAACAAATACAAGCAGGGGATTTGTTATTTTTGAAAATTCTATTTATAAACGATGAAGATACGATATTTATCAGGCATCTTTTTCTTTTTCTTTTTTGTTTCCTGCGGAAATCAAAAGACTGTTAATGGAGTTTACCGCTGTTACCAGGGCGAAAAAAATGGGTTTTCAGTCTGGATCGTCGACGGATACAAGATAAGACAGAATATTTATAAAGAATTCCTATACGGTGGAAACGATCAGAGATACCTGTTCAACCCCAAAGGCGAGATATGGATCGACCATGCGGTGTCGTGCGAGGAGTACGAACTTACACTGGCACATGAGCTGAATGAACAGGCTCTGATGGCAAAGTTCGGATGGACTTACGAAAAATCTCACGATTCCTCTCTCAGGATCGAACTTGTGATGAGAAAGAAATACGATTCCATCTGCCGGGCTCATGAAGCTGCTCTGCACAAGGTATGCCCCGAGGATGCGACACATGCCCGGGAGATTCCCGGAATTGCCGACAGTGTTGTACTCAGTGGCATTTACCGTATGCCTCTGGGCGTAAGGGACGGTGTTGGCATCTGGGTTGTTGATGGGTATAAAGTGCGGGCCGGATTGTTTCCCGATTTCGGCTTAAGCGGAAACGATATGGCATATCACTTCATTCCCGGCAATGAAATCTGGATTGACGGACAGATGTCTTCAGAGGAAACCGGGTTCTCGATTCAGACCGAATTACTTGAACGCCGGCTGATGGCTTCCGGAGTCTCTTACGGAAAAGCCTATGATTCGGCAATCAATACAAATGTCCGGCTGAGAAAGGATATGCAGAAACTTATCGATGCCCATCCGACGCTGATAGTGCCGAAGGTGCTTGTAAAGGATTGAAGGAATGAATTTCGAATATCGAATATTGAATGTTGAGTGTAGGGAGCATTTTGCGTAAGCGGCCTCAGGTGGAGCGTAGGGAGCATTTTGCGTAAGCGGCCTCAGGTGGAGCGTAGCGACACCGTAGCCGCGACGCAAAGATGCGACCGATAAGTGACACCGTAGCGGCGACGCAAAGATGCGACCGATAAGTGACACCGTAGCCGCGACGCAAAGATGCGACCGATAAGTGACACCGTAGCGGCGGTGTGAAGCTGTGAGCGAATTAATGAAATACTGATACAATGAAACGACTTATACTCATTCAGTGCCTGATAATAACATGCTGCGTCATAAACCGGGCTGATGCCCAGATCACATCGGTATTGTTCGATAAACCTTCTTCCTTTACTGTTGAGGGCTTTTCCATTGACCATAAGCAGATAAGCACGGCCTATGGCATCCCGATGTTCTCGGTGCTTATCGACAGTAATTTTTATAATTCCTATTGTGCGAAGGCGGAATTCAGGAACGACAGCGTTCTGTTTACACTTGCCGATTCGGTAGCAGGGGTGATGTACCCCGATAAAAGTTGCAAACAGGGAATTAAGTACCTGATCCGCTTTATCAACAAGGGCAAGGGGAGCCATAAAATTGAGAATCTGGTTCCCCTGGGTGAGGGTACCGATAAAGTGTATATTACCGCCGCCGGCACAAAAGAATGGCCTCATTACCTCTGCCGTTCCCTTCTTTTCAGGCCGGGATTTGGCCCCGTGGGGATCATACTTCCCGACAACGCCTGGCATATGGGCTTCTCTGATTTTGTTCTCAATGATACTCTTTCGGTAACTTCAATTGCAAGAAGAACGGGCCGCGACAAGGAAAAGACAAGCATCGACCGATGGGCTGTAACCCTGAACCCATCGGGCTGGGTGGAATACAGCCTGTATATCGACACTCACAAAGGAGAATGGCAGGAGGGGCTCAGGATGATGTTCCAGCAACGTTATCTGTATGACCTGCTTTCGTTCGACAATACTATGTTTGAACGGACCGACCTCGGGTGGATGAAGAACAAATACATTATGCTTCTTCAGTTTGCCTGGGATGATACGTATTATGACTTCCGCCAGAAAAAATATACGTTTTATTCCGCCTTTACCAAATACGATCATCTTACCGGGGGTTACGACATATTTACTCTATGGCCTACCTGGCCCCGGCTTGGGCTGGACCAGAGAAATCAATGGGATATGTACCGTGATCTTCCCGGCGGACTGAAGGAGCTCAGGAAGCAGTCGGCTTTTGTTCATAGCAAAGGGAAGCATTATTTCATCTCGTATAATCCCTGGGATGAAGGCACACGAAAGGAAGATCAGTTGAATGGCATGGAGACCCTTCTGAGGGAAACCGAAGCCGATGGCGTGGTGCTTGATACCAAAGGCGAGTCGAGCCATGAGCTGCAGGCCGCCGCCGACAGGGTTAAGCCTGGTATCATCATGTACAGCGAAGGTATGGCTGTTCCAAAAGACATGCCAGGTATTGTTTCAGGCCGGGTACATGATGCCCTGGTTATGCCACCGCCCCTGAATCTGAACAAATTCATCAAACCCGATTTTGCGATCTTCAGGGTGCTGCAGATCGCTGATGACAGGCTGCACCGCGAACTGGCATGCGCATTTTTCAACGGCTACGGGGTGGAGCTGAATACCATGAGGCCCGGCCGGCCTTCATGGATGCCCGAAGAATACGCCTATATGGGTAGAACTGCAAGGATCTTACGCGAAAACACTTCGGCGTTTCACAATTATCAGTGGATGCCGCTGATCCTGACCCTTACCGACTCAATCTACGTGAACCGCTGGCAGGCGGGCGACAAAACGCTGTATACAATTTACAGCCTTAAACCCCAGGGCTGGGATGGTCCGCTTATTAAAGTCACTGAACCTGTCAAGGGTTTTCACTATGTCGACATTTGGAATCACTCTGAAATCAAACCGATCCAAAGCAAGGCTTACACCTCTCTTCCAGCGGTGACAGAGCCTTTCGATAAAAAATTTCTTAACTCAAGGAGGGAAGGGAACGTGGGATGTATAGCCCTGTTGCCACGTCTGATCAGCCTAAGGGATCTGGGCGACAGCCTGGTGTTCAGCGCTGCAGGCGGGGATAAAATAAAAGTGTTTGGCGAAAATCCGTCCTACGCTTCAAAAGCCTCTGAATTCCCTGCAAAAGGAGGTAAAATCCCTTACAGGAAGCTGTTTGGCGAGGCCTGTCCCAAGTTGGTTGTACAGCTTTTCGCAAAAGATGAACTGCTTGATGAAGCCGTGGTCATTCCTGCATCCTGCATCCCGCATCTTGTATCCCTTGTCACACGAACACCAGCTGCAAAATCACCTCCTGCAGGCATGGTCGAAATTCCGGCTGGCAAATTCCGCTTTTATACCCGGCGGGATCCTCAGTCACAGGATGCCTTCATTGCCTTTCCTGACTACAGCGACACGGTTGTGATTGACATGAAGAGGTTATTTATGGATAAATACCCTGTGACCAACAGCGACTACTCTCGTTTTATCCAGGCAGCACGAAACAAGGCCGATGACAACAAGCCTGTAGTCAATTTGAGTCCCGAAGATGCTGCTGCCTACTGCCGTCATTACGGAAAAAGACTTCCAACGGAGCGTGAATGGCAGTATGCAGCCCAGGGTTCTGACATGCGAAAATATCCCTGGGGTAACAAGCCCGATTCAACCCTGTGCAATTATAACCTCAATCATGAGACAGCGGTAGACAGCTTTCCGAGGGGAGCAAGCCCTTTCGGAGTAGAAGACATGATAGGTAATGTCTGGCAAATGACCAATGATGTCTATTATAACGGAGCTTATTATTATACCATCATCAAAGGGGGGAGTTATTATCATCCCACTCAGAGCATATGGTATGTGACAGGCGGACCAATGCCTGCCGATCATCCTGAAATGTTATTGCTGATATCGCCCGGACTGGACCGGAATGCCACGATCGGGTTCCGTTGTGTGAAGGATGCAGATTAATTTTTTAGCAGCCAGGCGTCTTTATAAAGGATTTTGATCTCTTTCAGTTTGGCCGTAGCCTCGTCTCTTTTGGATGTTTCAAAGACAGAGATCCTGCCTTTTCCATCATTTGAAAAAAATCTGACATTCGGAAAACCCTTATCTGTATAGAATTTCATTAATTTGACAGTGTCTTTTAACGGTACATTGCTTTTAACAATAATATAATACGTGAACGGTTTTCCTTCAGAATTGAGAGCGGATGGCATGGCTGCAATGGCAGAATTGAGCATGGGTGGCTTTGCCGGGGTTGCAGATTTAATTGCGGATGGCTTTGCTGAAGTATCGGCTTTGATGATGACCGGTTGAGACTGGCCGTTGGGGTCTGGAATCTGGCCAAACCATGCACAGGCGTAGTTTTCGTAAACTCCTATCCCGATTGCTTCCCACTTATTCCCCTGCCATTTGCCGGTATTCATAAGGAAGCTGTTAAAATAATCTACCGATTTCCAGAAATTTATAACGCTGTCAATATCCACCGGGTTGTTTTCCCAGTAAACGATTTCATAGCCTTTGCCTTTGTATGGAGTGATTTCTTTTGGTTTATCCCATACCGAATTTTTCTTGTTTTCATCTTTGGGATAACAAAATGCTTTCCATGGTCCCTTGTCGGACCATGAATATAAATTGCAGGGCTCCTGGTCAGGGTGATTAAAGAAAAGATCTTTTACATGTGCCGAGGCAACATAACAAAGAGAAACTGAAAGGGGAACTGGTGGAAGGTGGTATTTTTCGCGGTATTCATTAATCATCTGGTAGAGCCTCATCTCCTCGTCACTGATTCTGAAGTTGGCGGGGATGGCATTCAGCTGTTTTTGCGGTTGCTGGGCATTGCCCGACAAAGCAATCAGCACGAATGTGGTCATCAGAATAACACAAATCTTCCTGAACATATTATAGAACTATCATCAGGTTATACGGATGTTTAGGAAAATGGTTACTATAAAAATGTTCATAACACTTATTTTAGCTTCGACTGGTTTTCTTCAATCAGCAAACGGGCTATAATAGCGTCCCAGATATAGTTGGGCGGAGAATTGAGAACCTCGTTATCGGGACTGAATGATTCCCAGTAGTTATGGTTTTTCTTAAGCTGGAATACCGCGGCGTTCAGCATCTTGCCTGCAAGCTGATGGGCAAGGTCGAAATACCCGTAGTCTCTGAGGCCTTCGTACACCATGTAATCCCACAAAAGCCATACCGGGCCGTTCCATTTGCAGCAATAGTCAACATACGGTGAATACCATGGATCCCGGGCCGATAAAGTAGGTACACCATATCTTCTCCAAAATTTTGTTGTATCGGTAAGGGTCTCAACGAGCTTTTCGGCCCTGTCCCTGGGCGCTGCACCAGCCCATAAGGCCAGAAAAGCGATGATCTCCTGACGGCGCAGGTCGCGGGTCATGAAATACCAGCTGTGATCTTTTTTATTTACCGAATAGTAGAATGAAGTACTGTCGTCCCACATCCTTTTATTTACAAGCCCAACTACTGCATCGGCTCTCTGTTTCCATTTCAGTGATTCTTCATGCTTCCCCAGGGCTTCAGCCATCCGTGAAAGTGATTTTTCCTCCTTGATCACCATCAGAGTGAGATCGAGACATTCCAGTTCGTCTGAGATGTCTTCCTTGTCCACATCCAGATAACGGTCGGCAGACACCTGGAAAACTGCATTATACCAGTCCCTGACATTCTCGATAATGCCATACGGACCCCATTCAAAAGTGCTGTCATGATCGGTATCCCGGTTTTTTATAAGCCAGTCCGCATACTTACTTCCCGAGGCATATGCATCTTCAAGAAACTGCCTGTCTTTACTAACCTTGTATACCTCCCAGTTGATCCAGTTGAAAAATGGGGCAGAGGTCGTAGGCATATTCTTATGAGGGTAATCCTGCAGTCCCCTTGGGCCATGCCTGTACGCGATGAAGCCATCTTCGCGCTGCTGTTCCATATACACCCTTTGTGAACCCTGGGCCGAAGCGGGATCCATGTAAACGTAAGCCAGCATGCTTAGCGACTCGTGCAGTACCTGATGACCGTGACCCCAGCCCCATAGGGGGTTACGCGAAAAGACATAGGAATTGTAATTCGTTTTCCCGGAAGGCGGGTACATACAGCCCCTCACCAGGTTGAAAGCTCCCAGGTAGGCAATCTTTTCATCTCTTGTCTTAAAATTTAAACGGGGGATTTTTGAAAACAGTATCAGGTCATCCTCGTAAAAAGTCTTCAGCATGGCCGTTTTCATCATCTCTATATCCTTCAGCAGGGCTTGCTGGTCTTCATTCTGCCCCTGGAATCCCCTCATCACCCTGAATGAGGCCGTTTGACCGGGAGAAAGTCTTTTTTTATAGTTTAGTGCGATAAATCTGCCCGGTCCCTGCTTTTTCTGGTTCAGTGTATCGCTTCGTTTGTCTGAATAGAAATCGGTTTTAATGGTATTGTAAAATTCAGAAATATCGCCAAAATAAGAGCCATACGTATACGCGGCCGGTTTCATCAAAAAAACATCCCTCACCCGGGTAGGATAACCGTACTCCATTTTAAGACTGCTGATAAGGCGGTAGGGGCTCTCGTACCTATGGGTTAAATACGCTTTTTGAGTTGTATCAAAACTCACTACTTCCATGGAATCGTTATCGGCTTCAAGTATAGGATAGACCGAAACTTCATGGTTAATTTTGTCTGTATTGCAGACTTCGATGTCGACAATAGCCAGGGTTGAACTGTATACAAAGAATGTTTCCTTTACATGAATGCCCCGGAAAGGCTCGTATTCCATCACCGCCATATCGGGGAAAGAAAAATTAACCACCGGCTTTCTGAAGTATTCCGACATCTTGCTCACCACCACCTGGTCAATTTTCCAGAGACAATAGATCCTTCCCGCATGATCGCTGGAATAGTTCACCGGCATGCAGCAGGAGTAATAATCCATCTTGTAGGCCTTGTCTCCATATAGCCGCGAACGGGCCATGGCCGAGGCATAGGTTGTATACAGGGGATCATCAGGGCGGGCATCTATACGCACGTAATCCTCAACCGGTTTGAACTGCTGGGCCTCACTTCTTATCCCGGCTGTTAATAAAAACATCAGTAAAAGCAACTTTCTCATATCATGCCTTTTATTTCGTTATGGTCTTTTTTTTCTCAGCCGGCCCGGGGTATTCGTCGATCAGCATTCTTGCCGCAATACCTGCCCAGATATAGGTTTTGTTCCAGCCGGCCTGATGGTCATCGGCACTGTAAAACTCCCAGAACACATGGTCCTGCTTCAGATGCCAGACCATATTGCCGAGTACACGGGTCACGAGTTCCGATGCATCTTTCTTGTAACCGTAGTCGTTCAGCCCCCGGTAAAGCAGGTATTCCCACTGAACCCATACCGGGCCGTTCCAGTAGCCGATTGGATTATAGTAATCTGATTTGGCAGTAAGTGCAGGAACGCCATAGGGCCTCCTGAATTCAGCGGGATCCCGAAAAGAACGCATGAGTGCAGAGGCATGCTCTTTACTGCTTACCCCGGCCCAGAGCGGTAAAAACCCTATGATCTCCTTGATCTTAAGATCATCGGCCTTACGAAAAGTAAAGCCCTGGTTCAGCTTGTAAACATTATAATAAAAACCGCTTGAATTGTCCCACATCGTATGCTCTATCAGAGCAGAACGCTGTTTGGCTAAATCTTCCCACTGCAGGGACTCGGCTGTCAAACCAAGGATTTTAGCCATCTCAGAGAGTGACCTGGCCTCCATCACCAGCATGGAATTCACGTCAGGTCCTTCGAAATTCATCGGCCTGCCTGTCTTATCCCAAACAGCAACCCTTGCATCCCTCACCGATTCAAGCTCTCCTTCGGCTCCCCATTCGCAAAGCCCGTTACTGTTAGAATCCCGGTTCTTCACATAGTACAGATAGAATTTTTTGCCTGAAACCCAGGCTTCCTGCAGGAACTTCCTGTTACCGGTGATCTTGTACACTTCAAGGTTTATATAATTGAACCAGGGGGCGGATGTGGTTAGCTGGTTAGCGTAAGGAATGGTCTCGTCAAGATAAGGCCCCGTGCGGTAATTAATATACCCGTCGGACTGCTGACGCTGTATGAAAACCCTCTGGGAGTTCATGGCGCCAAGCGGGTCCATGTAAGCGTAAGCCAGCATCGACAGGCTCTCGTGGAACACCTGTCCGCCGTAACCCCATCCCCATTTAGGCTCCCTTGAGAAGACATAGTAATTCGTCTTGCATTTTCCCTCGGGCGGCATCATACACTGCCGCATCAGAGAAAAACAGCTCCAGTAAAGCAATTCCTCGTCCTTTGATGGAAGCGTGATCTTTGGGATCTTATTATAGGCAAGCTCGTCATCGCTGATAACAGAGACAGGGTCAATGGAAGCAAGTTTTCCAAGCGATCTGAACCCATCCTGCATCTTGCATCCTGCATCCTGCATCCCAAGCACCACCCTGAACCTTGTTGATTCCCCCGGCTCCAGCCTTATCGTCCTGAAACCTGCAAGCAGCGACCAATAAGGCTGACTTCCACGTTTAAACTGCAGGCTTCGCCGGAGGTCATCAGCCGGGCCGGCAGTGTCGTTGCTTTTTGTGCCGGGTTTAAAAGTTATGCATACCATTGAATCGAGACTCAATCCGGACTGGTAATAAGCGCGGATGCTGGTCGTGATTGGAATGTTGTGCTCCTTCATCCAGCTATCAGCTTTTTTATCGAGTCGATATGTGTATGCATCAAACAGGTTATTGTGAATAAAATTCACATTCGAGTCGGCCGAAGGATAAAAATGATAGGGGATAAGGCTTACCTGCATCACCGACTTTCCTGTGTTCGAAACAGTGTATTCGATGAAGGCAGAACCCGATGAATAAACGTCAAAACACACCTCGGTTTTCAGGTCTTCAAAAGGATAATAATAATATTTCAATATATCACTGTATGAAGTTGTTATAACGGGTTCTTTAAATAGTTCCTTTAATCTGTATCTGGTCTCATTCCCAAGCCTCACCGCGAAGCCGAAATTGGGGCCGTCGGAAGAGATCATCTCAACCCCGCTTTCAGGATCATTGAAGAGCAGCTGGTATCCCTGGTCCAGCTTATACGATGAGCGTGAAAGGGGAGCGGCATAGGTTGTGAACAAGGCATCGTTCCGGGTTATATCCAGGTTTGAAAGGTACTGGCCAGAGCCCTCGAAATATGCCGTCAGCAGTAGGAATATAAATAAATTTCTCATTTCAGATAGATCTTAAGGGGAACCTCAGTGTATTTCTTTCCCCCGGCGGGGAATTCCATCTGAATGCTGCAGATCCTGCCGTTTGTTGTCAGCAGGGAGCCATTCTCCATTTGGTCTATGCTGATGCCGTTAAGCCAGAAGTTTATCACGGCTGAGGCTCCTGCCTTATTCTCGGCCAGCACGGTATACACATTTCCAGTCAATCCTGCATCCAGTATCCGTAATCCCTCGGCTGCGTATCCCGGCTTCGGCTCCTGGACCACAGGCAGCACGCTGATCCCGCCGCTGTATTCAAGTTCCAGCATATCAACGCCATCGGGATTAAATTCAAGTTTCACCGAAGTTCCGGATGATGAAAAACCGGTTGAGAAAGGCAGATCCCGGTGATTCAGCCTGCACGAAAGAATACGGGTCCCTGGGGGCAGGATGGGGGCAAACTCCAGTGCCAGCGTATCCCTGTATTTCGAGTTGAACAGGTACCTAAGCGTAGTGGCTGTGCGTTTGAACTGCATGCTGATGATTTTGCTGCCGATCCTTATATTCCTCACTTCGAGCGAATCCCAGTCGGCGGGCAGGGCAGGAGACAATTTCAGCCTTCGTTTCCCCGCATCCACATCCAGACCGAGAAGCCCTTCGATAGCGGGCTGTATCACCATGGTCTCAGACCAGCACTGGTTTGCGCATACTCCTGATGGTTTGTAAACCGCGCCATTCAGCACCTCCTGCACATTGCCCATGGCCCATGCCTTATATACATTGAGGTTATTCATCAGGTGAGAGTAGGCCTGCACTGAATTCCCATATTTGTATCCGGCCATCGAAGCCCAGCCGGTGAACAGGGGCCAGACGCTGCCGTAGTGATATCCTGTTGGCTTGAACAGCTTGCTGTCATCCCTCAGTATCCTGACTCCCCAGTTCGTGGTAAACGCGTTGGAAGCATACTGTTTGACAACCAGGGCGGCTTTTTCGTTGTCCCCCAGCCCGAAACTTAAAGGTACCGCGGGTAAAACCGTGGGTTCCGAACGGAAACTTCCGTCAATATTCTTTCCATAGTTGTAAAATGACGTACTGCTGTTCCAGAACTCCTTGTTGATGATTTGCTGCACCACTTCTGACTCATCCCTGTAAAAATCTTTTTCCTTCAGTCTCAGGAATCCGGCCATATTCGAAGCCTCTTTCAGAGCTTCGGCCCAACAGCCACTCATGTATAATGTAGCATGTGATCCGTACAGTTCACCTCCTTCAACCCAGCCATGGCCAACGTTTGTATTCTCAATAAGATGGTCTTTGTCGGTATCGGTTGAAAAGCAGAAATCTATTGCTTTTTGAATGTAAGGCCAGCTCTGCCGTAAAAAGGCAGTATCGTTCGAGAACCTGAAATACCGGCCTGCCAGGATGATATAAAGTGGAGTCGCGTCTGAGGCGTCATAGTGGACCACTCCCGAAGTGCTGGCCTCATGCAGTATTTTCCCGTTCAGGTCCTGGTACTTCTGGTAAAACTCAAGCTCCGACTTCACTTTTGCAAAATCCCCTTCATCTAGCAGGGCAAAGCCACTCCACTCGCCGTCCCTGCCGAAATACCAGGCATAACCCGGCCTTCCGCTTATTTTCTGAGAGCCATCCCATCCGTGTTTTGTTGATGCATAACCGGCCACCAGAGATTTTCCTATGCCCGGGGTATTCACGAAAAACTTATCGGCCGAAACCACAGCCCAGATGTAACCCTTGTTGAAGTTAGCATCGGGGGAAGTGATCATAATCCTGTTTTTACAGATCTCGTTTGAATGCTGAAGAGCATTCTGAAATACCTCCGAGGCCGCAGCCGAATATTTCCCGTAAACCTCCCTTAGAGCCGTGCTGCCTTCATTTCCAGCAACATAGACCACATCGAGCTGGTCGTTCATTTCAAGCCTGTAATGCAGGAATCCGGCCACATTAAAATCAGTTGTGGGAATGCCGGCAGCTTTGTAATTTTTATCGATGGTGAATCCCGAAAACTGTCCCGACAGCTGCTGAACAGCAGGTTTATCGGCCCCGATATAAACATTCAGCATACCCTGTTTATCTGATATCCTGAAAGCCTGTATCCCTTCAATCCAGGTATGGCATATGCTCCCCGTGACTTTCTCGGAATAAGGCCACATCCACCTCAGATTCGATTTAAAGCGGATGAACAGCTCGGCTCCGTAAACCCCTTTGTATTCATAATGCACGACTCCCGCGGGATTCAGGGGGTCGTTCACAATGATCTCTTTCAGGTATGCCCTCGAAAATTTATACTGACGGCAAAACCAGGAGGGATGCGCCACTACCTCAGGCCGCTGGTCGCTGAGCCAGTAGACTGTATCGCGGTAATCGAATTTTATCCCTACCTCGAAATCCCTGAAAGCCATAAAGGGGTGAGCCCATACCTCTTCGATGCCTCCATTTTCAGTTCCCATGGTAAGCAGTCTTTCTCCCGCCACATCCCAGAATTCATCAGATGAAAACCTGCGCTCCATCGCGATCGGGTCTTCCGGCTCAGGCCAGCAGTAAGCGGGTTTCAGAATCTTTTGAACCGGCGCCACAGAGTCTTTCAAACATTCGGTAACAGCCGTGGCTGAGTAATCCCAGTAATGCTCATCGGCCCCCTCGCTGCCTTTAGCAAGATAACTCAGACAGTTCAGCGTGAATTTCTCCAGATGAAGGCGGTTCAGGTTTGGCTGGGAGAAATCCATATAACCTCCTATGGCCAGTACTTTCCCTCTTCCCTCATCATATTCAAGGACTATCTTCGATTCCTCGCGCAGAAAAATATAGTCCCAGTCAACAGCTATGACTTTTCCCATGGCCGGAAGCTTATCCCCAAAATATCCGCATACACCCACACTCTGGTCCTTCATCGGCCTTAAAATATACGCACCGCCATTCATCCCCCTGAATATAGGGTGGTTTAGCCATGCATGAAAACCCAGCTTCCTTCCAAAACCATCATCATTGCAGGGTTTTAAACTATCATAAGGTTTCTCGGTTTCCAGTTTCAGGTCATTCAGGTAGTGCATGGCATAGCCGGAAAGCAGCAGACTCCCGCCGTTGTTAAGGTATTCATTCACTGCCTCAATGGTTTTATCTTCCCTGAGCCCCGGGGGAATAGCAGAAGGCTCATTTCTCATATAAAAAACTACAGAATATTTTTTTACGGCGGATGTGTGTTTTGCCAGGTCCGATGCAGTGATGAATTCACATGAGAACTGGGACTGACTGCTTAGAAAGGAATAACAGGAACGGATCACGGTATCGGCCGAGGCGTAGGGAAGATCCGAAAGAAAAGCAATCTTGAGTCCGGTGGTCTTATTTCCTTTCAAAGGCTTGCCGCTGAGTCTGATTGTATGGGTCTGAATGCTCTTTCCCTTTATGGTTTGAGACTTTAGCTGCAATGCCGCCGGGGAAAATGTTATCAGTAAACAAATTGCAATCCTGGATATCATAAGCCGGAGATTAAATTGTTGAGTCCCGGCATCACGGGGAAGCCGCACGACATGAGTCTTTCTGTTGTATGATGCCCGTTGGGGATGAGGATGCAGTCGATCCCGATTTCGGTGGCGACTTCGGCATCATGCAGAGTGTCGCCAATGAACAGATAGTCATGTGCAGGCAATCCGAGATCGGCTATCAGCCGTAAACCCACATCGGTTTTACCATGTGCATAGTGATCATCAAGTCCATAAACCCTCGTAAAATAGTGGTTTACTCCCATCAGAATAGTCTCGGCTATAAGTTCGTTCTGTTCCCGGGCCGAGAGAATGGATTGCCCGTAAGCCTTCTGTTTGAAGGCTTCAAGCACGGCTGTGACTTCCTGGTGAAGTGTGCATTCTTTCATCCGCTGGTTGTAAAGCACCATAAATTCCATACCCACTTCTGCGAATGGCTCTTTATCAAAGTCATAACCGAGTTTCTCGTAATACACCCTTACCGGAAAGGTGAACACCGAGCGGTAAAAATCGAGGCTGACCTTTGGAAGGCCACGTTTTTCAAGCATTCCGTTCATCACTTCCACGCAGAGCCAGGCATCGTTGAGCAGGGTGCCGTTCCAGTCCCAGATAATATGTTTGTAAGAATTCAGTTTTTGAAGCATAAATTGTTTTTAATGCCGAAATTTGTGGAATCAAAGTTATCAAAAAAGAACAGCCCTGTGATGATTTCTGATGAACTGATGAAACCTCTTGAAGAATTAAGGGACTGTGCGATCTGCCCCAGGGAATGTCACGTTAACCGCTTTGAATCTGCAAAGGGCATCTGCCGTAGCGACGTCTCCTTTAATATCGCCTCCATCTGTATACACAAAGGGGAGGAGCCTGTAATTTCAGGTCCTCTGGGGATTTGCAATATATTTTTCACCAATTGCAACCTGCAGTGCGTGTATTGTCAGAATCATCAGATATCTGATATCAGATTACCCCGTGATACTTTCAGGATGGGAATTGACAATATCGTTAATGAAGTAACAGCGATCCTCGACCGGGGAATAAACATGGTTGGTTTTGTCTCCCCAACACACTTTATTCCGCAGATGAAGATCATCATTCAGGCCGTGAAAAATGCAGGATATTCACCTGTTTGGGTTTACAATTCCAACGGGTTTGACAAGGTTGAGACGTTAAAATCACTGGAAGGCCTTATCGACGTTTACCTTCCCGATTTTAAATACATGGATACGGGGCTTGCAGGCTCGCTTTCAAAGGCCTCAGATTATCCTGCCGTTGCAGCGGCTGCGATTAAAGAAATGTACAGGCAGAAAGGTTCAGCTCTGCATCTATCTGATGAAAACACAGCTGAATCAGGTATCGTGATCAGGCATCTGGTGCTTCCCGGCCAGGTTCAAAACAGCATCAGTGTATTACGTTATATAGCGGAAGAGATCTCCCCGAAACTCCATATTTCACTGATGTCGCAGTATTACCCTACAGACAGGGTCATGGAGCATCCCTTCCTGCATCGAGAACTTTACCGGGAAGAATACGATAAAGTAGTGGAAGAGATGGAAAACCTCGGACTCGAACATGGGTGGATACAGGGATTTGAGAGCACAGCTCTCTACCGGCCGGACTTCAGGCAGGAACATCCGTTTGAGGCTAGGTAACAGATATCTGATATCTGATGGCAGATGTCAGACTTGCAGTTTATTTTCCTGATTTCACCGATTAACGTTCGCTATTACACGGAATGTTTTTACTTTTGGGAAAAATCAACATAACAAACCATAACTCATGAAACACATCGCACTCATTATTTGCTCAGTCCTGTTCCTTGCAGCCCAGGGTTTTTCGCAGGAAAAAGAAAAAGAGAAGAAAGCTGATTCTTCCTACCAGTTCACTGTTGTTAAGCAGTTGCCTGCCACAGGCATTAAAAACCAGAACCGCTCCGGAACATGCTGGAGTTATTCAGCAATTTCTTTCCTTGAATCTGAACTGCTTAGAACAGGAAAAGACACGTTTGATCTTTCAGAGATGTACTGTGTAAGGAATTGTTACTCCGACAAAGCAAAACTTTATGTTAGATTCCAGGGTAAGCATAATTTCGGTGGAGGAGGAGCTGCTCATGACGTAACCTATGTGCTGAAAAATTACGGCATGGTTCCCGAAGAAGCCTATTCCGGGCTCACTATTGGCGATAAGCTTCCCGTTCACGGAGAGATGGACGCTGTACTTTCTGCATATGTTGACGCGGTGATCAAGAACCCGAACAAAAAGCTCAGCCCTGTATGGCATCAGGGGTTTGACGGGATACTCGATGCATATCTCGGTAAGAATCCTGTGGAGTTCAACTATAAAGGCAAGACTTACACCCCCAAAACCTTTGCTGAGATGACGGGACTCAATGCCGATGATTACGTTGAAATTTCATCTTACACTCACCATCCTTTCTATTCCAGGTTTGTGCTTGAGGTTGAGGACAACTGGCTGATGGATGAGGTGTACAATGTTCCCATAAACGATCTGATCTCTATCATTGATAACTCCATCGAAAAAGGATATACCGTGGTTTGGGGCGCCGACGTGAGTGAGAAAGGCTTTTCCTGGAAGAACGGAGTGGCTGTTGTTCCCGACAGAAATGTTTCTGAGATTGCAGGGCTGGAGCAGGCAAAATGGGAAAAGATGAGCGATACAGAAAAAGACAAGCTGTTATTTAAGTTCGATAAACCCATGCCTGAGAAAAAGATCACCCAGGAAATGCGTCAGCAGGAGTTTGACAATTACCAGACCACCGATGACCATGGGATGCATCTGACGGGTATTGCAAAGGATCAGAACGGGAATAAATATTATATCATAAAGAATTCCTGGGGACTTGAAGATCATAAGTACAAGGGATACTTCTATGCCTCTGAACCCTATATGATGCTAAAGACCATGGACATCATGGTAAACAAAAACGCCATCCCTAAGGATATCAGAAAAAAACTTGGTTTATAGTGTCCAGGGGCCTTTGTGGGTTGGATAGTCGATAGCTGTTTTCAGCTGTTCAAGATATTCGCTCCGGGCGACAGGCCTTGCCCCAAATCGTTTTAAAAGATCCGTTTCAACCTGGCAGTCGATTAAATGAAACTGCCAGGTTTTTATTTTTTCGACCATCAGGCAGAAGGCCACTTTTGATGCGTCTCTCACCGTGTGGAACATGCTTTCGCCAAAGAAAGCCCTTCCTATGGAAACACCATAGAGGCCACCCACAAGTTCCCCATCCAGATAGGTCTCAAACGAATGCGCAAAACCAAGCCGGTGAAGTTCATTATACGCTTTTATAAAGTCCAGGTCGATCCAGCTTCCGTCCTGGCCTGCGCGGGGAGCTTCACCACAGGCCCTTATAACCGCTTCAAATGCAGTATCGCTGCGCACCTCAAACTTTTTGTTTTTAAGTGCCCTCTTCAGGGAAGGAGTGATCCTGAGCTCATCCGGAAACAATACCATCCGCGGATCGGGGGTGAACCAGAAAATATCCTCATCGTCCTGAAACCATGGGAAGATGCCTTCCGCATAGGCATTTAAAAGCCTTATGGGTGACAGATCACCCCCAAGAGCGATCAGTCCATCCGGTTCGGCTTCGGAAGGTGCTGGAAACACGGGCTCTTCAGGAAGCATGTATACCGGCATGACGACCGAATTTATTTTCCCACAACCAAAACCTGAAAACTGCCTGGAGCCGCTTTACGGTGGCCATTTTCGATACTCACATCCGCAGAGGACATATAGACTTTCTTTTCAACTTCGCTGTATGTAATGGTACGGGCGCTTTTGCGGGTAGGCAAAGTCTGGATCAGGCTATATTCTTTAGGACTCTTCTGGTGTACTACTGTCAGCAAGCCTTCGCCGCAGGAAGCAAGTGCATTCTGGTCGCCCTTGATAAATACAATTCCGTCGCAACCATCACCCATGGGCAGAGATGAAATGATCTTGCCGCTCACACAATCCATCACGACTATGGTTTTAGAGTCACCACAGGCAGAAAACAAGCGGTTTGTTTTCAGATCGATAGCCAGACCTGAAGGCTCCTTGCCCGGATCGAGAGGCCATTCAGCTTCAATTTTCAGGGTCTTTGCATCAAACTTGCAGATGGTCGACTTGTCTTCGATATTCACGAAAATCTTCCCTTTGCCATCGGAAACAGCGGCTTCGGGTTTACCTGAGACCGGAAGAGTCCCGACCACTTCATTTGTTTTAGCGTCAATAGCAGTTACAGAGCTGCCCCGGCCGTTAAAAGTGAAGATTCGCTTGCTGAACGGATCATACAAGATAGCATCAGGATTTTTATCGGTTTTTATTTTTGCCGTGACCTGAAAGGTGGCCAGATCGAAAACCACCACCGAATCAATCCTCCCGGCCGTGATAAAGCCTTTTCCGAACTCTTTGGCAATAGCGATTCCATGAACTCCGGGTGTTCCGGAAATCGTAGCTATCAGCTTTTCCGTTTTAATATCCAGTACCTGAACCATGGTACCATGTGAAACGTACAGCCTTGCAGTAGCATCATCGGCAACCAGGTAATCCCATCCGGCATCGCCTTCGAGAGCAATAGTTTTTAACACTTTGTAATCATTTTTCTGGGCCTGTACCAGCTGGATAGCGCTGAAGCCAAGAAGGATAAGCAGAAAATGGATTTTTTTCATCTATTCAGATTTTAATTGCAGGGAATAAAGAATTGTGAACTGAGGGCTTTTAGGGCCATATTGAGTTTTAACAAAAGTAATAAAGGAAATCGTTACAATTATGATTTAAGTCGTTTTCATTATAATTACTTTATTCAAACAAGGCATGGCGCCTGTATTTTTTCTAATTTCGCTTCATGAAAATAAACTTCCGTCCTCTCAGAGTATTATTGTTAATGATACTCTTATCGCCATTTTATTCCTTCTCCCAACCTGGGTCCGATACAATAAAATCAGGCGCCCGTTTTCATCATGAAATGCCCGATCAGCCTTACATGGCTCCCGCTTCAGGTCTGCGCACTACCGCCCCCCGCGTCAAAAGCGCCGGATATACCATGGTGCAGGTCAATGTGGATGCAGGCGGCTTTAACATCAATGGAGATGCCGCCAATGAACCATCCATGACCATCGATCCACAGGATCCCATGCATATTGTCATCGGCTGGCGACAGTTCGATAACGTCAACAGCAATTTCAGGCAGGCGGGTTACGGTTATTCAACAGATGGCGGACAAACCTGGACATTCCCCGGCGTGATAAATCCGGGAATTTTCAGGAGCGACCCGGTTTTGGACTGCGACTCTTCCGGAAAAATATATTATAACAGCCTTACCCTTGATGCAGGAAATAATTACCTCTGCAAAGTCTTCAAAAGCAGCAACGGAGGAGCCGCCTGGGATGCAGGAGTTGATGCACACGGGGGAGACAAGCAATGGATGACCATCGACCGCAGCGGCGGAAGCGGGACCGGCAATATTTATTGCAACTGGAATTCTTATTTCACTTCATGTTATCCCGGATCTTTTATACGCTCCACCGACTACGGGGCCTCTTACGGGGATTGTACCGAACTTCCGGGAACTCCATACTGGGGAACCATGGCCGTAGGAAACAGTGGTGAAGTTTATATCGCCGGCAGAAGCGATCCTTACGGGATCATCGTTGTAAAATCCACAAGCGCCCAGCATCCCGATTCAATTCCCGACTGGAGTATGTCGATCGTCGACCTCGACGGACAGGTAACTTACGGTGAACTCGTTAATCCTTTGGGCTTAGCAGGACAGGTAAGCATCTCTGTTGACCATTCCGGTGGTCCTGCAAATGGTAATGTATACCTGCTTTCAACCGTTCAGAGATATTCCAACAGTGATTCAGCAGATGTGATGTTTGCCCGCAGTACCGATGGCGGACTGACCTGGAGCGCTCCCGTGAGAGTGAACGATGATAGCGGAACCGGAAGGTACCAGTGGTTCGGGACTATGTCGGTCGCCCCCAACGGAAGAATAGACGCTACCTGGCTCGACACACGCGATTCACCTCCGGGTTCTCTGCTTTCGGCCCTGTATTATTCCTACTCGAACGACCAGGGAATAAGCTGGTCGGCGAACCAGAAACTTTCACCCCTGTTCAACTCCCAGATAGGATGGCCTCAGCAGGCTAAAATGGGCGATTATGTTTCAATGATTTCCGACAACACAAAAGCATATCTTGCCTGGACCAATACGCTTAACTATGAACAAGACGTTTATTTCAGCACAATAACGCCTTTTGCCACAGGTGTTACAGAACAGCAACTCAACGATTCCGGCATCCATATCACAGCCTGTCCAAGCCCGTTCAGTGATCATACAACCATAGCGTATTATCTGCCCGAAAGTGGTTTTATAAGCCTATCGCTTATTGATATCTGCGGAAGAGAAGTAAGGAGAATAGTTGCTGCATACCGCGACAAGGGGGATCACCAGATTAATCTTTCCGGCGACGGCATTCCCCGCGGATACTATTTCATCCACCTTGCATCGGGGGCTCAGAGCGCTGTCATCGGTGCGGTAAAAATCGACTGACCGGTGATGCTGAAAGAGCCAAAATTGACCTGGTCAAAAGTCCAAAAGAGGTTGATATGATGCGCCTAATGCTTTCATTAATCTCCCCATCCCATCCCTGATCTCCTCTTCGGTAATCACCAGAGGCGGAGAAATCCTGAAAGTTGCGGGTTTGAAGAGGTAGTAATCGATGAAAACGCCGTTCTTAAGGCATGCATCGAGGAATGACTTGCGTTTCGAAGCATCGGCCAGATCAATCCCCAGAGCCAGGCCTTTGCGGCGCAAACCAGAAATAAAACCTTTCCGGAGGGCTTCAGCCAGCATATCTTCGATGAGTTTTCCTTTCTTTTCTGCTGACTGCGGATATTGTCCTCCCGTGAGGACGTCGATCCCGGCGATGGCTGCGGCACAGCTTACAGGATGCCCTCCGAAAGTAGTGATATGGCCGAGTTCAGGATTGAAGGCCAGGGTGTCCATGATGTTCTTATGTGCAATAAATGCTCCCAGCGGCATTCCGGCTCCGAGCGCTTTTGCCAGGACCAGTATATCGGGCACAATTCCGTATGGTTCGAAACTAAACAAGCTGCCGGTCCGCCCGAATCCCATCTGCACATCATCAATGATAAGCAAAGCCCCGGTTTCAGCGCAGCGTTTCCTCAGCTGAAACATGAATCCATCGGCCGATGGGATCAGTCCGGCTTCAGACTGGGTCGTCTCGGTGACCACACAAGCCGTATTTGAGGTGATTTTTTCAAGGTCACCAAAATTATTGAATTCCAGGAAACTGACATCCGGCAGCAATGGTCTGAAAGCCTGTTTCATGCTTTCATTCCCCAGAATACTCAACGAACCATGTGTGGAGCCATGATAGGCGTTGTTAAAAGCAATGATACCCGACCGTCCGGTAAAACGTTTAGCCAGCTTCAGCGCACCTTCAATAGCTTCGGTGCCGGAATTCACAAAATAAACCGAATCGAGCAAAGAGGGGAGGAGGCTGCAGAGTTTTCCGGCAAGTTCAGCCTGTGGGGAATGAATGAACTCCCCGTAAACATTCACATACAAGTAGGCATCCAGCTGTTTTTTTATGGCTTCAAGTACCTGCGGATGACGGTGCCCCACATTGCTCACCGAGATCCCCGATACCATGTCGATATAGTCCTTGCCCGAGCGTTCATAAATATATACACCCTCTGCCTTAACAATATCGAGAGCCATGGGAGTAAACGACGGAAGGCCCAGGTGACGGTAAAACAATTCCCGTTCTGTCATACGCGATTTTTTACGAAATTACTTAATTTTGTAATAAGAGATATCAGATATCAGATATCAGACTGGCAGATGGCAGATAGTGGTAATTCGTACATCGTACATCGTACATCGTACATCGTACATCGTACATCGTACATTGTACATCGTACATCGTACATTGTACATCGTACATCATTTTCTATCTTTGCCGAAACAGCACCTCATGAAAGACAAAGTCACAATCATCACGGGAGCCTCATCCGGAATCGGCAGAGCCCTTGCACGGGAAGCCTATGCACGCGGAGCCAGGGTCGTCCTTGCCGCACGCCGCAAAGAAGCTCTGGAGCACATCTCAAAAGAGTGGAATTCCTCATCGTACCTGAACGTGGAAGCCGATGTGACCAGCGAAAATGATTGCCGGAAACTGATCGACGAAACAATTCGCAAGTTCGGCCGTATCGATATTCTCATCAATAATGCCGGTATCTCCATGAGGGCCTTGTTCGAGGAAGTTGACCTGGATGTGATAAGAAAATTGATGGACACCAACTTCTGGGGAACTGTTTATTGTTCAAATTATGCTCTTCCCCATCTGCTCAAAACCAAGGGTTCACTTGTTGGGGTTTCTTCAGTAGCGGGCTACAAGGGCCTCCCCGGCAGAGCGGGATATTCAGCTTCGAAATTCGCCATGCACGGACTCCTTGAAGTCATCCGCATTGAAAACATTAAAAAAGGACTTCATGTACTTATCGCATGCCCCGGCTTCACTTCGAGCAACATCCGCAATATTGCATTATCGAAAGACGGCTCCTCCCAGGGTGAAACACCTCTCGATGAAAGCAAACTCATGCCGGCCGAAACCGTGGCAAAGCTCATATGCAATGCCATTGAAAAAAGAAAACATACTCTCGTCCTAACCACCATGGGCAAGCTCACGGTCCTTCTGAACAAGTTCTTCCCGAAGTTTATGGATGGAATGGTTTACAACCATATGGCCAAAGAGGCGGACTCGCCTTTCAAGTAACGAAATGTCGCTATTTCGCTATTTGCTTTTCACCATTTATTCACGAATTGTCTATTTTATTTGTGTTCATTACGGCTTCGCCGAACGCCATTTCACCATTTCATTATTTATTCCTCGGATGAAACTGTATTATCGTACTCCTCAAATACTCCCGGTCAAGATGCGTGTAGATCTCAGTAGTTGTGATCGACTCATGGCCGAGCATTTCCTGCACAGCCCTCAGATCGGCCCCGCCTTCTACGAGATGGGTTGCAAAGGAATGACGGAAGGTATGCGGACTGATGGTTTTCTTTATTCCGGCTTTTAATGCAAGCGTTTTGATTATATTGAATATCATCACCCGGCTTAGTTTTGAGCCTCTGCGGTTCAGAAAAAGGATGTCGTCATTACCGGCCCTGATCGAAATACCGCTGCGAATCTCCTTCATATAATAGATGATCTCGCTCTGGGCCATGGATCCTAATGGAACAAGCCTCTCCTTGTTGCCTTTGCCGACAACCTTGATAAACCCTTCATTGAAATACAGGTTGGTTATTCTCAGGCCTACCAGTTCGGAAACTCTGAGCCCGCAGCCATACATCACTTCAAGAATGGCTTTGTTGCGTTTTCCTTCGGGTGTGCTCAGGTCAATCGCGGCAATCATGTCATTGATCTCAGCTACATTGAGGAAAACCGGCAGCTTACGCATGGTGCGGGGTGATTCTATCAGTTCGGTCGGATCTTTCTGGATAATGTTCTCGAGAAGCAGATATTTATAAAAACCTTTCAGTCCCGAGACAATCCTTGCCTGCGATGTAGCTGTCATTCCAAAACCGTTAATCCACTGTAAAAAATCCTGAAGATCCTTTAAGGTTACTTGTCCGGGGGCTACTATCTTACCTTGCTGACCGAAATATTGGATTAGCTTTTCCACATCATGCAGGTAGGCTTCAATGGAATTCTGCGAAAGGGATTTCTCGAGACGCAGATATGAATGATACCCGTGAAGGTATGATTTCCAGTTCATCGGCAAGGTGTAAAATACGATGCGTTTAATTTTCAGGCTAAAAGTATTAAAATATTTTTGTTTATTCAGGGAAAGTTTGTACTTTTGCAGTCCCTTAATTTTTAAGTATAATTTTTCATGGCAAAGAAGAGCAAAGACCAGAGAATTCAAGTGATTCTGGAATGCACGGAGCAGAAAACCAGCGGTGTACCCGGTATTTCGAGATACGTCACCAAGAAAAACAAGAAGAACACACCCGAAAGACTGGAGTTAAGAAAATACAACTCCTACCTTAAGAAAATCACTGTTCACAAGGAAATTAAATAAGTTGATATATGGCAAAGAAAGTAGTTGCTTCATTTAAAGGCGCTGCCAGCGGCAAAGATTACACTAAAGTAATCCGCATGGTACGTTCAAAGAAAACCGGCGCCTATGTTTTTAAGGAAGCTATGGTTCCTAATGATCAGGTAAAAGATTTCCTGTCAGGAAAGAACGACTAAACAAATTCATTCCTATTTTGGATAGCTTTTTTCGGAAGAGAAAAGCTATTTTCATATAAACCAGAACCATGGGACTGTTCAGTTTCCTGAGCAAAGAGAAAAAAGAGGACCTCGACAAGGGGCTTGAAAAAACCAAATCGGGGCTCTTTTCAAGGATATCCAAAGCTGTTGCCGGCAAATCAAAAGTCGATGATGAAGTGCTGGATAATCTGGAAGAGATTCTTGTGACTTCGGATGTGGGAGTGGAAACCACGGTAAAGATCGTTGAGCGTATACAGAAACGGGTGGCCAGGGACAAATACCTTGGGACTGCTGAATTGAATACGATCCTTAAGGAAGAAATTGCCGCTCTCTTACTCGAAAATACCATCGAAGACCAGAAAGGTTTCGATTTTCCGCTTCCTGCCAAACCATACGTGATTATGGTGGTTGGAGTGAACGGCGTGGGCAAAACCACAACCATCGGAAAACTCGCATATCATTTTAAAAAAGCCGGAAAATCGGTCCTGCTGGGCGCCGCTGATACTTTCAGGGCTGCCGCCGTAGACCAGCTCACGATATGGGCCGAAAGGGTAGATGTTCCTATCGTTACCCAGGGAATGGGTGCCGACCCCGCTTCGGTTGCATACGACACGGTGAATTCAGGTATGGCGCGTAATACGGATGTTGTGATTATCGATACCGCGGGCCGCCTGCATAATAAAATCAACCTGATGAACGAACTTACAAAAATCAGGAAGGTCATGCAAAAGCTGATCCCCGATGCGCCGCATGAGGTGCTTCTGGTTCTTGATGCGTCAACCGGGCAAAACGCCTTTGAACAGGCCAAACAATTTACTGCTGCCACAGAAGTCAATGCCCTCTGCCTTACCAAGCTCGACGGCACAGCGAAAGGCGGGGTTGCCATCGGCATTTCCGACCAGTTTAACATTCCGGTAAAATATATTGGCATTGGCGAGAAACTCGAACATCTTCAGATATTTAACAGGGTCGAATTCGTTGACAGTCTTTTTAAATAATCCCTTCCGTTGAAAACCAAATCGCGGCCTCAAACTATTGGTATCGTTTCCCTTGGCTGTGCCAAAAACCTTATCGATTCTGAACTCCTGCAAAAACAGCTGGATGCCAGCAAACTAAAAATCTCGTTTGATCCTTCCTCCATCAAAGGCCTCGACACGATGGTTATTAATACCTGTGGCTTTATTGGAGATGCCAAACAGGAATCCATTGATGCAATACTTCAGTATACCCGGGCCAAGAGTGAAGGCAAGCTCAAACATGTCTTCGTTATGGGTTGCCTGGCAGAACGTTACAGGGAGCAGCTAAGGAAAGACATCCCTGAAGTGGATGCATTTTACGGTGTTAATGAGCTGAAGAAGATCGTGAATGACCTCGGTGGGCATTATAACCGCAATCTGCTGGGTGAACGGATGATTTCTACCCCTTCGCATTATGCTTACCTGAAGATCGCCGAAGGCTGCGACCGAAAATGTTCGTTCTGCGCCATACCGGGAATACGCGGGAGTCACGTTTCAAGACCATCCGCAGAGATCATAAAAGAAGCCGAAGGACTCATTTCCAGTGGTGTAAAAGAGATTATCGTTATTTCTCAGGATACTACATTTTATGGACTCGACATATATAAAAGGAGAAGGATAGGACGCCTTCTGGGGCAGCTTGCAGAAATCGACAAAAATGTATGGATAAGACTTCATTATGCTTACCCTCACGGCTTTCCGCGTGATCTGACATCCGTCATCAGCCATCATTCAAATATCTGCAAGTATATCGACATCCCTCTTCAGCATATCAATAACCGTATCCTTAAATCAATGAAACGGGGGCTTTCATCAGACAAGACCCGTGAGCTCATCCAGACTCTTAGAAAAGAGATCCCGGGTGTGACTCTGAGAAGCAGTTTCATTGCAGGATATCCCGGGGAGACGGATAAAGAATTTGATGAACTCCTTGATTTCGTAAGGGAGACGGAGTTTGAACGACTCGGGGTTTTTACTTACTCCCATGAAGAAGACACTCCCGCTTACCTGCTACGTGACACCATCAGCCGTAAGGCTAAACAGGATAGGGCAGACCAGATTATGGCGATGCAGGAGGAAATCTCGCTTAAAAAGAATGCCGCCATGATTGGCCGGGAATTAAAGGTGCTCATCGACGGAATCGAAGGTGACTATTATATTGCACGTTCGGAAGGGGATTCCCCGGAAATCGACAATGAGGTTCTGATTCCTGTCGCCGGCAATAATTTGATACCGGGAACGTTTTGTGAAGTGACTGTGACTTCGGCCGAAAATTTTGATCTCTTTGCCACTCCATCAGGCCATCTTGTAAAAAGCAGTAATTAATCATAACTTTGCAGCTACAATGACATCCCAGGAATAATCAAAATAAACAAATTATGAAAAAAACTATCTTCATCGCGATTGCATTTCTTTGCCTTGTCCCTTTTGCGAATCAGGCACAAGTAAAAATCAACCCGGTAAAACCTGCCGATACTATTAACCGATCCGATGCGACGGGTTTAAGAACAGGCTATTGGGAAGAGAAAACAGGTGAGATCCTGAACAAAGGTATGTACAGTCAGAATAAAAAAGAAGGTACGTGGGTAGGCTTTTATTCCAATACTGTACTTTCAAAGATGGAGTCTTTTAAAGACGGACAGAAAGATGGTTATTCAATACAGCTTGACCGCAGAGGAAAGATCACTCAGTTTGAGACCTATCTCGCCGGCGTGCTTAACGGTCAACAGGTTGTGTATGCTCAGTCTGGCGATTTTCCCGTTTCTGAAACGAATTATCTTAAGGGCGTGAAAAACGGGGTTTACCGCTTGTATTACGATAATGGCAAAATACAGGAGGAATCTTATTTTGTTCAAAACCAGAAAGATGGGGCTTCCCGTTGGTTCAATAAAAACGGTAAAGCCATGGTAGAGTACGATTATAAACTCGGGCTATTTGAAGGCCCTCAGAAGACGTTTTATGACAATGATACTCTTCAGATCCTCTCAAACTACTCAAAAAACCAACTTACCGGAGAGTACAAAGAGTTTTACAGGAACGGCAAACCCAAACTCACGGGTAAATATGTGAATGGCCAGAAAGATGGTCCATGGACTGAGTATGACGAGACCGGGAAAGCTATTAAAGTTACCAAATTTAAAGCGGGTAACCCTCCAAAATAATTTCTGATGCGGAATATCTGTAATCCATTTGTTTCATTTGAGGGGTACAATTGTTTTGGGTGTTCTCCGGGTAACGCCCTGGGACTTCATATGACTTTTATTGAGGAAGGGGAAGAGATTGTCTCACACTGGGAACCGAAAAAACATTTCCAGGGTTACCAGACCATTTTACATGGAGGTATACAGGCAACCCTGATGGATGAAATTGCCAGCTGGTTTGTTTATGTTAAATTAAAATCGGCCGGGGTCACATCGAAAGCCGAAATCCGGTATATCAAACCCCTTTATGTCGACAGGGGTGTTCTCACCATCCGGGCATCACTGCTTCAGATGAGAAGAAATCTGGCCGATATTCAGGTGAAGATATTCGACCATGAAGCCGTGTTATGTGCAGAATCACTGATGGTCTTTTTTACAGTGCCGGCCCATAAAGCCATCGAAAATTTATATTATCCTGGAGCTGAAAGTTTTTTTGAAACTGCGGATGACAAATAACCAGGAAGCCTGCTTACCTCCCGTTGTTAATCCGGTAATTCTTAGGAACAGGTCTCATTTTAGGACTGTATAACGCGCCATAATTGCTTTTATTTTTTTTGATCTTCGAAAAACTCCTGGCACGGTTGCTCTCACATGAATACTTGTTTTTTGTGCATCCGGGCAGCAGCAACGCCAGACAGAACGCGAGGAACAGTATTTGAACCGTGAGTCTTTTTTTCCCTGAAGGCATAGTATGGGTGTTCTATATGAATAGGCATGTAAAGGTAAGAATTAAACGGATTCGATATCCTCTTGTGCTCCATTGAGAGTAATTTGTATCTTCGCAGCTATGAACTACAAGTTTAATTTCCTTTGTTCATTTATTTTTCTGATCCTGAGCGCTGAGCTTTCATTTGGGCAGTATCCTCCGCCTCCCGGACAACCAGGGACTACCGCAATAAGCAAAGACAGCTCCGTTTTTTACAGATGGGCTAAAGTTTGCACGGTGAACAGAGGTTTTGTAAATATTTCAGATACTAACTTTGTTTATAACAACTCAAACAGGGCTTCTTACGGGAATGTTTATATGGCTATAGACATGCCCGATGGCCTCGTTCTGAGTCTGGGCGACGGCGGAAGTGCAACTCTCACTTTCGACACGGTCATTTCAGACCACCCTGGCTGGGACTTCGCTGTTTTCGAGAACTCATTCAGTGATGGATTCCTTGAACTGGCTTATGTTGAAGTGAGTTCCGACGGGGTGAACTTTGTTCGCTTCCCATCGGTCTCATTAACCCAGTCAAACCAGCAAATTGGCACATTCGACACATTGGATACCAGAAAAATCAATAATCTCGCGGGAAAATACAGGCTTTTCTATGGAACACCTTTCGACCTGATTCAGCTGGCCGACAGTTCCCGCGCAGATATTCATCATATCACCCATGTAAGGATTACAGATGTTACCGGATGTATTCAGGATGCTTATGCCCACTACGATTCGCAGAACCATAAAATCAACGATCCATGGCCAACTCCTTTTGATACGGGGGGATTTGACCTTGACGGGGTCGGACTTGTTCATAACGCCCCTTCGGCGGTGGATGAGATCGCCCACTCGCCATGCATCAGCATAATGCCCAATCCCTGCTCTCATCAGGCCAGATTCTTCTCAGAAACTTCAGCTCAGGTTTATTATACAATCACCAACCAGATGGGGACACTCTTGTTGCAGTCGTCATTCACCGGCAGTACTTCGGTTGATATCTCTCACCTCCCGGCAGGAATTTACGTCGCAACTTTTACTTATCACGGAGCCTTATATCCACTAATAAAAAAGCTGCTGAAGTATTAATACTTTTTTCAAATACATCCTTTACGGCTGGATTCCCTTTTTTCTTATTCTTCAGAATCCTTGCATACTGAATGCACAGTCCATAACCGATACCCTTCAGCTAAAGGAGATGGAGGTGAGGGCAAACCTTGTCCCCGATAACAGCGGGTATAAAAAGGTAATGTTCGACTCCCTGATTCTGCTCCCGTACCGTGATGCAGATCTTTCGACTGTTCTATCCCAGATTTCCACCATATTTATTAAATCGTACAGCCCCGGAAGCCTTGCCACTACTTCATTCAGGGGAACTCCTGCAAACCATACCCAGGTCGAATGGAACGGCATCAGCCTGAGTAATCCTATGCTCGGCCAGTCTGACCTTTCACAGATCCCCGTCTCTGCCTTCGATGAGATTGAAGTGCTGTATGGTGCGGCAGGATTAACCAAGACCAGCGGGGCTTTTGGCGGAGTAGTGAACCTCGTTACAAACCCTGACTGGAATAACAGGATTCATGCCTCACTGGCACAGACCGTTGCAAGCTTCGATAATTATACCACCGGGCTGGGGTTCATCGCTGGCACTTCTTCCTTCCAGTCACATACCAGACTGAACTTCACTTCGACCCTGAACAATTTTCCATATTATGATGATTTTACAATGGAAACTGTTACACAACATAATGCCGCGGTTTTACAATATGGTATAACGGAAGAAGCTTTTCTTAAGATCGGCGACAAACATTTACTCACGGGCCGGGTATGGTATAGTTATGACGACCGCGATGTACCTCCGGTAGTTGCAGGGAGTTCAACGTATTACCCGCAGAAAATGCTGAACAAAACCCTGAGGTCTATTCTGGAATATAAACTGGTTGAGAAACTGTGGAATTTCTCATTTAAAACCGCGCTGATAAACCAGTTTATGAACTACCGGAACGATAGTATGAAAATCAACAACGACCATATATATTACTCCTGGTTCAATTCGGCCAGGTTTACCTATTCAAGGGTAAAAAATCTCACCATCAAACCCGGCCTGGATTATACCTTCGATGATGTAAAATCAGACGCCTATGCGGGTATAAAAACCAGGAATACCCTGGGGCTTTATCTGGAAGTTTCTTACATATTCAACAGCCATATCAAATCGAGGATGATCCTGAGGGAAGATTATCTCGACGGAAAATTCATGCCTTTTATTCCAACTCTTGGTTTGGAATACAAACCTTTTAACAAAATCAACCTCTATCTCAATGCCAATGCCTCGAGAAATTACAGATATCCCTCGCTGAATGACCTGTACTGGGATCAGTGGGGAAACCCTAACCTCAATCCTGAATTCGATAAAGGAATTGATGGGGGTATCACGTTTAATTATCCCTCGGCTAATGGCAGTTTCTTTGTTGAGACGGCTGCTTCGGGATATTATTCATGGATGCACGACATGATCGTGTGGAATCCTCTGATAGCTAACCCCTCGATCTGGAGACCTCAGAATATAAGTGAAGTGAATGCCAGGGGGGTGGAAGTGAGCATGAACCTTAAGTGGAAAATCAGTAAACTCCAGATCACATCCGCCAACAATTATACTTTTTGCAGGTCAACTTATGAGAAAACCACTTTAGCAGAAGATCAGTCACTGGGCAAACAACTCATTTATATTCCCGAAAACACATTTAACGGAACACTAAGCCTGAATTGCTGGAATTTTATCGCGGGGTATAATCTTAGTTTTGTTGATAACAGATACACGAGTTCTGACAATCAAACATATATGCCACGATATGTATTGTCAAATATTATATTAGGCAAATCATTCTTTTTGCATACTTTTGTTGTATCTTTACAACTCAAAGTCAATAATGTGTTTAATGTTGACTATCAAAGTGTGAAGAACTGGCCTATGCCGGGAAGGAATTACGCATTAACTGTTAAATTTGAGTTTAAACGTTAAAGACATAAAAAACAAGATAATACATACAGTTTTACCCGGGAGCAGACTGCTTTCGTTCATTTGTATTCTATTATTATTGCTGGCCGGATGTTCAAAGGACCCCATTCGTGAAAAACCTGTGGATCCGCCCTCACCGCCACCACCCCCGGGTGATACTACAAGAGTCACCTATAAGCATGGGATTTTCATTATCAACGAAGGCAACTATTCCTGGGCCAATGCCTCTGTTACTTATATAGACAATTCTACCGATTCTGTTTATCAGGATATTTACCAGTCGGCAAACAACCATGGCCTTGGCGATGTGGCACAGTCCATGAAGATCATGGGGAACAAAGGGTTCATCATCGTGAACAATTCAAACCGGATTGAAGTCGTTTCCCTTACCGATTTTAAAACCATTACCTCGATCACGGGCTTCGATTCTCCAAGGTATCTTGAATTTGTTGATTCCTCAAAGGCCTACGTCACCAACATGAAAAAAAATATTTCGGTTGTTGACCTGAAAAGCATGACCGTTGTAAGGACTATTCCAACGCCATACTGGACCGAGAACCTGCTTCATTACGGGCAATTTATGTTCGTTACCTGTATTGGCAGTTTCAATGAACCCAGCGCGGACCGCAAAGCCCAGGTTTATATTATCGACACCCGTACCGACATGATTACAGACAGTATACTGATGGGTAAAGAACCGGTAAGCATCACTGTTGACCGTAAAGATAAGATCTGGGTCATCTGCTCGGGTGGGTATGATAATTTTGAAGCGCCAACGCTAAAACGAATTGATCCTCAGCTGATGGTCGTAGATAAATCTTTTACATTCCCTGTTCAGCAAGGTGTTCCAAGCCGTCTCTGCATTAACCCGACCGGAGATACGTTATATTTTATTAATGGAGGCGTTTTCCAGATGCCCGCCAATGCTACTGAGCTCCCGGCCTCGCCTTTGATACCTGCGAACGGACATCTTTTTTATGGACTTGGTATCCATCCTGTATCTGGTCAGGTTTACGTGAGCGATGCCGTGAACTACGTGCAAAGCGGATATATCTTCAAATGCAGCCAGTCTAACGGCCAGGTCATCGAAACCTATAAGGCAGGCCGGATCCCCGGTTCCTTCTGCTTCACATCCTCTTCTGCAAAATAAGTCAGATCAGCTCTTTTAAAATCGCCCTGAATTCGCTGAGTATCATCGCGGTTGCTCCCCATATGATGTTACTGTCAATATAATAACAGGGAAAATTGGCCGAAATCCCCATGAATAGCCTGATCCGTTTGGTTTGTATATTCCGGTCATCAAGAAAATCGCTGAGACTGATCTCTATTATCTCGTCAACTTCTCTCGGGTCCTTCATGAACTCCGGCCTTTGAACCGACCAACCGACAACCGGGGTTACTATATAATTACTTGGGGCAATATATAATGGAGTCAGGGTGCCGGAGATGTTCACTGCGGATGGCTTTATCCCGACCTCTTCCTTTGCCTCTCTGATCGCGGTTTCTGTGAGATCCTTGTCGTGGGGCTCAAACTTCCCGCCGGGAAGACTTATCTGGCCTGAATGAACCCCAGTGTAATCAGGCCGCCGTATTAAAACAAAACAAATTTCACCTTTGTCAGGATATAGCAATATGAGAACACCACTGGGTCTGGCGACGGATGCCTGGTTATTGGTGAAAGGAATTTTAAGGCGTTTTTTTCCTGCCATCAAAAGCTGGGATTCCAGTCCAGGCAGGGGTTGACTCAGCCGCTGTAAGAGATCTCCTGATAGCGTTTTAAGTTTTTTCATCTGATCTGCAAAAATAAGTGATGAAACATTTGATTTGATTTTTTATTAGTAATATTGTAGTGGAATAAATGACTATGACTAAACAAAAACCAAATCCGGGAAATCAAACCCATAACCAGCAGGAGAATATGCTGGACCTGATCTTGTACAATGATGATGTAAATACATTTGAATTCGTCATCGAAACTCTGATCGAAGTCTGCCAACACAATCCCGAACAGGCCGAACAATGCGCCCTGCTTGCACATATGAAAGGCCGTTGCCCTGTAAAAAACGGCGCTGCCGATATGCTCATGCCCATGAAATCGGAGATGAATATGCGCGGACTCATTGCTACTATTGAGTAATTAACAGGTTTTCAACAACTTATTAACAAGCTGTTTTCTTTTGATTATAACCCACTTATTTTCAGGTTATTGTAATTTGCATTTTATCAACAAAATGTTAATAAGCTCTGTTGATTTTCTGTTGATATAAAACTGCCGGAAAAATTGACATTCGGCCTTCCCTGATTTTATCTTTGAATCACAGGAAGCGATAAAGAACTGGCTCCGGGCCGGTCATAATAACCAAAACCTGGCGTTCCCGGAAGCTACGGTTTCAGGAAAGCGTGAAGCGGAATCCATCGGCCAGACGGGTTCCGTTTCGGTTTTACAGCAGGTAGGGGAGAACCGCTTTCCTTTCGGCAGGATAATTGGTGAACGTGGCCTGGTACCAGCGATGATGGTGAAGGGCACGGGGTAGCAGGTTCACAAGCGTCCATACTGCGAAAGCCAGTCCTGGTGAACTCCATGTCATCAGAGCGTACCCGAACCATTCAATGATTTCACCGAAATGGTTGGGACAGGAGATGAACCTGAACAACCCGCCGGCAGGGATAATATACCCGGATTCACCGGGCTTTCTAAGATGAATCAGGATGTTGTCGGATTGCATATTGATAAACATTCCAGTGAAGAAAACAAGGATGCCGCCAATGAACCTCGGATCCTGAAGCCATAGGATTGTATACTGGTCTGAAAGGTTACCAAGGTAATATCCGTTGATGAAACCGTTGACAAGATTGAAAAAGATCGCCATGAACATCACAGCCAGCGGCATTTTTTTTCCCTTCGTCCTGAGTCTGAAAGGAAAAATTATATCACGGTTTATATAATGCAGCGCATAAAGACTAAAAAAGATCCAGGTCGGAGCATTATGCTTTGGCGCTGCTGTAAAGAAAAAGCCAATGAAAACCAGTAGGGCAGGGGCTTCCATAATGATCCATCCCCAGCGGTTGCTGATCATTGCACCCCATTTAGCTGTCGTGTGCCGCCCATAGGGAGCAACAGTGCGTATAATAAAAGGGAAGCTGATCAGGGCAATAGCTATCCAGAGGTAAACAATAAAATAAAATACCGAAGGGGTTATCATGGGTTTCAGAGTTTATGGTTTTCTTTGAACCAGGCAAGAAGATCAGCGATGGTCACATCCAGCGGACGGGGGTCAAGCCCAAGTTCCAGCCTCGATTTGGAGTTATCGATTAACCTGCTTCCCTGTGCGACAATCTCGAGAGATTCCTTTGTATATAAAGGTTCCGATCCGCTTAATTTACTGAAGGCGGTAATAAAAGGCAGGCCTAGTCTGGCGCTCCAGAAAGGGAGTACTGTCTGCACGGTTTTTATTCCGGAGTGTTTTCCCACATAACCCGAAAGCTCTTTCAGACTATGCCAGGTTCCGGCAACAAGATATTTCTGGCCCGACCTGGCCTTCTCAATAGCAGAAATGGCGGTGCTTACCACATCCCTCACATCGATCCAGTTGTAACCACCGGGAACGAGGGCAGGAATTTTATGATGAATCAGCTGCAGGACTGCTTTTCCCGTGAGTCCGGGCTCAGGGTCGGCCGGACCGATGATAGCAGTAGGACTTAGGACGATGGCATCCATACCATTACGGGCTGCTTCCATCACAGAACGTTCTCCTTCGGCTTTACTCCGGTCATAGGCAAAAGCCTCTGATCCTACAAGCGGCCTGGTCTCGTCGAGCGACTTATCCTGAGGTTCCTGCGAAAAGGCATGAATGGAACTGAAATGAATAAAACGTTTCACCTTGCGGTCCCTGGCTGCCGACAGCATATTTCGTGTGCCTTCGGCATTGTTTCTGTATACCGAACCCGTGGGGTCACCGGTTATTGAGATCTGCGCGGCAAGATGAAATACCACCTCAACGCCATCCATCAGATCCAGAAGTGAAGTCTGGTCGGCCAGATCGCCTTTGATCAGCTGGAGATCCAGCTTACTTATCGATTCAGTATGTTTATGGGCAAGAGCCTTCACCTGGAATCCCTGTTCCAGCAGGGATTTGCAGAGATTATATCCAACATGCCCGTTGGCTCCGGTAACAGCAATTTTCATCAGAAGAGTTTAATTTTGGCTGCAAAAATAAGAATTTAATAACGGGCATGATCATTTTCGTTTTTTTTAGCTTAACTTTACCTGTTAAACCTTATCTAAATTGAAAAATATGAAAACATTTAAAAAAATCGCACTCTGGATCCTGGTTATTATCATGGTACTGGTGCTTATCGCCTATATTTTACCCGGAAAATATAAAGTAATTCGTTCGGTTTACGTCAAGAGCAAACCCGAACTCATTTATAGTCTTACCTGTAATTTTACAAAATGGAAATTATGGGTTCCATGGACTAAATCCCTCGATTCAACTGCTGTTTTCACACTTGGGGGGACCGAAGGTCAGGTAGGTTCTACATGGAAATGGGAAGGCAAAGTTATGGGTAACGGCCAGATGACGTCTACTGAATTTATACCATCTCAACTGATTGCATATGATCTCTCGTTTGACAAGGGAAAATATCAGTCCAAAGGAAAAATCACAATTGAACAAGCCGGTGACTCATGCAAAGTTTCATGGATCGATGAAGGCGAGCTCGGATATAACCCGATCAACAGGTATTTCGGACTCATGATGGATAAAATGATGGGGCCTGATTTCGTGAAAGGCCTTGCTAAATTAAAAACCGTTTGCGAAACCCGTGCTTCGTGGCCTCGGATTGAAGAAAAAACCATGCCAGATCAGATTGCTCTGCTGGTGAGGGACTCTGCAGGTCCAAAAACATATGCACAGGTAATGGGAAAAGGATTCGGTGAGCTGATGGCCTTCGTGAAAACAAATAAGCTGAAATATGTCGGACCTCCGTTTGCCATATATATTAAATATGATACCCTCACGATGAACGGAGTCATCGACATTGGAATAACAGTCGAAAAAGCCGAAAAGGGCAAAGGCCGGGTAAGAGTTGAGAAACTGCCGGCTCAGAATGTCGTCGTGGCCCATTATTTCGGTCCGTACGATAAAACAGGCGATACTTACCGCATTTTAGATCAGTATATAAAAGAAGCTGAACTTCAGCAGGCCGGCGGCCCTTGGGAAATTTATATCTCAAACCCTTTGACCGAAAAGGATCCCTCAAAACTTGCAACGGATATTCTGTTTCCTGTAAAGTAGATATATTTCTTATAATTAATAGTATGTTGATATTTAATCAATTACAAATAATTACATGAAGTGTTTGTAGAGGAATTATTATCAGCTTTTTAACAGGTTATATCGTAAAAAGCTACATGTTAGTTACATTTTTTTAGGAGGGTATTCCGGAGCACGTATTATTTTTATTCCGTAACCTTTTGTTATTCTTTGCTTTCAAGAATAAC
>Ga0268283_1000102_pt1 | contig 83714 bp, 70 predicted proteins | sample saktaG_13_FD_190140 | JGI IMG/M metagenome (GOLD analysis project Ga0268283, IMG submission 190140) | Saline water microbial communities from Sakinaw Lake, British Columbia, Canada - sak_2013_06_06_36m | ecosystem: Environmental > Aquatic > Non-marine Saline and Alkaline > Saline ...
ATTTTTTCATACGCTGTTGCTTGCTTGCTTGCTTGCTTGCTTGCTTGCTTGCTTGCTTGCTTGCTTGCTTGCTTGCTTGCTTGCTTGCTTGCTTGCTTGCTTGCTTGCTTGCTTGCTTGCTAAAAATTATCGTTGTCATGTTTTATTTCGCAACCTTTAATTTAATAAAATTTCTACGCTTGTAACTTCGAAATATCCGCGCAAGTTAAGAATTGTGCGGACAACAAATTCAGCAACGCCAAACGATTGGCGCGTAATTCTAAATCATCACAATTCACCATCACGCCATCAAAAAACGCATCAACAGGTTGTTTCAATTCCGCCAAACGATTTAACGTTGCTTGATAATCGCGTTTTTCAAGTAATGGTTGAATATCCGCCGCCGATTTTTTTGCCAATTCGTGCAACGTAATTTCAACAGATTCAACCAATTTTACAACCGTTTCAGCAGGCGAATCGGATTTTTTCAAAATGTTCAAAATACGTTTATTTGCCGCCGCTAAACTTTCGGCTTCAGGCAATTGGCGGAACGCTTTCACGGCTTGCAAACGTTGCATAAAATCGAGCGGTTCAGCTGGGTTCACGGCTAAAACCGCTTCAAATTCATCAGCAGTAAAACCTTTGTCTAAAGCGTAACCTTTCAAACGTTCAAAAATGAAATCGGTAACTAAATTGGCAATTTCTGACCGTCCATTTGTTTTTGTAACAACGACATCGAGGGCGAATTCGTTTTGCTTGCAAGCAAAATCAATGAGTTCGATGAGATTTAAATTGAGTTTATTTTCAATCAAAATTCGCAAAACGCCCAATGCCGCTCGGCGTAAGGCATACGGGTCTTTGTCGCCCGTTGGAATTAAACCCGCGCTAAAAATTCCCGCCAACGTATCAATTTTTTCAGCCAACGCCACGACGCAACCAATATCGCTGGTTGGAGTCGCGCCACCCGCTTGTTTTGGCAAATAATGTTCTTCAATTGCCAACGCAACTGCCGAATTTTCGCCGTCTGCGAGTGCGTAATAACGCCCCATCGTGCCTTGTAAATTGCCAAATTCGCCAACCATTTCGGTCATCAAATCATTTTTCGCTAAAAACGCGGCACGTTTTGCCAGTTCAACGTCAGCGTTAATTTTGGGCGCGATGAATTCTGCGAGTTTGACTAAACGTTCAACTTTTGCGGCAACCGTTCCCAATTTTGCTTGAAATACGATGGTTTCCAAACGCGCCGCGAAAGCCGCAAGTGAATAACGGCGGTCTTGTTTCCAGAAAAATTCGGCATCTGCTAAACGTGGCGTAACCACTCGTTCATTTCCGTTTTTGATTGATTCAGGATTGGTGCTTTCGATGTTGCTGAACGTGATGAAATACGGGCGCAACGAACCATCTTCATTTTTAACGGGAAAGTATTTTTGATTTTCTTGCATCGTGGTAATCAACACTTCCGCAGGCAACGCCAAAAACCGTTCATCAAAATGCCCCGTAATCGGGACGGGAAATTCATTTAACGCCGCAATTTCTTCAAGCAAATCGTCTTCAATATGCGCGATACCATTTACAGTTGAAGCGGCTTTTTCTGCATCAGCGCGAATCTGATTTTTTCGCGTATCAAAATCCGCAATGACTTTGCCTTGTGAAAGCAGAATTTCAGCGTAATTTTCTGGTTTCGTAATCGTCAAATTTTGTGGCGCGTGGAAACGATGCCCGCGTGTTTGATTGCCCGTTTGCAGCCCCAAAATTTCGGTTTCAATAATTTCTTCACCATAAAGCAACACCGCCCAATGCACAGGTCGGACAAATTCCGTCGTAAAACTTCCCCAACGCATTCGTTTGGCAATCGGCAAATTCGCAATACTTTTGCGAATAATATCTGGAATGAGTTGTTGCGTGGTTTGACCCGCAATCGTTTGTGTACACGCCAGCCATTCGCCTTTGTCCGTTTTTAAACGTTCCAATTGATCAAATTTCACGCCGCAACTTTGCGCGAAAGCCAACGCCGCTTTGCTCGGTGTGCCGTCTGGTTGAAAAGCCGCCTGAACCGATACACCGCGTTTTTGCACGGTTTTATCGGCTTGTGAACCTTGTAAATTTTCAATGAAAACCGCTAAACGACGTGGCGCGGCAAAACTTTTCACGTTTGAAAAATTTAATTCGGCTTCGTTTAAACCTTGCACGATTCCAGCGGTTAAAGCGTCGCTTAATTTCAATAATGTTTTTGGCGGTAATTCTTCGCAACCTAATTCAAATAATAAATGCTGAGTCATTTAGTTTGCTCCTTGCGTGGTTAACATGGGAAATCCTAAGGCTTCGCGTTTGGCGTAATAGGCTTCGGCGACGGCTCTCGACAATGTGCGAACGCGCAAAATATAACGTTGGCGTTCGGTGACTGAAATCGCGTGACGTGCATCGAGTAAATTAAACGTGTGCGAGGCTTTCAACACCATTTCGTAAGCGGGCAAAGGCAAATCTTCTAAGATCAATTTTTGGCATTCTTGTTCGTAAATTAAAAAACTGTGAAACAAGAAATCGACGTTCGCGTGGTCAAAATTGAACTCAGACATTTCGACTTCGTTTTGATGAAATACGTCGCCATAAGTCACCACGCCGTTTGGTGTTTCTGTCCAAACCAAATCATAAACGCTGTTCACGCCTTGTAAATACATCGCCAAACGTTCTAAACCGTAAGTGATTTCACCTGTGACGGGACGACATTCCAGTCCGCCGACTTGTTGAAAATAAGTGAATTGCGTGACTTCCATGCCGTTCAACCACACTTCCCAACCCAATCCCCACGCGCCCAATGTCGGCGATTCCCAATTGTCTTCGACAAAACGAATATCGTGTTCGAGTAAATCAAACCCCAACATTTTGAGTGAACCCAAATACAACTCTTGGATATTGGCGGGCGATGGTTTGAGCATCACTTGGAATTGGTAATAATGTTGCAAACGGTTTGGATTATCACCAAAACGCCCATCCGTTGGACGACGTGACGGTTGCACATACGCCGCGCTCCAAGGCTCAGGGCCAATAGCGCGTAAAAAAGTCGCAGGGTGAAATGTTCCCGCTCCCACTTCTAAATCCAACGGTTGCAGCAGCACACAACTTTGTTCTGCCCAATAAGTTTGTAGGGCTAAAATTAGCCCTTGAAAAGTAGTTACTTTTTGATTGATTGTTGACACAATTTTGACCGAATTAAACGAGAAAAGAGCGCGGATTATAACGGAAATTTGTATTTTCAACGCGATGTTCGACTTTTCCATTGAATTGAAAGCATGCACAGATTTCCTGTAAAGTTATTTTTGCCAAAGCAACGCAATTCAGGAAAAGAGCCATGCCAACCGAATGCTTTATCATTTACGTTTATTGCTGTGTAGACGAAGCGTTACATAATCATGGCACCCGCTTTTGACTTTTTAAAACAACTTTAGAATCATTTTTAATGCTATGGTTCCAGCTCTTTTTAGCGTTTTTTTAGGTTCTATCTGTTTGTTTCAAGCGAATATCAACGCAGATATTTTTCATACAAAACTACCCGCAGGATGCGTCATTGTTATGGATAACGCTTCTTGCAAATGGGCGCAACTCAAATCCATTCGTAGAAAAAGCGATGTTCCGTTGAAGAGATTTCCACCGATTGAAAATCAATTTATAATCACCTCGTTTTTTTAAAATCACAGCTCCCAACAATTCTGTTTCAATATTGAAAATGAAACATCAAAAACGATTGCCACCGCATCACCCGCGTGACTGTTTGAATAGTTTTAATGGCAGAGACAAGAACTCTCGTCACCGCATTCAATCCACGCACCACCTAAAATCCTATATAATGCCGCATCTATTATCGTCACCGTTTGCGTTATTTTGAACGAATAAACGAATTCACACTTTCGGAGTTTCTCATGAATCAGGATTTAAAAAACTATCTCATCACTTGCCAATCGCGCGTTGAAATCGCATTAACACAACGTTTGCCAAGCGACCACATTTTGCCGTTACGTTTACACAACGCCATGCGTTACAGCGTTTTGAATGGCGGAAAACGCATGCGCCCGATGCTGACTTACGCGACGGGACAGGTTTTAGGAATCGCTCCAGATTCACTTGACGCGATTGCGTGTGCGGTCGAATGTATCCACGTTTATTCACTGATTCACGACGATTTACCTGCGATGGACGATGACGATTTGCGCCGTGGAAAACCTACTTGCCACGTTGCGTTTGATGAAGCGACCGCAATTTTAGCGGGCGACGGTTTGCAAGCGTTGGCGTTTGAATTATTGGCTCACGATACGACGATTACTGCGAGTGCAGAAAAACGCTTGCAAATGATTACGACTCTCGCGAAAGCCAGCGGTTCACAAGGGATGGTGGGCGGTCAGGCGATTGATTTGGAATCGGTCGGCACGTTGTTAACATTGCCAGAATTAGAAAATATGCACATTCATAAAACGGGTGCGTTAATTCGTTCGAGCGTCGTTTTAGCAACGTTAGCGGGTGAAAATGTAGACCTCGAAGCCGCCAAAAAACTCGATAATTACGCCAAATGTATTGGGCTTTCATTTCAGGTGAAAGACGATATTTTGGACGAAGAAAGCGACACCGCGACACTCGGAAAAACGCAAGGTAAAGACAAAGACCACAATAAACCCACCTACCCTGCCCTACTCGGTTTAGCGGGTGCAAAAGAAAAAGCCCAACATTTACACGAAAAAGCGTTAGAAAATTTGGCACATTTTGGCGATGAAGCCAATTTATTGCGGGAACTTTCACTTTATATTATTCAACGTGACCACTAATCTAAATCGCCCAACGCCCCGAAATCAAGGAATTCACAGCATCATGACCCATTCAACAAACGATTCGTTACTCGATAAAATAAATACTCCTGCCGATATTCGCCAGCTGCCAAAAGACCAACTCAAAACACTTTGCAAGGAAGTGCGCGAATTTTTAACTCAATCGGTCAGCGTTTCGGGGGGGCATTTTGCCGCAGGGCTGGGGACAGTTGAATTAACGGTGGCGTTGCATTATGTGTTTGATACGCCGAACGATAAATTGGTCTGGGACGTGGGACATCAAGCCTATCCGCATAAAATTTTGACGGGTCGCAAAGACCGCATGACCAGCATTCGCGCCAAAGACGGCGTGTCGGCGTTTCCGAATCGCAGCGAAAGTGAATACGATGCGTTTGGTGTAGGGCATTCCAGCACCTCGATTAGCGCGGCGTTGGGCATGGCGATTGCGTCGCGCTTGAAAGGCGAAAATAAACAAATGGTGGCGATTATCGGCGACGGCAGCATTACGGGCGGCATGGCGTATGAAGCGATGAATCACGCGGGAGCCATTGACGCGAATTTATTGGTGATTTTGAACGATAACGATATGTCGATTTCGCCCCCCGTTGGCGCGATGAGTAATTATTTGACCAAAATTTTGTCGAGCCGTTTGTATTCCTCGATGCGCCAAGAAAGTAAAAAAGTGTTGAGCAAAATGCCAACGATGTGGGAGTTGGCGCGACGCACCGAAGAGCATATTAAAGGCATGGTGATTCCAGGAACGTTATTTGAAGAATTGGGTTTTAATTATATTGGCCCAATTGATGGACACGATATTGAGATGTTGGTTTCGACGTTGGAAAATCTCAAGCACATTAGCGGCCCGCGTTTTTTGCATATCGTCACTAAAAAAGGCAAAGGTTATCCGCCCGCTGAAAAAGATCCGCTCGGTTATCACGGCGTTCCTGCCTTCGACCACACGTTGGATCATTTGCCCAAATCCGCGCCGTCACCGCACCCCACTTATACCGAAGTTTTTGGTCAATGGTTGTGCGATATGGCGGCGCAAGATTCGCGTTTATTGGGTATCACACCCGCAATGCGTGAAGGTTCGGGTTTGGTGAAGTTTTCGGAACAATTCCCCGAGCGTTATTTCGACGTAGCGATTGCCGAACAACACGCCGTGACATTGGCGGCAGGTCAAGCGTGCGAAGGCGCGAAACCCGTTGTGGCGATTTACTCAACCTTTTTACAACGTGCTTACGACCAATTGATTCATGACGTGGCGTTGCAAAATTTAGACGTACTTTTTGCGCTAGACCGCGCTGGATTAGTCGGTCCCGATGGTCCAACACACGCTGGCAGTTTCGATTACAGTTATTTGCGCTGCATTCCGAATATGCTTGTCATGGCTCCAGCCGATGAAAACGAATGTCGCCAAATGTTGACGACGGGATTTTTGTACAACGGTTGTGCGGCGGTACGTTATCCACGCGGGAAAGGTGCAGGCGTTCCAGTTGATAATGCCTTAACTGAGTTAGAAATTGGCAAAGCTGAAATTCGTCACACGGGCAGCCGAATTGCATTTTTAGCGTGGGGCAGCATGGTTACGCCAGCGTTACAAGCTGGAAAACAACTTGCCGCTACCGTTGTGAATATGCGCTTTGTAAAACCTATCGACGAAGCGTTAATTTTAGAACTCGCCAAAACGCACGATGTATTTGTGACCGTTGAAGAAAATGTGTTAGCGGGTGGCGCGGGCGAAGCGGTGAATCGCTTTCTGCAAGCGAATAAAATTCTGATGCCTGTTTTAAATTTAGGATTGCCGGATTATTTTGTTGAACAAGGGACGCGCGAAGAATTGCTGACCGAATGTGGTTTAGATTCACAGGGGATTTTGGCGAGCGTCGAAGCGTTTGGTGCTTAATAATACAAACCAAGGTTTGTACTCCAGCAATCTCTTTTGGAGTGCAAGTCTTGCTCGGGTTTTCTTTAATATCACACCAAAATTAACATGATTAAAATTCTAGTCGCAATAAATTCTTTGAGATTATGATGACACCTGAAACGCTCAAACCGTTATTGCTCGCTCTTAAATTTTGCCGATAGAATCGGTTTTACCTTTTATTTCAACGGTTCAATTGTTCGCAAAAAACAAACCTGTAATTTTTTCAGCCAATGAAAAATTTGTCGTTTTTAACCCACTTTCAATAATCAAATGTTAGACAATCACCCGCGCCACCAATTACGTTTTATGCTCGAAAATTATGGGCGTTCGATTATTGAAAATCCGCGCCGTTGTCGAGGAATGTTAAAAGACCTCGCGCCAAAAAATACTTGTGAAACCAATTTACTCATGTTGGCGTTAGACAATCACATTGTCGTGGCTTTAATGCAAAAAACGCATTGGACAGTTTGGCGCAACGCTTACACAATAATTTTGGCACGCAAAAAGAGTTTGCGTTTTGGGCGGTGGAATCGTGGGCGTTAGCGTTGGACGTGATTCAATCGCCGTTAGCGCAAACAATTATCACGCCCGAACCCGCGCCAATTCTGAAGCCTGAACCGAAAATTATCATTCCACCAAAACCTGCGCCTGTTATTTCGTCAAATAAAATCGGCAAATTTATTGTTCAAGATGGCATTGCAACTGACACCAAAACGGGTTTGATGTGGTTGCGGTTTGCTCACGGGCAACGATGGGAAAATGGAACTGTTGAAGGAATTGCTGAAAAAGTTAGTTGGCGTGATGGAATAGAAATTCCAAAAGCGTTCAGTTATGAAAACCATAACGATTGGCGTGTTCCAAACATTGATGAATTGGAAACGCTAATTGATAAAGTCAAAGGTAAAAATGGAAATTATATCGATGTTATCGATGTTGATGTTTTTCCTAAAAACGACAATGACAAGGGACAAGGTTTTTTTGCATCATGGTTCATTTTTACTAAGTTTTGGTCTTCTTCGCTTAGTGCTGACGGTAGTAGTCACGATGCACAGAATGTCAGCTTCTGCCACGGCAGTTCGTACGGCAACTATAAGAGCAGTCACAATTGTGTTCGATTAGTTCGTGGCCGACTATGATTTTGTATTTTCATAATCAAACCAATTAAACCAATCAAACCGCGCAAACTCATGATTTTCGAGCTTTGCGCGATGGTGTGTAATTTTTCGGATTTGGTGTTTATTCGGCGGGAGTTTGAGCGGGCATTTGGATAATGTCCGCGCCAATTTGTTCGGTGATGATTTCGCGTTTTCCTTCGCCGCCGTCGTCGGTGTAATCAATCGTGATTCTCAGTGACTTTCTTTGTTCATAAATATCACGCCATTTACCCCGCGCAAAATAATTTGGATTCAGTCCATAAACACCACCGTCTATTCGCGCAATAATTCCTGAGTTCGTCAGTGCGGTTAATGCGTTGCTCACGGCACTTAATGAACATTCCAGTTCTTCGCTGATTGCCCGTTTTACACCTAATGGCAATAATACTTTGCCGTCATACCCGACCCGCGCGACAAGTTTTACTAATACTCTAATTTCGCCGCGTGTTAAATCGCACAATCTTCCGATGTCTTCGATGTATAACTTGATGTAAGCGGGTTCATTCGGTAATTTTGATTCATAGCTGACAACTGTGCTGCTGTAAGTCATTTCGCCTGTTATGTCATTGATGTTTCTTGTTGTATATTCTTTGTAATTCATTTTTACACCGTGTTGTTACTGGAAATTTAGTAACGATTTTGCCACGTTCTATCTAAAAAAAATAGATATTCGTTACTCAATAAAAAAACTTTGTTCCCTAACTATTAGGAGAATCCTCCTAAATACGAGGAAGAAATCCCTAACCACAAGGAATTGAAAATCGCCACAAACCGCGCACTAATTGGCTTTCGGCTTTTTTTCTTTCTTTTATATTCTATCTAGGATTTTGCTTTTGATTTTGCCTTAGATTTTCCTATCGTTAAGCAAATCTAAATCAGCCGCGCAAACTTATCATTTTCCAGCCTTGCGCGACGGCGATGGCGCGTAATTTTTCATCCGAATCAACCGCCACGGGATAATTGACCAACCGCAACAACGGTAAATCATTGTGAGAATCGCTGTAAAAATAACTGCCTTGCAGTGTTTCACCTGTTTTTTCAAGCCAGTCTTTTAACAACGCGACTTTGCCTTCTTGAAAACACGGCACGCCAACAATTTCGCCGGTATAACGCTCGTTGACTAATTCGGGCGTGGTCGCAATCAGGTTATCAATGCCGTACAACGCCACAATTGGCGCGGTAATAAAACGATTCGTGGCAGTAATCACCAGTAGCGTGTCGCCTTGCGCTCGATGTTCATCAACCAATTCTTGCGCCGCGCTTAACAAAACGGGCGTGATAATTTCAGCCATAAACTGTTCACGCCAAACGTGTAATTGGTCGAGAGAATGCTCGGTCAACGGTTTCAACGCAAAGCGCAAAAACGCCACCATATCGAGTGTGCCTTGCTGATAATCTTCATAAAATCGGGCGTTAATTTGTTCGTAAATTGTTTTATCGACAATGCCCTGATCGACTAAAAATTGCCCCCACAAATAATCGCTATCATCCGCAATGAGCGTGTTGTCTAAATCAAAAATCGCTAAAGTCATTCGTTGTTGCCGTAAAAGTAGTTAAAAGAAAGCGGTACTCTGGTATCTCGCATTTTTTTGTGGAACAATGTTGCGATTATTGAAAACCTGACCGCGCTGTCATTCTAACATTAAGCATCATTTCAAACAGCGGGCAGGTCGCAAACAAACAGGTTTTTAACATGATAGACTCAAAAGGATACCGACCCAATGTGGGCATCATCCTTTGTAACAACGAGGGTCGCGTGTTTTGGGCAAAACGAGTAGGTGTAAATTCGTGGCAATTTCCGCAAGGTGGCATCAATCCAAATGAAGACCCAGAAACCGCGATGTATCGAGAATTGTGGGAAGAAACCGGCTTACAACGCCACCATGTTCAGCTTTTAGGGCGAACGCGCTATTGGTTACGGTACCAATTGCCCGAACGATACGTTCGCAAACAGTCGTTGCCGCTGTGTATTGGACAAAAACAGATTTGGTTTATTTTACGATTGGTTACACCTGATTCGAGCGTGTGTTTTGATCATTGTGTGAATCCCGAATTTGACGGCTGGCGATGGGTAGATTATTGGGAACCGTTGACAGATGTCGTGTATTTCAAACGCAAGGTGTATCACAAAGCAATGAGTGAATTGGGCGAAATTCTAACGTTTGATGCAGTGCCAGTGAATCCAGCGGGTTATTTAGCCAAAGCCAAAGAATGGTGGTAACACGCTTTTTTGCACGAAAATTGCTGACAAAAATTGAATATGGCTTAATCTATACCAGATATTAAAAGTGAACACGGAAGATTTTCATTTTTACCACTTACTAAAAACAAAACCTTAGCCATTGCCCGACGTGGTAATGAAGAAAAGAAACAGGCTTACAACATGACAACACAATCTGAATCGAGCAACTTACAACCGTTGCTTTATGACGCTGACCAATCCAAAGACAGTTGCGGCGTGGGTTTTATTACCCATAAACGCAGTCTTCAAACCCATGATTTACTCGTTAAATCGCATCAAGCATTGTGTACTATTCCGCATCGTGGCGGCATGAGTGCAGAAGGTGTGGGCGATGGCGCGGGTGTGAATATCGATTTGTCATTAAAGTTTTTCCGCAAAGTCACTGGTAATGCCGATTTAGAATTGGGTCAATTTGGTGTGGCAAATTTCTTTTTCCCAGCGGATCACGCGCATTATGATTCGGCGGCAAATGAATTGGTTGAACGTCATTTTAAAGAATTCGATTTACCGATAATCGCTCGTCGCGTGATTCCTGTTGATAATAACGTTTTTGTCATCAATCCTGCGGCGGTCAAAGCCCAATTGCCGATTGAACAATTCATTTTTGCACGTCCCGCACATTTACAAAATGCCACGCATGATGAATTTGAAAAACACATTCAAAAAGCGTTGGTCACGATTGAAGTGGAAGGTTTTACGCGCCCAGAATTGACTGGCTTTTATCCGTTGTCGATGAGTTCGCGCACGCAAGTTTATAAAGGGCGTTTGAATTCAGGCGAAGTGATACCGTATTTCAAAGATTTGTACGACATCGACCACGAAATCAGCACGTTATTTTTTCACACGCGCTTTTCAACGAATACCGCGCCCGCCACGATGATGGCGCAACCGTTCCGTTACATGGCGCACAACGGTGAATTAAATACCGACAAAAAAAATCGCCTCAGCGAAAATGCGATTGCCCGTCAGCACAATAAATCGGTTTGTTTTCCAAAAGGACAATCGGATTCGAGCCGATTAGACCAAACGCTGAACCGTCGGATTAACGAAGATAATTTAAATATCATTGAAGCAATTCTCGCCATGATGCCGCCTGCGTGGGAAAACGATACAACGTTATCGCCCGACGTTCGCGCCATGTTGGAATACTTTAGTTTGTACGAAGAAAAAAATGATGGCCCAGCGGCTCTGATTTTCAATGATGGAATTCGAGTCGGGGCGCGTTTGGATAGATTAGGTTTGCGTCCGTTGCGTTCGGTTGAAACCACGGATTATTTAGCTGTGATGTCGGAAGCGGGTCAAATTGATTTTCCGCCCAGCGAAGTTTTGAAACGCGGACGAATTGAAGCGGGCGGAATGCTATATTTCGACCACAACACAGGCGAAGCTTACGATTCACACCAAGTTTTGGCGCGTTTGGCGAAAGAAAAAAATTACACCGAATTATTAGCGCAACGCTGCGTGCATTTGTCTGATTTGCCGAAGGTCGAATTGAACGAACTGAATAACAACCACGATTTGAATGTTGATCAACGTTTTACGGCGTATTCGTTGAACCAAGAAAGTTTCCGTTTTTTGCTTGATCCGATTTTAGCGTCAGGAATGGAACGTATTTCAGCCATGGGTTACGGACTTGCGCCGAACGCGCTTTCGGGTGCAGAAGGTGGAATGTCACGTTATTTCAGTCAGCGTTTTGCTCAAGTGACCAATCCGCCGCTCGATTCAATTCGTGAAAGCGACGGAATGACGCTGCGCGTGGCGTTAGGTGCGAAACCGACTTTTTCAGAAAACAGCAAACAGCTCGTTATCGAAAGTCCTATTTTACAACGCACGCAATTGGAGCAAATTCGTCGTCAAACCGCCGTTTCAACGGCAACATTAAATGCACTTTATTCGCCGAACTTTGAAAATGCAGAAGCCAATGAACACGCTTTAACTACTGCAATCAATGAAGTTTGTGACCAAGTTGAACAAGCGGCGCGAAATAATATCGGCATCATTATTTTGAGTGACGTGGCGATTAGCAAAACGCAAGCTGCAATTCCAGCATTATTGACGATTGCGGCGGCAAATCAACGTTTGGTTCAACAAGGTTTGCGCTTTAATTCGTCGTTGATTTCAGAAACAGGACAAGCCGCCAGCCCGCACGATGTCGCGACGATTTTAGGATTTGGCGCATCGGCGATTTGTTCGTTGAGCGTTCACAATCGTGCGATTGCGCTTTATTCAGGCGCAGATCAACAAAAAGCTCTCGATAAATTCTCGAAAGGCACCGAAAAATCGCTCATGAAAACGATGGGCAAATTCGGTTTGTGTACCGCTGAAAGCTATATTGGTGGCGAATTTTTCGAGTCGAATTATTTAGACACCGACGAACCAAAACTCAGCCCGTATTTTCCGAACATTCATTCGTCTGTCGGCGGTGTGCGTTACAGCGATATTGCCGCGAGCGCGACCGAATGGCATCACAAATCATTGACCGTCGAAACTGAAAAAGACATTCCACTTTTAGGTTTATTCAAAGAACGTCAAGATGGCGCGGGGCATTCTTACGGCAACACGGCGGTGCGTGAATATATTCACATGACTGACGAAGCGATTTTGTATGTTGAAAAATCGCCCGAAGCGAGTGATTTGGCGTATTTGGATTTGGGTTACGAAAAACGCACGCCTGAACAAATTGATAATGCGGGCATTACGCCAGCGTATCGCAGTTTTGCGAAAAATCTCTACGAAGAACGTGATGCGCGACCAGCTGCATTGCGCGATGTGATGGATTTCCCTGCTGATATTTCGCGTGCAGAAAGTGTTGAAGAGTTCGACAGAATTTTGAGCAAACAAAATCTGCGCGGCAACGTCAATTATTTAATTCGTGGTTTGTCAGTGGTCAATTCTGACAACGTGTTCAAAATCACTTTCACGGAAAATAACACGCAAGTGCGTTTGCAAAACTTAACAACGCATTTTCAAAAACGTTTTGTGCAAGATTTTCATTTAGTGTCTTGCACGTTGAATGTGGCGGCGGATTCTTTGATGGTCGCGAATGTGCCAGCGGGCAGTTTGTTGTTTGATTATTTGAACACGATTGAAACGGCAAAATTGGCGATTTCATTAGCCGACGTTCAGCCCGCGCATGAAATTACGAAAACGTTAGCATCAGGCGCAATGAGTCACGGCGCATTATTAGCCGAAGCGCACGAAGCGGTTGCTCAAGGCACAAACATCGTTGGTGCATCCAGCAATTCGGGCGAAGGCGGCGAACATTTCAGCCGTTTCAACAGCATCAAATCGAGCAAAATCAAACAATTTGCGTCGGGACGTTTTGGCGTGTGGACGGGTTATTTAGCCGACCCCACGATTGAAGAAATCGAAATCAAAATCGCGCAAGGTGCAAAACCAGGCGAAGGCGGACAATTGCCTGCGATGAAAGTGTCGGTGGAAATCGCGGCATTGCGTGGCGGCACACCGAAAGTTGAACTCGTCAGCCCGCCGCCGCATCACGACACTTATTCGATTGAAGATTTAGGGCAGTTAATTCACGATGCTAAAGCCGCTCGGGTGAAAGTGGGCGTGAAATTGGTTTCGTCGGAAGGCATTGGCACGATTGCGGTCGGCGTGGCGAAAGCGGGCGCAGACGTAATCAATGTCGCAGGAAATACAGGCGGTACGGGCGCAGCAGCGGTGACAAGTTTGAAAAATGCGGGGCGTTCGCCTGAAATTGGCATCGCCGAAGTGCATCAAGCGTTGTCGTTAAATGGGCTGCGCGATAAAGTAATTTTGCGTGCTTCGGGCGCACATCAAAGCGGTTTGGACGTGGTGAAGTCGGCAATTTTAGGCGCAGATTCGTTCGAGTTCGGCACGACGGCGTTGATGATGTTGCGCTGCGTGATGGCAAAAAATTGCAACATCAAATGCCCCGCAGGTTTGACGACTTCGCACGAAGAATTCAAAGGCGACCCGCGTGTTTTGGCGCAGTATTTTATGAATGTCGCGCACGAAGTTCGGGAATTACTCGCGTCACTCGGTTATAAAAGTTTGCGTGAGATTCGCGGCAAAACGGATTTGCTCCATTTAATCGACCATTCTTGCATGATTGGGCAGTTGAATTTGACCAAAATGTTGCGTCAAGTTGAAGAAATTAAAATCGAAAAACCGATTTATTTGGAAGCGAATTTTAAAATTGACGACGAACTTTTGAAGCGTGTGAAATCGTTTTTTGAAGATGCTGAGGCAGAAGAACTTGTTCAAATTATTATTGGTGGCAAAGATTATAAACTCAACAACAACGACAAAACCGTTGGCGGTCAGCTTGCGATTGATATTGAACGAATTTTAAATTATGAATTCAAAAGCTACGCGCCCTTTATTTATACTGCGGAAAATGGTCGGCGTTATTTAGCACCTGAAACAGTTGAAATTGATACAAATGGTTCTGCTGGTCAAAGTTATGGCGCGTTTTTAAATGACGGAATGCTTTTACATCATTTAGGCACGGCAAACGACGGCGTGGGCAAATCGATGAGCGGCGGCGTGTTAGTCGTCGAATCACCAGGCGGCGGCATAAAAACACAAGGCAATAATGTCTTAATTGGCAACTTTGCCTTGTTTGGCGCGACGGGCGGAAAATCGTTTATCAATGGCGAGGCAGGCGACCGTTTTGCCGTGCGAAATTCAGGCGCGACGGCGGTTGTCGAAGGCGTGGGCGATTTTGGTTGCGAATATATGACCAATGGCGTGGTGTTAAATATCGGCGGATTCGGCAAAGGTTTCTGCAACGGAATGTCAGGCGGCAACGCTTATCAATACGACCCCGAAAATAAACTCGCGGCGTTGTACGACAAAACGTCCGTGGAATTGCGCGATTTAATCGAAGATGACGCACACGAAAAAATTGTGCTGCATTTGTTGGAGCAACACGCCGATTATGCGAATTCAAGCAAAGCGCGAAATCTGTTGGCGAATTGGGCGACCGAACGTCAACATTTTAAATTTGCAACGCCGTCGTGGTTGTACAAAACGCAAACGGCGAGCTATTTAAAAGCCTCAATCGATGCCAAAGAAATGATTGAAGAATTGGCGGTTGAATTGGCACAAACGCAAATCGCGCAAGTGAAAAAAGCCTATCAATCAGGTCAACCGTTGTTTAACGGTGCAATTCCAATGTTTGGCGAAATTGACAGCGCGTTGGCGTTTAACTTAATTAACAGTGTTGCGGTATTTCATAAAGCGCAAATGGTGGCAACGGAAATGCTCAAAGCTGTGCCAGAATCACAACGCACGCCAGCTCACATTGAAAAAGCAGCGAAAAAATTGATTTTGGAACGTCCACGCAAATTGCAAGATGCGTTAGTCAAAACGACGCGCGAAGCCTACAGTTCTTATAATCACGAACAATTGGCGGCATTGCTGGCGAATAAACGTTTGAATGATTACAAAACGGCGTTGACCAATCGTTCGGTGCAAAGCATTAACTCGATGGGTTCGACGGTTTGGATTATTGAGCAAAGTCTTGTGAATCGTGCTGCGCTGGCTGACATTACGCCTGTTGAGAAACATTTGGCAAGTTTGGTTGGGCTGGAATTGGCGCAGGATTCATAATTATGCCAATTCAAATAATTACCGATGAACAGATTACAAAAAGACGATTTTGGATTGATGAGATTAGTCGTCTTAGCGGTAATTTTGGTGTAGATGCCACGAAAGTTGAGTTAGAAATTGGCAATGAAATAAAAACAGACGGCGTTGCGTCTTTATTAGGTCATTTACGTTTGTGTGGCGCAATTCCTGAACAATACAACCATGACAGTAGCGAAGAAAAATTATATTCAAAATACACGGATATTTTAATTCACGAAGCGTATTCTGCAATGGGTTTTCAGAGCCTTGTTTTGAAAGAGCGAGGGGACGTTGCTGATGTTGAATGTGTGAACGATAATTATAGCTTTGTTGCGGATGCAAAAGCATTTCGTTTGAGTCGGACAGCCAAGAATCAAAAAGACTTTAAGATTCAAGCAATGGATGGTTGGAAACACGGCAAACTTTATGCGATGGTGGTTTGCCCGTCTTATCAGTTACCAACGAAACAAAGTCAGATTTATCAACAAGCGGGGGCGCGTTCAGTTTGTATTGCAACTTACACGCATCTTGCGGTTTTAGTTCGTTATGCAGAAATAGCCAATCAATCGAAAACGATGCAGGTGCTTCATGAAATTTTTAAATCTGTAGAAGCAATGAATCCATCAAAAGATGCGAGTATTTATTGGCAAACAGTGAATCGAACTTTGTTAAATTTTGATTCAGATATTTCTCAATTATGGCAGGAAGAAAAGTTAGCATTAGTTGAGTCGATTAAAATTTCTAAAGAAGAATCGCTGATATTTTTAGCTACAGAGCGTGAACGTATTATGCGCTTGTCAAAAACAGAAGCGATTAACGAGGTTTTAAAATACAGCAAAATTGAAAGTAAAATTAAAGCGATTATGGCTGTTTCAGATAATGGTTTGCTGACATGAATGCCAATTATCTCAATAAAATTACATTAGGCGATTGCCAAAATCACATTTCAAATCTTGATAATGGAAGCATTGACTTATTTCTTTCTGACATCCCTTACGGCATTAGTTTAGATGATTGGGACGTTTTGCATAACAATACGAATTCGGCTTTGTTAGGTATGTCGCCAGCTCAACAGGGAAAATCTGGTTTTAAACGGCGAGGAAAACCTATTAACGGCTGGTCTCAAGCCGACAGAAACATCGGTTTAGAATACGAAGCGTGGTGTAAAAATTGGGCAAATGATGTTTTTTCAAAAATGAAAGACGGTGCATTTTTGTTTGTTTTTAGTGCTAGACGAACATTGCATCATGTCATTAACGCTTTTGAAGAAAGTGGTTATTTATTAAAAGATGTTTTGGTGTGGAAAAAACCAGCAGCACACCATAGAGCGCAACGTTTAAGTCTAATTTTACAAAAGCGCGGACTTATTCAAGAGGCTCAAAATTGGGAAGGTTGGCGATTAGGAAACTTAGCACCGATTTGGGAACCAATTGTGTGGTTTATGAAACCTTACAAAATCGGCGGGACGATTACAGATAACATTCTTGAAAATAAAGTTGGGGCAATGAATATCGCAGAATGCGGCGTGAATGGTTCAAGCCCAACTAATTTATTGGAATTTGGTTTTAGAAAAAATGAGAATCGCTGGCATGAAGCGCAAAAGCCGCTTGATTTAATCGAATACCTTATAAAATTGACGACACGAGAAAATCAGATAATTCTTGACCCTTTTATGGGAAGCGGTACAACAGCTATTGCGGCTAAAGTGTTAAATAGACAATTTATCGGATTTGAACAGAACAGCGATTTTTATGAAAAATCGTTAATTCGTTTAGAATCTGCGGCATTTCATGGCTTTGTTGAAAAATCACCTAACGGTCAGAATTCATTGTTTCAATGAACCAACAAAATTTTTACCAAATAACTTAAATTTAAAAACATGAAAACACACCAACTTCCAAACGACGCACCTTACAGCGACAACCAACGTGCATGGCTCGGCGGATTTTTCGCAGGCTTGCATTCACAACTTGTGAAAAATGCAGGCAATAATGCCCAAATAGCTCGCACCATCCATATTTTGTACGGTTCTCAAACGGGAACCGCCGAATCGGTGGCGCGTGATGTCGCAAAAGTCGCCAAAGCACACGGTTTAAATCCCGTCGTCAAAAGTATGGACGAAATAGACGGTGAAATACTCGCCAAAATCGAAACCTTGCTCATCGTCACCAGCACTTACGGCGAAGGCGAAATGCCTGACAACGCGCAAATGTTGTGGTCAGCGGTTCAAGCGGATTCGATGCAGAAATTAGAAAACCTGCAATTTGCCGTTCTTTCACTTGGCGATACGAGTTACGATTTATTCTGCCAAGCAGGGATTGATTGGGATAACCGTTTAGCTGAATTGGGCGCAACCCGTTTACAAACCCGCGTCGATTGCGACGTAGAATTTGAAGAACTTGCCCAAAAATGGATGCACACGGTTATTCCAGCGTTGGCGGGTAGCGACGCAACGATCGCCATTATTTCTGAAGACGACGGCGAAAAATCACAATTCAATCGCAAAAATCCATTCCCCGCGAAATTGTTGGTGAATCGCTTATTGACGGCTGAAAATTCGTCAAAAGAAACGCGCCATTATGAAATTTCAATCGCGGGTTCAGGTTTAAGTTATGAAGCAGGCGACGCACTTTGCGTTGTGCCGACGAATTGCCCTGAATTAGTTGCCAACATTTTGAAAGCGATTAACTGTGAAGGCGCGGAGTTAGAAAACGCTTTACTGTCGCAATACGAAATTAAATCACCTAGCAAAGAATTATTGCAAGAAATCGCCACGCGCTCAGGCAATCAAGACTTAAACGGGTTACTTTTAGCGAGCGACAAAGAAGCGTTGAACGATTATTTGTGGGGACGCGACACGTTGGATTTGTTGTTACAAAATCCAACGGCTGAATTTTCGGCAGCTGAATTTTTCGCATTATTAAAACCATTACAACATCGTGCTTATTCCATTTCATCGAGCGGCAAAGCTAGTCCTGAAACGGTGCATTTGACCGTTGCCAGCGTGCGTTACGATTCGTTTAAACGTCCACACAAAGGCGTTTGTTCAACATTCCTTGCGGATTTGACCGACGAAACAACGGAAATTCGTTGCTTCTTCACACCGAATAAAGTGTTTCGTGTTCCTGAAAATAACGATTTGCCCATCATCATGGTTGGCCCTGGAACGGGAATCGCGCCATTCCGTGCATTTTTACAAGAGCGTGAAATTCGTGGCGCGAAAGGTAAAAACTGGTTGTTTTTCGGTGATCGTAACGCTGCAACTGATTTTATTTACCGCGACGAATTGGAGAAAATGGGCAACAGCGGTTTGTTAAATCGTTTGGATTTGGCATTTTCACGCGACCAAGAAGCAAAAATTTACGTTCAAGACAAAATGCGTGAACACGGTGCAGAATTGTTTGAATGGTTAGAATTAGGTGGTTATTTCTTCGTGTGCGGCGATGCGTATCGGATGGCAAAAGATGTGGATAAAGCCTTGCACGACGTGATTGCTACGCACGGAAATAAATCTGAACAACAAGCCATCGACTATGTTAATCAACTGAAGAAAGATAAACGTTATGTGCGTGACGTTTATTAAAATTCAATCTAAGAGGTTGTCATGAAAATAGTTTTAGCTTTTAGTATGTTGCTTTTATCATTTTTTGTTTCTGGTAGCGTTTTTGCTGGTGAAATAAAAGGGGGATATATTTCACATATTGCTACGGTTAGTGGTGCAATACTTTTCGGAGTGAATGGTGGTGAAGGAACAGGACGACCACTTTGTGCTACTACTGGACGTTTTGCAGCTAAAAAAGATAGTGAACATTATCATGCTGTTTTAACCGCCTTCCAAATGGGAAAACAGGTAAATTTAGGCAGTGTTATGGGACTAGGTACTTGCAAGTTAATAAATAATTCAGAAGATTTACGCTGGATTGAAATTAACAATGAGTAATTTGTGAATTCATTTTACTTTGATGTGAATTGCCAAAAATGTCCGCGTCTTGCGGCATTTTTGTGCGAGGTAAAAGAAAAAAATCCGACGTACCACGCTTTGCCCGTTGCGCCTTTTGGTGACGAAAATGCAAAACTATTGATTGTCGGATTAGCACCTGGAATGCACGGCGCAAACGCGACGGGACGACCTTTTACGGGGGATTACGCGGGGCTTTTACTTTATGAAGCGTTGCATGAATTTGGTTTTAGTAATCGCCCGACTTCGGAATCGTTAAGCGACGGTTTGATTTTGAAAAATGCCCGCATTACCAACGCCGTAAAATGTTTACCGCCACAAAACAAACCGACGGGCGACGAAATCAATGTTTGCAATTCATTTCTCGCGGCAGAATTACAAACGTTGCCCGATAACGTAGTGATTTTGACGCTCGGTCTAATCGCGCATCAAGCGGTTTTAAAAGCCTACGACTTGAAATTATCCAGCGCGAAATTTGCCCATAACGTCAAACACGAACTACCAAACGGACATTTTTTAGTCAATTCGTACCACACTAGCCGTTATAACGTGAATACAAAACGCCTCACAAAAGAAAGTTTCAATGCTGTTTTTGAAACGATTTTGCCTCTTTTATGCGAACCACCAGCTTGAGCTGGTGGTTGTTTATTGAACTTAAACCACCGTCAACATGGCATTTAAGGCTTCTTTCGCTAACAGCACATCTCTCGCGGGAACTGAAATTTGATTCACAACGTGACCGGCAACCAAATTTTCTAACACCCACGCTAAATGCTGCGGATCGGTTCTAAACATCGTCGAACACATGCACAACATCGGTGACATGAAATGCACATTTTTACCCTGTCCTTGGCACTCTTCGTTTAAACGATTAACCAAATTTAATTCCGTCGCCACGAGCCAGCGACTGCCATTTTCAGCTGCGCGGATGGTTTTCAAAATAAATTCGGTCGAGCCAACATAATCCGCTTTTTGACAAACTTCAAAAGACGCTTCGGGATGCGCGATAATTTTCGTTTCTGGATACAGCGCAAGAAAATTGTCGATATGTTCGGGCTTAAACATTTGATGCACCGAACAAAAACCATTCCACAAAATCAGTTTGGCGTTTTTAATTTCTTCGATGGTCAAACCACCCATCGGTTGGGTGAAATCCCACACAACCATGTCGCCTAAACTCATGCCCATGCGGTGTGCGGTGTTACGTCCCAAATGTTGGTCTGGGAAAAATAGCACTTTTTCGCGTCGTTCAAAACTCCAATTCAAAATCTTTTCTGCGTTTGACGATGTGCAAACAATCCCGCCGTGTTCGCCGCAAAAGGCTTTTAAATCTGCCGCTGAATTGATGTAAGTAACTGGTGTGACTTCGTTTTCCACGTCCAAAACTTGCGCGAGTTCAGACCAACATTTATTTACTTTCATCAAATTTGCCATGTCCGCCATCGAACAACCAGCGGATAAGTCGGGCAAAATCGCAATTTGATTCGGACGCGACAAAATATCAGCGACTTCCGCCATAAAATGCACGCCACAAAACACGATATATTCGGCGGTAGATTCGGCGGCATCTTTCGACAATTTTAAGGAATCGCCCGAAAAATCGGCGTGTTTGAAAACTTCGTTGCGCTGATAATGATGACCCAAAATGACGCAACGGTCGCCCAAAGCGGCTTTCGCTGCCTCGATGCGTGTGTCACATTCTTCGTCGGTTAATATCGCATAATCGTAAAGAGGTAATGTCATTTTTTTAACTCGGTTGTTAGAAATTAAGGAAATTATTCGTTGCTGTAAGAATTGTAATGGGTAGGATTCGCGCAATTTTGAAAGCGTGAATAATTCCCTTGGAACATTAAACGAACCATTCCGAGTGGCCCATTTCGTTGTTTGCCAATAATCAATTCTGCTGTGCCTTTGTCAGGACTATTTTCATTGTAAACTTCGTCACGGTAAATAAATAAAATCAAATCCGCGTCTTGTTCAATTGCGCCTGAATCGCGTAAATCCGACATCACCGGACGTTTATTAGGGCGTTGTTCTAAATTACGATTCAACTGCGACAACGCAATAACGGGTACATTTAATTCTTTCGCCAACGCCTTTAAACCGCGCGAAATATCAGAAATTTGTTGAACGCGACTTTCGCCGCTGGTAGGTGAATTCATCAACTGCAAATAATCCACCACAATCAAACCCAATTGACCGTGTTCACGCGCCAAACGACGCGCTCTAGCACGAATTTCACTCGGCGTAAGCGCGGCACTGTCGTCAATAAATAGTTTGGTACTATTCAGCATCGTCAACGCCATCGTTAATCGCGGCCAATCATTGTCGTCCAATTTACCCGAACGCACAGCTTGTTGTTCGATGCCGCCGAGCGACGACATCATTCGCATCACAATCGCGTCACCTGGCATTTCCATACTAAAAATAGCGACCGGTTTTTTATTTTTAATGGCGAAGTTTTCGGCGATATTCATGGCAACAGTCGTATTGTGAACGACGGTCATATCGTCAAGCAGAAATAATTTATTTCCGTCAATTTCAAAGCCGAAATACTCATCTTCGCCGTCAATTTCAACACTAATTCCAGTTTGATTCCACGAGCGATTGCACGTCCACAGCTTGGCTTTTTTGCGTTCAATTTTTACGGGAATTTCGTCAACATTGCCAAAAAAACGCACCCGATAAACCGTATTTTCGTAATTAAGTTCGGCAATTGTCGCCTGTTTTTCAATCAACGAAGTTCGATAACCCAAACTATCGCACAAGAATTTAATTTGTGTGGCTAACGCAAAACTGTTTTGCGTGATTTCGTAACCACCGCAGGCGGCATCGTAATGCCTGTCGCTGTCCATTAAACCCGCTAACAATTCCAAACGGTTTGCGCGGGAATTGATAATAAATGCTTCGGGAATGTGTTTATTGCCGATTAAATTGAGCAATTCTAAAACGTTAACATCGATTTCGTTATTCGCATCGCCCAACCACAAACCCAAAAAATACGGATTCAGTGGCAACGTCTGTTCTGCAAAATCGACGGCGACTTTGTAGCCTTTATAATTCGATTTGAATTTTTCAGAAGCATTTAAATACTCCATCAACGGTAAATTTAACACATCACCATTTTGGTGCTTGCCTTCGCTGCGACTTCGTTTCAAAGATAAAATATGTGATTCATTGACACGATAATCGATGGCTTTATTTTGGCGAATCCAATACATCCTTTCACGTCCACGCGCTAACGATAAAACGTGTCGTGGCGTAGAATCATCGCCCATTAAACAATCACCGACTTCAATGTTTTCGACATTTTTGACTTCACCCGAATAGAGCAAAATCTTTGTGCCTTTGCCAAAACATTTCCCCATCGACGGTCTACCCGCAATAATCACCAAATCCGACGGTTGCAAACCCGAAGTCAGCGCGTCCAAATCATCAAAACCAGTTGATGCGCCCGTAATCGAACCATCGAGTTCGGCGAGTAATTCAATTTTTTCAATGGTTTTTTTCGCCAACGCCCGAATCCCAATGAAACCGCCTTCGTTGGATTTTTGGGTTTGTTCAGCAATTTTAAAAACCAGCTGTTCTGCTGTTTCGAGTAAATCTTGCGTGGTGCGTCCTTCAACTTGATAAACCGAATTTGCAATCGTTGTTCCCGCGCTAATCAATTGCCGCAACACCGATTTATCACGCACGATATTGGCGTAAGCCTCGACATTCGTGGCGCAAGGCGTGTCTTTCGATAACACAATCAAATACGCTAACCCCCCAATTGCGTCTAATTGTCCCAACGATTTCAACGATTCCGACAGCGTAATAATATCAAACGGAATTTGTTGTTCCGCTAATTGGGCAATCATGCGAAAAATAAGTTTATGCGAACGCAGATAAAAATCGACCTCCGACAGTTTATCGGCAACCGTGTCCCACGCGCCATTTTCAATAATCAATGACCCTAAAACAGATTGTTCAGAGTGAATCGAATTTGGCGGAATTTTTAGCGCATCAAAAATGGGATCGCGCTCAAGTAAATAACTTTCAGACATGGCTTCTCTTGGTGATGGCTCAATCAATACAGCGAAAAAAAGCGCGGTTTTAGTGATAAACCACGCTCCATTTTTCCTTCATTTATGTTTATTTTTCGGTAAATTCGAGCGGAAGTTTAGCAGAAATTCCACCGCTAAACTACGTTGACACCATGCAAAAAATTGTCTGGGTAACGCTAAAAAATTTAACAATGTTACAATGCCTTGCGTTGCGTTCTTTACACTTTCTACAAAAGACTGGATGATTAGAGCCGCCTATCTGATTTCAAATTATTTTTCAAAATTAGCAAAACTTAATAATATGCCTAAACATAATAATAAAACCCTTAAAAAATATACGCTGAAATTTACGTTAGTTTCTGCATTCTGTGGATTATCGTTGCTGGGGTCTATGATTTCCACAGTAGTCACATCGTACGAAATGAGCGGTTTTCTTCGAGAGCAATTGCGCCTTAGACTGACTGATATTGCCCGTATTACGGCAAGTCAAATTGATGGCGATTTGCATAGTGAAGTGACTCCCAACGTTGATGTAAACAACGCTTCACTTGTTAAGTTAAAACATGATTTACAGTCTATGCGTCATTACGGTACAGGGATTGCCAATGCGTACACGCTGAGAAAAATGGATAACGGCGATATTGTTCTCATCATCGATGGTTCGAAAAAAAGCCAAAACGTTACAGGTGATATTTATCCACACGATTCGCTTTCGGAAACGCTTTTAAGCACATTTAATGCGACCATTGAAAATGAAAATAAGGTCGTTTACACCGAACCCGAAATTCATAAAAATCCTCAAGGCGTTTGGTTATCCGCTTACGCGCCAATTTTCACTTCGTCCGGCAAACTTGATGGGATTGTCGGCATTGATGTGTCGGCGCAAAATATTTTTGATCATGAGCTGGAATCCAAAATCACAATGATTTTGGTGTCGCTCACGACTATGCTTTCTATGCTCCCCTTTGGATTTCTAATTGCGAATAGAATTCGCCGACCTTTGGCGGAATTAACCCTTGAAATGGAAAAAGTCGGCAAGTTTGAACTTGATGGTGAAATAGACATATCGTCGAATGTTCATGAAATCAACAGCATGGCATTACAGCTTGCAAATATGAAGCGCGGTTTACGGTCGTTTAAAAAATATGTACCAGCGGATTTAGTTCGTGAGTTGATCAATATGGGCGCGGATGCCAATTTAGGCGGTGAGAAAAAGAATTTGACAATATTTTTTTCGGATATAGCAAATTTCACCGCGATTTCGGATAAATTAGAACCTGAAGAATTGGTTGGCTTTTTAGGTGAGTATTTGACGGTTATGAATGCTAGTTTGTTAAAAAATCAGGCAACCGTGGATAAATACATTGGTGATGCGGTGATGGCTTTTTGGGGCGCACCCCAATATGTTGAAAATCAAGCCATTAAAAGCTGTTTGGCGGCATTGGAATGTCAGCGACAAATTCAGTTACTCAGTCAAAAATGGAAATCAGAAGGGTTAGATTTCGCTTTTTTTACCCGAATTGGTATTCATACCGGTGATGTGATTGTAGGCAATATCGGCTCTGAAACTCGCATGAATTATACCGTAATTGGTGACAGTGTGAATTTAGCCAGTCGTATAGAATCGGTGAACAAGTTTTATAATACGTCGATTTTGATTAGCGAAACTACCTATCAAGAAGCCAAAGAGGATATTGTCACACGCTTGGTGGATTGTGCTGTTTTAAGTGGGAAGGCGACACCGATTAAACTTTATGAATTAGTAGGTTCCAAAGGTTATGTGGGTGAAAAGAAAATGCGCCAAATTGAAATGTATGAAAAAGCATTTCATTTTTACCAAGCGCGGCAGTTTTCAGAGTCAATCATTTTGCTCGAAAAACTACTGAAACAAACCCCGTTAGATTATTCGACCGCCCTGTTGCTTAAACGTTGTAAAAATTATCAAATCAATCCACCTGCTGCTGATTGGCAAGGTGAATATGTTTTAGCGAGCAAATAGATTGAAAAATCTAAAATTTCACTTGTTTTTAGTCTTATCATCCACATAATAACAATGGCGCAACCGCGTTTTTCATTCATAACAACAATCTTGGAGTGTACAAAATGGCAGTTTCATTAAGCAAAGGCGGCAATGTTAATTTAAGTAAAGAAGTCCCGAATTTAAACAAAATCGTTGTCGGTTTGGGTTGGGCAGAACGCGCCACTGACGGCGTGGCATTCGATTTAGATGCCAGTGCTTTTTTACTCAAAGCGGACGATAAAGTTCGTAGCGACAAAGATTTTTGCTTTTATGGCGAAAAAATAGTTGCCGATGGTGCCGTTCAACATGCAGGTGATGATAGAACGGGTGCCGGTGCGGGCGATGACGAAACCATTAAAATCGAATTATCCAGAGTGCCAGTGGACATCAACCGTGTCGTTTTTTGCGTCACGATTGATGAAGGCGAAACACGCCACCAAAATTTTGGTCAAGTGCGAAATGCTTACATTCGCGTGATTAACGAAGACGGCGGCGTGGAATTAGCGCGTTATGATTTGAGTGAAGACGCTTCGACTGAAACCGCTATGATTTTCGGTGAATTGTATCGCAATGGTACAGATTGGAAATTCCGTGCAGTTGGACAAGGTTTTGCAGGCGGATTGGCTCCGTTAGCGACTTCTTTTGGCGTAAGTGTTTAGGACTGAAAATGGCGATTAACCTCGAAAAAGGGCAAAAAATTTCCCTCTCCAAAGAATCCGGTGCAACGCTCACGAAAGTGGTCATGGGGTTGGGGTGGGACGCAAAACAAACCGGCGAGAAAAAAAGCGGGTTATTGGGTGGATTATTCGGCGGTTCTGGCGGTGGTTCGATTGATTTAGATGCGTCCTGCATTATGTTTGCGGGTAATAAAGAAGTGGACGCAATTTACTTCGGGCGACTTAAAAGCAAAGACGGTAGCATTGTTCACACAGGTGATAATCGCACCGGTAAAGGCGACGGCGATGACGAACAAATTATCGTGGACTTGAGCCGCGTACCTGAAAACGTCACAGCGTTGGTTTTTACGGTTAATTCATTCAGCGGACAAACGTTTGATGAAGTTGAAAATGCGTATTGCCGTTTGTTAGACGGTGGTAATCAGAACGAAATTGCGCGTTACACATTGACTTCACAAGGCGCACACACCGCACAAATTATGGCAAAATTGTATCGTCACAATGGCGAATGGAAAATGCACGCGATTGGTGAAAACGCCACCGGTCGCACGATTGAAGATTTGTTCCAACCAATTAGTTTGTTGTTATGAAAATAATGGCAAAAGTGCTTGCGGCGGGTTTGTTGGCAACATTTGCCTTTTCGGTCGTAGCGGAAGAAATTGGCGAAGTGTCAACTACGTTTAATTTACTCAGCCCGAACAGTAAAATTGTGATTGAAGCCTTTGATGATCCCGAAGTCGCAGGCGTAACGTGTCACGTTTCAAAAGCAAAAACAGGCGGTTTAAAAGGCGCGGTGGGTTTGGCTGAAGATCCGTCTGAAGCGTCAATTGCGTGCCGTCAAATTGGCGCGATTGATGTCAGCAAATTAGGAAATTTGAAAAATGGTGACGTGGTTTTTAAAGAAAACCGCTCGTTAATTTTCAAAACGTTGCAAGTGGTACGTTTCTTTGATAAAAAACGAAACGTGCTGATTTACTTGGTTTACAGCGATAAATTGATTGACGGTTCGCCGAAAAATTCGATTTCAACTGTACCAATCATGAAGTGGAATTAACGCCACTCAAATTCTAAGCGATAAAAACCTCTGTTCTATCGCTTAGAACTCTTCAAAATCCTGCCCAAAATTCCGCCACACAACGCACAATTCCACGTCAATCGTAGTATTTTTATAGTGTTTTAACTGTGCTATTCTATCGCTGATTTTTATGAATGTTTTTGAACAGAATTCTAAGAGCGAGTGAACATGACGACAGAACCAACTATGATGCAGACCGTGCAGACAATTGTCGCGGATCTCAAAGATAAAAAAGGCGCGTTACTTCCGATTTTGCACGCAGTGCAGAATGCGTTAGGTTATGTGCCGCCCGAAACCGTTCCCACGATTGCCAAAGCGTTAAATCTTTCCCGCGCGGAAGTGCATGGTGTGATTAGTTTTTATCATTATTTTCGTGATACCGCGCCAGGCAAACATACCATTCAAGTTTGTCGCGCCGAATCGTGTTTATCGATGGGCGGAAAGGAATTAGAAAATCACGTTAAAACCACGCTCGGCATTGATTATCACGAAACCACCGCAGACGGACAATTTTCACTCGAACCGATTTATTGTTTAGGCAATTGTGCGTGTTCGCCTGCGATTCAAATTGGCAAAGACGTTTACGGCAAAGTTTCGACGACTGATTTTGACGAACTTTTGAAGGAGAAATCAGCATGAGTATCACAGTTTATGTACCTTGCGATTCAAGTGCGGTATCGGTTGGCGCAAATCGTGTCGCTAACGCCATCACGCAAGAAGCTGAAAAACGTGGCGTTGCAATCAACGTTGTTCGCAACGGTTCGCGCGGCATGTATTGGCTTGAACCAATGGTTGAAGTCGCCACCGAAAATGGACGAATTGCTTACGGTGCAGTGAAAACGGGCGACGTTTCGAGTTTATTTGATGCTGATTTTTTAAACGGCGGTTCACACGCATTGTCGTTAGGTTTGACCGAAGAAATTCCGTATTTCAAAAAACAACAACGTTTAACATTTGCTCGCGTTGGTATTACGAATCCAGTCAGTTTGGACGATTACATCGCGCATGACGGTTATCGTGGTTTGAAAAATGCGTTAGAAATTTCGCAAGCTGACATCGTGAAACACGTTTCGGATTCAGGTTTGCGTGGACGCGGTGGCGCGGCGTTTCCAACGGGAATTAAATGGAATACGGTTTTAAATACGCCAGCCGATCAAAAATACATTATTTGCAACGCGGACGAAGGCGATTCTGGCACATTTTCCGACCGTATGATTATGGAAGGCGACCCGTTTGTTTTGATTGAAGGCATGACAATTGCCGGTTTGGCGGTTAGCGCGACGCAAGGCTATATTTATTTACGCATCGAATATCCGCACGCTTTTGAAATTTTAAACGAAGCAATTGCCAATGCTTACGCGGCGGGTTATTTAGGCGACGACGTTCAAGGCAGCGGACGTGCGTTCCATTTAGAAGTTCGTCAAGGCGCGGGCGCGTACGTTTGCGGCGAAGAAACTTCATTGATGGAAAGTTTGGAAGGTAAACGTGGTTTGGTGCGTTTCAAGCCACCATTGCCAGCAATCAGCGGATTATTCGGCAAACCAACGGTTGTGAATAACGTCATTTCATTGGCTTCTGTGCCAATCATTTTAGACAAAGGCGGCGACTTTTACCGTGATTTTGGCATGGGACGTTCACGCGGCACGTTGCCGTTGCAACTTGCAGGAAATTTAAAACACCCTGGTTTGGTTGAATTAGCATTTGGCGTGACATTGCGCGAATTACTTTACGATTTTGGCGGTGGTTCTGCGACAGGCAAACCGATTCGTGCGGTTCAAGTTGGTGGCCCTCTGGGTGCCTATTTGCCCCAATCACAATTCGACACGCCGTTAGATTATGAAGCGTTCGCGGCACTTTGGGCGGTTGTCGGACACGGCGGCATCGTGGCATTTGATGACACCGTCGATATGGCAGAAATGGCAAAATACAGCATGGAATTCTGCGCGGTTGAATCGTGTGGCAAATGTACGCCTTGCCGAATCGGTTCAACACGCGGTTATGAAGTGATGGACGAAATCGTCAATAAACGCGATTTAGACAAAAACATTCCGTTGTTACGGTCGTTGTGCGACACGATGTTGAACAGTTCATTATGCGCGTTAGGCGGCATGACACCTTATCCCGTCCTCAGTGCGTTGAATCATTTCCCTGAAGATTTTGGTGTCAGCGTCGAACATAATGCCGCTTAAAATAATAACGAGAATAAAATAATGAGCATGAATAAAGAAAAAGATTTCGGCACGCCAGCGAGTGCGGCGACCGAAATGGTCAATTTAGAAATTGATGGCTTTAAAGTAACTGTTCCTGCGGGAACGTCGGTAATGCGAGCGGCGGCGAGCATTGGGATTGATATTCCAAAATTGTGCGCGACCGATAGCATCGAGCCATTTGGTTCATGTCGTTTGTGCGTCGTACAAATTGAAGGCGGACGCGGTTTGCCCGCTTCATGTACCACGCCTGTTTTTGAAGGCATGAAAGCGGTTACGCAAAATCAAAAACTTGCCGAAGTACGTCGTGGTGTCATGGAATTGTACATTTCCGATCACCCGTTGGACTGTTTAACCTGTTCGGCAAACGGCGATTGCGAATTGCAAGATATGGCGGGCGCGGTCGGTTTGCGCGAAGTGCGTTATAACCCTGTCGAAACACATTTGAACGCTGAAAAAGATACCAGCAATCCGTATTTCACGTTTGACCCCAGCAAATGTATCGTTTGTTCACGTTGCGTTCGCGCGTGTGAAGAAACCCAAGGCACATTTGCTTTAACCATCGATGGACGCGGTTTTGATTCCAAAGTTTCACCTGGACAAAATGAAGATTTTTTAAGTTCTGAATGTGTGTCTTGTGGCGCGTGCGTGCAAGCCTGCCCGACCGCAACGTTAATGGAAAATAACGTTATCGAAAATGGTCAACCCGAACACGCAATCGTCACAACATGTGCGTATTGCGGCGTGGGTTGTTCATTCCGCGCCGAAATGAAAGGCGAACAAGTCATTCGCATGGTGCCAAATAAAGACGGCAAAGCCAATCACGGACATTCGTGCGTAAAAGGTCGTTTCGCGTTTGGTTACGCGACGCACAAAGACCGCATCACCAAACCGATGATTCGCGCGAGTATTCAAGACGCTTGGAAAGAAGTTTCGTGGGAAGAAGCCATTGCTTATGCCGCGTCAGAAATGAAACGAATCCAAGCAAAATACGGCAAAGATTCTGTCGGAGGCTTAACGTCTTCACGTTGCACCAACGAAGAAGCCTATTTAGTTCAAAAATTGATTCGGGCAGGTTTTGGCAATAACAACGTCGACACTTGTGCGCGAGTTTGCCATTCACCAACGGGCTATGGTTTAAAACAAACGTTTGGCGAATCATCGGGAACGCAAGATTTTGATTCCGTAATGAAAGCCGACGTGATTTTGATTATCGGCGCAAATCCAACCGACGGGCATCCTGTGTTTGGTTCGCAAATGAAAAAACGTTTGCGTCAAGGCGCGAATTTAATTGTTGTCGATCCGCGCGAAATTGATATTGTGAAAACGCCACATGTTCAAGCCGATTATCATTTGAAATTGCGTCCGAGTACCAACGTGGCGTTAATCAATGCGTTGGCGCACGTTGTTGTAACGGAAGGTTTTGTTGATGAAGAATTTGTGAATGCACGTTGTGAAGTGGCTTCGTTCAACAAATGGCGCACGTTTATTGCCGATGAACGTCATTCACCTGAAGCAACTGAATCCATTACAGGTGTTCCAGCAGCACAAATGAGAGCGGCAGCGCGTTTGTATGCCACGGCAAAAAATGGCGCGATTTATTACGGTTTGGGTGTAACTGAACACAGTCAAGGTTCAACAATGGTTATCGGCATTGCGAATTTAGCGATGGCGACAGGCAATTTAGGACGTGACGGCGTGGGTGTAAATCCATTACGCGGTCAAAATAACGTGCAAGGCTCGTGCGATATGGGTTCGTTTCCGCATGAATTGCCAGGTTATCGCCACGTTTCAGATCCTGAAACACACGATTTATTTGAAAAAACATGGGGTGCAAAATTAAGCATCAATCCTGGTTTGCGAATTCCAAATATGTTTGATGCGGCACTCGATAAAACTTTTATGGGTTTGTATTGCGAAGGCGAAGACATCGCGCAATCTGACCCCGATATTACGCACGTTCACGCGGCGTTGCGGGCGATGGAATGTGTGATTGTGCAAGATATTTTCTTGAATGAAACCGCGAAATTCGCGCACGTTTTCTTGCCAGGTGCGTCATTCTTGGAAAAAGATGGCACATTTACCAATGCTGAACGTCGTATTTCACCTGTTCGTAAAACCATGCGTCCGCTTGCAGGTTACGCCGATTGGGAAGTCACGCAAATGTTGTCGAATACGCTCGGCTATCCGATGAATTACAGTCATCCGTCTGAAATCATGGCTGAAATTGCTAGTCTCATGCCGACTTTTGCGGGTGTAAGTTATGCAAAAATTGACGAATTAGGCAGCATTCAATGGCCTTGTTATGACGAAGCATCAACGGGTACGCCGATTATGCACACGGAAGAATTTTTGCGTGATAACGGTAAAGGCTTGTTTATGTTGACGGAATTTGTGGCAACGCAAGAACGTGTCAATGGCAAATTCCCATTGATTTTGACGACGGGACGCATTTTGGCGCATTACAACGTGGGCGCACAAACGCGCCGTACCGAAAATAATGTGTGGCATTCGGAAGATATTTTAGAAATTCATCCGCACGATGCGGAAGATCGTGGCATTCACGATGGCGATTGGGTCGGCATTAAAAGTCGTGTGGGCGAAACGGTTTTACACGCTTTGGTTTCAGAGCGCGTGCAGCCTGGTGTAGTTTATACCACGTTCCATTTCCCCGAATCGGGCGCGAATGTGATAACGACTGATAATTCCGATTGGGCGACAAACTGCCCAGAATATAAAGTCACAGCGGTTCAAGTCACCAAAGTCACGCAAAGTTCAGAATGGCAACAAGGTTATCGTGCCTTCACTGAAAACCAACTTGATTTGTTAGCGCAAGCGGCTCATGCCTAACGACGCATTTTTAGCATCGGTTTTGGAATTGGGCTGGTCAAGTTATCAGTCCGTTCCAATAATCCGTTTCAAAAATGGTGAACGTGTCGAAAACGATGATTTTGTCGCGGAAGAAGTGCCTGTTGTGTTGATGTATAACGGCGTTTCACACGTCGTTATGTTGGCAACCCCAACGAATTTGGAAGATTTTGCGTTGGGTTTTAGTTTGACCGAAGGCATTATTGCGAATGCGGCAGAATTGGAATCGGCGAAAATGTATCAACGCTCGAACGGTATCGAAGTTCAGCTAAAAATTCCAGAGGTACGTTTGCAAGGTTTAGCCGACAAAGGACGTAATTTAACAGGTCGCACAGGCTGTGGGTTGTGTGGCGCGACGACATTAAAACAAGCGATTAAACCAACACGCTCGGTTGCTGGCGAGTTGAAAATATCTGCCGCGCAACTCACAACGGCGTTGCGTAATTTATCGGAACATCAAAAGTTGAACCAATTGACCGGCGCAATTCATGCCGTGGCTTGGGTTTCGCCCGAAAAGGGAATTATTGAGTTACGCGAAGATGTTGGGCGACACAATGCGTTGGATAAATTGATTGGCGCGTTGTTGAAACGTAACACGGATTTTGGCGCAGGTTTTATGATTACGACCAGTCGCGCGAGTTATGAAATGGTGCAAAAAGCGACGGCGGTTAGCGTGACAATTTTGGTGGCGATTTCAGCTCCGACAGCGTTAGCCATTCGATTAGCTCAAGCATCGGGTTTAACGTTAATAGGTTTTGCGCGGGATAATTCTTGCGTGATTTACAGTCATTCACAACGATTTACGGAATAAATGAGTATGAAGATTGAACGATTAGTCAAAATGGCAAACGATATTAGCGCGTTTTTTGATGCTGACCCTGATAAAACCATTGCGGTGGAAGGGGTGAAAAATCACATTTCGCGTTCGTGGGAGTCAAGAATGCGTCAGGCGATTATTGACCATTTAAAAAATCATGATGGTGAAGGTTTATCGCCGTTAGCAAAAACAGCAGTTTCTCAAATTACGGTTTAAAGTTTTTCAAAAATAGGCGTGAATTTATTCGCGCCTTTCAAACTCTGCTAGCATTCCACAATGTCCAATCAAAATTCTTTTTACTGTAACCCACATTAACAAGCATGTTTTCAAATTTAGATATTTAATTATGTAGCCTACTCAATGTGAGCAAAAGAGAAAATCTGAGCAATTTTCGGAAACGTGAGGGGGGGGGGGGGGGGGGGTTGTGGTAAAATTTGCCAAAAATCTGCATCAAATCAAATTAAGTAAGCAAACGAAAGGAATGTGTGAATTAGGTCGGTTAACGCTGGCACGCTTACCTGCTTCGATCAAAATAGACGAAGTTTTCACACGCAAATAAATGAGTTTTTTAGTACCGTTTGAATTGATTCCACTTTGGCAAAATTTTATGTCGTGGTGGTCGCCCATCGATAAATCGATGGAAGAATTTATTTATTATTACCCGCTATTCATGGCTTACATCTGGATGTTTGGCGCAATTATTTTCTGTTTGCGTTATGAATGGCACAAACCAAAATTGGCTCTGGCAACCCCCGATAATTTGCCACACGTTTCGATTTTAGTCCCTTGTTATAACGAAGGTGAAAACGTGCGCGAAACGATTGGAATTTTACAAAAACAACATTATCCCAATTTTGAAATCATCGCTATCAATGACGGCAGCAAAGACAATACGCTGAAAATTCTGCACGAATTGGCGGCGCAATATGAAAATTTGCGCGTGGTAAATTTGGCGACCAATCAAGGCAAAGCGATGGGCTTGCGGACAGCCGCGTTGTTGGCAAAAAGTGAAATTTTGGTGTGTATTGACGGTGATGCGTTGTTATCGCCTGATGCAGTGGGTTGGATGGTGCGACATTTTGTCGAAAATCCCAACGTCGGTGCGGTCACCGGAAATCCGCGTATTCGCAACCGTTCCACCTTGCTTGGACGGATTCAAGTGGGCGAATTTTCAGCGATTGTCGGCATGATTAAACGGGCGCAACGTTCTTACGGAAAAGTGTTCACGGTGTCGGGCGTGATTGCCGCGTTTCGTAAATCGGCGTTGCACAACGTTGGTTATTGGAGCAACGACATGATTACCGAAGACATCGACATCAGTTGGAAACTACAGCTTGCGGGTTGGACAATTCGTTTTGAACCGAATGCGTTGTGCTGGGTGTTGATGCCAGAAACGTTGAACGGTTTATGGAAACAGCGCGTGCGTTGGTCGCAAGGCGGGAGCGAAGTTTTATTACGCTATTTTCGAGATTTATTTCGTTGGTCGTCGCGCGGAATGTGGCTGCTTTACGGCGAATGTTTGATTAGCGTGACCTGGGCTTTTTTGATTTTGCTGCATTTGCTGTTTATACCGCTGGAATTTTTGACTTCGACGGCGAATGAATCGCTGCATGATTTGAGTCCGAGTTGGACAAGTATGTTGTTAAGCGTAACGTGTTTGTTGCAATTTGGCGTAAGTTTGGCGATTGATTCACGCTACGAATCGCAAACGGGCGGCGTGGGTCGATATTATTATTGGATGGTGTGGTATCCAATTGTTTATTGGTTGATGAATGTCGGCACGACCATTGTCGGCACGGTTCGGGCAATTAGAAAAAAACGTGGACAACGCGCCGTTTGGGTCACTGTCGATAGAGGTTTGCGCGAAAAATGAAACAATACATTATCAACGTTCCACAATTGCAAAGTGTGTCGAAACGGTTGAGTAGCTTCGCCGTCACCGTGATTTGTTGGATTATGTGGGGATATTTACTTTATCCAATTGTCACGGTTATCAATTGGTTGCGTGGCGATTACGACGTAATTAACGAAATGCGCTGGTTTGGCGGCTATAAAAGTCTGTTGGAATTACTGGAAATTTACCTCGGCACGCTGATTATTTTAGGCGTGGTGTGGATTGCGTGGATTTTGCTGCGGAAATTACGCCGACAACGTATTTTGCCCGCTGCGAAAAAAAAGGTCACGGACGATGAAATGGCGACGTTTTATCAGGTCGAAAAAGAAAAATTAGTACAAAGTCGAGAACAACAAAACGTCACGGTGTTTTTCGATGAACACGGACAAATTGTTAATTTTACATTTTCAGGAGAATCTTAAAATGCCCACATCGAACCAAAAAATCGTGCGTATTCATAATGAAGTTGAAAAAGCGACGCTGTCAAAAGCGCAGAAGAAATTTAATGATTTAATGAATAAGATTGAAGTTCAAAAAAAACTGTTACAAGAATGGCAAGAAACCCGCACCGCTTATCAACAGCGTTTTATGTCGGAATATCAGCCGCTTGCGAATGATTATAACGATTGCCGAGTTCAATTAGTGCGTTTGTTGGATGAAGCGTATCACGATAAAGCCTTCAAAAAAACTGACAAAGCGAAACTTCAAAATCTTATTAGTGACATCGCCATCACGCTGATTTATGAAGATTTTGACGAATTAAAGGAAATTTACAATCGGCACAATGACACCGATTTTGATACCGAGAATGAAAATACCAACGCTTCGATTGATGACGTAATGAAATCGATGATGGAGGAAATGTTTGATATGGAATTCGATGACGATGTTGATTTAAGTTCGCCCGAAAAAATGCGCGAAGCGTTACAGCAGAAAATGCGGGCGGATTTAGAACGCCAACGCCATCACGACGAACGACAAGGGAAGCGAAAAAAATCAGCGAAAGTGTTGGAAAAAGAAGCTATTCAAAAAGAAGAAGAGAAAAATGCCAGTAAATCGATTCAAGAAGTTTTTCGTAAATTAGTCGGCGTGCTGCATCCCGATCGTGAACCAGATGCCGCTGAACGTGAACGCAAAACTGAAATCATGCAACGGGTGAATGCAGCGTATGCCAAAAAAGATTTGCTGCAATTATTGGCGTTGCAATTGGAAATTGAACAAATCAATCAAACGCAGCTCAATACCATTGCCGAAGATCGCCTCAAGCATTTCAATAAAATCTTGCAAGAACAGCTCAACGAATTGACGCAAGAAATTACTAAAATTGAATATCCATTTAGGGCGCAGTTGAATATGTCGCCGCGTTCCAATTTGTCGCCGCAACAGATATTTAAAGGGTTGGCGAGTGACATTAGAAATATACAACTCACTATTCAAGAAGTGAAAAGCGAATTGAAAGCCTTTCAAAATCCCGAAAACCTGAAAGCGGCATTGAGAAATTACCGACTTTAACGGGTCTCAAGCATAAGAAATTCGATATATCTCCGTAATTGAAATCACTTCCTTTCAAAGTTCGATGGCTTGGGCATTGGTTCTTTGGTTTGATGACATTTGCAGGTTTGATTTTGTTGACTTAGGATTTACTCGCAATCGGTAAAGGTGAAACTCGTAAAATGGCGGTTGTTGAAGCGGAGTAAAATTCACCCATAAAAAAGCCGCTTGTTGCGTGATTGAATTCGCAACAAGCGGCTTTTTTTATCGATTCAAAATCAAGAAATGAGCTTGTCGTATTCGGCGTGAGTTCCAATCCAAACCCAAAGAAAACCGCCATCAATTCGCGTCGCAAGAGCGCGATAATCTGAACCAACTCGAGCTGACCAAAGTTTTCCGACTTTTTTGAATTGAAGCGACGGATGCGCGGCATCATTTTTTAACAACTGAAAATTTTTGTCAGCGAGTTTGCGAATCTCAATTGGCAATTCGTCATAAGTCGCCCAAAAACTTGATGTTGTTTCGTGTTTCACAATTGCCTCGTTTTACCCGCTCGATGTTCTGCAAGTGCGGCATCAATTAAAAAATCTAGCTTGCCAGCGTTTGAATCTGATTCAATTTTTTTGTCCCAACGGGTTTGTTCAAACTCCTTAAACCACGCCCGAAATTTAGAAAATGAATCATCATCTAATTCTGTGATGTGTTGTTCTAATAATTCAATTGCAACCATAAAAATCTCCTTTTTTTCAGTTCACTTCATTTCAAATGCAGGTTTGTCATACTGGCGATTGCCAATTGAATCTGTGGGCAAAATTTTATCGCCTTCAATTCGATAACTTTGTTTATCGTAGCGTTTGTTACCGATTGAATCCGTTTCGTAAATCCGCCCATTATCCGTAATCGTGTAAGACGGTTTATCGTATTGACGGTTGCCAATTGCGTCGGTTGAATAAATGCGTTTTTCTGCTTGGACGGATAATGCAAAAATCATTAAGCTGGTGAAAAGTGTGAGTTTCATGTTTTTTAGTTAAAGGTGAGAATTATTGATTTCAGAAACTCTTTGTTGAAAATCAGCATCTGATAAGAATCCCTTTCTGTGCGCGGCTTCAAGTTCCTCTATCTGCTTTTGTTGCTTGCTAGACAAATTTCCACTTGAGACAGTAGTGTTTCTGCCAATTCCAAATAAACGTCGCAAATTACGTCTAGCGATACTTGCACGGCTAGCTGTTGGCGGGACACTATTGTTTAATGTTGCTGGGTTGTTAGGTTTTTTTATAAATAGATGTTTAGAAAACAACAACAAAAAAGTTATCATCGCAACAGATGTTGATTCCGATGAAACTGAGCCACCATTGATTGCGACAACAACACAAAATACAATTAAAAACACTGCTGCGTCTCTACCAACAACGAAACAGAAAATCACTGCAACCGCCAATAAAGAAAATGTAAAAGCCCATATCTCTATCATCATTTTTCCAAGTTTAATTTTGTACAGCAGGTTCAATTTTGATAAACCTGCTACCACTTTTTCAAAATCTACATTCGATAAAAAATCTTCTTTTGTTTCAATCGGAATCTTTACGACGTTTTTTTATGTCGTTAACTCTTTTTTCAAAATCAGCATCAGATAAAAAACCATCTTGATGCGCTTTTTCAAGTTCCGCGATTTGTTTCATTTGTTTTTCAGACAAAGCAACAGAAACGTCTGATTCAAAAATTGGTGTTTCTGAACTATCTGGGGGTTGAATTCCAACTTTTCTCTGCTTGTGTTTATAAAACTTATACGCAGCTACAGTAGCCCCTCCAGTCATTGCTACACCACCAGCAACTGCCACAGGAACAGCCCAAACAGGTGCCGTACCAATTCCAAAAAGTGCCGCTACAGTTCCAGCGTATCCACCGAGTGTGGTACCGAGTGCAGTTCCAGCGGTAGCAAACGGAATAGTTGCAGCCATAGCTGTACCACCCGTTGCTAAACCAATACTAGAACCCGTTACAGCTCCAACAATACCGCCTGCAACCCCACCAATCGTTGCCCCTGCTGCACTTATTGCTGCCGTTGTAGACGTTCCAGCCGCAACAACACCTGCAGCTGTGGCAGCGGCACCTCCACTAATCACAGTACCAATTGCAGCATTTTCTTTGCCTACATTTTTGGCAGAATCAATCACATTTTGAATAACTTTTTTACTCGAACTTCTAAACGCTTCAATTTTACGACTCATCTTTTAGCCTCACGTTAAAGTAGGACGACAACGTCGCCATTTTGTTTCACAATCAAAATTGCCCGCTACTAACCAAACAAATCAAAATCGTCTTCGTCATCATCATCGATAACAACACTGGCTACATCTAAAACATCACCCGTGTTGATGCCGCCACGATTTTGATTCTGGCTATTCATGTTATTTCTTTGACCTTGTTGTTCTTGTTCTGAATTACCAAATAGCCCAATTACAACGAAACCTATTATCACCCAAACCCACCAATCCATCTTATTTTCTCCAAATCTTTTTGTTTAAGGAGTTTTGAGTATAAAACACACCGACGACAGGTTGTGTCATTTTGAAAAATTAGAAAAACGACTCAGAACGCTTAGATTCGACAATTTCGACGCGCGGCGTAACACCGCAAACAAGTGTGTAGGGAATGGTATTTGAACAAAGGGCGATTTCTTCAATCGGTAAATTTTCGCCCCACAACGTCACGGAATCACTGGCTTTGGCGGTGGAATTCAAGCCCAAATCAACGGTAATCATGTCCATTGAAACGCGCCCAACCAGCGGCACTCGTTCACCGTTGACTAAAACCGGCGTGCCATTTTGCGCGTAACGCGGATAACCGTCACCGTAACCAATCGCGACCACGCCTAATTTTGTGGCGCGTGGACTTGTCCAAGTGTCGCCATAACCCACCGTTTCACCTGCCGCCACGTCACGCACCGCAATCAACCGTGAATGCAAACTCATCAACGGTTGCAAACCCAATTGTTCGCCGGTCGAATCGGCAAAAGGCGAAATGCCAAACAACATCACGCCCGCGCGAACCCAATCCGTGAGCGAATCGCGCCACGCTAAAATCCCCGCCGAATTCGCCATACTTTTTTCGCCGTCGTAATTCGCCGTCCATTGATGGAATAACGCGATTTGTTGCGCCGTTTTCGAGTCATTTTTATCGTCAGCATTGGCAAAATGCGTCATGAAATTGAGCGGTTTTTTCACCACGTTACACGCCGTTAATTGTTCATAAACGTTTGTGATTTCGTGCGCTTTGAAACCTAAACGATTCATGCCGGTATCGAATTTCACCCAAACGCCCAACTGTTTTGCGTCAGGCGTATTTTTTAAAATTGCCAATTGATGCGGTGAATGCAGCGAGGCTTCCAAGTTAAAATCCAGCAAATCTTGCAATTCGTCGTGTTCGGTAAAACCTTCTAAAACCACAATCCGTTGCTGCAAACCGGCTTTCCGCAAGCGCACGCCTTCTTGAACTCGCGCCACCGCAAAACCATCCACCAAACCATTCAAAGCGTGTGCGATTCGCAATAAACCGTGTCCGTAAGCATTGGCTTTAATGACCGCCATAATTTTAGAATTCGGCGCAGCCAAACGCACTTGCTGCACGTTATGAGCCAGCGCGTTGATGTTGATAACGGCGTAAGCGGTGCGAATCATGCGATTATTTCAATGCGTCGGTGACGTGCGGTTCAATCAATTGATACAACAATTGGTGCATTCGGGGGCTGGCGGCAATGACATTTCCAGATTCTAAATAGCCATCGTTAAATGAAAAATCCGTCGCTACGCCGCCAGCTTCTTTGACCAGCAAAATTCCCGCAGCCATATCCCATTCTTTCAAACCAATTTCCCAAAAACCATCCAAACGACCAGCGGCTAAATACGCTAAATCCAATGCCGCTGAACCTGCACGACGAATGCCCGCCGAATCAATCGTCACAGCGCGGAACATTTCCAAATACGCATCCAAATGTTGCGGCTCTTTGAACGGAAAACCCGTGCCGATTAACGCGCCTGTCATCGTTGTTGAAGCGGTCGTGCGAATACGGCGATTGTTCAACATCGCGCCACCGCCACGTTTTGCGGTAAATAATTCGTCGCGCAACGGATCGTAAACCACGCCGACTTCTAAACGTCCTTTCACTTTCAACGCGATGGAAACGGCGTATTGCGGGAAACCATGAATAAAATTCGTCGTGCCGTCGAGCGGGTCGATAATCCACTGATATTCATTGCCATCGTGTTCGCCGCTTTCTTCAGCGAGAATGCTGTGTTCAGGATAAGCGGCTTTGAGGATGGAAATAATTTCGCGTTCGGCGAGGCGGTCAACTTCAGTGGCAAAATCGTTTTTGCCTTTGCGTTCGACTTCTAAATGAGCGGCTTTATCGACAGAACGAAGAATAATGTCACCGGCACTACGCGCTGCACGAACAGCGATATTAAGCATGGGTTGTTGCATAGGATTTAGGTTTTTAAATGAGCAGATTATAAAATCATAGAATAACAAATCTTTTGCTAAACTTAGTGCTTTTTTAACCAAACGGACATTTGCTTTGCTCTCTCACATTAAAATCGTATTAGTTGAAACCTCGCATCCTGGAAATATCGGGGCGGTGGCGCGTGCAATGAAAAACATGACCATGACGAATTTGTGTTTGGTTTCGCCCAAGTTTTTTCCTCATGCCGATGCCACGGCGCGAGCGGCGGGCGCAGATGATATTTTGGCAAAAGCGCAAATTTTTGAAACCTTGCAAGACGCGATTGCCGATTGCACCTTGGTGATTGGCGCAAGCGCACGCAGTCGCACCATTAGCTTGTCAGAAGTTACGCCGCGTGAATGCGCTGAAAAAGTGATTGCCGAATCCGCCCACGAAAAAATTGCCATTGTCTTTGGGCGTGAAAATTCGGGTTTGAAAAACGAAGAATTGGATTTGTGCCGCTACTTATTACACATTCCGTGCAACGAAAATTACAGTTCGCTCAATATCGCGGCGGCGGTGCAAGTCGTGTGTTATGAATTATTTATTGCTGCACAAAATGGCAACGTGGCGCGTAAAGTCGTGGGCGATGAAAACGAGCAAGAATTGGCTACGAATCATCAAATGGAATTATTTTATAACCACCTCGCCGAAGCTTTAAGCGACATCGGTTTTATGCACGCTGAAAAAGAAGAATCATTGATGCGCCGATTGCGTCGAATGTACAACCGCGCCGAATTACGCAGCAAAGAAGTCGATATTTTGCGCGGCATTTTGCGATTGTCGCAAGGTCATAAAGGGGCGTTGAAATGATAAACATCGATGCTTTACGCGCCAGCGCAGACGAGTTTTCAAAACTGTTTTTGGATGCCAATTATGAAATGGGACAGGCTCAAAACTTCATGCGCGGTTTGTGCGAAGTTTATGGCATTAGTTATCATCGCGCCCTTTTATTTGAAGAGCGCGTCCAAAAGAATAGTGACAAGTGACAACGGCGGCATCAATCGGATTGACGGACTTTTTCCAGGATTGCTATTGGTCGAAATGAAGTCCAAAGGCAAAAGCCTCGAAAAGGCTTACGAACAAGCGAAAGGTTACGTTGAAAAACTTAAAAAACGCCCCGATGCTTTGCCGCGTTATGTGTTGGTGAGTGATTTTCAACGATTAAAACTTTACGACCAAGAATCAAACACGCCAGATACACCACTTGCTGATTTTAAACTGGCGGATTTTAGTTTAAATATAGCCGCCGCTGAAAAACTCGCCACATTACACGAAGCCATCAAAGCGACCGGCTACGCAGGTGAAGATTTAGAGCGTTTATTAGTCCGCATTCTTTTTTGTTTATTTGGTGACGATACCCGATTATTCAGCAAACCGGATTTATTTTCTGAAATTATCAGCCAAACCCGCACCGATGGTCATGATTTAGATTGTGCGCTCAACAAATGTTTTGGCATTCTCGATATGCCGTTCGATTCCCGCCCGAAAAATTTGTATCCCGAATTTCAAGTTTTGCCTTACGTTAATGACGCGTTATTCAAGGGATGATTAGCGGATCATTGTTTTAGCAGCGATGCGCGACTCGCCTTGATTGAATGTTGTCGCATTGATTGGAGCGAAATCAGCCCCGCTATTTTCGGCACGTTATTTCAAGCCGTGATGCACTTTGACGACGAAGACACGCACGGTAAACCGAAGAAACGGCGCGAATTCGGCGCACATTACACCAGCGAAGAAAACATTTTAAAAGTGATTTCACCGCTGTTTTTAGACGCGCTCAAAAGTGAATTGAAAAAAGCGCACGGCAACAAGACAAAGCTCAACGCCTTTCACGCCAAATTGCGGCACACAGAATTTTTCGACCCAGCGTGCGGATGCGGCAACTTTTTAGTTATCGCGTATCGTGAAATTCGATTATTAGAAGCAGAAACATTGCAGTAACTCGAATTGCTCACGCGCCAACACCGCGACCCAATTTGTGACGTTGACCAAATTTTGCACATCGCACATTTCGCTAGAATAACGAGGCAGGTAATGTCGCGGCGGTGCATTGCGTGATTATGGTTTTTTTTGTGAAACGGTGGAAGTGAGTAGGGGCAAAAAATTTTTCGCCCCTACCAGTTACCAACTTTTTGATTATGGCGACAACATCAAAGGCGAACCTACCGAAAAAAAGCGGCACAAATCAATCCATATTTAGTCGATGCGCCGACGGTTTTGATTGATAAACGTCGCAAACCATTAAGTTCAAATGCGCCAGAAATAACGAAAGGAAATATGCCAAACGATGGCGGACATTTGTTACTGTCTCAAAAAGAAGCGGATGAAATTCGCCAAAATGACCCGACTGCGGCGAAATACATTCGCCAGATATTAGGTTCAGAAGAAACATCCAACGTTTTTGTTTGTGAAAAGACAGCACGGAAACTGCACGGAAACTGAACGGAAAAAATCTGCTGAAATTAAAAAGCGCATCGAAGCGGTTAAAAAAGTTCGCTCCAAAGCACCCACGAACCGACACAAAAATTGGCTGAAACGCCGTATTTATTCGGTGAAATTCGACCAACTGACCCGCCTTATTTGTTAATTCCAAAAGTTTCATCTGAAACACGTCGTTTTATACCGATGGGTTATGTTGAACCGAGTGTTATTTGTAAAGATTCTGCATTCATGATTCCAAACGCCACGATTTATGATTTTGGCTTACTAACTTCAACATTTCATAACGCTTGGATGCGTTCTGTTGGTGGTCGTTTGAAAAGCGATTACAACTATTCCGCTGGAATTGTTTATAACAATTTCCCGTTTCCTGTTGGCGTAAAACCAGCGGCAAAAAAGCGAATTGAAGACGCAGCGCAAGCGGTTTTAGAGGCGCGAATTTTGATTGAAAAACGTTGTGAATCGGACGGCGAAAAATGTTCATTGGCGACGATGTACAGCGCAAAAACGCCTGAAGAATTAGTGAGCGCACACAACGAATTGGATAAGGCGGTTGATGCCGCTTACGCTTATGGCAGAAACAAAAAAGACGATGCGTCGCGCGTGGCTTTTTGTTTAGAAAATATCAGGAATTGGTTGCGCCGTTGGTGGAAGTTTAGAATACCAAGAAAATTGTGCAAAAACGCACCGTTAAAGATTAAGTTTTAAGGTTTCGATTAAAATGAAACCGCCTGATTATCGGCGGTTTTTTTATGCCGAAAATTTTAACAATTCACACGCAATTCTCACAACACGCCGCCAATGGAAATCGCAGTTTTTCGCGCTCTTTGCGAAAAAGTGGGATTCCCCGCGATAGCGGGTGCTTATTCTCGTCAAAAGGAGCGATGACAAACATTCGTTATTCTGAATCCAAAATCTAAGAAAAGAGCAAAAGAAAAATCAAAAGAAAAATCAAAAGAAAAGGACATTAGATAATAAAAGAGGCAAAAAAAAGCCGTAACCCATGCGACAGTAAGGCTGTGGCGTTTTACTCGACAACACAGAATGCGCTTAGACAACACAGGATGTGTCTAAACAACACAGAATGCGTTGGAGAATCAAAAACAACGTTTTAAAAAAACAAAAACGAGCAACGTTTGAAAATATATGATAAATTCGTTGCTTAATTTTGAATAATGAAATGGATTAAAATGACTAAAATAAGAAAAATGGCAACGATAGAAAAGAGAACAACTCACATCGATAAACAAACGGGTGAAGTTTTATACGACAATATAGTACAAACAGATATAGGAATAATAGCTGCTGAACCTGCATACGTTAAACTCTATATTGATGATTTAGGCGGTTTGCATGATTTGAGCAATGGACAACGCTCCATCTTACTTTACATATCTTCTTACTCGGGTTACGACGGCTATGTGTCGTTGCCGTTAGGCATAAAAAACAAAATTGCCAAACAGGCAGATTGCACAGTCAGTGCAATCAACACTGCAATTATGAAATTGTGCAAAGTAAATCTATTGCGTCACGATGACGTTGGCTTGTACGAATTAAACCCTGATTATTTCGCACGTGGAAAATGGCGAGAAATCCGCGAACGTCGCAAAGAGTTTTACACCAAAACAACTTATCGACGTGACGGCACAAAAGAAGTTGAAACCAATGTGATTGAAACATTACCCGCCGACGTTAGCCCGCCATTATGACCATCAACATCGACACCCTCCGCAAACGCGCCACCCAGTTTGCCAAGCGTTTTGAAAATACCACGTCTGAAAAATCGAACGATCAAGATTTCATGCGCGGATTTTGTGCAATTTTTGGCATCAGTTCACGTCGAATTGAATGGCAATATCCGGTTAAAGACGGCAAAACCACACGCTACATCGACGGTTTGTTGGTAGGTAAATTATTATTTGAAATCAAATCCGCAAGCAAAATAAAAGGTGACGAATTTAACGATTTATCGCTAAAAAGATCTAACGAAGCGTTAAACAAAGCCTATCAACAAGCGGTTAGTTATGTTGATTTGCTCAAAGAAAAAGCCGTCCCCGATTACATTTTAGTCAGCGATTTCGACTATTTGCATTTGTACAATCGTTTAACAGGCGAACCACGCATTGAAATAAAACTCGCTGATTTGCCACAACAGATTGAGCATTTTTTATTTTTAACAGGTTATGAAAAACTCGTTATCGAACGCCAAGAAAAAATCAGCAAAGAGGCGGCTGAAAAAATGGCGGATTTACACGATGCCATTAAAATCACGGGTTATGGCGGTAAAGATTTAGAAACCTATTTGGTGCGGTTGCTGTTTTGTTTATTTGCCGACAACACCGGTTTATTTGGCGAAAATGGTTCATTCTTAAATTACCTGCACAATTACACGAAAGTCGATGGTTCGGATTTACACGGTGCATTAACCGCATTGTTTGATACGTTAAACACGCCGGATGATGCGTATTTAGCCAAGCATTCCAATTACATCGGTAAAAAACGCTTAAATAATCTGCCCGAACATCTCGCTCATTTTTCTTACATTAACGGCGAATTATTTGAGGGTAATTTAGAGTTCTGCCAATTTGATGAAGCCTCACACCAACAACTCATCGAATGTGCGAAATTAGATTGGAGCGACATCAGCCCCGCGATTTTTGGTTCATTATTTCAAGCCGTGATGCACTTCGACGACGAAGCGGCGAATGCGAAAACCAAAAAACGCCGCGAATTCGGCGCACATTACACCAGCGAAGAAAACATTTTAAAAACCATCAATCCGCTTTTTATGGATGATTTACGCACGGAATTTAACGAATGCAAAAACACTAAAATCGTCGGTGAAAAAGCAGCAAAATTGGCAACCTTTCATCAAAAATTAGCCTCGTTAAACTTTTTCGATCCCGCCTGCGGGTGTGGCAATTTTTTAATTATCGCGTACCGTGAATTGCGCTTGCTTGAACTCGACGTGATTAAAGTCATTCACGCGAAATCACTCAAGTTGAAAAAAACCGAACTCAATATCAAAACCCTGATTAAATGCGACGTGCATCAATTTCACGGCATCGACATCGACGAAAGTGCGGTGCAAATTGCCACCGTTGCGTTATGGCTCACTGACCATCAAATGAATTTGCGTGTCGGTAAAGATTTAGGACTTTATTACAACCGCATTCCACTCAAGAAAAAAGCCAACATCGTTCACGCCAACGCGCTACAACTCGACTGGCAAAGCGTCATCAAGCCTAAAGATTGCAGTTTTATCATGGGCAATCCGCCGTTTGTTGGTTACAGCTATCAAACCAAAGCGCAAAAAGACGATTTAGCGGCAGTTTTTCAAGGCATGAACGGCGCAGGCGTTTTAGATTTAGTCGCCGCGTGGCACGTCAAAGCGGCGCGTTACATTCAAGAAAATAAAAAAATAGCCGTCGCTTTCGTTTCAACCAACAGCCTCACGCAAGGCGAACAAGTTGCGGTTTTATGGTCAGAACTTTTGAAATTGAAAGTAAAGCTACATTTTGCACACCGCACATTTCGTTGGAGCAACGAAGGGCGCGGCGTGGCGGCGGTGCATTGCGTGATTATGGGTTTTGGTTTGCAAGAACCGACCAGCTACCGATTATTTGATTATGGCGACGACATCAAAGGCGAACCCAGCGAAATAAATGCAGCTCAAATCAATCCGTATTTAGCCGATGCTCCGACGGTTTTAATTGAAAAACGAACAAAACCTTTATGCGTTAATGTTGCAGAAATGAAAAACGGCGGGAAACCAACAGAAGGCGGTAATTTACTGTTATCTGAAACAGAGGCGGACGAAATCCGAAAAAGCGACCCGATTGCCGCGTCATATATTCGCCCGTTTTTGATGGGTGACGAATTTATAAACAACATTCCGCGTTTTTGTTTATGGCTAAAAGAAAGCACAACGCACGACCGCCTTAAATCACCAGAAATTAAGCAACGAATCGAGCTTGTTAAAAAAATGCGTTTAGCCAGCACAAAATTAGCTACGCAGAAATTAGCGGATACGCCGTATTTGTTTGGTGAAATTCGCATTTCGTCATCACGTTATTTAGCAATTCCTAAAGTTTCGTCAGAAAATCGTTTTTACATTCCAATCGGTTATTTAGATGCCGACGTTATTTGCGGCGATAAATTATTTTTTATTCCAGACGCAACGCTTTACGACTTCGGAATTTTAACAAGTCATTTTCATAACGCTTGGATGCGAACGATAGCGGGGCGATTAAAAAGCGATTACAGCTATTCAAACACGATTGTTTATAACAATTTCCCGTTTCCTGTTGACGTAAAACCAGCCGCAAAAAAGAAAATCGAAGACGCGGCGCAGGTGGTTTTAGATGCGCGAATCATTGAAGAAAAACGTTGTGAAGTAGCGGGGCAGAAATGCTCGCTGGCGACAATGTACGCGGCAAACAATATGCCCGAAGAATTATTGAAGGCGCATAAAAAATTAGATGCGGCGGTTGATTCGGCTTACAACTTCACAACAGGCAAAAAAGACGACGCGGCACGGGTGGCGTTTTTGTTTGAAAAATATCAAGAATTGGTTGCGCCAATGGTGGAGGTTGAAAAGGCTAAAAAAACGAAAAAACGCACACCAAGCAGGACGTAGCGTTGACCCACAAACCACCACCACTTTGGCAACGCTACGAACAATACGTCGCCAATCATATTATTGATTTTGATGCCGCGCAGTGGAAAGCCTTACAAGCCTTACAAACGCTGCTCGATGAACTGCACGCTGACGATGAGAAATCCGCGCAGGTCAAATTTTGGCAACGAAAAACGGTGGCGAAAACGATTCAAGGATTGTATTTATTTGGCGATGTCGGACGTGGCAAATCGATGTTAATGGCGTGGTTTTACGAAGCGTGCGAATTACCGAAAAAACGGCGAGTGCATTTTCACGTTTTCATGCAGGAAGTGCATCAGTTTATTCATCAAAATCCCAATCAACACGCGCTGACTTTGTTGGCAAAAAAAGTGCGTGAAACCACGCAACTACTGTGTTTGGATGAATTTTTTATTAACGATATTGCCGACGTAATGTTGCTCAGTCGTTTGTTTGACGGGCTGTTTTCGCACGCAGTTATTGTGGTGATTACATCAAATTATCATCCGGATAAACTGTATCCGAACGGCTTGCAACGCGCTTCATTGTTGCCGTTCATTGATTTATTGCACGCCAAAACGACGTTAATCGAATTGTGTGGCGAACTCGATTATCGTTTAACGCAATCTACTGATTCGACAACCCGTTATTTTTTTCCGTTAAATTCACAAACAGAAAACGCTATTTCACAATGCAGCGCGAAAATGGTATTTTCGTTTGCTGAATTGTGCGGTGAACCCAAAGGCGCACGCGATTATTTAACCTTGGCAGCGCAATACGATTCACTGGTTTTAACGCACATCCCACAATTTACACCCGAAAAAAATAATGAAGCGCGACGATTTATCACCTTGATTGACGTGCTGTACGACTATAAAGTAACGTTGATTTGCAGCGCGGAAGTGGCGATTGACGACCTTTATCGCCAAGGTAAAAATAAATACGATTTTGAGCGCACGCGGTCGCGCCTCATCGAAATGCAATCCACCCAGTATTCTCCTCACATTTAACTCAAGGCTCCATTATGAAATCGTTAAAAACCACCGCTGTATTTTTATTATTTGCCGTCGCGCCACTGGTTCACGCTGAAAATTGGGGCGACGTGTTGAAATCCGTCAATGCAGAAACGAATCAGGCTTTACAAAATGGCGGCGACACGTTGAATGCCGAAAAATTACTCGCCAAAGCGAAAAATTTACACGCAGATGAATTGACGAATTTATTAGTGCAACAAGTTGGCGTGACACCCACGCAAGCGATGGGTGGTGCGGGAGCGTTGTTACAAATCGCCCAAACGCGCATGAATCCGGAAGTCTTTGCGACGTTGGCGCAACAACTTCCCGACGTGCAAAAATTACTGTCTGCCGTTCCCGCGCTTCAAAAAGAGGGTTCTGGTTTAAGCGGATTGGCGCGGAAATTAGCGGGTTTGTCTGGCGACAGTTCAATCAGTAGCGCGTTAACCGCCGTGTCACTTTTTCAGCAACTCGGTATGAAACCCGAAACCATGCAACGCTTTATTCCGGTGGTTATCGAATATGTGAAAGGTAACACCGGAACAGCGATTGCCGAAGGTTTAGGCGTAGCTTTATCGGCAGATAAAAAGTAATTTTGCCAAAATCAAACGTGTAAGAATCACACGCCCTGTGTGATAATGAAGGCTGTAAATCACACTCCTTTTCAACAAATAAACGGGATTCCAATGGACGAAAATAAGAAAAAAGCCTTAGCCGCCGCGCTGATGCAAATCGAAAAACAACATGGCAAAGGTTCCGTCATGAAAATGGGCGATGTGGATATTTCAAAAGATATTGAAGTCGTTTCGACTGGTTCGTTGAGTTTAGACATTGCTTTGGGTTGTGGCGGTTTGCCACGCGGGCGAATCATTGAAATTTATGGACCAGAATCGTCGGGCAAAACCACGTTGACGTTACAAGTCATTGCCGAAGTCCAAAAATTAGGTGGCACTGCGGCGTTTATTGATGCCGAACACGCGCTAGATATTAACTATGCGGGAAAATTAGGCGTTGATATTGCGAATTTATACGTTTCACAACCCGACACCGGCGAGCAAGCCTTAGAAATTACCGATTCGTTAGTACGTTCGGGCGCGTTAGATATTGTGGTGATTGATTCGGTTGCCGCGTTAACACCGAAAGCTGAAATCGAAGGTGACATGGGCGATTCGCACATGGGTTTGCAAGCCCGTTTGATGTCGCAAGCGTTGCGTAAATTAACTGCGAACATCAAACGTTCCAATACGATGGTGATTTTCATCAATCAAATTCGGATGAAAATCGGAGTCATGTTCGGATCGCCCGAAACGACGACCGGCGGGAATGCGTTGAAATTTTATGCGTCGGTACGTTTGGATATTCGCCGCATTGGCGCGGTGAAAAAAGGCGATGATATTATCGGCAACGAAACCCGCGTCAAAGTCGTGAAAAACAAAGTCGCGCCACCGTTCAAGCAAGCGGAATTTGAAATTTTATACGGCGAAGGCATTTCATTTGCGTGTGAATTAGTCGATTTGGGCGTGAATTACGGTTTCGTGCAAAAAGCGGGTTCGTGGTACAGCTACGGCTCCGAGAAAATCGGACAAGGCAAAGACAGTGCTAAAAGTTTCTTTAAAGAAAATCCCGTGAAAGCCAAAGAACTCGAAATGAAAATCCGCGATGAAGCCTTTAAAAAACCGTTGCTTGCCGTCAAAGAATTTGAACCGACTGACGACGAATTAGACACGGACGAACCGCTTTAAAATCTGCTGTGAATACCCTTGCTCATGACATCAAAAACCAGTGTTTACGGCTATTGACTCGTCGTGAGCATTCACAAAAAGAATTACTCACCAAATTGATGCAAAAAGGATTTGATCGTGCCGATATTCAACCTGTTATCGACGAATTAGCAAAACAAAATTGGCAAAGTGACGACCGTTTTGCCGAATGTTACGCGCGGTATCGATTACAAAAAGGATTCGGCGCGGTTGCCATTCGCTACGAATTGAGCCAAAAGGGCATAGATGTTGCTGTTAACGCTTTAAATGACGCGATGTTGACCGTCGCAGACGATTGGTTGGATTTATTGACGCACGTTTACAGCAAAAAATACGGCGAAATTATGCCAATCACCTGTCAGGAATGGTCAAAACGCAGTCGATTTTTATTACAACGCGGTTTTTCGAGTTCACAAATTAGCCAATTCGCCAAATTGTACGTTTTATTCACTCCTAAAAACTTTTAATCACAAACACACAAAAATCATTATGAAAACTATGACTAGCGCAGAAGTACGCTCTGCTTTTTTAGAATTTTTTAAACAACACGGGCATTCTGTTGAGGCTTCCAGTTCGTTAATTCCAAGCAATGATCCGACGTTACTTTTTGTAAATGCGGGAATGGTGCAGTTTAAAGATATGTTTTTAGGGCGTGAACAACGCGAATTTACTCGCGCGGCAACTAGCCAACGCTGTGTTCGCGCGGGCGGCAAACATAACGATTTAGAAAACGTCGGTTACACGGCGCGGCATCATACGTTTTTTGAAATGCTTGGCAATTTCAGTTTTGGCGATTATTTCAAAAAAGAAGCGATTCATTTTGCGTGGGAATTTTTGGTCAATGTGCTTGAAATCCCGAAAGAAAAATTGTGGGTGACGGTGTTTGACGAAGACGATGAAGCGGCAAACATTTGGATTAACGAAATCGGCGTTTCTCCTGATCGATTATCACGCATCGGCGCGAAAGATAATTTTTGGTCAATGGGTGACACAGGACCTTGCGGGCCTTGCAGCGAAATTTTTTATGACCACGGCGACGACATTTTCGGCAGCCCTCCAGGCACACCTGACGAAGACGGCGACCGTTACATTGAAATCTGGAATTTGGTATTCATGCAATATGACCGCGCGGCAGACGGCACATTGACACCGTTGCCAAAACCATCAGTCGATACGGGCATGGGTTTAGAGCGAATTTCTGCGGTGATGCAACACGTTCACAATAATTATGACATTGATTTATTCCAAAAGTTGCTCAAAGCTGCCGCGTCTTTGGCAAACATGACGGACTTAACAAACAGTTCGTTGCGCGTGATTGCCGACCACATTCGTTCGTGTGCGTTTATGATTGTCGATGGCGTGATGCCTTCAAATGAAGGGCGAGGTTATGTGTTGCGTCGTATTATTCGTCGCGCGATTCGTCATGGTTATCGGTTGGGCGTGAGCGATATTTTCTTTTACAAATTGGTCGCGCCACTCGCTCAAGAAATGGGCGACGCATTCCCCGAATTACGCGCCGCGCAAGCTCAAGTTGAAACCATTTTAGAACGTGAAGAAAAACGTTTTGCTGAAACACTGGGTCAAGGGATGAAAATTTTGGAAGCGTGCGTTTCTAAAATGACAGGCACAGTCATTGAAGGCGAAACCGTTTTCCAACTTTACGATACTTACGGTTTCCCTGTGGATTTAACGGCAGATTTTGCGCGTGAACATAATTTAACAGTTGATTACGACGGCTTTGAAAAAGCGATGGAAGCGCAACGTGATAGAGCGCGTTCTGCGAGCCATTTCGGTGTGGATGCTCACAAAAATATCGAACTCGATTCGCAAACTAATTTTACGGGTTATGAAAATTTGCACGATGCCGCGCAAATCGTGGCGTTGTTCAAAGGCGGTGAAGCCGTTGAACAACTCAACGCTGGCGAAGAAGGCGTAATCGTTTTAGACAAAACGCCATTTTATGGTGAATCAGGCGGTCAAATTGGTGACAGCGGCACAATTAGCACACACGATGCGAATTTTGACGTTGCCGACACGCAAAAACAAGCAGGTTTGTTATTTTTGCATCAAGGCAAAGTCGGTTCTGGCGCGTTGAAAGTCGGGCAAAATGTGGTTGCCGCTGTCGATATGGCGAAACGCAAAGCAACCGAATTAAACCATTCGGCGACGCATTTATTACACGCCGCGTTGCGTCAAACTTTAGGCGAACACGTCGCGCAAAAAGGTTCGCTCGTGAATACCGAACGCTTACGTTTCGACTTTTCACATTTTGAACCGTTAACCGCTGACGAAATCGCCACAATGGAACGTTTGGTCAATGAACAAATCCGTCTGAATAATGCTGTTTCGGCGCAAATCATGGCAAAAGATGATGCCGTCAAAGCAGGCGCAATGGCGTTATTCGGTGAAAAATATGGCACAGAAGTGCGCGTGTTAAAAATTGGCGAATTCTCCACCGAATTATGCGGTGGCACACACGTTGCGCGAGCTGGCGATATTGGTTGTTTCAAAATTATCAGTGAAAACGGCGTGGCAGCTGGCGTGCGACGAATTGAAGCAGTCACGGGTGCAAATTGTTTAGCGTGGTTCGCGCAACGTGAAAGCGCGTTGGTGCAAATCGCCGATTTAGTCAAAGGCACGCCCGATAAAGCCGTTGAAAAAGTGGAACAACTCGTTGAACGTGCGCGTGGTTTGGAAAAACAATTAGAGCGTTTGAATTCAAAATTGGCGAGTGCGACAGGTGATGAATTGATGGCGAAAGCCACTGACATCAACGGCGTGAAAGTGTTGGCGACAACGGTTGAAAATGTCGATGCAAAAATTTTGCGTGAAATCGTCGAGCAGTTGAAAAACAAATTACATAACGCGGTTGTCGTTTTGGCAGCAGTTGAAGGCGAAAAAGTCAGCGTTGTGGCGGGTGTTTCAAAAGACCAAACCGCAAAAGTCAAAGCGGGCGAATTGGCGAATTTTGTTGCTGCAAAAATTGGTGGTAAAGGTGGCGGCAAACCTGATTTAGCACAAGCTGGCGGGAATAATCCAGCGGCTTTGGCGGGGGCTTTGGTTGAGGTTTTGAATTTGGTTGAAGCGCAGTTAAATTAACAATTTTTTTGAAAATTTAAGGTGGAAAAATGAAACGAATAATTATCGCAATAATGGCTTTTCTCAGTGCGCCAGCAATTGCACAAAACGTAACTAATCAGATTGATATTATCGGATTGATTCCTGGAGTGTCATCAGCCGCTCAATTTAAAGCCGCATCTACACCGATGGACTACGATTTGGGCTTTTCTATATTTGAAATTGGAGGATTTAGGTTGGTTTGCGCGGGTGAATTTGAAGGCGACAAAATGCAAAGGTTTTCTTGTGAAACTGGTTATGGTGGTGAATCGAACATTGATATTCATAATGTTTTAAAGCGCGGGTTTCAAGAAAAATTTGGTTCTCCATTTTCCGATACGAACAGTTCCGTGAGAAATGGACTGGGTACCGAATATAACGTCAATGACGTAATGTGGGCAGATAAATTGGGAAATGTTTTATTACTCAAATCAATGGACGATAAAATAGACAAGGGTTCTCTTACCTTGTTTTCCAGTAGTTTGCTCAAAAAAATTCAAGAATCTAACGCTCAAAAAGATAGAGCGAGAAAATTTTAATTATCTGAAGGATAAAACGTTATGGCAATTTTAAGCTCAACAGAAATAACTCAAGCTCAAAACATAATTATCAGCACGACATCTGGAAAATACAATCTCAAAGAGCTTTATGGTTCATCTTGGGCGGTAGTAAATAGTCCAACAACTTTTGGTGGTGATTTTAAAGAAACTGTAGCTCAAGGATTGTTGCAAAGTATTAAATTCGTTCGTACCAGAAGTGACAATAGTGCTGAGTATGAAGTGTTGTGAAACTATGAAATTATCCGCGAGATTGATTTCTGCTTTTGAAGGAGAGAGTGATGCAACAACAAATCGAATTTGAAACCATGCCTTTTTAACACACGGTTCGTATTCCTGATTACATTCCAGACGGTGTTTCGGTGCGAGTGATTTTGTCTTTTGACGATGCCGCCGTGGCGAATAAAAAGCCGCGTGCAAATTGGAAAGCATCAATTGAAACGATGATTGCAACGCACGGGCAGGAAGTTTTAGATTGAGCAACTTGGAGATGATGAAATGCAATTAGCGATTGAATTACCCGACGAATTGGGCGAGCAACTTTTACAACAAGGCAACGTTGTGACATTCGTGCAAGAAGCGATTAAAAAAATGTTGTTGGAGCAAAAAGAAACCAAGTTAGCCGAGAAAATAATCGCGGCAAAAAACGGGCATTTACCGATTACGCAATCGTTTATTGGTGTGTTGGCGAGTTCTAATCTTGATGAACGGGATTATAAAAAACACCTCGAGGATAAATACCTTTGAAAGTTTTACTCGATACCAACGTCGTTTTAGATGTGCTGTTGATTCGTGAACCATTCGCGCAAATGTCGATGAATTTGTTTGACGCAGCAGCTAATAAGGAGATTGAAGGTTATTTATGTGCAACGACTTTCACGACGATTGATTATTTGGTGGCAAAACAGCGAAACAAACACGAAGCGAGAGCGTTAATTTGTCGGTTGTTGGAATTGTTTTCAGTTGCCGAAGTGAATGAAATAGTTCTGAAAAAAGCGAGTGTGTCGGCTTTCTCTGATTTTGAAGATGCGGTTTTATATCACGCTGGCTGTTATGTTGGCATTGATTGCATTGTGACGCGCAACGTTAAAGATTTTAAAACGGCTGATTTACCGATTTATACGCCTGTTGAATTATGGCAATTACTCCAAAAAGGTTGAATCGAATGTTACAAAGTTATGCTGCAATTTATCAAGAATTTGCTTTTTAATCGATGCAGCCCAAAACACAAAAAATTTTATTAACTACAACTAAGGAAAAACCATGAGCAACTTACCAAAATGTCCAAAATGCAGTTCAGAATTCACTTACGAAGACGGTGAAATGTTTATTTGTCCAGAATGTGGGCATGAATGGGACAAAAACGCTGCCGCTGAAACGGACGACGTGAAAGTGGTCAAAGATGCAAACGGCAATGTTTTAAACGATGGCGACATGATTACCGTGATTAAAGATTTAAAAATCAAAGGTTCATCGAACGTTGTCAAAGTCGGCACGAAAGTAAAAATCATCCGTCTGGTCGATGGCGACCACGATATTGATTGCCGCATCGAAGGCATTGGCGCGATGCAATTGAAATCAGAATTTGTCAAAAAAGTAGTGTAGAAAACATTTTAGATTAGAGAGTTCAAAAGAAATGGCACTTTATGTTTATAAATTTGGTGGCACGTCGGTGGGTTCAATCGAACGCATCAAAGCCGTCGCCGAACGTGTTAAAAAAGTCCGCGAGACAGGCGACGATTTAGTTGTGGTGCTTTCGGCAATGAGCGGCGAAACCAATCGTTTAATCGGTTTAGCGAAAGAAATGCAAGATGAACCGAATGAGCGCGAACTCGATGCGATGGTTTCGACGGGCGAACAAATCACGGTTGCATTGTTGAGTATGCGTTTGAATGAAATCGGTTGCCCCGCGTGTTCGTACACAGGAACGCAAGTTCGGATTTTAACAGACAGCAGTTTTACCAAAGCGCGAATCAAAGAAATCGACGATGCAAAAATTCGTTCTGATTTAGCGGACGGAAAAGTGGTTGTCGTCGCAGGTTTTCAAGGCGTTGACGAAGACGGCAATATCACGACGCTGGGTCGTGGCGGTTCTGATACAACCGCTGTGGCATTAGCGGCGGCGTTGAAAGCCGATGAATGTCATATTTACACCGACGTGGACGGTGTTTATACGACAGACCCGCGCGTTGAACCGAAAGCGCGTCGCTTAGATAGAATTACCTTTGAAGAAATGCTCGAAATGGCGAGTTTGGGTTCAAAAATTTTGCAAATTCGCTCTGTGGAATTTGCGGGAAAATACAATGTTGCATTGCGCGTGTTGTCTTCATTTGAAGAAGGTAACGGCACGTTAATTACTTATGAGGAATCACAAATGGAAAGTGCGTTAATTTCAGGTATTGCTTTTAATCGTGACGAAGCGAAATTAACCATTACGGGCGTGCCAGATTTGCCTGGTATTGCTTATAAAATTTTAGGGCCGATTGCCGATGCGAACATCGAAGTCGATATGATTGTCCAAAATATCGCCGACGATGCGACAACGGATTTTACTTTTACGGTTCATCGTAACGATTTTCAACGGGCAAAAACGATTTTAGAAACGATTTGCACCGACTTGGGAGCGCGTCATGTGACGGGCGATAACGATATTGTGAAAGTGTCGATTGTTGGCGTTGGAATGCGTTCACACGCTGGAATTGCTAGCATGATGTTTAAAACGTTAGCCGACGAAGGTATTAACATTCGGATGATTGCAACGTCAGAAATTAAAATTTCGGTCGTGGTTGATGAAAAGTATTTAGAGTTGGCCGTTCGTGCTTTGCATAGTGCATTTGGTTTAGAATACGCATAAATGTGATTTGAGCTTTATTATTTTTCAAAATTTGTTATAATTTTAAGTCTTGATTGTTCTTCGCTGTATCGCACAGCGAAGAGTTCAAATTATTAAAAGGAGTTAGTTATGCTTATCTTGACTCGTAGAGTAGGAGAAACGTTAATGATTGGTGATGAAGTAACAGTCACTGTTTTAGGCGTAAAAGGCAATCAAGTTCGCATTGGTGTCAATGCCCCGCAAGAGGTGTCTGTACACAGAGAAGAGATATACGATAAGATTAAAAAAGAGCAATCTGACTTATCTAAAATCGAAGATTAGTAATACAAGTTACGGAGAGTTGGCCGAGCGGCTGAAGGCGCTCCCCTGCTAAGGGAGTATGGGCTTTAACTCCCATCGAGGGTTCGAACCCCTCACTCTCCGCCATTAAATTCTTAAAATATACAAATAAAAAACGCTCAACCCCTTTGTAGAAAATCCTCAATAATTCAACATTCAAATACGCCCATTCTTAATGAGCAAACAATAAATATCCACTTAAACCAACCATCACTAAACCGCTAATCAATTTAAGCCACCGTCCTTCTTTTTCCTGTAAACGTCGGTGACTCAGCGTTAAAATCCCAATACCCAAAATCACAAAATCATCAAACATATACGCCACGTTGTATAACAACAAATAGCCGTAATAACCCACGTTGCTCAAGTGTTGCAGTGTCAAAATTCGCGTATAAAGTGCAGGAAATCCCGACGTACACATAAACTCAACCACCTGAACCAAAACCGCCAAAATCACCGTGCCAATTATTGCACCCGTCAAATTTTGAGCCGTGAGAATGCCGCGAATGCGTGTATAAATTCCTGTTTTTGCTGCATTCGGAATCGACAACGACACCCCCCAACCAAAACGCCAAAAATCTTTGAGGTTAATCGCGCCAGCCACCAACGCAATCAGCGAAATCGTAATTTCAGAAATTCGTGACAAACCAATCCACAAAAATAAATTCAGCCACGCCGCCATAAACGCAAAATAAGCCACTCCTTCAACTGCCACAAACGTTCCCGCAATCGCCAACATTCGCCACCGATTACGCATTGGCGCAAGCAACGAAATCATTAAAATCAACACCCACATCGAACACGGATTAAAGCCATCGAGCAAACCCATCGTCACGGTGAACAATGGCAAACCTATTTCGGTAAGCGTCAGTTTCTGCCCAAAAAAATTCAATTCAAACGCTTCGGGAATATTTTCCTGCGGTGCTTCGCATGATGAAGCGGCTTGAATTTCACAACTTCCTGCCTCATTCTGAATCGGAGATTTTTGCGGCGATGCCAAAATGTGACGAATCAATTTCCCCGTGGTCGTTTCATCCGAATAACCAACAATCAATTGCCCGTTGATTTGAATGGCGGGAACACGAATCGCGCCTATTTTTTGAGATTGCGCGAGTAATTTTAACCGTTCCAATGCCGCCGAATCTTGAGTCACATCACGAATGACGATTCGCAAATTCGGCTGTTCCTGTTGTAAGATATTTAAAAATTCTTCCGCCGCTGCACAATGTGGACAATTTGAGCGCACAAACGCTTCTATATCAATCGTTTCTATCGCTTGATTTGATTGACTTGCATCCGAATTCGCCGCGCAAAAATTGAACATGAAATTCGACATTAACACCATGACGAAAATGAAGCCTGTTATTGATTTATTCATAAATCTCTCCTAAAAAATTTAACGTATTTTAGATTACCGTTGTAAACTCAAGACGCAAAGCAAAATGTCATACTTCTTTTTACTGAAATTAAGGATTGTCCAATGCGAAATCAGAACACTCTTACCATCGATGGCAATCAAGCCGCCGCGACAGTCGCGCACAAACTCAGCGAAGTCATCGCTATTTATCCTATCACGCCCGCCACGCCAATGGGCGAATGGTCAGACGAATGGTCGTCACAAGGTGTGATGAATTTATGGGGAACTGTTCCGCAAGTAATTGAAATGCAAAGTGAAGCCGGTGCAGCCGGGGCAATTCATGGCGCGTTGCAAGCGGGCGCACTCGCCACGACATTCACCGCCTCTCAAGGTTTATTGTTGATGCTACCGAATATGTACAAAATCGCGGGGGAATTAACGCCGACGGTTTTTCATATTGCCGCGCGTTCGTTGGCGTATCAGGGATTGTCGATTTTTGGCGATCACAGCGACGTAATGTCTGCGCGAATGACTGGATTTGCCATGTTGTGTTCCAATTCTCCGCAGGAAGTTTTAGATTTTGCGTTGATTGCTCACGCCGCCGCGCTGGAAAGTCGCATTCCGATGTTGCATTTTTTTGATGGTTTCCGAACCTCGCACGAAGTCGCCAAAATTCACACGTTTGATGATGACGTTTTTCGCGCCATGATTGATGAAGCGTGGATTATCGCGCATCGAAATCGGGCGTTAACGCCTGATAAACCTGTGTTGCGTGGCACGGCACAAAATCCTGATGTGTATTTTCAAGGGCGCGAATCGGTCAATTCGCATTACGCCGCTCTGCCTGCGATTGTGCAAAATGCGATGGATAAATTTGCTGCGCTGACGGGTCGTGCTTATCGTTTGTTTGAATATATTGGCGCGGAAAACGCCGAGCGCGTGATGATTATTATGGGTTCGGGCGCAGAAGCTGTCACCGAAACAGTGGATTATCTCAACCGACAAGGCGAATCGGTTGGATTATTAAAAGTGCGTTTATATCGTCCGTTTGATGCCGAAAGTTTGCTCGCGGCATTGCCTGAAACGTGTCGCAAAATTGCTGTTTTAGACCGAACCAAAGAAGCGGGTGCCGACGGCGAACCGCTTTACAAAGATGTTCTGGCGGCGATTGCTCAAAATTACATTAGTGGCGCGTCGAAGTTTTCAGAATTACCCAAAGTGGTCGGCGGACGTTACGGTTTATCGTCCAAAGAATTTACGTCGGGAATGATTAAAGCGATTTTCGATGAACTCAAACAGCCACAACCTAAAAATAATTTCACCATCGGCATTCACGACGATGTCACGCACACGAGTTTGAATTGGGACGCAAGTTATCGAACCGACGCGCTGGCGGAAACTTTTCAAGCGATGTTTTACGGGCTGGGTAGCGACGGCACCGTCGGTGCAAATAAAAATACCATCAAAATTATCGGCGAAGAAACCGATTTAAACGCGCAAGGTTATTTCGTTTATGACTCGAAAAAGTCAGGCGCGATTACCGTTTCACATTTACGCTTTGGTGCAAAACCGATTCGTTCGACTTATTTGATTGCTGAAAACGACGCGAATTTTATTGGCTGTCACCAAACCATGTTTTTAGAACGTTACGACATGCTCGCCAATGCCGCAAAAGACGCGGTTTTTTTGCTGAATTCACCCGAACCATTCGAACACGTTTGGGCTTCGTTATCCGATAAAATACAGCAGCAAATGATCGATAAAAACATTCGGTTTTATGTAATTGACGGTTACGCAGTCGCTGAAAAAACGGGCATGGGCAGACGCATTAACACAATTATGCAAACCTGTTTTTTTGCGATTTCAGGCGTGTTGCCCGAAAACGAAGCGATTGCCGCGATTAAGCACGCCGTTAAAAAAACGTACGGAAAAAAAGGGTCGCGCATGGTCGAATTGAACATGAACGCGATTGATGAAACGCTCGCGAATTTGCATGCTGTTCCTTTACAAACCAAGGTTTGTACTCCGTTTGAGATTAAATCTATTATTCCCGATTCTGCGCCCGATTTTGTGAAAAGAGTGACGGCTGAAATTATTGCGGGTCACGGCGATTCGTTACCCGTTAGTGCGATGCCGATTGATGGCACGTTTCCAACAGGCACGGCGGCGTATGAAAAACGTAATTTAGCTCTTGAAATTCCCGTTTGGGAAACCGATTTGTGTACGCAATGCGGCAAATGCGTCATGGTTTGCCCGCATTCCGTCATTCGCAGCAAAATTTATTCAACCGACCTTTTAGAAAATTCGCCCGAAACCTTCAAGCACTCGCCAATGTTAGGCAAAGATTTTCCCGATGGTTTAGCAATGAGTTACCAAGTCGCGCCCGAAGATTGCACGGGTTGTAATTTGTGCGTCGATATTTGCCCGATTCGCGATAAATCCAACGCCAGCCGCAAGGCGTTAAATATGCAGCCGCAGCCACCGTTGCGCGAAACAGAACGCGAAAATTGGGATTTCTTTTTGTCGATTCCTGAATATGACCGCCGTTTGTTGAAAACCAACACGATAAAAGGCGCGATGGTGTTACAACCGTTGTTTGAATTTTCCGGTGCGTGCGTTGGGTGCGGCGAAACGCCTTACATCAAACTCGCGTCACAATTATTTGGCGACCGAATGGTGGTAGCCAATGCGACAGGTTGTTCATCGATTTATGGCGGCAATTTACCGACCACACCGTGGACAAAAAACGCCGAAGGACGTGGCGTAGCGTGGAGCAATTCGTTATTTGAAGACAACGCCGAATTCGGTTTAGGCATGCGTGTTGCACTCGATAAAAAACACGAATACGCCAAAGAATTATTGGCTTCATTGCGTGAATCGTGCGGCGAAGAGTTCACGGATTCTATTTTGAACGCTGACCAATCCGACGAAGCGGGCATTTATGAACAGCGCGAGCGCGTCGAAAAACTCAAACAACAATTACCCACTTTGACCAATCCATCCGCGCAAATATTGGCGCAAATCGCCGATAGTTTATGCAAAAAAAGCGTGTGGATTATTGGCGGTGACGGCTGGGCGTATGACATTGGTTACGGCGGTTTAGATCACGTTTTAGCAAGCGGGTGCAACGTCAACATTTTGGTTTTGGATACTGAAGTTTATTCCAACACCGGCGGACAAACGTCAAAATCAACGCCATTAGGCGCGGTAGCAAAATTTTCTGCTGGTGGCAAAGCAACCGCTAAAAAAGATTTGGCATTATTAGCGATGGATTACGGCAATGTGTATGTCGCGCACGTCGCTTATGCAGGCAAAGATACGCAAACGCTCAATGCGTTTTTAGAGGCCGAAGCGCACGATGGTCCGTCGATTATTATTGCTTACGCGCCTTGTATCGCGCACGGTGTGGATTTGTCGAACAATCATCGCCAACAAAATTTAGCGGTAAAAAGTGGGCATTGGAATTTATTTCGGTTTGACCCGCGCAAAATTAAACAAGGCAAAAATCCGATGCACTTGGATTCCGCTGAACCGTCAATTCCGTACCGCGATTTTGTGCAAACTGAAACCCGATTTAGTATGTTGTGGCAAACGCATCCCGAAGAGGCGGAACGTTTTCTAGCTCAAGCGCAGCAAGATGTGAAAAATCGCTACCATTTCTACAAACAATTAGCGGATTTGGAATGGCGCGACACCACGAGCGTTTCAGCCCTGAAAATTCAACTCAAACAGGAGAACGGCAATGATTGATTTAACGACAAATTATCTTGGTTTGAAATTGGCAAATCCGTTAGTGCCTTCCGCGTCGCCGTTGAGTAAAGATGTGGACAGTGCGCGGCGTTTGGAAGATGCCGGCGCGTCGGCGTTGGTGGTGTATTCGCTATTTGAAGAAAAAATCGAATCGGAAGCGCAGCAAATGGAACGCTTTTTTTATCAGCAAGCGATTGGACACGGTGAAGCGGATTCGTTTCATCCCGTGTCGAATAACATTCAAACCTATCAAGAAAAATATCTGACGCATCTGCAAAAACTTAAATCGGCGTTATCGATTCCTGTGATTGCCAGCTTGAATGGCACGTCGTTAAACGGTTGGGTGGATTACGGTCAGCAATTAGAACAAGTAGGCGCGGATGCGTTAGAGTTGAATATCTATCATCTCGCGGCGAATGGAGAAGAAAGTAGCGACGCTGTTGAAAATCGTTATTTAGACATTTTGCGCGAATTGAAAGCCCACGTCAGCGTTCCGATTGCGATGAAAATTTCGGCGCAATTTAGTTCGCCGATTCATTTTGCCAAACGTTTGGAAGCGGCGGGCGCGAATGGCATCACCATTTTTAACCGTTTTTATCAGCCAGACATTGATTTGGATACGTTGCAAGTTGTGCCAAAATTAGAATTATCGTCCGCGTCGGAAGCCTTATTACGCATCCGTTGGACAGCGTTATTGTATGGGTGGACAACACTTTCGATTGGCGTGACCGGCGGTTTTCATGAAACGCCGGATATAGTGAAAGCCTTATTGGCGGGCGCAGATGTGGTGCAACTTTGCAGCGTTTTGTTGAAAGAAGGAGTAGGGCGTTTGACCGAAATTCTGACGGAATTGGAATACTGGTTAATCGAACATGAATATAAATCGATTGAGCAGCTGAAAGGCAGTGTCAGCCAACAAAACGCTATTGATCCGAGTGCGTACGAACGCGCGAATTATGTGCAAATTTTAGATAATTATTCGGGTGCAACAGGCGTATTACGATGATATGAATAAATGCGATTCGGAGCGGATTAAAATTCGCTCCGAAAGTTTAGTATTAATCTTCCTTGACGGCTTTATCGGCGTTTAAATTATTCCAGCCGACGACAATTCGATAAGTCATCAAAGCAACTGTAGGGACTAAAATTAAAATGCCGAAGCCCTGTGCAAACGTTAATCCCGCTAACGCAAAACCAGCTAATGCCAACCAAGCAGTTTTAATTTGCCACTCAAAATGTGACGCTAACCAGGTTCCGGCAACCTCATCTTTATTTAAAAAATTAAGCAAAACACCAATCAATAATGGCAATCCAGCAAGGAAGAAACTTAATATCTGGCATAAATACACGATTTCCGCGACTTTTTTTAAAGACTGTAATCTTTTTGCATTTGGATTCATTGCGCTCACCTTTGTAATTTAAAATTCAAGGAAGTTTGAGCATAAGTGAAGCCTTGAAATAAGTAAAGCTAATGTAAAAATAATGTGTTAACTTTCGTCAAAAGGGGGGATATTTCCGTGAATTTAATTCAATCGTTGCTAAAACCTACCGCTTACCCGCATTCTGTGGCGACAATTGAACTGATTGAAACGCACATTTCATTTGTATTTTTAACTGGAAAATTTGTTTATAAAATCAAAAAAGCGGTGCAGTTTGATTTTTTAGATTTTTCGACGCTAGAGAAACGGCGTTTTTACTGCGAGGAAGAATGGCGGTTAAATCGTCGTTTTGCACCGGAACTTTATGTGCAAGTTGTACCGATAACTGGAGCGATTGAAAATGCGAAAATCAATGGCGGCGGCGAAATCATTGAATATGCGGTGCAAATGCGGCAATTTCCCGCGCATCAACTTTTGAGTGAAATGGCAAATCACGGGCGTTTAGACGCGCCACTGATTGACCAACTCGCCGATTTGACTGCGGATTTTCATCGTGACGCGAACATTGATATTTCTGGCAGCAGCTACGGCACAGTGGCAGAAATTCACCGTTGGTTTTCAGGCAATTTTGCAGAGATTTGTCCGATTATCGAAAACGAAAAATTTTTATCACAATTGGCGCGACTAGAAAATTGGGGCAATCAGGAATTATTAAAAAATACCTCGGTTATGCAGCAACGCAAATCACAGGGTTTTATTCGCGAATGTCATGGTGATTTGCATTTGGGCAATATTACGTTGTTTGAGAATCACGTCACGCCGTTTGATGGCATCGAATTTAATCCCGCGTTACGTTGGATTGATGTGATGAATGAAATTGCGTTTGTGGTAATGGATTTGCAGCAACGAAATTTGAAGCCGTTTGCGACTCGATTTTTAAATCGCTATTTGAGCAAAATGGGCGATTATTCCGGTTTGAGTTTGTTGCGGTATTATTTGGTTTATCGCGCGTTGGTTCGCGCCAAAATTGCGTTATTACGTTGGCAACAACATCAAAATCTGCACGATTATCAGGAAGCAGAACATTATGCGAATTTGGCGGAAGAGTTCACCACCCCGCCACCGCCGGTATTGCTGATTACGCACGGTTATTCAGGTTCGGGAAAATCGACATTGAGTCGGAAAATCGCTGAAAATTTTAGCACGATTCATTTACGTTCGGATGTGGAACGGCAACGGTTGTTTTCAACATTGAAAAATCAGGATAGTTATAGCGCGGAAAAGTCACAACAAATCTATCAACAACTGGCTAATTTTGCCGCCACGATTCTTGACGCAGGTTTTTCGGTGTTCATCGATGCGACGTTTCTAAAATGCGAACAGCGAGATTTGTTTCAAAATCTAGCGACAAAAAAGCTGGTGAAGTTTTTTATTTTGGATTTTCAGGAAGCAGAGGAGGAATTAAGTCGCCGTGTTATTCAACGGCAGCAACTGGGTAATGATGCGTCTGAAGCGACATTAACCGTGTTGCAACAACAATTACAAACCGCGCAACCTTTGACTTCGTCTGAACAAAAACAGGCTGTGTCCGTAGAAAGTGGCGCGGAAAACATATCTCAGTATTTATTTTTATTCCAAGGAGAAACACCATGACACAACAAACTAGTTACATTCGTTGGTTTAATGAGTTAACGCTTGAAGACGTGCCGCTCGTTGGCGGTAAAAATGCGTCGTTGGGTGAAATGTACCGCGAATTAGGGTCACAAGGCGTACAAGTTCCAAACGGTTTTGCAGTGACGGCGGAAGCCTATCGTTATATTTTGGATTGCGCCAACGGTTGGACGGCATTACACGACGCGCTGGACGATTTAAATCCTGAAGATGTGAATGATCTTGCCAAACGCGCTCGAAAAGCTCGCGAAATTGTTTACGCCGCGCCTATTCCCGAAGATTTAGAACAGCAAATTCTTGCCGCTTACGAAACATTACAAGCGCAATATGGCGACGAATTAAGCGTTGCCGTTCGTAGTTCCGCCACTGCTGAAGATTTACCAACCGCCAGTTTTGCGGGACAACAAGATACTTATCTCAACATTCGTGGCGCGGCGGCGTTGCTCGAATCGTGCAAACGTTGCTTTGCCAGTTTATTCACCGACCGCGCCATTCATTACCGCGTCGATCAAGGTTTTGATCATTTCAAACTCGCGTTATCGATTGGCATTATGAAAATGGTGCGCTCTGATTTATCTGCCAGCGGCGTGATGTTTTCGCTCGATACCGAATCGGGTTTTTCGGATGTGGTGTTTATCACCGGTTCTTATGGATTAGGCGAAAACGTGGTGCAAGGCGCGGTCGATCCCGACGAATTTTACGTTCACAAACCCACGTTTGAACAAGGACATCGCGCCGTTTTACGCCGAACTTTAGGCGCGAAAAAAATCAAAATGATTTACAGCGACCGCAGCACGCGCGAATCCACGCACAATATCGTCACGTCCAACGACGAACGAAATCGTTTTTGTATCAGCGATGCGGATGTGTTGACGCTCGCCGATTACGCGATAAAAATCGAAAAACATTACAGCGCAAAAGCGGGTAAAGCCAAACCGATGGATATGGAATGGGCGAAAGACGGACTCGACGGCACCTTGTACATTGTGCAAGCGCGACCCGAAACAGTGGTTTCGCAATTGCGCGGCATGATGTTGGAACAATACACGCTGACAGAAACCGCTGTGCCAATTATCACGGGGCATTCGGTCGGCAGCAAAATTGCCACCGGCAACGTCCGAATTATTGAAAATGCCGAACAACTCAGCAGTTTTAAAGCGGGTGATATTTTAGTCGCCGATATGACTACGCCCGATTGGGAACCGGTGATGAAAATCGCGTCGGCGATTGTGACGAATCGCGGTGGAAGAACCTGTTTTTCGGGTGATACGGTATTATTAACCAACGAAGGATTTTTAACATTTGAACAAATTGAACAACGTGGTCATGAGGATTTACACGTTCCGGCGTTAAATCGCGACACGCTCAAAATTGAGTGGAAAGCGGTACTCGATGTGATGAAAAAAACTGCGTCGTTGCTAGAAATTAACGTGTCGCAAACGGGACGAATGAAAGGCAATACTTTGAAAGTTACGCCCAATCATAAAATGCTCAATGTACGCGGTGGCGCGTTAGTCGATACCGAATTACACGATTTACTGGCGCATCAAGAGAGTGCTTTAGTCGCGCAATACTTACCCGCGCTCACCACCAGCACCGACAAGCAAAAGAAACTTGCTTATTTACTCGGCGGCATTATGTCTGACGGACACATTCGTCGAACTCGCACGCATGGTGAAATCGTATTTATTCAAAAACCCACGGCGGTTAAAGAGCAATTCATTGCCGCCATGAATGACGCGCTGCACAGCGTTTATGGCAAAGTGTTTAAAACCTTTGTGAAACAAGAATCACAAGGCTTTATTCGGGGGCAACAAGTCATCGGCAGTGCCAATGCCTACCGTTGTTTTTCCAAAGAAATCGCGTATGAATTACACGACGAAACTGTGACGATTACGCAAACGTTGCTCAAAGGTGAGGCGGAATTAGCGTGTTCATTTTTGGCGGGCATGATTGATGGTGATGGTTCGTTTAACAAAGGGTGCGTCAGCATTTACATTGCGAAACAAGAAGTGCTGGAAGCGGTGATTGTGGCGTGTTTGCGTTTGGGCATCGTTCCCTGTGTAACCGTGAATCGCAATATCCACAACGTTCAAATCGTTGAGCAATTGAATTTACTCAATCTCTATACGAAACGGGTGCGCTGTCACGATGGGCGGATTCGCGTTGGCACACGTTTTTTCAATACGAAACAACTTTTTTCAAAACCGCTGAATTCTGATATTAACAATCGTAGTCGCAAAAATTATCTTATCGATGAGCAACACCTGCACCACACGGTTGAAAATTTGACCGATGAGCTTTTAAAAGCGCGTTTAACCAATTTGCTGAACAGTGATTGTCGGCAGATTCGGGTGAAACATCTAGCAGAACTGCCCGCGCAAGCGGTTTATAACCTCACCGTTTCTGACCATCACAATTACATCGTGTTCACCAATCGTTACACGCCAATTTTGGTGAATAACTGTCACGCCGCGATTATCTCGCGTGAATTGGGCGTTCCAGCGGTGGTTGGTTGTGAAAATGCCACGACCACCATTAAAAATAATACGCACGTCACGGTTTCTTGTGCGGAAGGCGATGTCGGCAAAGTTTACGCGGGAGAATTAGCGTTTGATATTCAAACCACCGATTTGTCGGGCTTGAAACATCCCAAAACCAAAATCATGCTCAATATTGCCAATCCAGAAGTGGCGTTCAAAACCAGCTTTTTGCCGAATGACGGCGTGGGTTTGATGCGGATGGAATTTATCATTACCGAATATATCAAAGCGCATCCGATGGCGTTGATTCATTCGGAGCGCGTGCAAGATGCCAACGAACGTGACCAATTGGCAAATTTAACGCGCCATTACGCCACGCCGCAAGAATTTTTTATCAGCAAATTAGCGGAAGGCGTTGGTACGATTGGCGCGGCATTTTATCCAAAACCCGTCGTGGTGCGAATGTCTGATTTTAAAACGAACGAATACGCGACATTATTGGGCGGGCATTGGTTTGAATTTGACGAAGAAAATCCGATGATTGGTTTTCGTGGCGCGTCACGTTACACGCATCCTGCGTATGCGGAAGGCTTTGCGTTGGAATGTGCGGCAATGAAACGAGTGCGCGACGACATGGGTTTGACGAATGTTATTTTGATGATTCCGTTTTGTCGCCGTGTTCAAGAAGCCAAAAAAGTGTTGGATTACATGGCGGAATTGGGTTTGAAGCGCGGCGAAAACGGGCTGCAAATTTACGTCATGTGCGAAATTCCGAATAACGTAATTTCGATTGATGCGTTTTCAGAACATTTCGACGGCTTTTCGATTGGCTCGAATGATTTGACGCAACTCACGCTGGGCGTTGACCGTGATTCAGCGATTTTAGCGGAAGATTTTGATGAACGTGACGACGGCGTAAAAGAGATGATTCGTCTTGCCGTCACGGGTTCAAAACGTAACGGCAAACATTGTGGATTGTGCGGACAAGCTCCGTCCGATTATCCTGAAATGGCGCAATTTTTGGTGGAAATCGGGATTGATTCGATGAGCTTAAATCCCGATACCGTGTTAAAAACCACGCAATTAGTATTAGAAACTGAGGAAAAATTGGCAGGAAATTAACCAATCAATTCACAGTTATAACGGTAAATTTGCAATGTGTCCGACCAATAATTTTGGGGCAAACCAGTTTTTAATTTCAAGTGTTCTAAAAACTGGCGCGGGTCGGGCAAAGAATCCCAAACAGACGGTAAAAATGTGCCGCGTCGGTCGTCTTCTTGCATAATCAACCCGTCAATATGCGGACGTAATTGACTAATTAAATCGTCTTCCGAATCAAAATTCATCGGTTCGGAAGGCGTAAGAACAGAAATGTGAATCTCTAATTTTGTATATTCCGTCGCTGAAATAGGGGGGAAGCGCGGGTCATCAAATGCCGCCAAAAACGCATTTTTCGCAACATCCACCACCAACGGTTGCACCGCTTCCAACATTCCAATGCAACCGCGCAACAGTCTACCAATTTCCAACGTGACGAACGTCGCTCGAATTTCTTGAAATTCTTCGGGATAATTTTCCAGATTTATAGGCAACGGCACACCGTGTGTCAAACCATGTTGGATTGAATCTCTCGCAATTTTTATCAGTAATTTTTGTTGTTCGTTAGTTAATAACATAAGATCCATACCCTACAACTCGTGATTTATCGCCCGCCGTGTCGCCTGAATTTCTCAAATCAATCGTTTCAATTTGACGGGATTTCTTTTGCGCTAATGCTAATAAACCGCTTACACCGATTCGACCACAAGCCGAATCGTAATCTAAATGTTGATAATTTAATTGTTCGATTTTGAGACTGGTTTCCAAATCTAACCGCTGCGCCGTCGCGTAATCGTGGTAATGACTTAAATCCGAGCTAATCACAATCACCGCTTCTTCATCGTCATAAAATAACTCCAACACTTGCTCGACTTGTTCCGCTGTTGCTTCGCCGACGATAATTGGAATTAGCTTAAAATCGTTTAACACGGTTTGTAAAAAGGGTAATTGAACTTCTAAACTGTGTTCAGCATGATGCGCCTCGTCGCTGTAACCGACGAAGGGCAACGCCACTAAGTTTTGAATGACTGTTTTATCGAGTGGAATATCGCCGAGCGGCGTATTGAAAAAATCAGCATGAGAAACGGCTAAACCGTCAAAAGCCACGCGGTGTGACGGTGCCACAATAAGCACGCGCTTAATTTTATCCGCGCCCGCTTTCAAACGTGCATAAGCACTGGCGGCAATTTCGCCCGAATAAATGTAACCCGCGTGGGGAACTATTATGGCTTTAGGAACTTTGGTGGTACTTTTAACTGCGTCCAAAAAAGTGTTGAGCATCTTTCGCAATACTTCTGGATTAGCAGGATAAAATGTTCCAGCGACGGCAGGTTGACGAATTAAAACCATGATGACTCTCCGAAAATGAGTTTTCTTGCATCTCGATAATATGCCGTAAATTGTGCAATGTAAAATTAGAATCTATCTTAGAAACTTTTGGAGATATTTCATGAAAATACGATTAAATTCAGATACCGTCACCACTGATTATTGGCATTTACTCGACGACAAACGGGTGCAATGTGATTTGTGTCCGCGATTTTGTAAATTGCACGAAGGGCAACGCGGATTGTGTTTTGTGAGGCAAAATCAAAACGCGCAAATTGTCTTAACCAGTTATGGGCGTTCGAGTGGCTTTGCCGTTGACCCGATTGAAAAGAAACCGTTGAACCACTTTTATCCTGGTTCAACGGTTTTTTCGTTTGGCACGGCTGGTTGTAATTTAGCGTGCAAGTTTTGCCAAAATTGGGACATTAGTAAATCACGCGAAATGGACACGTTAATGAGCAAAGCTGAACCTGAAATGATTGCTCAAAAAGCGGTAGAATTGGGCTGTAAAAGTGTCGCGTACACTTACAACGACCCCGTTATTTTTCATGAATATGCGATTGATACGGCGATTGCGTGTCGAGAATTGGGCATCAAATCGGTTGCCGTTTCGGCGGGTTATGTTTGCCCAAAACCGCGTGTCGAGTTTTATCAATACATGGATGCGGCGAATATCGATTTAAAAGCCTTCAGCGAACGGTTTTATCATGAAATTACTGGCTCACATTTGGGCGCAATTTTGGAAACGTTGGAATATATTCACCATGAAACGTCGGTGTGGTTGGAATTAACAACTCTCATTATTCCAGGTGAAAATGATTCCGAAGCGGAATTAGAAGCGATGACACAATGGGTGATGGAAAAATTGGGGACAGATGTGCCAATGCACTTTACGGCATTTCATCCCGACTGGAAAATGCTGAACACACCGCCCACGCCGCTCGCGTCTTTATTATTGGCGCGAGATATTGCCCTTAAAAATGGCGTACGTTATGCCTACGTTGGCAACGTACATCATAAAGCGGCAGACAGCACTTATTGTCATGCGTGTGGCGGGTTGTTGATTGGGCGTGATTGGTACGAATTATCGGAATGGAATTTGAATAATAGTGGCGCGTGTTTGGCTTGCGGAACACTATGCGCGGGGCATTTTTCTAAGTCATAGCGTCGTCATAAAAATAACCTATGCTAATAATTTATTTATTCGCATAGGTGCTTTACATGTCCTCATTGCAACAAGAACTAATTACCATCCTCGAACACAAAAAACTCACGCCACATTTTCAGCCGATTGTTTCTTTTGCACAAAAGAAAATTATTGGTTACGAAGCTCTGATTCGCGGTCCTTCCAATAGTCCACTGCATAGTCCGCTGAATTTATTTGATGTGGCTGACCGCTACGGTTTAAGTTCGCAATTAGAATTTGTGTGCCGTGAATTGAGCATTAAGCATTTCGCTGATTGTAATTTAGATGCCAAATTATTTCTCAATGTTAGCCCGCGTGTTTTATTGGAACCTGATTTTAAAACTGGCGAAACGCTCCGTTATTTAAATCAATTTGGTGTGAGTCCGCATAACGTGGTGATTGAATTAACCGAACATAAACCATCGGATGATTATGAATTGATGTGTGAAGCCATGATGCACTATCGCGGCATGGGTTTTGAGATTGCGTTTGATGATTTGGGCGCGGGCTATTCGAGTCTACGTTTGTGGTCAGAATTGTTGCCAGAATACGTCAAAATCGATAGGCATTTTATTCAAGAATTGCAAAATGATTCGGTAAAACTAAATTTCGTGCGCTCGATTCAAGGCATTGCTCGTTCGCTCAATTGCAATGTGATTGCCGAAGGAATTGAGACGGAAACCGAATTTAAATTGATTGAAAAATTGGGCATTTCGCATGGTCAAGGTTATTACTTAGCGCGTCCTTCCGCGTCGCCCTTATTCACCATCAATAAAGCGATTTTTTTGTCGGATGAATTGCCTGAAAATAAAGCGATTTTTTTGTCGGATGAATTGTCTGAGAAAAAACTGCTCGATTTAAATTCAACATCCGTAGCAAGCATTGGGCGTTTTATTCTGCCCATTTCAGCTGAAACACCGATTAGCGACGTGATGAATTTGTTTCAACAACAAAGCGAGTTAACGATTCTGCCATTGGTCGATTATGACGTGGCTTCCGGTATTATTTTTCGAGATATTTTTCTATCAAAATTATTTTCAAGTCGTTACGGCATGGAATTGTACGGTCGCAAACCGATTAAAACGTTTATTGATCAAATGCCGCTCAGTGTCGATTGTGATACGCCGATTGAATTGGTGAGTCAGCTAGTTACGTCGAGTATGCGCCATGAACAGGCGTTTATTATTTCACGCGACAATAAATATATGGGCGTGGTGACCATTTTGTCGTTGTTAGAAAGAATTACACAGCAACAAATTGACAACGCTAAACACGCGAATCCGCTGACCTTATTACCGGGCAGCGTGCCAATCAATGAGATGGTTAATCAATTGATTGCTAATAAAACGCCGTTTGCATTTGGCTATTTTGATTTGGATAATTTTAAACCATTTAATGATATTTACAGTTACAGCGCGGGTGACGACATTATTAAAGCAGTAGCGACGACCTTGACGCAATGTTTGCCACCAGAAAAAGGATGCGTTGGACACATTGGCGGTGATGATTTTATTGTGATTTTTATTTGTGACGATTGGCTAGAACGCTGCAAGACGATTTTGGATGTCTTTAAAAAATTAGCACCCACTTATTACACTTCCACTGATGTGAAAGCGGGTGGGATTCATGCTGAAAATCGCAAGGGCGAAAAATGTTTTTTCCCGATAACCAGTTTATCGGTGGGATTAGTGTCGCCAAAAATTACCGCTCATTGCCAGTCTCACGTTGATATTGCTGATTTAGCGTCGTCATCGAAAAAAATGGCAAAGAAAATTGATGGTAACAGCTATTTTGTCAACCAACGCCAAAGTCCAAAAAAAATAGAAGTGATTCAGGCAAATAATTTTCACCCGAAAACGTCCGTGATTAAATTACACGCGGTCAGTTAAATTTTTGAACAAAAAAAACGCCTTAAAACCACGAGGTTTTAAGGCGTTTTTGTTTTTTAAAACTTAGCGTGAAAAACGCAATTCGCCTGCATCTTCACTGACTTTTATCACGTCACCTGCTACAAATTGTCCTGCCAAAATCATTTGCGCGAGTGGATTTTCAAGCTGTTGTTGAATCGCGCGTTTCATGGGTCTTGCACCATAAATTGGATCAAATCCCGCTTCGCCCAATAAATCCAACGCAGCGTCAGAAATTTCAAACCCGATTTCACGTTCTTGTAAGCGTCTGCGTAAATAATCGATTTGAATGGTCGAAATGGCGCGAACTTGCTCACGCCCTAACGAATGAAACACCACGGCTTCATCGATTCGATTGATAAATTCGGGGCGGAATTTCGTGACCACAATATCCATCACCGCCGATTTCATTACGTCATACATTGCCTCGCCCGACAAGGCTTGAATGACTTCCGAGCCGATGTTGGAAGTCATCACGATAATGGTATTTTTAAAGTTCACCGTGCGACCTTGACCGTCCGTCAAACGCCCGTCGTCCAAGACTTGCAACAAAATGTTGAACACATCAGGATGCGCTTTTTCAATTTCGTCGAGCAAAATCACCGAATACGGTTTGCGACGCACTAATTCCGTTAAATAACCGCCTTCTTCATAACCGACATAGCCTGGAGGCGCACCGATTAAACGCGCCACCGAATGTTTTTCCATGAATTCCGACATATCGATTCGCACCATTGCGTCGGGCGTATCGAACATAAATTCGGCTAATGCTTTGCACAATTCCGTTTTACCCACACCCGTTGGTCCTAAAAATAAAAACGAACCATTCGGACGATTCGGGTCAGAAAGTCCCGCGCGTGAACGACGAATGGCGTTGCTCACGGCTTTCAATGCTTCTTCTTGTCCGATAACGCGCTGTTTCAAATGCGTTTCCATTTCGAGCAATTTTTCGCGTTCGCCTTCCAACATTTTTGAAACTGGAATCCCCGTCCATTTCGACACGACTTCGGCGATTTCGTCTTCGGTGACTTTGTTGCGTAACAAGGTCATTTTTGACATATCGACCGTGGCGGACGCGGCAATTTGTTTTTCAAACTCTGGAATAATGCCGTATTGCAATTCGGACATTTTGGCTAAATCGTTGCTACGTCGCGCGGTTTCTAAATCCAAACGCGCTTGTTCCAACTTTTCTTTAATTGCTGCCGAACCTTGCAACGCCGATTTTTCAGCTTTCCAAATTTCTTCTAAATCCGAATATTCTTTTTCGAGTTCGCCAATTTCTTCTTCTAAAACCTGCAAACGTTTTTTCGAGGCGGCATCTTTTTCTTTTTTCAGTGCAACTTGTTCGATTTTTAGTTGAATCAAACGGCGATACAATTTGTCCATGACTTCAGGTTTAGAATCGATTTCCATACGAATTCGGCTGCCCGCTTCGTCGATTAAATCAATCGCTTTGTCGGGCAATTGGCGATCAGAAATATAACGGTACGACAACGTTGCTGCCGCGACAATCGCGGGATCGGTAATATCCACGCCATGATGGACTTCGTATTTTTCTTTCAAGCCGCGCAAAATCGCAATCGTATCTTCGACGCTCGGTTCATCGACCAAAACTTTTTGAAAACGTCGTTCTAATGCGGCATCTTTTTCGATGTATTTACGGTATTCGTCCAAGGTCGTCGCGCCAACACAATGCAATTCACCTCGCGCCAACGCGGGTTTGAGCATATTTCCCGCGTCCATTGCGCCTTCAGCTTTTCCCGCGCCAACCATCGTGTGCAATTCGTCGATGAACAAAATGACTTGTCCTTCTTGTTTCGCCAAATCGTTCAAAACGGCTTTCAAACGTTCTTCAAATTCGCCGCGAAATTTTGCGCCTGCAATCAACGCCGCCATATCGAGCGACAAAACTTGTTTGCCTTTCATGCCTTCTGGCACTTCGCCGTTGACAATGCGTTGCGCTAAACCTTCGACAATTGCGGATTTACCCACGCCAGGTTGACCGATTAACACCGGATTATTTTTGGTGCGACGTTGTAACACTTGAATCGTGCGGCGAATTTCGTCATCGCGTCCAATCACTGGATCCAATTTTCCCTGTTCCGCGCGTTCGGTTAAATTCATCGTGTATTTATTTAACGCGCCACGCTGATCTTCGGCATTTTGCTCGTTGACCGCTTCGCCGCCGCGTAATTTTTCAATCGCGGGTTCGAGTAATGCTTTTGAAATGCCAAACTTTTTGAAAATTTCCGTTAATGAACCTTTTTCATCCGCAACGGCTAACAAAAATAATTCGCTCGAAATAAAGGTGTCGTTACGTTTTTGTGCGAGTTTGTCGGTGATATTTAATAAACGGTCGAGTTCATTCGATAAACGCACGTCGCCGCCCGTGCCACTGACGCTGGCTAAACGATTGAGTGTTGCGACCAATTCAACCCGCAAATTCGGCACGTTGATATTACTTTGTGCGAGTAACGGTTTGATGCTGCCGCTTTCTTGATCGAGTAACGCCAGCAATAAATGTGTGACTTCAATAAATTGATGATCTTTGCCCAACGCCAAACTTTGCGCGTTGGCTAACGCTTCCTGAAATTTACTGGTTAATTTGTCCATTCTCATCGCGGTGTCTCCTAGAAAGTAAGTGATTTAACTCAGTTTAACAATGGGGCAAATTGACCGCTAATTCAAGGAAATATTTTTTCCTGTTTAGGCGTTTTGAAAGAAACGAAGCGCGTTTCGTCCCGATATTTTGGCTTGATACATGGCAATATCCGCGTGTTTGAGCGGTTCATCCGTGGATTTTTCATGACCCGTAAAAATCGCCACCCCAATGCTAGGCGTGCTGTGATAATCGTGCGTGCCAAGCTGATAATTTTTGTTCAACGTCGCGAGAATTTTTTGACCAATACTGTCAGCTTGCTTTGCCGCAACCTCGTCTTCTTTGTTTAAATCCGTCAGCATTACCACGAACTCATCGCCGCCAAAACGCGCCACCGTGTCGGAATCACGCAAGCAATCATGCAAACGTTGCGCGACTTCTTTCAAGAGTAAATCGCCCATGTCATGCCCTAACGTATCATTAAGCGTTTTGAAGTTATCCATATCAATAAACAATACCGCGCCTTTTGTTCCATTGCGTTTATTCTTCGCAAAAGCGATTGTTAATCTATCAAAAAGTAACCGTCGATTTGGTAAATTGGTCAAGGGATCATAGAACGCTAAACGTTCAATTTCGTCGGTGATGGCTTTGTTTGTCGTAATATCCATAAATGTGGCAACATAATTCGTGATGTTGCCCTCGCTATCTTTTACGGCAGTAATACAGAGATTTTCGGGATAAATATCACCATCTTTTCGTCTATTCCAGATTTCACCGTGCCAATAACCGAGCTGACTGATAGCTTCCCACATTTCAGCATAAAAATGAGCATCATGGCGATGTGACTGTAGTATGCGGGGATTTTTCCCGATTATTTCTTCGGCGGAATAACCGGTAATTTCACTAAAAGCCTTATTGACGCGAAGAATCGTTCCGTCCGCCGCCGCGACAAACATCCCTTCTTGCGATTCAAAAATCACTGCTGCAATGCGTTGTATTTCCACCAATTCATCGGCACGTTGTTGTGCTTGGTGTAACGCCAATTCGCCACGAAGCGTGCGAGCGTATTTCAATAATGCGGTCTCTAATATCCCTAAATCAACCGGTTTCACCACATATTTATCGACACCCAAATCAATGGCGAGGTGAAAATAGCGCGGTTCTTCAAAAGCGGTGGTGAGAATAATCGGTATTTTGGGATTGATAGCCCGCATGGCAGCACCCATTTTCAAGCCGTCCATTTCGGGCATTAACACATCGGTAATAACTATATCGGGCTGACATTGCTGAAAAAGGCTCAAACCTTCTTGACCATTCGTGGCTAAATATAAATTCGCACACCGGCGGTTAAGAAATTGCGCTAACTGCTTACGAATAATCACTTCATCTTCGACATAAAGAATGTTTAAGGTTTTGAGAAATGCTAAATCGCCGTTGTCATCATTCACACTGGTTTTCCTTTTCAATAATTGTGTTAAGTGTTGCGTTGCTGGGTGTAGAAATCGTAAATTCTGCCCCATGCGGTATATTCCGCACACTGATTTTTCCGTTCATGCTATTTTCAATAATCATTTTCGACATATAAAGTCCAATCCCGCTGCCACTTTCTTTGGTGGAAAAATACGGCTCAAACAGACGTTTTAAAATGTTCTCGTTAATCCCGCCGCCATTATCCGAAATAACGGTTTGTGTGAAATTATCGACATGGTTCAACCGCACCGTAATTTGTCCGCTCTTACCATCACCATTGTGCGCCAAAATGGCTTCTTTGGCATTTGTTATCAAATTAAGTAACACTTGCGAGTATTCATTAGGAAACCCTATCGTTTTTATATCATCCGGCGCGTCAAGCATTAACGCGATATTATGACTTTCAAAACCGGCTGCCACCAATGCAATCGCGTCGAGAATGACTTTTTTCAAACTGAACAGTTCTTTTTCTTTGTCGGGACGAAAGAAGTTCCGAAAATCGTTAATCGTACTCGACATTTTTTCAATGCACAGCCAACCATCGGCAACTTGACTCTCCAAATAGCTGTCCGTTAATTCATTAAATCGGGCGGCATCTTTCAAATTCCCCAACACCAACCCGAGCGCATTCAACGGTTGTCGCCATTGATGCGCGATATTGTTAATCATTTCACCCATCACCGCCAAACGCGATTGTTGAATCAACAAATGATCTTTTTCACGGTTACGCGCCACTTCCTCTTCCACGCGCTGTTCCAAAGAGGCGTTAAACTGTTCCATTTTGGTTATTAGTCGCGCATTTTCCAATGAAATCGCGGCTTGTTGACTTAATGATTCAATGGTTCGCACGCGGTTTGTGGTAAATACATTGGGCGCAAGGCGGTTTTCTAAATACAGCAACCCGATGAGTATTCCCTTTCGGTGCAACGGCACGCAAAGCAACGAACGTAAACCGAGTTGGGAAACTTCGGGTAAATGTTTAAATTCCTCTGAAGTTTCAGCATCGTCCACAACAATGGTTTTCATCGTGCGACACGCATAATGCACAATGCCTTGGCACAATTCCGTCATGGTATGTAAGAGTTTCATCTCTAAATGTGTTTTTTCACTCACATGACTGGCGGCAAGAACAGACCAAATGCCATCTTGTTGAATTAACAAATAACCGTGTTGTGCGCCGCTTGATAGCAGCACCATATCCATAATTTTCTCGAGCAATTTGTCTTCATTGATTTCAGCCGATAACGCTAACGAAGATTGCACCAAATAATCGACATCCAAATTCGGCAATATTAAATTGTCGATATTGGCGGTGGAGCTATTTTCAGCATCCCTTTGAGTTTCAAAATAGTCGGGATGATTTTCTAATAACTGTATTTCTTTGCCTTGTGCGCCACATTGTTGGTACAAATGCCGCGCGGTACAAAAATAATGTCCGCTACTTTGAAAGCCCGATTCGTGTAACCATATACCAAAATTTTCTTTCGCAAAACCTTCCAAAAATGTATAGCCTAATCGGTGCGCGGATTCGATGGCGTTTAAATAAGCACCGCAAACGTCTTCAAAACGCGAAAAAACCACGGCGTATTCCGCTCGATAAAGTTGCAAATACGGCTGCAACAAAACGCCCAAACTTGCCCATTCCTCAACGAGCAGAATTAAAGAAGCAAGTTTTACCCGCAATCCGTTTTTATCGCCGCCATCTTGTCGATGGAACCGCAATAAATTTAAGGCTTGAAATACATACCATTGCCGTTTCAACACGTTATCGGTTAAACCGGTCAAATAACAATGCACTTTTTCAAAACTCGCATTTGCCGCCTCATAACGCCCGTAGTAATAATGGCTCATCCCTAAATGGACAAAATAACTGCCCGCCGCCGCCTCATAACTACAACTTTCCCATGTACGCAACGTTTCAGCCATTGAAATTAACGGGGCATTCGCGCTTTTCATCGGTTCAATCCAACCGGATTGCATCGCTTGCGCGATAGCGACTGAAAAACTCAATTGATTTTTTTGTGAAAATTCCAAACACGCGCTCGCCACTTTTTCAATCGCCTGAAAATTCGCGCCTTGAACCTGTAAATTCCACATCAAGGGCGCGTAAATCAAACCGGCGTTGTACAAATCGCCACAGTTTTTACCGCTTTGAATTCCTTTTTCACAATAAGCGACGATGTCTGCGGGATGACTGCGTGAGTGCATATTACACCAGGCAATTCCATTGATGCCGCGTGTCGCGCCAAACGTGTCGGGATAGCGCGTGCATAATTCGCGAGCCAAATCTTCGTAACGAAACGCTAATTCAAACAGCCCTTTTTCGCCTAAATTTAAACCCATAATCGAAAATGAATAAATCACGGATTCATCCATGCCGCCTTGCAAACAAAGCGTGGTCGATTGGGCAGCGGCTAAATACAGCTGCGAAACTTGCCCCGTCATGTATAAATCTGGAATTAATTCGCTATAAAACGCCAATTCAATTTTGTTGCGCCGCTCGGTGGTAAAAGGCATTTCCAGAATTTTTTGCCACACGTCGGTGTTGTTTTTATGAATTTTGGCGATGAGTTCAGCGGCTTTTAATTCTGCTTTCCTTGAATCCTCAAGAAGTGATTGATTGAAATAATTCAAACCTCGATTGGCGGTTTCAATCGCTTTGATAAAATTGCCAATCGACGACAACGAAGTCGTTTGTTCCGCTAACGCTTCGGTGCAATCTAAATCATCCACGGCACGAAACAACAGCGTATCCAATAATTTTTCCGATAAATCAGAACGCCCCACCATCAATTCGGTTTTCGCCAATCGTTGATGCAACCGAAACGTCAGCGCGTACTGGCTTTCCCACGCATCGGCAGGTAATAACTCCAGACCGTAACGGTAGTATTCATTCGCGGCGTTGGTTGCCAACGCATTTAAGGCTTTATTTCCGGCGTGAAAATTCAGCGTGATTAAATTCAACGTTTCGTTTTCCGTCAACGTGTCGGGACGACCTAAATTCAAATGCGCGGCAACAGTAAATAAATTGTCTTGGCGTTCCAATTCAACGCCAATCGGTGTGTCGCCTAACAAATGTTGCCCGATACGCCAATGAATCGCGCGGCGTTGTTCGGAATTCAAAAAACGTAACACCGCTTCCTGCACGCGGTCGTGAACAAATTGTAATTTGGTTTTACGTTCAATCAATAAACCCAAACTTAACACCGGTTTCAACAGTTCAAACAAGGTTTGATACGATATTTTTTTAATCCGTGATATTTCTTCCACTGAAAATCGATTGCCGACACACGCGCCCAGCATCAAAATATCAATCGTTTCGGGGGGCAATTGAGAGACTTTTGAACTGAATAAGTCCACCACGTTGGTGGGCATATTGGATTGGCTGATTTTCATCATATCCCAGCCCCATTGCCCGTTTTTATTGAGCCGCAACAAGTTTTCATTGTGCAACCACGACAAACTTTCGCTGACAAATAACGGATTGCCTTCGGTCAAATCACCTAAAAAACGAGATAATTCGACGCATTGACTAAGCGGCAAATCTAAAATATACGCGACCATTTCATGGCAATCACTGGCATTGAGTTGTGTTAAACGCAAATCATGCAGCGGCAAACCTTTTTTCTGCATCGCTCGCATAAGCTGACTTAATGGATGATGTTCATCCACTTCGTTATTTCGATACGCGCCAATAAAAAATAAATACGGATAATCCGCCACATTCGCAAATAAATAATCCAAAAAATCAAACGTGGCACTGTCGCACCACTGCAAATCGTCGATAAACAAAACTAGCGGATAATTCTGTTGAGCTAAACACGCTAGAAATTGCCCCAACACATTATTAAACCGATGCCGCGCTTCCACGGGCGGCAAATTCGGCACGTCCGGTTGTGCGCCGATTAGGATGGTTAATTCTGGAATAACATCTGTAATAATGCGCCCTTGCGACGCGAGCGTTTCTAAAATTCGGTTTTGCCAATAAGCAACTTGCGCGTCACTTTCTGTTAATAGCGTGCGAATTAGATTTCGTAACGCTTGCAACAACGAACTGTACGGAATGTTTTTTTGATATTGGTCAAATTTTCCCGAGGTAAAATAACCACGATGTTCAACCAGCGGGCGTTGCAATTCTTGAATTAAACGGGTTTTGCCAATGCCAGGCAAACCCGAAATAAACACCGACGCAAACCCGCCGCGCGTCACTAAATCATATTGCTGCAAAACAGTTTTCGATTCTGCCAGTCGCCCGACCATTTTAGAAATAAACACCACGCGGCGTAGATGGTCTTGCAAGCCAACTTTAAATAGGATTATCTGCCCTGAAGCGGCGAATTCTTCCGCGCAACGATGTAAATCTGCGTAAAGTCCCAAGCCACTTTGATAACGTTTTTCGGGTTCTTTCAAACACATTTTGGCAATAATATCATTCAAAATAGGCGGGATATTTTTATTAACCTGATGAACGAGCGGAACTTCTTCTGCGAGGTGAGAATGGATTAACTCCAGCGGATCGGTACTTTTGAACGGCAATTCACCCGTTAGCAACTGATAAAACACAATGCCCAACGAATACATATCGGTTGAAAAATCGACACGATGATTGATACGCCCCGTTTGTTCTGGCGACGTGTAAGCGAGCGTGCCTTCAATAAAACCTGGGTCGTAAATAAAATGACTAATTTCATGAATATCAATCGGCGTAATGAAATCCGTCACTTTAATGTCGAGTGTGTCAGGTTGAATTAAAATGTTGTGCGGTTTAATGCCGCCGTGAATAATGCCCGCTTCGTGAATCACGTTGATAATTTGCGCCAATTCAGTGGCACAACGAAAAAAATCATGCAGCGAAATGGGCTGTTTCCCGCACCATTGATTGAGTGAAACGTAACCCGAAAAGTAAGGTTTCACAATAAATTGCACCTGACCAAAACATTCAAACGCATCCGGCGTAATCACACGCACATCGTGGATAATTTTCAACCGTTCAATTTTTTGGCGTAGATAACGCTTCTGACTTTCTTGAAGTAAGGGATGCTTAAAAAGTTTGAGAATGTAATAATCCGTTGCGTGTTGTTTAGAAACGGCTTTAAACACGATTGATTCTAAACTTTCGCCCACCTGTTCAAGTAAACGATAATGTGGAATTTGTGCCGCGATGTTGCTCATTTTCATGATAAATCAGCTGGTAATTTCATATAAGGGCTTTATTTGAATAATCATTAAAACAAGTTGAAGTGTAACAAAGGAAACGCTTGAATTACACGACTTTGTGGGCTACAAAACAGTTTTTATTTGCACAAGGGGAAAAAGATGACATCTATTCAAGGTTGGGCGGCGCACGGTTCTAAAGAAAAACTCGAACTGATTTCGGTTGAACTGCCCGAATTAGGCGCGGAAGAGGTTGCGTCATAGTATCCAAAACGCTGATATTTTCTAATATTTGTTAATAATCTTAATGCGTTGTTTTCAGTGAAAATCCAGTATAAAATGCACTTG